>Ga0116227_10001458_pt1 | contig 52616 bp, 47 predicted proteins | sample S1TSphgellanicum_FD_89693 | JGI IMG/M metagenome (GOLD analysis project Ga0116227, IMG submission 89693) | Host-associated microbial communities from peat moss isolated from Minnesota, USA - S1T2_Fb - Sphagnum magellanicum MG | ecosystem: Host-associated > Plants > Peat moss > Unclassified... | reverse complement strand
GCCGATGGCCAGGTCCATCGCGCCGCCGACGGCGGGGATGGCACCTTCCTCGCCAGTGCTCCAGTTGGCCAGGTCGCCGGTGGCCGAGACCTGGAAGGCGCCGAGCACGCAGATGTCCAGGTGGCCGCCGCGCATCATGCTGAAGCTGTCGGCATGGTGGAAGAAGGCGCCGCCGGCCAGCAGCGTGACCGGCTGCTTGCCGGCGTTGATCAGGTCGTAGTCCTCGCTGCCCTTGGCCGGTGCCGGGCCCATGCCCAGGATGCCGTTCTCGCTCTGCAGGATGACCTCGCGGCCGGCGGGAATGTGGTTGGCGACGAGCGTGGGCTGGCCGATGCCCAGGTTGACGTAGGCGCCGTCATGGATGTCCTGCGCGACGCGCTTGGCAAGCTCGTCCTTGGTGCGTTTCTGGTAGGTCATGGGTGCTGCTCCTTCACGCGGCCTGCTTGAAGCCGCCGGCCTGGGTGGCGACGCGGTCGATCTTCACGATCTTGCTGACATAGATGCCCGGCGTGACGATGGACTCGGGATCGAGTTCGCCCAGCTCGCGCAGCTCGTGCACGGTGGCAAGCGTCTGCTTGGCGGCGGTGGCCATCACCGGGCCGAAGTTGCGCGCGGCCATGCGGTAGGTCAGGTTGCCCCAGCGGTCGCCAGCCTCGGCCTTGATCAGGGCCACGTCGCCGTAGATCGGGTACTCGAGCACGTAGTGCTTGCCGTCGATCTCGCGCGTTTCCTTGCCCTTGGCCAGCTCGGTGCCGTAGGCGGTGGGGCAGAAGAAGGCACCAATGCCGGCGCCGGCGGCACGGATGCGCTCGGCCAGGTTGCCCTGGGGCACCAGTTCCAGCTCCAGCTTGCCGCTGCGGTAGAGCTCGTCGAACACATAGCTGTCGACCTGGCGCGGGAAGCTGCAGATGATCTTGCGCACCTGGCCGGCCTTGAGCAGCGCGGCCAGGCCGGTGTCGCCGTTGCCGGCGTTGTTGTTGACCACGGTCAGGTCCTTCGCGCCATGCGCGATCAGGCCGTCGATCAGCTCGCTCGGGATGCCGGAGGTGCCGAACCCTCCGATCAGCACGGTAGAACCGTCCTTCACATCGGCCAGCGCATCGGCAACGCTGGCCACTATCTTGTCGATCATGCGAATCGTCTCCAGGAGAAGCCGGCAGCCGCCGGCGGGGAGGGGTGCGCCAGGAATGGCGCCGAAGTTCTTATAGCGAACATGTGTTCGTATAATGAATTTTCGGATTTTACCCACCGTCTCCCAGCGCCGGCCCCGGGCCGTCTCCACCGTGACCCCCTCTACCGCTGCCGCCACCGCCCCCATCCCCCGCCCCGGCGACAGCTACGTACAGTCCTTCGCGCGCGGACTGGAGGTGATCCGCAGCTTCAGCACCGTCGCGCCGCGCCAGACCCTGACCGAGGTCGCCCAGCGCACCGGGCTGACCCGTGCCGGGGCGCGCCGCATCCTGCTCACCTTGCAAACCTTGGGCTATGTGGAGAGTGACGGCCGGCTGTTCAGCCTGACGCCGCGCATCCTGGACCTGGGCTTTGCCTATCTGTCGTCCATGCCGATGTGGAACCTGGCCGAGCCGGTGATGGAAGACCTGGTGGAGCAGGTCAAGGAGTCCTGCTCGGCGGCCGTGCTGGAGGGCAGCGACATCGTCTACGTGCTGCGCGTGCCCACCCACAAGATCATGAAGATCAACCTGGGCGTGGGCTCGCGCCTGCCGGCCTGCTTCACCGCGCTGGGCCGGGTGCTGCTGGCCAGCCTGCCGGACGACGAAGTGGCGGCGCGCCTGGAAGCGACCCCGCGCACGGCCCTGACGCGCTACACCGTCACAGAAGTCCGGCCGCTGCTGGAGCGTATCGGCCAGGCCCGGACCCAAGGCTGGTGCCTGCTGGACCAGGAACTGGAGGAAGGCCTGGTGTCCATCGCCGCCCCGATCGTCGATCGCCGCGGCAAGACCATCGCCGCCCTGAACGTGAGCGGGCAGGTCAACCGCATCAGCGTGGATGCCATGCAGCAGCAGGTGCTGCCCCTACTGCGGGCGGCTACCGACGCCATCTCCCGGCGGCTGCAGGCGCAGGGCCGCTGAGGGCCGGCGGCACGTCACCCCTTGCGTGCGCCCGCCACCAGCACCAGGGCGCCCACCACCACGGCACCAATGCTCAGCCACTGCGGCACGTTGACCGCTTCCTTCTTCTGCACGGTCAGCTCCATCGGGCCGACCTTGGCGGCGGTCTCGTCATGGGTGAAGCTGAAGCCGCCGGTGAAAAAACCCACCAGGCCCAGCAGGATGAGAACGACGCCAACGATACGGATGCCAGTCATGGGAAACCCTCCAGTTTTGAGTTGAGGCGGCGCGGAAGAAGCCCTGACGCCGCTGCACGGCAGCGTATCGGGTACAGCGAACTCCGCACGTAGGAAAGCAGCCGCAAACACCGTGGTCATGCGGCCCATGCCGCCGTCGCCGGCAGGTGAAATCGACCGTGCTACGCTGCCGCCATCATGTTCAATCCCACGCAGCAGGACGTCCGCCGCTTTTTCTGTTCCGTCTACGCCAAGTCGCGCAGCGATGCCCCGATGGAAGCCATCGAGGTACTGGCCGGCCAGTGGATCGCCGAGCATCCTGAATACCATGCCGACCTGGCCGATGCCGATGCCGCGCTGCTGCGCGTCTATGAAGGCGCCGACCGCGAGAATCCCTTTCTCCACCTCTCCATGCACCTGTCGATCAGCGAGCAATGCTCGATCGACCAGCCGCGCGGCATTCGCCAGGCGGTGGAGCTGCTCGCCGCGCGCCGCGGTTCGCTGCACGACGCCCACCACGAGGTGATGGAGTGCCTGGGCAGCATGCTGTGGGAAAGCCAGCGTGCCGGCCGCCCGCCCGATGGCAATGCCTACGTCGCCTGCGTGCAGCGGCGCGCGACACGGGATTAGGAGCATCTCCCCAGGCTGCACGCTGCGCGGCTTCGCCCTCCCCCTTCTGCTGCGCGAAGGGGGCACATCCTGCGGCCCGGCAAAGCCGGTTCCGCGGATGTCTGCGCATGGCCGGCTCCGCGGCCTTTCGTGCCGCCATGAGCTGCGGCGCTTTTCAGCGGCGCGTGGTCTTGCGCGCCGCGGGCCGCTTTGAGGCCAGGCGCAGCAGCCCGGCCATTTCATCGCGCGCGGCCGATGGCGCGGCATCGCTGCGCAGCAGCAGTCCGACAGGCTCCTCGGTGCCCGTGGTGTCGATGCGCAGGCGCAGCAGCCGCCCCTCGCGCAGGTCCTCGCCGGCCGCGCCCTGGGGCGTGATCCAGACGGCATCCGACTGCGCAGTCAGCTGGGCTGCCAGTGCCCCGTCCAGGGTCTGCAGCGTATGCGCCGGCAGCGCAATACCGAGCGCCGCGAAGAAGCTCTCGGTGTGGTGGCGCGGGATCGTGCCCTCGCCATAGACCACCAGCGGATAGGCCAGCACCGCCGGCACCGAGGCCGCGCGCCTCGCCAGCGGGTGGCCGGGGCGCACGACGAAGGCCAGCGGCTCGTTGTAGAGCAGCGCAAAGCTCAGGCCCTCCATCAGGCGCGGGTCGCTCATGCGGCCGGCCACCAGGTCCAGCTCGCCGGCCCGCAGGTCTTCCAGCAGCACCGCGTTGGTCGCCGTGCGCACCGTGATCTGCAGGGCCGGCCGGCGCTCGCGCAGCCGTGCCAGCGGCTGCGGCAGCAGCGCGGCGGCCACGCTGGGCAGCGCGCCGATGCGCAGGCGCTCAGGCCCCGCGCCGGAGTCGGGCGCCAGCGCCTGGGCGCCGGCATCGATCGCCTCCAGCACCCGCAGCGCCTGCGCCAGCAACTGCTCGCCCGCCGCCGACAGCCCCTGCACGCCCCGGCGGCCGGCATCGCCGCGCTCCACCAGGCGGGTGCCGGCCAGGGCCTCCAGCTCCGCCAGGGTCTTGGAGACGGCTGGCTGGGTCAGCGCCAGGCGCGCGGCGGCGCGCGCCAGGTGCCGCTCCTGGGCCACGGCGACCAGGCAGCGCAGATGGCGCAGCTGCACATTGCGCGCGAAGGATGCGGCGGTCGTTTCTTTCATAACCAGTGCTCATGCAATTTGCTCGAATCTTCAATTTACATCATGCAAGCACCGGCCGAGAATGCGCCTCCAGATCTTGCACTTGTCCGCCCCACAGGAGACCTCCATGCTGACCAAGACCCAGGGCCCCACCGCGCTCATCACGCCGCGCGACTGGTCCAGCCATTCGCCCTACCTCTATCCCGGCTACAAGTCGACCGCCAAGCGCGGCCCGACCAAGCCGCTGATCCCGCTCAAGGCCGTGCTGGGCGAGCTGAACCAGCCGGTCTACGGCCACGACAGCATCGGTGAACTCGACCATGACCTCACCCGCAACGCGCGCAAGAACGGCGAGCCGATCGGCGAACGCATGGTGCTGGCCGGCCGCGTGGTGGACGAGCGCGGCCGCCCGGTGCGCAACACCCTGATCGAGCTTTGGCAGGCCAACGCCTGCGGCCGCTACGTGCACAAGGTCGACCAGCACGACGCGCCGCTGGACCCGAACTTCCTCGGCGCCGGCCGTTGCCTGACCGACGACGAAGGCCGCTACCGCTTCCTCACCATCAAGCCCGGCGCCTACCCCTGGGGCAACCACCGCAACGCGTGGCGCCCGCAGCACATCCACCTGTCGCTGTTCGGCCAGCACTTCGCGAGCCGCCTGGTGACGCAGATGTACTTCCCCGGCGACCCGCTGCTGCAGTACGACCCGATCTTCCAGGGCACGCCCGAGAAGGCGCGCGGCCGCCTGGTGGCCGACTTCACGCTGGACCTGACCGAGGAAGGCTATGCGCTCGGCTACCAGTTCGACATCGTGCTGCGCGGTGCGGACGAGACGCCCTTCGAGAACAAGAAATAAGGAGCCCTCCATGAGCGACAACCTGATGAGCGCCCAGCGCGACAGCTTCGGCCAGACGCCCTCGCAGACCGTGGGCCCGTACTTCGCCTACGGCCTGACGTCCGAGCAATACCGCTACGACTTCGACCAGCCCTTCGACGCGGTGCTGGCCTATCCCCACGCCCAGGGCGAGCACATCCGCCTCGAAGGCGTGGTCTACGACGGCGATGGCGCCCCGATCACCGACGCGATGATCGAGATCCACCAGGCGGACGCCAGCGGCCACTACGTGCAGGCCAGCGCCGAGCCGCGCGCCACCGCCGTCAAGAGCGGCTTCCGCGGCTTCGGCCGCACCGGGACCGGCACCGACGCGCAGGCGCGCTTCCAGTTCGATACCGTCAAGCCCGGCGCCGAAGGCACCGGGCAGGCGCCGCACATCCATGTGATCGTGCTGATGCGCGGCATGCTGGTACATGCCTTCACCCGCGTCTACTTCAGCGACGAGGCCGAGGCCAATGCGGCCGACCCGGTGCTGCAGGCGGTCCCGGCCGAGCGCCGCGACACGCTGGTGGCGCAGCGCAGCGAGGCCGGCGGCCGCGTCGTCTACCGCTTCGACATCCACATGCAAGGCCCCAAGGAAACGGTGTTCTTCGATCTGTAGGACGGCCGGGATCCAGCGATTGATCCTGAAAAAGTAGCAAGAAGCCCTTCGGATATGCGGTTTTCATTTAGAAAACATTGCAGAACCAAGATTCTTACGGGGCTTTCCGCTATCTTTTGTGCAGCGCTGTGCCGCCGCAGCGCCTGTCCTTCCTACCGGAGCCGGCCTCCATGCGCCTTGCTCGCCACGCCGCCCGAGGCCGCGCGCCAGGCGCCGGGTGTGCTGCCGGTCCATCGCTGTACCGCCCGCCGCAGGCTGCGCGGGTCCGAGAAACCCACCTCGGCGGCGATCTCGGCGAGTGAGTGGCGCGGCCGCGCCAGCCGGGCCAGCGCGCGTTGCCGGCGCTCTTCGGCCAGCAGTTCGGCATAGCTGTGCCCGGCTTCGGCCAGGCGCCGGCGCAGCGTGCGCTCGCTCAGGTGCAACTCGGCTGCAATGGCCCTGAGACCGGGCGGCCGGGCCAGGTTGCGGCGGATGGCCCGCACCACGGAAGCGGTCAGGTCCAGCACCCCCACGCTGCTGCCGGTTTCCTGCGCCACCAGGGCCCGCACCGCCTCCAGCGTGCGGCGGTCTGCGGTGGGCACGGGCACGGGGTGCAGCGCGAAGGCCATGCGGTTCACCGGCTGGCCGAACTGCACCGGGCAGCGGAACAGCTCCTCGTAGCGGGCGAAGTGCGCCGGCTTCTCGATCGCCAGGTCCACCGACAGCGGGTTGATCTCCGGCTGCACCAGCACCCGGCAGGCGCGCAGCATGGCGGCAAAGGCGGTGTCGACGAGGAAGGGCGCGACATCCGGATCGTCCTGGTGCGGGCTGGCCAGCATCGAGAACCAGCGTGTCGAGCGCTCGATGCGCAGCTCCAGCAGGCAACCCAGCGCATGCTGTACCTCGACCGCGAACTCCAGCATCTCGTGCAGGGTATCGCAGGCCATCATCCCGAGCGCGGCCAGCCCCCAGGACACCACGTTCAGGCCGCTGCCCAGCTGCAGGCCCAGCCCGGGTTCGTTCAGGCGGGCCAGGGCACGGCGCACCACGCGCATCGATTGCGCATAGGAAATGCGGAAGTCCGCCAGCTCCAGGTCGGCCAGGCCGAAGCCGAGCCCGCGGCACAGCGGGTCCGGGTCCTGCCCGCGCACGAGCATGCCGGCCACCAGGACGCGTGCCAGGACTGCGGGCAGATCGGCCATATGGAGCGACTCGGCCGAGCGGGGCGGTGAATCCGCTGCATCCGCCCCCGCACCGGGTAAGGGCCGAGGCTGCCGATCCCCGCCCGCCCTGTGTGAAAGATGAACTCGATGCATGCGCTCCCAAGATGACGATATCCCGATGACGGCTGGCTAGCCGCGTGCATTCTTTCCGAAGCCCCCTCTCAGGGTGGCGCCGATGCACGGGACCGGTGGACATTGGCCGCCCCGGTCCTGTTTTGGCCGCAATGGTCCCTTCAGTGCTGCACCGCAGCAGACGAAATTACGACATGGCTTTTCCCCTTGAAATTCCGCATTGGTTCCATGCGCCCGCCCTGGCCGCCGGCGGCGCCCTGGCCACGGCAGCTTTTGCCAGCGTTGCACCCGCGCCCTGGCATGCGGCAGGCTGGGCCGCCGCGGCGGTGCTGGCCGCGCTCGGCGCCGCGGCCGGCCACCACGCCTGGCGCAGCCAGCGCCAGGTGCGCGCGCAGCTGCAGCACTACCTGGACAGCCAGCGCAGTTTCGGCGCCGAACTGTCGCCGGTCTGGTCGCGCCAGATCGAGGCCTCGCGCAGCCAGATGGAGGAGGCCGTCGCCAACCTCGCACTGCGTTTCGGCGGCATCGTGGAACAACTGGAGGACACCCTGCGCCGCTCCACCGGCGCCACCGGTGCGGGCGAGGGCAGCGCCGGCACGGTACATGCCGAGAGCCAGCAGGAACTGGGCACGGTCGTCGAGTCGCTGCGCGAGGCCATGCGCAGCAAGGCCGCCATGCTGGGCCGGGTGCAGGAGCTGCAGACCTTCGTGGCAGAGCTGGCGGAGATGGCCGAGGCCGTCTCGCGCATCGCCCACCAGACCAACCTGCTCGCGATCAACGCCACCATCGAGGCCGCCCACGCCGGCGAGCGCGTCCGCGGCTTCGCCACGGTGGCGCAGGAGGTGCGCACGCTCTCCAAGGTGTCGGGCGAGGCCGGCGCCCAGATCACCCGCAAGATCGAGGCCATCAGCGCCGCCATCGCCGGCACCCGCGATGCCGCCGAGGACGCCACCCGGGAAGAGACCCAGGTGCTGCAAGCCTCCGAGCACAAGATCCAGACGGTGCTGGCCGGCTACCGGAACTTCTCCGACACGCTGGCGACCTCGGCCGAAACGCTGCGCCTGGGCAGCCAGGGCATACGCGACGAGGTACACGAGGCGCTGGTGCAGTTGCAGTTCCAGGACCGCGTGAGCCAGGTCATGGGCCACGTGCGCGCCAACATCGAGCGGTTGCCGCAGGTGCTCGAGGACCACTGCCAGGCCTGCGAACGCGAGGGCGCGCTGCGCCCGCTGAACGCCGCCGCGCTGCTGCAGGAGCTGGAAAGCACCTATGCGATGGCCGGCGAGCGCGAGGTGCACCGCGGCGCCGCCGCGCCGGCGCCCGCCGCGCACGAAGAAATCACCTTTTTCTGAGGAAGTCTCCCATGCCAAAAACCATCCTGGTCGTCGACGATTCCGCCTCCATGCGGCAGGCCGTCGGCATTGCGCTGCGTGGCGCGGGCTACGACGTGATCGAGGGTGCGGACGGCCAGCAGGCGCTGGCCCGGCTCACCGGCCAGAAGGTGCACCTGATCATCAGCGACGTGAACATGCCGCACATGGACGGCATCACCTTCGTCAAGCAGGTCAAGCAGCTGCCGCTGTACCGCTTCACCCCGGTCATCATGCTGACCACCGAGAACCAGGAAGCCCGCAAGCGCGAAGGCCAGGCGGCCGGCGCCAAGGCCTGGGTGGTCAAGCCCTTCCAGCCCGCGCAACTGCTGGCAGCGGTCGAGAAGCTGGTGCTGCCGTGATGCAGACGGCACCCGCCCAGGCCACGCTGCGGATCGAGGGCGACATGACGATCTACCGCGCCGCCGAGCTGCGCGAGCTGCTGGTCGAAGCCCTGCAGGACCCGCAGCCGCTGGCGCTCGACCTCTCCGGCGTGACCGAGTGCGACAGCGCCGGCCTGCAACTGCTGCTGGCGGCGCACGCCACCGCGGCCGAGCGCGGCCAGCCGCTGCAGGTCGCCCACGCCAGTGCGGCCCTGCACGACATGCTGGCGCTGTTCGGCCTGGACCACTCCCTGACGGCGGGCTGACCATGGACCTCGACGACGCCCTTCCCACATTCATCGCCGAGAGCCGCGAGCTGCTGCAGGAGATGGAGCACGCGCTGCTGGGCGTGCTGACCGCGCACGAACCGCAGCACGCGGTCAACGCCATCTTCCGCGCCGCGCACACCATCAAGGGTTCGGCCGGGTTGTTCGCGCTGGACGAGATCGTGGATTTCACCCACGTGCTGGAGAGCGTGCTCGACCGCGTGCGCGACGGCACGGTGACGCTGGACGAACGCCTGGTGGCCCTGCTGCTGGGCTGCTCCGACCACATCGGCATGCAGGTGGAGGCGGTGGCCTCCGGCATCCGCGACCCCGGCACGGCCGACCGCGCCGTGCCACTGCTGGCCCAACTGCAGCGCCACCTGGGCGACGACGGGGCCGCGCCTGCGGCTGCCGCGCCGGCGCCCGCACGCCCCGCCCCGGCCCCCACCCTGGCGTCCTTCGCGCCCGGCGAATGCGGCGCCGGCCACTGGCACCTGTCGCTGCGCTTCGGCCCCGACGTGCTGCGCAACGGCATGGACCCGGTCTCGTTCCTGCGCTACCTGGGCCGGCTCGGCCGCGTCACCGCCGTGGCGCTGGTGCCCGGCAGCGTGCCGGCACTGCAGGCGCTCGACCCCGAGCGCTGCTACCTGGGCCTGGAGCTGGCGCTGGACAGCGACGCGGACCAGGACGCGATCGAGGGCACCTTCGAGTTCGTGCGCGAGGACTGCGCCATCCACATCCTGCCGCCCCACAGCCCGCTGGCCGATTACCGCAGCCTGGTCGCCATGCGGCCGGAACCGGCAGCCGTGCTGGGCGCACTGCTGGTACGCTGCGGCAGCCTCGACCCAGCCGCGCTGGCCACCGTGCTGACCGATGCGGATGCCCCGCCCATGCCCGCAGCCCCGCCGGAGCCAGTCGAAGGCACCCCGCCACGGCAGCGCGCGCAGGAAGCCAAGGCCGCAGAGGGCGCCTCCATCCGCGTGGACGCCGACAAGCTCGACCGGCTGATCAACCTGGTCGGCGAGCTGGTCACCGCCTCGGCCAGCGCAGGACTGGTGGCGCGCAGCGTGCGCAACGTGGCCCTGCAGGAATGCCAGGCCACGCTGGCCACCCTGGTGGACGAGGTGCGCGACAGCGCGCTGCAGCTGCGCATGGTGAAGATCGGCACCAGCTTCACCCGCTTCCGGCGCATGGTGCACGACGTCGCGCGCGAGATCGGCAAGGACATCGCGCTGGTGGTCAGCGGCGAGGACACCGAGCTGGACAAGACCGTCATCGAGAAGATCGGCGACCCGCTGACGCACCTGGTGCGCAATGCCATGGACCACGGCATCGAGCCCGCCGCCCAGCGCCTGGCGCGCGACAAGCCGGCACAGGGCACGGTCACGCTCAATGCGTACCACGACTCCGGCCATATCGTGATCGAGGTCGGCGACGACGGCGGCGGCCTGGACCGCGAGCGCATCCTGGCCAAGGCGCTGGAGCGTGGCCTGGTGGAGCCGGGCCGCCCGCTCAGCGACAGCGAGACCTATGCGCTGGTGTTCGAGCCCGGCTTCTCGACCGCCGAGCAGGTCACCAACCTGTCGGGTCGCGGCGTCGGCATGGACGTGGTCAAGCGCAACATCACGGCGCTGCGCGGCAGCATCGCCATTGCCAGTACGCCCGGCCGCGGCACCACGGTGACCGTGCGGCTGCCGCTGACGCTGGCGCTGATCAACGGCTTCCAGGTCGGCGTCGGCAGCTCGGTGTTCGTGGTGCCGCTGGACATGGTGGACGAATGCATCGAGTTCCGCGACGACGGCAGCCGCGACTACCTGGACCTGCGCGGCAAGGTGCTGCCCTTCATCCGGCTGCGCGCACTGTTCGACATTGGCGGCAGCCCGCCGCCGCGGCAGAACATCGTCATCGTGCGCCACGCCGGGCAGCAGGTCGGCCTGGTGGTGGACACGCTGTTCGGCGAATCCCAGACCGTCATCAAGCCGCTGTCGCGCCTGTTCGCGCAGGCCCGCGGCATCAGCGGCACGAGCATCCGCGGCAACGGCGACGTGGCGCTCATCCTCGACATTCCCGCCCTGGTGGCCAGCCGCGAGAGCGGCTCGCGTCCGCTGGTGCAGGGCTCCCCCCTCCTCGTCTGACTGGCTCTCAAAGGAAAACCATGTTCTCGAACTTCAAGATAGGCGTGCGGCTCATCGCCGGCTTCGTGCTGGTCGCCGCCATCAGCGTGGTCGTCGGCCTGTTCGGCCTCTCCGCTTCCGGCCGGATCAACGACCTGGCCACGGCCATGTACAAGAACGAGCTGCTCGGCCTCTCCTACATCAAGGAAGCCAACATCAACCTGGTCTACATCGGGCGCGCACGCGGCAATTTCCTGCTGGCCACCACCACGGCCGCGCGCGACGCGCAGCTGCAGTCCATCCGCCGCTACTCCGACGCCGTGAAGGCCAACCTGGACAAGGCCAAGCCGCTGTTCGTGACCGAGCGCGCGCGCGAGATGTTCGCCACCTTCGACAAGGGCTGGGAGGACTACCAGCACGAATTGCAGCGCACCATGGCCCTGGCCGGCCAGCAGCGGCTCGCCGACCATGACGAGTCCCTGGTGCGCGCCCTGCAGTCGGTGCGCGAGAAGGCCGACGTGCTCGACAACCTCATGACCGAGCTGAGCCAGCAGAAGGAAGCGCGCGCGTCGCAGGCCAACGACGAGACCGATGCCATCTACCTGAGCAGCCGCCACCTGCTGATCTCGGTCAGCGCGGCCGGCCTGCTGCTGGGCGTGGCGCTGGGCTGGCTGATCAGCCGCAGCGTGAGCCGCCCGATCGGGCGCGCGGTGGCGGTGGCCGACCGGCTCGCCGCGGGCGACCTCACCATGCAGATCGACGTGCGCTCCAAGGACGAGACCGGCCAGCTGCTGCTGGCCATGCGCAACATGGTGGAGCGGCTGTCGCAGGTGGTGGCCGAGGTCAATGCCGGCGCCGAATCGCTCGCCGGGGCCTCGGAAGAGGTGAGCGCCACGGCGCAGTCGCTGTCGCAGGCCTCGAGCGAGCAGGCCGCGGGCGTGGAAGAGACCAGCGCCTCGATCGAGCAGATGACCGCCTCGATCTCGCAGAACACCGACAACGCCAAGGTCACCGACAGCATCGCCACCAAGGCCGCGGAAGAGGCCACCGAAGGTGGCGAGGCCGTCAGGGCCACGGTGGCGGCCATGAAGCAGATCGCGCAGAAGATCGGCATCATCGACGACATCGCCTACCAGACCAACCTGCTGGCGCTCAATGCCGCGATCGAGGCCGCACGGGCCGGCGAGCACGGCAAGGGCTTTGCCGTGGTGGCGGCCGAGGTGCGCAAGCTGGCCGAGCGCAGCCAGGTCGCGGCGCAAGAGATTGGCGACGTGGCAGGCTCCAGCGTCGAGCTGGCCGAGCGCGCCGGCCGCCTGCTCGACCAGATGGTGCCCAACATCCGCAAGACCTCCGACCTGGTGCAGGAGATCACGGCGGCGTCGGAAGAGCAGTCCTCCGGCGTCGGCCAGATCAATGCGGCGGTCAGCCAGCTCAGCCAGACCACCCAGCAGAACGCTTCCAGCTCGGAAGAGCTGGCCGCCACAGCGGAAGAAATGAGCGGCCAGGCCGAACAGCTGCAGCAGGCCATGTCCTTCTTCCGCCTGGACCACGGCGGTCCCTCGGCGGCCATGGTGCACAAGGCCGCCGGCACCAAGCCCCGGAGCCCGGCGCCGCGGCGCCCGGCCGCAGGCCTGGGCGCCACGGGCGGGCTGGCACTGGCCGGCGTCGCCAGCGGCGCGGCCGACGGCCCGGACGAGTCCAAGTTCGTGCGCTTCTGAGCGCCGCCGGCCCCGCCAAAGACCGCGCCATGACCGCGTTCCCCGCTTCCCTGCAACGGCCCGGCCCTGCGCCGGCCTCGGCCGAGCCCCGCCAGTACCTCACCTTCGCGCTGGATGGCGAGATGTACGCCATCGGCATCCTCGCCATCAAGGAGATCATCGAGTACAGCGACATGACCAGCGTTCCCATGATGCCGCCGACGGTGCGCGGCGTCATCAACCTGCGGGGCGCGGTGGTGCCGGTGGTGGACCTGCAGGTCCGCTTCGGCGGCCAGCCGGCCCCGGTGACCAAGCGCACCTGCATCGTCATCGTCGAGGCCGGTGCCGAGGCCGGCGGCGCCGAGCACCACGTGATCGGCCTGGTGGTCGATTCGGTGAGCGAGGTGCTGGACATCGCGCCTGCCGACATCGAGCCGGCGCCCAGCTTCGGCGCGCGCATCCGCAGCGACTTCATCCAGGGCATGGGCAAGGTGCGTGGCCGCTTCGTGGTGCTGCTGGCGACCGACAGCGTGCTGGCACTGGACGAGATCGGTGCGCTCGCCGAGGCGGGGGCGGTGGACACGCCCTCCACCGCCTGAGGCGCTGCATCCCCGCATGTCCCTGGCCGTCCCGCCCTCCCCTCCTGCCCAGGTCTGCTCCGTGCTGGTCGTCGACGACAGCCGGGTGCAGCGCCACCACGCGGCCGCCCTGTGCCGCGGGCTGGGCGTGGACACGGTGCACGAGGCCGCCGACGGCAGCGAAGCGCTGGACCTGCTGGCGCAGCTGCCCACGCCGCCCGACCTGCTGCTGCTGGACCTGGAGATGCCCGGGATGGATGGCGTCGAGCTGCTGCACCAGCTGCGCCAGCGCGGCATCGCCCGGCCGATCGTGGTGGTCTCGCAGCGCGAGGAAGCGCTGATCGACCTCGTGGTGTCCATGGCGCGCTCCATGGCGCTCGACGCGACGGCCGGCCTGCACAAGCCGCTGGAGGCCGAGGCACTGCGCCGGACCTTCGCCCACCTGGGGCAGCGCACCAGCGCCAGCGCGCCCGCCCGGCCACCGGCAGCCGGCACGCCGGAGCCGGCACAGCTGCGCCAGGCCATCGCGGAGCGGCACATCAGCGTGCACTACCAGCCCAAGCTCGACATCCGGACCGGCTTCGTGCGCGGCGTGGAAGCGCTCGCGCGCTGGCTGCCGCCGGACGGGCCCGCCGTGCCACCCGACCGCTTCGTGCCGCTGGCCGAGCGCGAGGGCCTGATCGGGCCGCTCACGCTCACCGTCATGCAGCAGGTCTTCGCCCAGACCGCGGCCTGGGGTGCGCACGGCCTGCACCTGCCGGTGGCCATCAACCTGTCGGCGCAGCTGCTGGACGACCCGGGGCTGGTGGACGAGATCCGCGCGCTGACCCGGCACCATGCCCTGCCACCGGCGCAGGTGGTGTTCGAGCTCACCGAGAGCGAGCTGGTGTCCTTCCGCGGCGCGGCATTCGGTGCGCTGGCGCGGTTGCGCCTGCAGGGCTTCGGCCTGTCGCTGGACGACTATGGCACCGGCTTCTCGTCCATGCAGCAGCTGGCCCGCATCCCGTTCACCGAGCTCAAGATCGACCGCACCTTCGTCCACGGCGCCAGCCACAACAGCCGGCTACAGGTGATGCTGCATTCCGCACTCGACATGGCGCGCCGCCTGGAGCTGCCCACCGTGGCCGAAGGCATCGAGACCCTGGCCGACTGGCGCCTGCTGCAGCAACTGGGCTGCACCGGCGGCCAGGGCTGGCTGATCGCCCGCCCGATGCCCGGACAGGAGCTGCCCGGCTGGCTCTCCGCCCACCGCCAGCGCCGCCGGCAACTGCTGCCCGACGCGCAGCCGGTCCCTCACGTTTCCGCTTCATGAACACGCCCATCACCGACCAAGAGTTCAGCCAGTTCCAGCGCTTCATCTACGACGCCGCCGGCATCCATCTCTCGCCCGCCAAGAAGGCGCTGGTCTGCGGCCGCCTGGCCAAGCGCCTGCAGGCGCACCGGCTGGAGCGCTACGGCGACTACTTCGCGCTGCTGCAGGACCAGCGCCACGCGGCCGAGGCCCAGACCGCCATCGACCTGCTGACCACCAACGAGACCTACTTCTTCCGCGAGCCCAAGCACTTCGAGCTGGTGCGCAGCATCGCCGCGGCCGCGCACGGCTCCGCGCCGCTGCGCGTCTGGAGCGCGGCCTGTTCCACCGGCGAGGAGGCCTACAGCATCGCCATGGTGCTGGCCGACACGCTGGGCGGCCGTGCGTTCGAAGTGGTGGGCACGGACATCAGCACGCGCGTGCTGCAGCAGGCCCGCACCGGCCACTACCCCGAGCAGCGCACGCGCAACATCCCGCCGGCCTACCTCAAGCGCTTCTGCCTCAAGGGCCAGGCCGAACAGGCCGGCACCCTGCTCGTGGAGCGCAGCCTGCGCCAGCGCGTGCGCTTCGTGCATGCCAACCTCAATACCAGCCTGCCCGACCTGGGCCTGTTCGACATCGTCTTCCTGCGCAACGTGATGATCTATTTCAACGGCGACACCAAGCGCCAGGTGGTGGCCCGCGTGCTGTCGCTGCTCAAGCCCGGCGGCCACTTCTGCATCGGCCACTCCGAGAGCCTCAACGACATCAGCACGGCGGTGCTGCCCGTGGCCCCTTCCATCTACCGCCGGCCATGAGCGGGGACTGTCCATGGCCCCGCGCCACCTGCGTCCGGACGACGTCATCCTGCAACCCGGCGAGTACTTCGTGGGCCGCGGCTGCCGCGTGCGCACCGTGCTCGGTTCCTGCGTGTCGATCACGCTGTGGGCACCGCACCAGCGCCTGGGCGCGATGTCGCACTTCCTGCTCGCCAGCCGCCTGGGCAGCCGGCGCGTGGCGCCCGCGGCGCGGGACGGGCGCTATGGCGACGAGGCGCTGGACCTGATGCTGCGCGAACTGGCCAAAGCCGGCGTGGCACCCGGCGATTGCGAAGCCAAGATATTCGGCGGCGGCGACATGTTCCCGGGCTACCGCGGCGGAGCGTCCCCCATCGGCATGCGCAACGGCGAAGCCGCGCGCGCCCTGCTGGCGGCGCATGCCATTCCAGTGCGCACCGAGCACCTGTTCGGCCACGGCCACCGGCACATCGTGTTCGAGACCGACACCGGCGCGGTCTGGGTGCGCCAGCCGGCGCCGGGCGACTTCGGCCTGCGGCAGGAGCGGCCATGACCAACAGCATCAAGGTCATGGTGGTGGACGACTCGGCCGTGGTGCGGCAGGTGCTGGTCGGCCTGCTCAATGCCGCGCCCGGCATCGAGGTGACGCATGCGGTCGCCGACCCGCTGCTGGCCATCGAACGCCTGAAGCTGCAGTGGCCCGACGTGATCCTGCTGGACGTGGAAATGCCGCGCATGGACGGCATCACCTTCCTGCGCAAGCTGATGCAGGAGCGGCCCACGCCGGTGGTGATCTGCTCCACGCTGACCGAGAAGGGCGCCAGGACCACGCTGGAAGCCATGGCCGCCGGCGCGGTGGCGATCGTCGCGAAGCCGCGGCTGGGACTCAAGCAGTTCCTGCAGGATGCGGCGGAGGAACTGATCGCCACCGTGCGCGCCGCGGCGCGCGCCCGTGTCGGCAGGCCCGTGCAGCGCGCGCCGCTGCCGGTGCCCACCGCCAAGTACACGGCCGACGTGATCCTGCCGCCCGGCGCCGCACCTGCCATGGCCCAGACTACCGAGCGCGTGGTGGCCATGGGTACCTCCACCGGCGGCACCCAGGCGCTGGAGGCGGTGCTGACCGCGCTGCCGCGCGTGTCGCCCGGCATCGTCATCGTGCAGCACATGCCGGAGAAATTCACCGCGGCCTTCGCCAGCCGCCTGGACGGCCTGTGCCGCATCGCGGTGAAGGAGGCCGAACACAACGACCGCGTCGTGCCCGGCCGCGCGCTGATCGCGCCGGGCGGGCGCCACATGGTGCTCAAGCGCAGCGGCGCCCAGTACTTCGTCGAGGTGCTGGACGGCCCGCTGGTGAACCGCCACCGGCCCTCGGTGGACGTGCTGTTCCGCTCGGTGGCCCGCTGCGCCGGCGCCAATGCCCTGGGCATCATCATGACCGGCATGGGCGACGACGGCGCCGCCGGGCTGCTGGAGATGCGTAACGCCGGCGCGCGCACCATCGCCCAGGACGAGGAGAGCTGCGTGGTCTTCGGCATGCCGAAGGAAGCGATCAAGCGCGGCGGCGTGGAGCGCACCCTGCCCCTCGGCGCACTGGCGCGCGAGATGGCCGGAACGCTTCACTATTGATAGCGAAAGGCCAAGGAATAATCTTGGCTTTCCGTATATTTCGCATATGAAAAAGGCTGCTCGATGAGCAGCCTTTTCTTCTACGAAATCACGGTGCGACCGGCTCTGCCGGCGGCCTTGCCTCAGCGGAAACGCGCTTCCGGCACCGTCTTGAGATCGCCGTCGATCGAGCCGATGTAGCCGGCCAGTGCCTTGAGGTCGGCATTGCTGAACTGCTTGGCCACGCCTGCCATCACGCCGTTGGAGCGGCCGACGTTCGCGTTGTTCTCGGTCTTGTAGGCCTTGAGCGCGACGAACAGGTAGTCGGCATTCTGGCCGGCCAGGTGCGGGTAGGACGGATCGATCGGCTTGGCGAAGTTCGCGCCGTGGCAGGACACGCAGATGCCCTTCTGCAGCAGCGCGGCGACCTGGGCGCTGGGCTCGCGTGCGGGCTTCTCCGGCAGCGTTGCCTCAGGGTTTTTACCCAGTTGCGCGTAGTAGGCCGAGACGTCGGCAATGTCCTGGTCCGACAGGCTGTCGGCGATGCCGCGCATGGTCGGGTGCTTGCGGCTGCCGTCGCGGTAGGCGCCGAGCGCGGCCACCAGATACTTCTCGCTCTGGCCCGCGATCTTGGGCACCTTGTAGACCTCTGGAAAGCTGGCCTGGTAGCCCACGATGCCGTGGCAGCCGATGCACATGGACACCTTCTTCTCGCCGGCCTTGACGTCGCCCTTGACTTCCTGGGCCTGAGCCGAACTGACCGAGCCGAAAGCGGTCACGGAAGCGACAGCCATTGCAAACACCGCGGAGAACAGCTTTTTCATTTTGCGCGCACAATCTGGTGGAGGTTCAGACGCCGTAATCAGCCTTTGATTATAGCCAGCAGGACCTTCCGACACGCCTGCGCGGCCGGGCCGCGCGGCGGGGCCCGACCACTCTTTCGCGCAGACCTTCCATGAAGTTCCAAGGCTCCCAGAACTACGTCGCCACGCAGGACCTGATGCTGGCCGTCAATGCCTCCATCACGCTGCAACGGCCCCTGCTCGTCAAGGGCGAGCCCGGTACCGGCAAGACCCTGCTGGCCGAGGAAGTGGCCGGCGCGCTGGGCATGCCGCTGCTGCAGTGGCACATCAAGTCCACCACCAAGGCGCAGCAGGGCCTGTACGAATACGACGCGGTGAGCCGCCTGCGCGACAGCCAGCTGGGCGACGAGCGGGTCAAGGACATCCACAACTACATCGTCAAGGGCGTGCTGTGGCAAGCCTTCACCGCGGATGAGCCGGTGGCGCTGCTGATCGACGAGATCGACAAGGCTGACATCGAGTTTCCGAACGACCTGCTGCGCGAACTCGACCGCATGGAGTTCTATTGCTACGAGACGCGCGAGGTGATCCGCGCACGCCAGCGGCCGCTGGTCTTCATCACCTCCAACAACGAGAAGGAACTGCCCGACGCCTTCCTGCGCCGCTGCTTCTTCCACTACATCAAGTTCCCCGACGCGCAGACCATGCAGCAGATCGTCGACGTGCACTTCCCCACGCTCAAGAAGGACCTGCTCGCCGCCGCGATGAAGACCTTCTATGACGTGCGCAACCTGCCCGGCCTGAAGAAGAAGCCCAGCACCTCCGAGCTGATCGACTGGCTGCGCCTGCTGGTGGCCGAAGACATCCCGCTGGAGGCGCTGCAAAGCAAGGACGAGAAGGTATCGGTGCCGCCGCTGGTCGGCGCGCTGCTCAAGAACGAGCAAGACGTGACGCTGTTCGAAAAACTGGTCTTCATGAACACAAGAAACCGCTGAGTACCATGGCCTTCGTCCAACCCGTCACCCTGTCCGACCGTGGCGTGCGGCTGGTGCCGCTGGCCCTGTCGCACGAGGCCGGCCTGCGCGCCGCCGCGGCCGATGGCGCGCTGTGGACGCTGCGCGTGACCTCGGTACCCGAGCCCGGGCAGACGCGCGCCTACATCGAGACCGCGCTGGAGATGCGCGAGGCCGGCAACCGCTTTGCGTTTGCCGTCACCGACGAGGCCAGCGGCGAGGTGCTGGGCAGCACCAGCTACCACGACATCCTGCCCGCCGTGAAGCGGGTGGAGATCGGCTACACCTGGTACGCGCAGCGCGTGCAGCGCAGCCATGTCAACACCACCTGCAAGCTGCTGCTGCTCACGCATGCCTTCGAGACGCTGGGCTGCCACGTGGTGGGCTGGCGCACCGACAACTTCAACTTCGCCTCGCAGCGCGCCATCGAGCGGCTGGGGGCCAAAAAGGACGGCGTGATCCGCGGCCACGCCCTGCGGCGCGACGGCACCATCCGCGACACCGTGATGTACAGCATGCGCAGCGGCGAATGGCCCGAGGCGCGGGCGCAACTGCTGTACCTGCTGGAACGCCGCGCCGCCCTGCAGGAGTGATGCCATGCTGATCGACTTCTTCCATGCGCTGCGCACGGCGAAGCTGCCGGTATCGGTCAAGGAGCACCTGGCGCTGCTGGAGGCGCTGCAGGCCGGCGTGGTCGGCCCGCGCTCGGACGGTGCCTGGGCCATCGACGACTTCTATCACCTTGCGCGCACGGTGCTGGTGAAGGACGAGAAGCACTACGACAAGTTCGACCGCGCCTTCGGCGCCTACTTCCATGGCGTCGAGCTGGTGGCTGACTTCACCAAGGAGATTCCGCTCGACTGGCTGCGCAAGACGCTCGAGCGCGAGCTGACACCCGAGCAGAAGGCCGCCATCGAGAAGATGGGCTGGGACGAGCTGATGGAGACGCTCAGGAAGCGCCTCGACGAACAGAAGGAACGCCACGAGGGCGGCAGCAAGTGGATCGGCACCGGCGGCACCTCGCCTTTCGGCCACGGCGGCTACAACCCGCAGGGCGTGCGCATCGGCGGTGCCGGCAAGAACAAGAGCGCGGTCAAGGTCTGGGACCAGCGCGCCTACAAGGACTACGACGACACGCAGGAGCTGGGCACGCGCAACATCAAGGTCGCCCTGCGGCGCCTGCGCAAGTTCGCCCGCCAGGGCCTGGCCGAGGAGCTGGACCTGGACGACACCATCCACTCCACCGCGGCCAACGCCGGCTACCTGGACATCAGGATGGTGCCCGAGCGGCGCAACAACGTGAAGGTGCTGCTGCTGATGGACGTGGGCGGCACCATGGACGAGCACGTGGCGCGCGTGGAGGAGCTGTTCTCGGCCGTGAAGAGCGAATTCAAGCACCTGGAGTTCTACTACTTCCACAACTGCGTCTACGACTTCATGTGGAAGAACAACCGGCGCCGCTTCAGCGAGAAGTTCCCGACGCTGGACATCATCCGCAAGTACAACAAGGACTACAAGCTGATCTTCGTGGGCGATGCCACCATGAGCCCGTACGAGATCCTGCAGCCCGGCGGCAGCGTGGAGTACAACAACGAGGAGGCCGGTGCCGAGTGGCTGCAGCGGCTGACCCATGCCTTCCCGAAGTACGCCTGGATCAACCCGGAGCCCCAGGGCGTATGGCAGTACCGGCAGAGCATCGGCGTGATCCAGCAGCTGATGTCGCAGCGCATGTACCCTTTGACACTCAAAGGCCTCGAGGAGACCATGCGTCTGCTGTCAAAATGAATCGATGCATGGACGCTTTCCGATTGCCGCCCACCTCCTGCCCCTGCTGCTCTGCGCCCCCCTGCTGCTCTCCGGCTGCAGCCTGCTGAAGACCAAGGAAGACCCCGCCGCCCGGGCCGACGGCACCCAGGTACTGAGCAGCGCCGACGCCGTCGGCGCCAGCGGCAAGGCCGATGCCCAGGACACGCGCCGGCCGGCCTTCACGCTCGACGTGCAGGCGCCCAAGGACATCCGCGACTACCTCACGCGGCACCTGGAGTTGCAGCGCTACCGCCTGCTGGACGACCTTGACGCGCGCGAGCTCTCGCGCCTGCTGGGCGCCGCCGACGCCAATGCGCGCGACCTGCTGGGCACGCTCGGCTATTTCTCGCCGCGCATCACGCTGGACCTGCGCGAAACCCCCGATGGCCCGGCCCCGCGCGAAGTGGCCATCACGGTCGACCCGGGCCCGCAGACCCGCATTGCCGAGGTGCACATCGACTTCGCCGGCGCCATCGCCGACGACCCCGGCGCTGCGGGGCAGCGCAACGCCATCACGCGCAACTGGTCGCTGCGGCCGGGCCAGGGCTTCACCCAGGACGGCTGGGACGGCGCCAAGACCGGCGGGCTGCGCGCACTCAATGCCCGGCGCTTTCCCACCGGCAGCGTGCGCGCCAGCCGCGCCGAGGTCGATGCCGACACCCAGCGCGCCAAGCTGTCGGTCACCTACGACTCCGGTCCGGCCTACCGCTTCGGGCCTGTGCAGGTGCGCGGCAACGAGCGCTACCCGCCCGAGGTGGCCGAGCGCCTGTCGCGCGTGCCGGTCGGTGCCGACTACGACCAGGCCAAGCTGCTGGAGGCCCAGCAGCGGCTGGCCGCCAGCGGCTACTTCGATTCGGTATTCCTCACGCTGGACCCGAACGCGCCCGATCCGCTGGCCGCGCCGGTGATTGCCCAGGTGCGCGACGCCAAGCTGCAGAAGCTGGTGCTGGGCGTGGGCGCCAGCACCGACAGCGGCGTGGGCATCAGCATCAACCACACCCACAACCAGTTGCCGCTGATCGGCTGGCGCGCGGTATCCAAGCTGGCCTATGACCAGAAGACCCAGTCCATAGGCTCCGAGCAAAGCTCGCTGCCCGGCGCGGACAACTGGCGCTGGGTCACTTCGCAGCTGGCGCAGCGCGAAGTGTCGGGCAGCTACGAGGTCAACAGCGGCCGGCTGCGCGGTGGCCGCGCCAAGACCACCGACAACATCGACCGCAACTACTACCTGCAGTACGACTACGCCAAGAGCCAGGGCACGGATGCGCCGCCCTCGGGCTCGGCCATCAGCCTGAACTACGGCTGGACCGGCCGCTACTTCAACAGCAACACCGCGCCCACGCGCGGCTACGGGCTGGCGCTGGAGGTCGGTCCGGGCTACACGCTCATAGGCGAGCGCGCCCCCTTCTTCCGCACCTACGCGCGCGGCCTGTTCTTCCTGCCGCTGGGCACGGTACAGGCCGAGGGCGGCGAGGCACGCCGCAGCCGGCTGCAGTTCCGGGCCGAGGTCGGCGCCGTCAATGCCCGCAGCAGCGCCCAGGTGCCCGCCACGCTCATGTTCCTGACCGGCGGCGACACCACGGTGCGCGGCTACGGCTACCGCCAGATCGGTGCACGCACCGTCAACGACCTGATCTATGCCGGCCGCTACATGGCCGTGGGCAGCGTCGAGTGGCAACGCCCCGTGGTCTGGAATGGGCAGATGACCGACTTCGAGACCGCGGTGTTCCTCGATGCCGGCGCAGTGGCGGACCAGCCGAGCGAACTCCAGGCCAAGGTCGGGGTGGGCGCGGGCGTGCGCTGGCGCAGCCCGGTCGGCCCGCTGCAGACCGACGTGGCCTACGGCGTGGCCGAACGCCGCCTGCGCCTGCACCTGCGGCTGGGTTTCACTTTCTGACGCGCCGCCCGGCGTGCATCCCGATACTGGCAGGCGTATGGCAGTGCCCCCTCATGACGACATCGCCGCGGCACCGCAAGGCACCGCGCGGTCTGCAGACCCCTCTCCTTCCCCGCCACGGCGGCGCCTGGCACGCTGGGCTGCCGCGGCCGGGGTCACGCTGCTGCTGTTGCTGGCGCTGCTGCTGGGCGCAGCCTGGCTCTGGGCCGGCTCCTCGCAGTCCCTCGCCACAGTGCTCGCCCAGGTGGCGCGGCGCATGCCGGCAGGCCAGACGCTGGAGGCGCGCGAGGTCAGCGGCTCGGTCCGCGCCGGCGGCCACATCGGCTGGCTGCGCTGGCAAAGCCAGACGCTAGCTGTGGAGGTGCACGATGCCCGCATCGGCTGGCAACTGCGCCCCCTGCTGAAGAAGCGCCTCCAGCTGGGCGAAGTGCATGCCGCGCAGATCGCCATCGAACGCCTGGGGCCAGGCGACGACAGCCCCACGGATCCGCTGCAGCAGCTCACCCTGCCGCTGGAGGTCGACCTGCCGTTCAAGGTGGATGAACTGCGCTGGGCCGGGCCACCGTTGCTGCAGGCCACGCAACTGGCAGGCAGCTACCGCTACGAGGGCGGCGAGCACCGGCTCGCCATCGACGGCGTGGACCTGCCCGGTGGCCACTACCAGGCCAGCGCCACGCTGCAGGGCGCCGCGCCCATGGCTCTGGACGGATCGCTCTCGGCACGCCTGCGCGCGCCGGTACCGGGCAGCGATGCAGCGGTGGACATCCTGGGCGAGGCCAGCGTGCGCGGCGCCCTGGCCACGGCAGCGGCCCGTCTTGAGCTACGCGCCACCCTGCGGCAGGCCGGCAGCCCCGCGGCGAATGGCACCAGCGCCGACCTGCAGGCCGTTGTCGCGCCCTGGCAGGCGCAGCCCGTGGTGCAGGTCGACGCCACCTTCGATTTCCTCGACCTGGCGCAGCTCTGGCCGCAAGCTCCGGCCACGCAGCTGCATGGCACGCTGCGCGCCACTCCGGAAGGCGACGGCCTGCGCGCCAGCGCCACCCTGGCCAACCGCGCACCCGGGCCATGGGACCGGCAACGGCTGCCGCTGCAGGACCTGGCGGCACAGGCCGTGCTGCAGGACGGCCGCTGGACGCTCTCCGACACGAGGCTGCACGCGGGCAGCGGCGAGATCACGCTGGAAGGCAGCTTCACACCCGCAACCCCTGCCACCCCTGCCGAGTGGCAGGCCCGCACCACGCTGCGCGGCGTCCGGCCCGGTGAACTGCACACCCAGTTGCAGGGCCCGGCCCTGGGTGGCAGCGCCAGCGCCCAGACACGCGGCGAGGCCATCGGCTTTGACGTCCAGCTGCAGGCCCAGGCCGGCGGACGCCCGGCCGCAGGCGGCCTCGACGGGCTGCACCTGCGCAACGCCACCGCCCAGGGGCAGTGGGCCAATGCCGCGCTGGACCTGCGCAGCCTGCGCATCCAGACCACCGAGGCTTCGCTGCAGGGGCAGCTCCGCATCGACACCGCAGTGCCTGCTGGAGAGGGACAACTTACGCTGGTCCTGCCGGGCGCCCAGGGCAAAGCCCAGGGCCGCATGGCGGCGGCCAGCGGCGCCGGCACGCTGGCGCTGCAGGTGGCCGACGCCGCGCGCCTGCAGCGCTGGGCCGCGAGCCTGCCCGGGCTCTCCACCGCGCTTGCAGACCTGCGCCTGGCAGGAAAGGCACAGCTCGACACCCGCTGGCAAGGAGGCTGGCAATCCGTGCAGCAGCGCCTGCAAGGCGGCGCCGCCAAGGGCCCGGACCTGGTGCTGCAGGCCACGCTGGAAGCCCCGAGCTTCGACCTGGTGCTGCCGGCATCCGGCGAAACTGCCGCCACCGCGGTCGCCCTGCGCGGCCTGCGCGCCGAGCTGGCCGGCAGCCTTGCCCAGGCTACGCTGTCGCTGCAGGGCGAGGCCTCCAGCGGCACCCGGCGCGCACAGCTGAGCACCCAGGCCAGCGGCGGCCTGGACGGCCCCGGCCGCGGGCGGCTGACCATCGCGCGCCTGCAGATCGAGGCCCGCGACAGCCAGCTGCCAGGCCCCTGGACACTGGCGATGGACACACCACTCAGCGCCACGCTGCGCAGCGACGCCCAGGGCCTGGCAGTGGAGACCAGCGCCGGCCAGGCACGGCTGCGCGGGCCGGTGGACGGCAGCTTGCGCCTCGGCTGGGAGCCCATGCGCTACCGCCAGGCCGGCAACGCGCGCCAGCTGCAGTCCAAGGGCCGGCTGGAGGGCCTGCCGATGGCCTGGGCCCAGGCCCTGGCAAACGGCCAGGACGCCCTCGGCCAGTTGGGCCTGTCGGGCGACCTGGTGTTCGACGGCGACTGGGACATCGACGCGAGCGACAGCCTGCGCGCCCGCGCCAGCCTGGTGCGACGCAGCGGGGACATCCGGGTGCAGACCGAAGATGCGCCCTCGGCTACCCATGTCAGCAGCAGCGGCTCCGGCACGACGCAGACCAGCCAGGCCGCGCAGCCCACCACCAGCGCCGGACTGCGCGAAGCCCGCCTGGCGCTCACGGCGGACGGCGATGCCGTACGGGCCGAACTGGTCTGGGACAGCGAGCGCGCCGGCAAGGTCACGGCACAGGCCGGCACCCGCCTGCAGCGCCAGGACGGCGGCTGGAGTTGGCCAGAAGACGCGCCGCTCGACGGCAGGCTGCAAGCCCAGTTGCCCAGCATCGGCGTCTGGTCCGTGCTGGCGCCGCCCGGCTGGCGGATCCAGGGAACGCTGCAAGCCGACGCAACGCTGGCCGGCAGGCGCACGGCCCCGCAGTGGAGCGGCACGCTGGCCGCCGACGGCCTGTCGCTGCGCTCTGTAGTGGACGGCATAGAGCTGCGCGACGGGCGGCTGCGCTCCACGCTGCGCGGCGACCAGCTGGAGATCACCGAATTCAGCCTGCACGGGGGCACCGGCAGCAATACCCGCATTTCCGGCATCGGCGGCAGCCGCGCCACGGCGCGCAGCCTGTCCACCACCGACGGCGGCAGCCTCACGGTCCGCGGCATGCTGGGCTGGGGCGGCGCCGCGGGCCTGGCCATGGACCTGAAGGCCACGGCGCAGGCCCTGCGCGTGTCCGTGCGCAGCGACCGCCAGCTAACCCTCTCGGGCGAGCTGCAGGCCCGCACCGATGACGGCCGGCTGGTACTGCGCGGCGACCTCAAGACCGACCGCGCCGCCATCATCCTGCCTGACGACACGGCCCCGCAGCTGGGCTCCGACGTGGTGGTGCGCTCCGCCGCCCTCGACCGCGAGGCCGCCGCCAAGGCCCAGCGGATCGAGCGCGCCTCGACCAGCGTGGGCACGGCCAAGCCGCCGGATATCTCCGTCAGCTTCGACCTGGGCAATGACTTCGCGGTGCAGGGGCGCGGCATCACCACGCGCCTGACCGGCAAGCTCGACATCCACAGCAGCACGGGCCTGGACCGGCCGCCGCTCATTACCGGCGACATCCGCACCGACCAGGGCCAGTACCGGGCCTATGGACAGCAGCTAGACGTCGAGTCCGGCGTGATCCACTTCAACGGGCCCTACGACAACCCATCGCTCGACATCCTGGCGATACGGCCGAACATCACGGTGCGCGCCGGCGTGCAGGTGACCGGCACCGCGCAGTCGCCCAGCGTGCGGCTGTATTCGGACCCCGCCCTGACCGACGCCGAAACCCTGTCCTGGGTGGTGCTGGGCCGCAGCACCGCCAATGGCGGCGCCGAGGCCGCGCTGCTGCAGCAGGCGGCACTGGCACTGCTGTCGGGCGGCAAGGGCAGTTCCGGCAACATCGCTGCCAAGGTCGGCCTGGACGAGATCGGCTTCAAGGGCCCGGGCACCGGGACCGACGCCTCGGCCGCTGCGCTCACGTTCGGCAAGCGGATCTCCCAGAAAGTCTACGTGACCTACGAGCGCAGCCTGTCGGGCACGCTGGGCACGCTCTACATCTTCTACGACCTGTCGCGGCGCCTGCAGCTGCGCGGCCAGACGGGGACCAAGAGCGCACTCGACCTGATCTACACCATGACCTACAACTGAGCGCCGGACCGAGGACGCGAGCCCTGGGCTTGCCCGGCGCACCATCCTGGACCAATTGGTCAAACCGGGCTGCACCAGATCAGGAGGGACGGGCCACACCGGGCCCTGGACACGGCCCGCGGCACTGGCATGCAAGTTGCTGCCAGTGCTGGCAGCTGCCCCATTGCCGGCAGCCCCACCAGGACGGAGCCTCCCCCATGCAAGACACCCGCATTCCCCGCCGCCAGTTGCTGGCCGGCCTGTCGCTCGGCGCGGCATTGCCGCTGATCGGCACCCGCGCCTTCGCGGCCGGCGAGAAGGTCAAGGTCGCCGGGGTGCATTCGGACCCGGTCGCCAACGCCTGGAATGGCCGCCTGCACGAGGCCCTGCAGCAGGCCGCCAAGGCAGGCACGATCGACTACGTCTTCTCGGAGTCGGTCTCCAACACCGACTACCCGCGCGTGCTGCGCGAGTACGCCAACCAGGGCGCGCGCCTGATCGTCGGCCAGTCCTATGCCACGGAACGCGACTGCCGCGCGGTGGCCAAGGAGTACCCCAAGGTCGGCTTCCTGATGGGCTCCAGCGGCGGCCCGGCGGGCGACAACTATGGCGTCTTCGGCACCTGGAACCACGAGGCCGCCTACCTGAGCGGCATGCTGGCAGGCAGCATGACCAAGACCGGCAAGCTGGGCGCGGTCGGCGGCTACCCGATCCCGGAGGTCAACCGGCTGATCAACGCGTTCCGCCTGGGCGCCAGCGAAACGCGGCAGGGGCTGGCCTTCCAGTCGGCCTTCATCAACACCTGGTTCGATCCCCCCAAGGCCAAGGAAGCAGCCCTGGCCCAGATCGACGGTGGCTGCGACATCCTGTTCGGTGAGCGTATCGGCACCGCCGATGGCGCGCAGATGCGGGGCAAGCTCGCGATAGGCTCGCTGCTGGACTACATGCCGCGCTATCCCGGCACCGTGTTCGCCAACGCCATGTGGTACTTCGACCCGATGCTGGCGGCGGCGCTGGCCGACCTCAAGGCCGGCAAGCCGGTCGGCCGCGACTACAGCCCCTTCAGCATGATGGTGCACGGCGGCAACGACATCACCTTCGACGCCAAGCTGGTACCGGCGGCCGCGCTCAAGCAGATGCAGGAGAAGCGCGCCGCCATCAAGGCCGGTCAGTTCAAGGTACCGGTGAACGACGCCAATCCGGTCTAGACACAGTTAGCTGCTGCTCCAGACTGCGCGCCGGCCTTGTGCTCCGCGCGCTGCACGCCGCGACCGACAAACGAAACGAGCCTGGACCGATGGCATTCGACGACAAGGCCTATGCTGCCGCGGACGCTACGGCGCTGGCGTCTGCCGTGGCGCAAGGGCAAGTCAGCGCTGGCCAGTTGCTGGAACTGGCAGAACAGCGGGCCCGCCGGCTGCAGCCCGGGTTGGGCGCGATCAGCCAGTTCCTGCCGGCGCTGGCGCGGGCAGCCACCACGGGCGACGGCCCCTTCAGGGGCGTGCCAACGCTGATCAAGGACCTGGGCGCACCGTGGGCTGGCGCGCCCACGCTGGCCGGTTCGCGTGCACTGGCACGCCTGAAGGCTCCAGCCCCGGCCGACGGTGCCCTGGTGCAGCAGCTCAAGGCCGGTGGATTCGTTCCTTTCGCCAAGACCAGTGTCCCCGAGTTCGGCCTGAACCTGACAACCGAGCCACTGTGCGGCCCGGCCTGCCGCAACCCCTGGGCACCGGCCTACAGCGCAGGCGGATCGTCCGGCGGCGCGGCCGCGGCCGTGGCCGCCGGCATCGTGCCGGTGGCCCATGCCACTGATGCCGGCGGGTCGATCCGGATCCCCGCGGCGGCCTGCGGCGTGCTGGGCCTCAAGCCCGGGCGTGGCGTGGTGCCGCGTGGCCCCGACTATGGCAATGTGTTCGGCACCATGGCGGCCGAGTTCGTGCTGACCCGCACGGTACGGGACTCCGTGGGCGTCTGGCAGCTGCTGACCGGCTCTGGCCAGGCCCCCTGCCCAGGGCCGAGGCGCATCGGCCTGCTGCTGGAGGCCCCGCAGGGCGTGCGCGTCGACGACATCTGGGTGCAGGCGGCATCGAGTGCCGCGGCCCTGCTGCGGGCCGCAGGGCATGAGGTGATACAGGTCACGGGAGCACAGCGTGAACTGCTGCGGATCGCCTGCGCCGATGCGACACAGGCCTTCGAGACCTACGCCTGCCGCAGCGCCGCGGCGGCTGTACAGGCCCTGGCACCCGAGGCCGACGGCCTGGAGCCGATGACCTGGGCCGCTGCACGCAGGGGCGCGGCCCTGTCCGCCCTGGCGCACCAGCAGGCGGAAGTCGCCGTGGCGCGTGCCACCGACCTGGTGGCAGCGCTGTTCCAGGGCATGGACATGCTGCTGACGCCTGCGCTGGCCTGCACCCTGCCCAGGCTAGGCGTGCTGCGGACCGACGGCGACGACCTGGACCAGCACTTCGCGCAGTTCACGCGCTACGCGCCGTTTGCAGCGATCGCCAACGCGGCGGGGTGCCCGGCCATCGCGGTGCCGCATGAGCGGCAGGCCGACGGCCGGCCGCTGGGCGTGCAGCTGATCGGACCGCAGGGCAGCGAGGCCTGCCTGCTGGAAATGGCGGCGCAGCTGGAGGCGCGCCGCCCCTGGCCATGGACAGCAGCATGACGGACCCGGCCACGCCCGCCGTGCCTGCGCTGGAGCTCGTCGGCATCACCAAGCGCTTCGGCGACATGGTCGCCAACCGCGACATCTCGCTGCAGCTGCAGCGCGGCGAAATCCTCGGCCTGCTCGGCGAGAACGGCGCGGGCAAGACGACGCTGATCAACATCCTGTTCGGGCACTACGTCAGCGACAGCGGCCGCATCCGCATCTTCGGCACCGACCTGCCGCCAGGCTCGCCGCGCGCGGCGATCGCCGCCGGCATCGGCCTGGTCCACCAGCACTTCACGCTGGCCCCCAACCTGAGCGTCCTGGACAACATCATGGCCGGCACCGAGTCGCTCTGGCGGGCCGCCTCGCGGACGCGGCAGGCGCGCGAGCGCCTGCGGGCACTGAGCGCGCAGTTCGGCCTGGCGGTAGACCCGGACGCGCGCGTGGCCAACCTGTCGGTCGGGCAGCGCCAGCGCGTGGAAATCCTCAAGTCGCTCTACCGGGACGCGCGCATCCTGGTGCTCGACGAACCGACGGCAGTGCTGACGCCCGGCGAGTCGGCCGTCCTGTTCGAAACCCTCCAGCGCATGGCGGGACATGGCCTGTCGGTGATCCTGATCAGCCACAAGCTCGACGAGGTGCTGCGCGTGGCCGACCGGGTCGCGATCCTGCGGCGTGGCGAGCTGGTGGGAGAACACGCCGCCTCCAGCCTGGACCGGGCCCGTCTGGCCGAACTCATGGTCGGCCGCCGCGTGCTGCGGCCCCAACGCCGGCCCATGGCACCGGGTGCGGCCGTGCTGCGCCTGGACAAGGTGGACACCGCAAGCACCCACGGAGGCCCCGGCCTGGCGCAGGCCGATCTGGTGGTGCACGAGCACGAGACCGTGGCCGTCGTCGGTGTGGCGGGCAATGGCCAGCATGCCCTGATGGAGCTCGCCTGCGGCCTGGCTGCGCCGCACGCCGGCACGCTGGAGATCACCGGCCGCACGGTGCGGCGCCCCCGGGCCGGCGGCCAGCATGCGCGCGGCGTGGCGCGGATTCCGGAGGACCGCCACGAGGAAGGCGTCGTCGGCGACCTTGCCATCTGGGAGAACGCCATTCTTGAAGACCTGGCCGAGCCGCGCTTCGTCCGCTACGGCTGGGTGCGCCGCCGTGCTGCGCGGGCCCATGCGCGTGAGCTGATCCGTGACTTCGACATCCGCTGCACAGGCCCCGAGCAGCGGACCCGCATGCTCTCGGGCGGCAACATGCAGAAGCTCATCATCGGCCGCGGCCTGAGCACCGGCCCGCAGCTGATCGTCGCCTGCCAGCCGGTGCGCGGCCTGGATGAAGGCGCGATTGCCGAGGTCCATGCCCGCCTGCTCGCGGCCCGCGACCGGGGCGCCGGCATTCTGCTGGTTACCGAGGACCTGGACGAGGCGCTGGCGCTGGCCGACCGCATCGTCGTGGTCCAGCGCGGCCGGCTGTCCAGGCCGCTGGCGGCGCCGGACTTCGATGCTGCCCGCATCGGCCTGATGATGCTCGGCGAGCAGGAATTCGACATGACCCGCCATGAGAATTGAACGACGCACCCACCGCTCCACCGGCGTCGTGGCCATCGGCATCGTCACCGCGCTGCTGGTGATGGTCGCGCTCGGCTCGCTGCTGATCGCCTCGACCGGCGCGCCCCTCCTGGCAAGCTGGGCTGCCATGGCACGGGGAGCGCTCGGCTCGCGCCTGGCCATCAGCGAAGTGCTGACCCGCACCACGCCGTTGATCTTCACCGGCCTGGCCTGCGCCGTCGCCTTCCGGGCGCGGCTGTGGAACATCGGGGCGGAGGGCCAGTTCTATGCCGGCGCCCTGATGCTGGCGGCGCTTGGCAGCGGGCTGCTGGCGCTGCCGGCCTGGCTGCTGGTGCCCGCGCTGCTGCTGGCCAGCGCCGCCGCAGGCAGTGTGTTCCTGCTGGGGCCGGCGCTGCTCAAGCGCTTCCTGAACGTGGACGACGTGGTGACCACGCTGCTGCTCAACTTTGTGATGGCCCTGCTGGTGTCGCTGCTGCTGCAGGGACCGATGCGCGACCCGCTGTCCATGGGCTGGCCACAGTCCCTGCCGGTCGTGGACGAGGCTGTACTGCCCAAGCTGATGAGCCAGACCCGCCTGCATGCGGGCTTGCTGATCGCGCTGGCCTGCGCCGGCGTCGTGGCGCTGGTGGAAGCACGCACCTCGTTCGGCCTGCAGCGCCGCGCCGCAGGGATGGGTCCCGGAGCTGCGCGCTTCGCAGGGATTTCCGCCACCCGGGTCGTGGTCATGACCGCCCTGTGGTCCGGTGGCCTGGCGGGCATGGCCGGCGCAGTCGAGGTGATGGGCCTGCGCGGCTACGTGACGGGCGACCTGTCGCCGGGCTACGGCTACACCGGCGTGATCGTGGCCATGCTCGCGCAACTCAATCCGCTGGCAGTGGCCCCCTCGGCCTTCCTCGTGGCCGCGGTGTTTGTCGGCGCCGACGCGATGAGCCGCGCCTCCAACGTCCCAAGCTATATCGCCGACGTGATGGTCGGGCTCTCGCTGTTCGTCATGCTCGGCACGTCCTTCCTGATCGGCTACCGGGTCAAGCGATGAACGACTCCCTGCACATCCTGCTGACCGCCACGCTCTGGGCGGCGGTGCTGCGGATCGCGACGCCGCTGATCTTCGGCATGCTCGGCGAACTGCTCTGCGAGCGCGCCGGCATCGTGAACCTGGGCATCGAAGGCATCATGACTGTCGGTGCGCTGACCGCATGGTTCGCCGTCTACAGCGGCCATGGTCTCTGGACGGCGTGGTTCTTCGCGGCCCTGGCCGGCGGGGCGCTCGGCCTGTTCCATGGCCTGTTCTCGATATCCCTCGCGCAGTCGCAGCATGTCACCGGGCTGGGCGTCACGCTGCTGGGCTCCGGCCTGGCGTCCTTCGTCTACAGCGCCGCCGTGCCATCGGGCGGCTCGCCGCCCACGATCACCCCGTTCGCGCCGCTGGTACTGCCAGGGCTGGGCGAGCCCCTGCTCTCGGCCACGGCTCCCTGCTACCTGGCGCTGGCGCTGGCCGCCGGACTTGCCTACCTGCTGTGGCGCACGCCGCTCGGGCTGGCCATCCGGCTGGTCGGCGAACACCCGCAGGGCGCGCAGGCGCAGGGGCTCAACGTCGTGGCCATCCGCTACGGCTGCCTGTGCGCAGGAAGCGCGATCATGGCGCTTGGGGGTGCGTTCCTGACCACCGCCGCATTCAACAGCTTCGTGATCAACATGGTCCAGGGCCGGGGCTGGCTGGCGCTCGCACTGGTGGTATTTGGCGCCTGGCGGCCCGGCCTGGGCCTGCTGGGCGCGCTGCTGTACGCCTGCTTCGATGCCTACCAGTTGCGGCTGCAGGCGCTGTTCCCTGGCATCCCGTACCAGGTATTCCTGATGGCCCCCTACCTGCTGGCCATCGTCGCCATGGTGCCCATCGCCCGCCGGGCCATCGGCCCCCAGGCGCTGATGGTGCCGTACGTGAAGGGCGAGCGCTGAAACGGCCCGCCCCGAAACCGGGCGAACGCCGTTCTACAATCGAAGGCTCTCCTCGTAGTTCAATGGATAGAACGAGTGCCTCCTAAGCGCTAGATACAGGTTCGATTCCTGTCGAGGGGACCACCGGATACCCCTCCAGGCACCGCAAGCGCTTGCTTGCATTTAAGCCATCCCGATGGCCTTGGCGCGCGTGCCCACCACCCCTGCGGACTGATCCACGGACCGGCTACGGCCAGCGCCAGCACGAGCTGGTGCTGCGGCATTGCCGGCCGGATCCCGCGTCTTGCAACCCCTCGACCACGAGCACGACATCAGAGTTCTTTTCACGCGGCGAGCCGCCTTTCTCGCCCTGGCGCTGCTGGCGCCCGCAACCCACGCCGCCGGTTTTGCCGACTGCCCCCAGCACTTCCCCAACCTCCCCCCCAAGGTCGCCGCGCCAGGCACCCAGCGCGAGCTGTGCTTTGACGCCTTCGCCGTGCTGCACAGCGGGGAGAGCAAGACCCCGGTCTACGTGGTCGAGCGCCTGAACCGGGCCCGCCTGGACGACGCCCAGGGAATCAAGCGGCGTGACCGCTTCTATCCGGAGGCCCGCCTGCCGTTCGCCCACCGCGCCCAGCTGGAGGACTACAAGGGCACCGGCTACGACCGCGGCCACATGGCGCCGGCGGGCGATATGCCGACCGACCGCGCCAAGGCCCAGTCCTTCAGCCTGGCCAATATGGTGCCGCAGGCCCCGGCCCTGAACCAGCACGCCTGGAGCCAGATCGAGCAGGCCACGCGCAAGTACGCGCTGCGTGCGCCGGGCGATGTCTTCGTCTTCACCGGCCCTTACTTCGCGCGACCCGTGCAGACAGTAGGGGCCGGGCGGGTGTGGGTGCCCAGCCATACCTGGAAGCTGGTCTATACGCCCGCCAGTGGCCGGGCATGGGCGTACTGGATGGAGAACACGGCCGGCCGGCAGAGCCTGCAGCCGATCAGCTACCAGGCGTTGGTCGAGCACACGGGAATGCACCTGCTGCCCGCAGCGGTTCGTCCAGATTGAGGGGCTCGAATATCGGGACCAAGAAATCCATGCTATAATGCGCAGTTACCGAAACGCAAATATAAAATAAGTATTTCGGTTGCCTGCGCAGGCAAAGCCGAATCTCACGGCGGCACGTCGGACAAGAACTACCACGACGAGAAAAACAACAGGTAGCTCCCGCATGTGAATGTGCCGTAACGTGGGCCGCGTAAGAGCCCACGACCATTACCAGAAGCCCGCTGCATGCGGGCTTTTTTACGTCCTCGCCGGTGTGTCCCGCGCGATCAACCCACGGTGCGCAGATCGAACTCCCGCAGCATCACCGGCTGGAGCGAGCCGCCGGCCACGCGGCGGTGCACCGCCGCCTCGATGTCCGCAGCATGGGCGCGGTAGGTCTCCAACGGGTCTTCCCCCTGCGCGTCGGGGCGGTAGTGGTAGTGCAGGGCCTCCCTGCCAATACTCGCGCCCACCAGCTTGCCATCGATACGCACCCAGAAGCGCACGGTCCTGGAATCCTCATGGAACAGCGCGGAAGGATCGGCCGGCGCGGGGTCTTCGCGCGAAGCCGCAACGGCCTGCGCATCCTGGGACGGCAGCGGATCCGGCGGCCTCTGTATTCCTGTGATGTCGTTCATGTAAGTTCCTGGTGCTTCAAGCTTGCTCAGTGGTGCAGGGTGTCCGGCGCGGCCGCGTGGGTGGCGCCGGCCCGGGTGGCCTGGGACAGGGCTACCGCGGCCATCGGGTTCATGCTGTCGACCATGGAGCTGGGAATCAGGATGGTCGTGCCGCGCTCCTTGGTCGTCTCGTAGATAATGTTCATGGCACGCAGCTGCAGAGCGGCGGGCTGGTCGGCATAGATCTTCGCGGCCTCGACGAACTTGCCGGCAATTTCGGCCTCGGCTGCCCCGAGGATGATGCGCGCCTGCTTCTCGCGCTCGGCCTGTGCCTGCCGCGACATCGCATCCTGCAGGGCCACCGGAATGGCCACGTCGCGGATTTCGACGGAGCGCACGGTCACGCCCCACTCCACCGTCTTGCGGCCGATTTCAGCGCACAGCAGCTGGTCTGCATTGCGGCGGTCCGAGAGCAGTGCCGCCAACAGCGAGGAGCCAATCATCTCCCGCAGCGAAGTCTGCGCGACGCGGTCTATGGCCTGGCGGTAGTCGGTGATGGCCAGCGCGGCCTTCTGCGCGTCATGCACGTGCCAGAAGATGACGGCGTCGACGTTGACCGGCACCGTGTCGCGCGTCAGCGCCTGCTCGGCATTGAAGGCCGTGGTCTGGATGCGCTCGTCGATCACCGCCACCACCCGGTCCACCACCGGGATGATGGCAAACAGGCCGGGACCCCTGACCCCCTGCAGCCGGCCCGCCCTGAGCACGACGAACTTCTCCCAGGTGTTGGCCATCTTCAGGGTCTGCGAAATGACCGCTGCGGCCACCCACAAGGCCAGGGCCCAGCCCAGGCTGCCCGTTGCGGCGAGCAGCGCGCCGATCGCCGCAAAAGCCGCCACGATGAATAAAGTGATAGGGTTCATGGTGATACTCCTGTGCAAACACGGTGCGCCCGCCTGGGGCGCCTGTCTGTGCGCTGTCGCACGCATCTGATCCGCAGACCTGGAGACGCATATGGCCCCGGCCGCCGACCCGCGACAGAACCGCCTGCTCGGGGCGCTCTCCGACGCCGAGCTGGCCCGCTGGCTGCCGCACCTGGAGCCAGTGGACATGCCACTGGGCGCCGTGCTCTGCGAGCCCGGCGCCAGGCTGAGCCACGCGTACTTTCCGGTGACGTCGGCAGTGTCCTTGCTCTGCGTGATGGAAGACGGCGCCTCGGCAGAGACCGCCGTGGTGGGGCGCGAAGGCATGCTGGGCGTTGCCCTGTACCTGGGAGGCGAATCGACGCCCAGCCGCGCCGTGGTGCAGGGCACGGGCCTGGGCTTCAGGCTGCGGGCCGGCCTGCTGCTGGAGGCATTTCAACAGGCCGGCCCGGTACAGCAACTGCTGCTGCGCTATGCCCAGGCCCTGCTCACGCAAATGGCGCAGATCGCCGTATGCAACCGCCACCATTCCCTTGAACAGCAGCTGTGCCGCTGGCTGCTGCAGCGCATGGACTGCCAGTCCTCCACTGAAATCCTGATGACACAGGAGCTGATCGCCAGCATGCTGGGGGTGCGCCGCGAAGGCGTGACAGAGGCCGCTGGCCATCTGCAGAAGCTGGGCCTCATCCGCTACCACCGTGGACACATCGCGCTCATCGACCGCGAGCGGCTCGTGCGCCATACCTGCGAATGCTATGGTGTGCTCAGGAAGGAATACGACCGGCTGCTGCCCGCACCCCGCAGGGGCCTCGGTGCGGCCGGGAAGTCGCGGCCGCGCGGCACTTGAAAGCGACGTAGGACCAGAGCGCACGCAGGCGTCGTCTGTGCGGTAGCGCACAGACGCGCAATCGGGCCGCCGCTAGTTTTGATAGCAAACCCGGGACCGGCTACCGCCGTGGGTCCGTAGTCAGTCGAGTCGAGGAACCGCATGCATCTCTTCACGCTGGAGCACAGCAAGTCGGCGTACCGCGCAGACTTCGCGCTTTATGGAACCGCCTCCGCCGCGCTCGCCGTGTACCTCATGGTCGAGGCCCCTCATGCCCTGCGGCTGGAGCTTGCCGCCCTGGCAATCGCGGGGTTGGCTGGCTGGACCCTCGTGGAGTACGGGTTGCACCGGTTCGTACTGCATGGGCTGCAGCCTTTCAGCACCTGGCACGCCGAGCACCACCGCCGGCCGACCGCACTCATCTGCACGCCCACGGTGCTCAGCGGCTCACTGATCGCCTTGCTGGTGTTCCTGCCCGCCCTGCTGCTGAGCGACATGTGGCGCGCCTGCGCCCTGACCTGCGGCATGCTGACCGGCTACCTCGGCTATACGATCACCCACCACGCCATTCACCACTGGCGCAGCGACAGCGCCTGGCTCAGGAAGCGCAGGCTCTGGCATGCCCTGCACCACACGCCCAGCGGGCCACCCGGTCACTATGGCGTGACCAGTGCCTTCTGGGACTACGTGATGGGCAGCCGCCAACGTGCGGAGAACAGGCTGCGCTGGCCGGGGTCGGGCAAGCCCTAGCCTTCAGTGCTCAGCTCGGGTACTGCTTGGGCAGCAGCACCCGGAACGTGGTCCCCGTCCTCGGATCGGATTCGACCTCCACGCTGGCATCGAGCAACTCCGCCAGACGCTTGACGATGGACAGGCCGATCCCCTCGCCCGGCTCATGGCGCGCCAGGTCGCGGTCCGGCCGGCTAGCGGGATCGGGCTCGGCATGGGGCGTCTCCCCCTTGCGGGCCGCATCATCGGATTTGCGCGCCAGCTCGGTCGCCTCTTCCAGGGCTCCGGCCAGTGTTGCGTCGTTGCCGGCTTGCAGGCCGGGGCCGGTGTCCTGCACGCAGAGCATCCAGCGCTTGCTGTCGTCCTCGGCGCTGTCGCGCCAGCTCACGGTGACACCGCCGCGCCGGGTGTACTTGATGGCGTTGAGCACCAGGTTCTGCGCCAGCCGACGTGTCTTGGTGGCGTCGGCTTCCACCCTCAGCGGCACGGGGCCGTCGAAGCGCAGGTACAGCGACTGCTGCTCGGCATAGGGCTGCAGGTCCTCGCAGAACTCTCGCAGCAGGGTGCCGACATCGGTGTCCACCGCCTGCCGCCGCTCCTTGCCGGCCTGCAGGCGGGCAAGCTGCATCACGTCGTCCAGCAGGTGGCGCAGCGAGGCGACGTTGCGGTCCAGGATGCGGACGAAGTTGCTGCGCACCGGGTCCGGGATGGCGGGCCGGTTGAGCCCCGCCGTGACATTGGCCACGACACCCAGGTTGCCGCGCAGGTCATGTGCCACCTGGTGCCACAGCTCGCCGCGCTGCTTCTCCAGCTCCTGCACCCGCTCCACGGCGAGCTGCAGGTCGGCCATGTGGCCGGCGGCCTCCAGCTGCTGCAGGCGGAAGTACTGCGCCGTGCTTTCGCCGATGCCCACGCTGCAGAGCGCGGCCCAGTCGCGCCGCGCAGCGGCCATGACCTCATGGTCCACCTCGGGATGCAGGCGCTGGTAGTCGTCCAGCTCGGCCACCATGCTTTCGTTGAGGCGCCCCAGTTCGCGGGACACTTCCAGCAGGTCGTAGCCCTGCTGCCAGCGGTGCAGGCCATGGGCCGCCGCCTGGTGGCCTTCCTCTGCCGCACGCGGCACTGTCGAAGGCCCCGGCGGCGGGTCGAGCCGGGCCTCGAAGGAGGCCAGCAGGGCTGGAATATGGTCGTTGAGCTGTGCCCGGGGCAGCGAGGCCCCCGTGGTCAGCACCGGGTCATGGTGCACGGCGCCGCGCCACGCCTTGAGGATTTCATCGCGCCGTGCACGCAAGTGCCGGCCCAGTGCGGCAAGTTCTGTATCCGGGATGGGCATGGAGTCCTTTCCGGGAGTGCGCCCGGCATGTCATCCCGACATTTTCGCGCGATTTTGCACACCTCCTGTTACCACCTGCCGCGCAGTATGCGGCTCACAGCCCCAGGCAGTCGCGCAGTTCAGGCGCATCGCGCAGCGCGAGCGCCTCGCCGCTGAGCACTACGCGCCCCTTCTGCAGCACCACCAGCCGGTCAGACTGTGCGGCGACGCGGCGGTAGTCGCGGTCCACCACCAGCGTGGCCAGGCCGGTGGCGCGGATCTGGGCAATGACGCGCCAGATCTCGTCCACGATCAGCGGCGCCAGGCCTTCGGTGGCCTCATCGAGCACGATGGCGTCGGGGTTGGTCATGAGGGCGCGGCCGATGGACAGCATCTGCTGCTCGCCGCCCGACAGCTGGCCGCCGAGGTGGCCCAGGCGCTCGGTCAGGCGCGGGAAGGTGGCCAGGATGCGCTCCCAGGTCCAGGCGCGCTGGCCGTCGCGGCCCGGGCGCGCGGCCATCAGCAGGTTCTCGCGCACGGTCAGGTTGGGGAAGATGCCACGGCCTTCAGGCACGTAGGCAATGCCCAGCTTGGCCGCCTCGTGCGGCTTGCCGCGCGACAGGTCCCGGCCCTGCACGGATATGGCGCCGCTGCGCTGGCGCACGTGGCCCAGCAGGCTGCGGATCAGGGTGGACTTGCCCATGCCGTTTTTGCCCAGCAGGCCGACCGTCTCGCCGCGGCGCAGCGAGAAATCGATGCCGTGCAGGATGTGGCTGCTGCCGTACCAGGCGTGCAGGTCGCGCGCTTCGATCAGTTGGCTCATGCGTGGCCTCCCAGGTACGCCGCCTGCACCTGGGCGTCGGCGCGCACCGCTTCCGGGGACCCCGAAGCAATGACGCCACCATCCACCATCACGGTGATCTTGTCAGCCACGGCAAACACCGCTTCCATGTCGTGCTCCACCAGCAGCAGCGCGTGCTCGGCGCGCAGGCTGCGCAGCAGGTCAAGCATGCGCGCCGATTCTTCCGGGCCCATCCCGGCCAGGGGTTCGTCCAGCAGCAGCACGGTGGGTGTGGTGGCCAGGCACATGGCCACTTCGAGTTGGCGCTTTTGTCCATGCGACAGGCTGGCGGCCGCGCGGCCGGCCAGCGCGGCCAGGCCGGCGCGCTCCAGCGCCTGGTCGGCGCGCGCGGTGCTGAAGCGGCAGCGCGCGGCGGGCTGCCAGAGCTTCCAAGCTTGCTGCGCCTGCATCTGCGCGGCCAGGCGACAGTTCTCGCGCACCGACAGCGGCAGGAAGATGTTGTTGCGCTGGTAGCTGCGGCCCAGGCCGGCGCGGGCGCGGCGCGGCTGAGACCAGTGGGTGACGTCTGCGCCGTCCAGCTGCACGCTGCCCGCGCTCAAGGGGATTTCGCCCGACAGCAGGTTGACCAAGGTGGACTTGCCGGCGCCGTTGGTGCCTATCACGGCATGGATCTCGCCGCGCTGCAGGTCCAGCGACACGTCGTGCACGGCGGCCAGGGCGCCGAAGCGGCGGGTAACGCCGGTGGCGCGCAGGGCGAATGGGGTGGCGCTCATGGCGTGCTCTCCTGCGGCGTGGGCACGACCGCTGCCAGCGTTGGCCGGCGCCGGGCCTGCCAGCGCCCGCGCAGCCACACAAAGCCGCCCGCGATGCCCTGCGGCAGCACGGCCACCGCGATGATGATGAAGCCGCCCATCAGCAGTTGCCAGTGCTTGGTCATGCCCTGGAACCATTCGGCCAGCAGCACGAAGGAAAAAGCCCCCAGCACCGCGCCCGGCAGGCTGCCGATGCCGCCCAGGATCACCATCAGCAGCGCATTGCCCGACTGGTGCCAGGCCAGGATCTCGGGGTTGACATAGCCGTGCTGCACCGCGAACAAAAAGCCCGCCACGCCCGACAGCCCACCCGCCAGCGTGAAGCTGGCCAGCTTGTAGGCCGTGGTGTTGCAGCCAGCCGCGCGCATGCGCTGCTCGTTGTGGCGAATGCCGACCAGCGCATGGCCGAGCCGCGCGCGCAGCACCAGGGCCAGCAGGCCCACGGTGGCGGCCGTCAGCAGCAGCGCTAGCCAGTAGAAGTGCGCGCTCTGCTCCAGGTCCAGCAGGCGGTGGCCGAACAGCGTGAATTCAGGCTTGATGTAGACATAGGTGCCGTCGCTGCCGCCGCCCAGGTCGGTGTCGTGGAACACGAAGTACACCATCTGCGCAAAGGCCAGCGTGACCATGATGAAGTAGATGCCGCGCGTGCGCATCACCAGCAGGCCAATGACAAAGGCCAGCAGCGCCGCAGCCCCCACCGAAGCCGCCAGCAGCCACCAGCCGTTGCCGGCCTCTGACTGCGGCGCCAGCAGCGCCACGGTGTAGGCGGCAAAACCGAAGAAGGCGGCATGGCCCAGGCTGACCAGGCCGGTGTAGCCGACCAGCAATTGCAGGCTCAGCGCAAAGATGGCCATGATCAGCACCTTGGCGCCCAGCTCCTGGTGGAAGGCCGAGCCGACAGGCTCGGGCAGTACCGGCAACAGCGCCAGCAATACAAAGGCCGCGAGCCAGGCCCAGGCGGCAGTGGGAATGTGCTTGTGCATATCTAGGTTCCCTGGCGGAACAGGCCCTGCGGTTTCCATAGCAGGATCGCGGCCATCAACACGTAGACCAGCACCCCCGCCGCCTGCTGCCACAGCACCTTGCCAAAGGTATCGACAAATCCGATCAACAGCGCCGCCACCAGCGCGCCCTTGACCGAGCCGATGCCGCCGATCACCACCACCACAAAGCAGACGATCAGCACCGAGCCGCCCATGCCCGGATAGACCGATGCCACAGGCGCGGCAATCATGCCGGCCAGCACGGCCAGCGCCATGCCCGCGGCAAACACCACGCGGTACAGCAGCGCGATGTCGATGCCCAGCGATTGCACCATCTCGCGGTTGGTCGAGCCCGCGCGCACCACCATGCCCAGCCGCGTATGCCGGATCACCGCATACATGCCCGCTGCCACGGCCAGGCAGACGCCTGACATGAAGAGCCGGTACACCGGATAGGCCATGCCGTTGCCGATGGCGATGCTGCCGCCGAGCCAGGCCGGCACGGCGACGCCGTGCACGTCATCGCCCACCAGGATGCTGCGCAGCTCTTCGAACACCAGGATCAGGCCGTAGGTCATCAGCACCTGGGACAGGTGCTCGCGCTCGTACAGGAAGCTGAAGAAGCACCACTCCAGCAGGTAGCCCAGCACGACAGCCAGCACGATGCCCAGCAGCAGCGCCAGCGCGAAGTTGCCCACCAGGCTGCTGAGCGTGAAGGCCATGTAGGCGCCAATCATGTAGAAGCTGCCGTGCGCCAGGTTGATGACGCCCATGATTCCGAAGATCAGCGTCAGCCCGCTGGCCACCAGGAACAGCAGCAGCCCGTACTGCACGCTGTTGAGGCATTGAATGAGGAAGGTGGTCAGATCCATGGCGCGGTGCTTGGCAAAGCCCTTTATGAGTCAAAAATGGCTCCAGCCCTTATTCCACCTGGGCTATCAGCTATATATTAAATAGCAACAAACCCAGATGGAGCAAGGCCTTACATACGGCAGCCGCGCGCCGGATCGGCCAGGCCCTTGACAGCCACGCTGACCAGCTGGTTGCTCTTGTCCACCACCTTGCGCAGGTAGATGTCCTGCACCGGGTTGTGCGCCTTGGACATGGTGAACGGGCCGCGCGGGCTGTCGATCCTGGCCTGCTCCATGCCCTTGACTACCGCGTCCCGCTTGGAGAGATCACCGCCCGCCGCCTTGATGCCCGCGGCCAGCAGTTGCGCCGCGTCATAGCCCTGCACGGCGTACACATCGGGCTGCAGCTTGTAGGCCTTGGCGTAGGCGGTGCGGAAGCTCTGGTCCTTGGCCACCTTCAGCTCGTCGGCGTAGTGCAGCGTGGTGAGCAGGCCGTTGGCGGCGTCGCCCTGGGCTTCCAGCGTGCCGTCGGTGAGGAAGCCGGCACCGTAGAGCGGGATCTTTTCCTTCAGCCCGGCAGCGGCATAGTCCTTCACGAACTTGACCGCGCCGCCACCGGCGAAGAAGACGTAGACCGCATCGGGCTTCAAGGCCGCGATCTCGGTCAGCAGCGCCTGGAACTCGACGTTGGGGAAGGGCAGGTTCAGTTCCTTCAGCACCTTGCCGCCCTTGGCCTCGAAGCCTTCCTTGAAGCCCTTGACCGACTCGTCGCCGGCGGCGTACTTCCAGGTGAGCGTGACCGCCGTCTTGTGCTTGAGCTGCTCGGCGGCCACCAGGCCCATGGCGTAGGCTGGCTGCCAGTTGCTGAAAGAGCTGCGGAAGATGTTGGGCGCGCACAGCGGGCCGGTGACCGCGTCGGCGCCGGCGTTGGGCACGATCAGCAGGGTCTTGTTGTCCTTGGCCACCTTGGCCATGCCCATGGCCACGCCCGAGTGCACGGTGCCGACCAGCACGTCGACCTGGTCACGCTTGACCAGCTTGTTGGCGTTCTCAGGGGCCTTGGCCGGATCGGACTCGTCGTCCACCTTGAAGTACTCGACCGAGCGGCCGGCAAGCTTGCCGCCGTTCTCCTCGACATAGAGCTTGAAGCCGTTCTCGATGGCAACGCCCAGCGCCGCATAGGTGCCGGTGTAGGGCAGCATCAGGCCGACCTTGACCGGTGCGCCGGGCGCAGCCGGCGCCTGGGCCTGGGCGCTGGCGGTGAACAGGGCCGCAGCCGCGGTGCAGGCGAGCGCGAGGGAACGCAGGGGAATGGAATGCATGCTTGTCTCCTTCTTGTGGTGGTGAAAACGCCGGGGGAATTCAGGTGGCGGCGGCCTGCACGGCGCCTGCGCCGCGCCTGGCAGCGGCCGGGCGGCCCGCGTGGCGGCGCAGGAAGCTCGCGACTGCCGCCTTCAGCGCGGCGGGCTGGTCGCGGTGCGGCGAATGGCCGCAGTCCTCCAGCACCAGCAGCTCGGTCTGCGGCACGGCGGCAGCAATGCCTTCGATCTGCCACAGCGTGCCGTATTCGTCCTCACGGCCCTGCACGGCCAGCACCGGGCAGGTGATGGCGGGCAGCGCGGCCTCGATGTTCCAGGCGCGAAAGGCCGGGTCCAGCCAGATGTCGTTCCAGCCCCAGAAGGCTGAATCGGGGTCTGCGTGGTAGCGCGCCAGCTTGCTGCGCAGGTCGGTGGTGACATAGCCGTCGCGCGCCTGCTCGATGCTGCGGATGGAGATGTCTTCCACCAGGATGTGCGGCGCCGCCACCACGATGCCGGCCACCCGATCCGGGAATGCCGCCGCATGCAGCAGCGCAATCGAGCCGCCATCGCTGTGGCCATAGAGCCAGGGCGGGTCTGCCGCCGTGTCGTGGCCGATGGCGGCAAGGAAGGCCGGCAGGAAAGCCTGCGCCTGCCGGTGCATGAAATCGACCGGCCAGCGCTCGTGATGCGGGCGCGGGCTGGACTGGCCGTAGCCCCAGCGCGACAGCACCAGGCCACGGCAGCCCACCGCCTCGCACAGCTGGGCCGGGAAGTCCTTCCACATGGTGATGGAGCCCAGGCCCTCGTGCAAAAAGACCAGCAGCGGCTGGCCGCGGCGCTCGGGCGCCAGGTGCTGGTACTCGATGCGGGTGTCGCGGCCGTCCCAGCGCACGTCTGCAAATTGCGGCGCCGTCATACGGTCGCTCCCGACAGGCTGGCAGCGGCAATGGCCCCGGCCGCCGCAATCTGCACGCGCTCTTGCTCGCGCAGGCGAAAGCGCTGGATCTTGCCGGTCGCGGTCTTGGGCAGTTCGTCCACGAAGGCGATCTGGCGCGGGTACTTGTGCGGCGCCAGGCGCGTCTTGACGAAGGCCTTGAGCTCCGCCTCCATCGGCTCGCCCGCCGCATGGCCGGCCTTGAGTACGACGAAGGCCTTGGTCTTGACCAGGCCCTGCGCGTCCTCCACGCCGATCACCGCGGCCTCCAGCACCGCCGGGTGCTGCACCAGCGTGCCTTCCACCTCGAAGGGCGAGACGTACTGGCCGCTGACCTTGAGCATGTCGTCGCTGCGGCCCGCGTAGGTATAGGTGCCGTTGGCGTTGCGCTGGTATTTGTCGCCGCTCTTGGTCCAGGCGCCCTGGAAGGTCTCGCGCGATTTCTCGCGGTTGTTCCAGTACATCAGCGCGGCGCTGGGGCCGCGGATGTAGAGGTCGCCGATCTCGCCATCGGCCACCGGGCGGCCGTCTTCGCCGCGCAGTTCCAGTTCATAGCCCTCGACCGGGCGGCCGGTGGTGCCGTAGTGCACATCGCCGGGCCGGTTCGACAGGAAGATGTGCAGCATCTCGGTCGAGCCTATGCCGTCGATGATGTCGCAGCCAAAGTGCGCCGTGAAGCGCTCGCCGATCTCGCGCGGCAGCGCCTCGCCGGCGGAAGAGCACATGCGCAGCGCCACGGCCTCGCGCGCCGGCAGCGCAGGCGAGGCCAGCATGCCGGCATAGCCGGTGGGCGCGCCGCAGAACACCGTGGCCCGGTGCGTGGCCATGCGCTCGAAGCAGGCCTCGGGCGTGGGCCGGCCGGCCATCAGCACCGTGGTGGCGCCGACCGACAGCGGAAAGCTCAGCGCATTGCCCAGGCCATAGGCAAAGAACAGCTTGGCAGCCGAGAACACGGTGTCGCCCTCGTGCAGGGCCAGCACCGGCTTGGCGTACAGCTCCACCGTCCAGTACAGGTTGCCGTGCGTGTGCACCGTGCCCTTGGGCCGGCCGGTGGAGCCCGAGGAGTAGAGCCAGAAAGCAGGCTCGTCGGCCAGGGTGCGTGCTGCGTCGGTGGCGGGTGTTTGCGCCGCCAGCAGCGCATCGAGTGCCTGCGCGCCCTCGGGCAGATCACCCGCCGCGCGCGAAACCAGCAGATGGCGCAGGTCGTGCTGCTGCAGGGCCATGGCCTGGCGCAGCACCGGCAATAGCGCATCGGACACCAGGGCCGCGCGGACGCGGCTGTCGGTCAGCATGTAGGCGTAGTCGGTCGCGGTGAGCAAGGTATTGACGGCCACCGGCACCACGCCCGCATGCAGCGCCCCCAGGAAGGCCACGGGCCAGTCGTGGCAGTCCTGCATCAGCAGCAGCACGCGGTCCTCGCGCTGCAGGCCCAGTGCGCGCAGCGCGGCGGCCATGCGGCGCACGCGCTCGTCCAGCTGGCCATAGCTGAGCGTGCTGTGGTCGTCGATATAGGCAGCCTTGGCGCCGCGCGCGGCGTTGAGCGCCAGCAGGTGGCCGGCGAAATTGAAGACGGTAGGAGGCGGGGCGATGTCGGTCATGGGATTCCTTCAGAGGCGCACCACGCGCGGGTCTTGCGCGGTGTCGGCGTACAGGGCGGCGACCTCGTCCGCGCGCCGGCTCAGCACGGCGCGCTGGTTGAGGTAGCCCTTGTCGGTGATCTCGCCGTGGTCCGGGTCTGGCGGGCTGGCCAGCACCAGCAGGCGGGTAGGCGTTTGCGAAGAACCGCCGCCCTCCCCCTGCAGCGCCGCCAGCGCCGCACGCAAGGCCGGCGCGCGTGCCTCGGCCGGCAGCGCAGCCAGCGCAGGCGTGGGGAAGACCAGCAGGCCCAGCTCGCTGCGGTCGTGGCCGGTCACCACCACATCCGACGCATAGGGCGCCAGCGCCGAGACCGCGCGCACCCGCAGCATGCCCACCGACACCCAGGTGCCCGACAGCAGCTTGAAGTCCTCGGCCACGCGGCCGTCAAAGGCAATGCCGGCCTCAGGCCGCGCCGGGTCCACCAGGCGGCCGGCGTCGCCTATGCGGTAGAAGCCTTGCTCGTCGAAGGCCGCTGCCGTGGCCTCGGGCGCATGGCGGTACTCGCGGAACACCGAGGGGCCGCGCACGCGCATCTCCAGCTTGGCGCCGGCATCTGTGCCGGGCACGAACTTGATCTCCACGCCGGGCAGCGGCAGGCCTATGCAGCCGGCGCGCTCGATGGGCCAGTGCACGGTGGTGAGTGCGGGCGCGGTCTCGGTCGCGCCCCAGGAGGATGTCAGCCACAGCGACTGGCCGCGCACGCGGCGCGCCAGCGCATCGAGCCGGTCCCACAGCGCCTGCGGCAGCGCGGCTGCGGCGTAGAAGATGCCTTCGACATGGCCGAAGAAATCCTGCGCCAGGGCCGCATCCTGCTCCAGCTGCGGCAGCAGCATCTCGAAGCCGCGCGGCACGTTGAAGAAGAAGTTGGGCTTGACCTCGCGCAGGTTGGCCACGGTGCGCTCGACCAGGCCCGGCGCCGGACGGCCGTCGTCTATCCACAGGCTGCCGCCATGGGCCAGCACCAGGTGGAAGTTGTGGTTGGCGCCAAAGGTATGGCTCCAGGGCAGCCAGTCGAGCAGGCGCAGCGGGTGCCGCGCCAGGAAGGGCCACACCTGCCGCATCTGCTGCTGGTTGGCGCAGAGCATGCGGTGCGTGTTGACCACCACCTTGGGCGTGCCGGTGGAGCCGCTGGTGAGCAAATACTTGGCGCTGTCGTCAGGGCCGATGGCGGCAAAGGCCTGCTGTACGGCCGGCGTCTCATCGCGCGCGCTGAGGGCATCGAATGGCAGCGCGCCAGCATGGGCCGCAGCTTCGCGGCTGAACACCGCCACCGCATCGCCGCCCCAGGCCGTGATGGCCGGCCCGTAAAGCGCCGGCTCACTGGCATAGACCAGCGCGGGCTGCAGGGCGTCGAGGATGCCGCGAATGCGCACATGGTCGCGCGCCAGCCGGCAGTAGGCGCTCGACACGCTGCAGACCGGCCGGCCAATGTGCAGCGCGGCCAGCAGCAGCAAGGCATGGTCGATGGCGTTGTCGCTCAGCACCACCACCGGCCGGCCCGCGGGCAGGTTCAGGTCGAGCAGGCCCTGGGCGATGCGGCCGACCTGGCGGCGCACGCTGCGGTAGTCCAGGCTGCGCCAACCCTCTGGCGTGCGCTCGGCCAGGAAGACGGCCTCAGGCGTGGCCGCCGCCCAGTGCTCCAGCCAGTCGCCCACGCAGCGCGCATGCGGCTGCAGCGGATCGGGGTGGCGCAGCACGAAGCTGCCATCGGCCAGGTCCTCACGCAGCACGCGCGGCGCTGCCAGCGGCGCGGTCTCGCCGGCCCGGGCGAAGGGCAGCGCCACGGCGGCAGCGGAGGGAATCTCGTCTCGCTTCATCGTGTCTCCTGTTGTGGTCGCTGGCCTCTTGGCGGGCCTCGCGCTAAACGGTGCCGGTATCAGCCGGCGATCTGCTCAAGCACGGCGCCCGCCGCCTGGACGGCGGCGCGCCGGTGGTAGAAGTTCAAGGCCCGCAGGCCGCCCAGCTCCTCGCCGCCACCGGCGCGGCCGGGGCCGCCGTGCAGGGACTGCGGCATCACATTGCCGTGGCCGCTGTGCAGGGCCGCCACCTGCGGTGACACAGCGTGGATGCGGCCATGGCTGTCGGCCAGCGCCAGCGCCGCGTCGGCCAGGGCGCGCGCATCGTCGCCATAGAGCGAGGCCACCAGCGAGCCTTCGCCGCGCCGTGCCAGTGCATAGGCATGCTCCACATCGCGGTAGGGCAGCAGCGTGGCGACCGGGCCAAAGACTTCCACCGCATGCACTTGGTCGGCGGCATCCGGCGTGCGGCTGCCCAGCAGCACCGGGCCTATGCAGGCGGCAATCGCCGAGTCGGCATCGACCAGCGCTTGTGCGCCGCCGTCGTGCAGCAGCTCGGCCTGGGTGCGCAGCTGCGCGATGCCGGCGCGCACGCTGGCCAGTTGCTCGCGGCTCACCAAGGAGCCCATGCGCACGCTCTCGTTGCGCGGGTTGCCCACCGTGATCCGGGCCAGCTTGGCGGCGATGGCGGCGGCTGCGGCGTCGTAGTGCGCTTCGGGTACGAAGACGCGGCGGATGGCGGTGCATTTCTGGCCGGACTTGACCGTCATCTCGCGTACCACCTCGGCCACCAGCAGGTCGAAGGCCGGTGTGCCGGGCGCGGCACCGGGCAGCAGCAGGGCAGAGTTGAGGCTGTCGGCCTCGATGTTGACCCGCACCGAGCGCTGCGCCACGGCCGGGTGCGCACGGATCGCACCAGCGGTCTCGGCCGAGCCGGTGAAGGACAGCACATCGAAAGGCTGCAGCGCATCCAGCAGGCCCTGCGAGCTGCCGCAGATGACGGACAGCGCGCCCGCAGGCAACACGCCGGCCTTGACCACGTCTTCCACCATGCGCTGGGTCAGCCAGGCGGTGGCGGTGGCGGGTTTCACCACCACCGGCACGCCCGACAGCAAGGCCGGCGCGGCCTTTTCCCACAGGCCCCAGGCCGGGAAGTTGAAGGCGTTGATGAACAGCGCCAGCCCGCGCGTGGGCACCTGCACATGGCGGCTGCCGAAGAACACGCCGGCCTCGTCTGGCTTGCCAAGCTTGGCCACCTCGCCATCCACCAGATGCCGAGCATCGCCCAGCGCCGTGCCCCAGCGCGCGTACTGGCCCAGCGTGAAGATGGCGCCGTCGATGTCCACGCCCGAGTCCTTGCGCGTGGTGCCGCTGTTGGCGGTGGCGATGTCGTAGTAGGCATCGCGGTTGGCCTGCAGCACCTGCACGATGGCAGTCAGCAGCGCAGCGCGCTCGCGGTAGTTGAGTGCGCGCAGTGCCGCGCCACCGGTGTTGCGGGCAAAGGCAAAGCCTTCGGCAATGTCCAGGCCCTCGCGCGAGACCCGCGCCAGCGCCGTGCCCAGCACCGGGTCGCGCAGCACGGCGCCCGCGCCCTGCCCGCTCTGCCAGCGGCCAGCCAGGTAATTGGGGAGCAGCGCCGCCTGTTCGGTGGCGGGCGGTGCCGTAAGCGTTTCGGTCGTCATGCAGTGGCCTTCGTGAATTCGATGGCGCCTTCGGGCAGCAGGTAGAGCACCAGCGCGCGGCCCGTGGTCACCGTGGGGTAATGCGCGCTGCCGGGCGGATAGACCTTCCAGCCGGCGGGTGTGCCGTCAAAGCGCGCATCGGGCGTGAGCGGCATCACCAGGTCGATCTCGCCATTGGGGTGGCGGTGGTGCGGGCCGGCGATGTCGGCCATGTCGACCACGTCGACCGAGAACTGCGCAGAGTCTGCCGAGGGCTTGACCACCCGGCCGTAGCGGATGCCGCCGCCCTCGCGCTGGCACAGCCAGCCTTCGCGTGCACCGGCCTCGCAGGCCGCCTGCATGCTGCGGAACCAGTCAGAGGACGGGCCATGGCTGGCCTGCAACCAGTCCTGCAGCGCGCCGTCCAGCGGCTTGCCGGCGACGGCCTGGGTTATCGTCCGGACGCATGAATCGAATTGCGCTCGCATCGTGTCCGCCTTCATCGGGGGGGCGGTGCTGTCGGGGGCACCTGTTAAAATTTTCATGCATTATTTTGCATGTACGGCCGGACGATACGGCGCGGGACTTTCCAGTGTCAAGAAAAATACTGCATGACTGGGGTAAATACGGGGATCGCCGGAGTGCGCGAGGCAGCCGCCATGGCTGAGCCCGCAGAGCTGCCGGCAGAGGACACGGGCAAGCTGCCTTTTCTGGTGGCGCTGGGCGACCGCATCCGCAATTTGCGGGCGCGGCGCGGCCTCACGCGCAAGGCCATGGCGCAGGCCGCCGGCATATCGGAGCGGCACTTTGCCAACCTGGAGCTGGGCACCGGCAATGCCTCGATCCTGGTGCTGCAGCAGGTGGCGCAGGCGCTGCAGTGCTCGCTGGCCGAGATCCTGGGCGACGCCACCACCAGCTCGCCCGAATGGCTGCTGATCCGCGAGCTGCTGGACGGCCGCAGCGATGCCGACCTGCACCGCGCGCGGCTGCGCCTGGCCGAGCTGTTCGGCTCGGGCGGCGACAGCCGGGCGCGGCTGTCGCGCATCTCGCTGGTGGGCCTGCGCGGCGCGGGCAAGTCCACGCTGGGCCGCATGCTGGCCGAGGACCTGGGCTACCCCTTCATCGAGCTGAGCCGCGAGATCGAGAAGGTAGCCGGCTGCAGCATCGTCGAGATCCACTCGCTCTACGGCACCAACGCCTACCGCCGCTACGAGCGCCGCGCACTCGAGGAAACCATACAGATCTACCCCGAGGTGGTCATCGCCACGCCGGGCGGGCTGGTGTCGGACGCCGCCACCTTCAACCTGCTGCTGTCGCACTGCTACACCGTCTGGCTGCAGGCCGAGCCCGAGGACCACATGAAGCGCGTGGTGGCACAGGGCGACTTCCGCCCCATGTCGGGCAGCAAGGAAGCCATGGATGACCTCAAGCGCATCCTGGCCGGCCGCGCTGCCTTCTACAGCAAGGCCGATCTGCAGTACCACACCAGCGGCCACTCGCTGGAAGAGGCTTTTGCCGGCCTGCGCAGCACGGTGCGTAATGCGGCCGGCTTGCCGGACTGGGCTGCCTGACCAGGCAGTTTTAAGCCTTTTAGGCCTCTAGCCCAGGTAACACCTGGGCTTATAGCTCTCATATCAATAGCAATCACCGCCTGCCACCAGGCGGCGGAGCCCTGCGCGCTTGCACTCCTTTACGGTCCATCCAGGGTTTTCCCCAGGACCTTGACCGCATTCGTGCACTATATTTCACACAAAGCAGTTGACGTGAAGTAATTTGCATAACGCCGCCAGGAGCCCCGCCATGAATGCATCGACCTCTCCCGCCCACCTGGCCGCGCCCGACGCGGCCGTGCGCATCGACTATCGCACCGAGCCCGGCCAGTACCGGCACTGGAAGCTCGCCGTGGAGGGCAGCACCGCCACGCTGACCATGGACATCGCCGAGGACGGCGGCCTCAAGCCCGGCTACAAGCTCAAGCTCAATTCCTATGACCTGGGCGTGGACATCGAGTTGCACGACGCGGTCAACCGCATCCGCTTCGAGCACCCGCAGGTGAAGACGGTGGTGGTCACCAGCGGCAAGGAGCGCATCTTCTGCTCGGGCGCCAACATCTTCATGCTGGGCCTCTCGACCCACGCCTGGAAGGTGAACTTCTGCAAGTTCACCAACGAGACCCGCAACGGCCTGGAAGACTCCAGCCGCCACGACGGGCTGAAGTTTCTCGCCGCCGTGAATGGCGCCTGCGCCGGCGGCGGCTACGAGCTGGCACTGGCCTGCGACGACATCGTGCTGGTGGATGACCGCTCCAGCGCGGTCAGCCTGCCCGAGGTGCCGCTGCTGGGCGTGCTACCCGGCACCGGCGGCCTGACCCGCGTCACCGACAAGCGCCACGTGCGCCACGACCTGGCCGACATCTTCTGCACCAGCGTGGAAGGCGTGCGCGGCCAGCGCGCGGTGGACTGGCGCCTGGTCGATGCGATCGCCAAGCCCGCCAAGTTCGCCGAGACCGTGCAGCAACACACCGCCGCCCTGGCGGCCAAGAGCGACCGGCCCGCCGACGCCAAAGGCATCGCCCTGCCCCGCATAGAGCGCACCGACGCCGCCGACAGCCTGCGCTACGCCCATGTCGGCGTGGAGATCGACCGCACCAAGCGCACCGCCACGCTGACCGTGCACGCGCCCGCCGACGCCGGCCCGACCGACATCGCAGGCATCGAGGCGGCGGGCGCCGCCTGGTGGCCGCTGGCCATGGCGCGCCAGCTGGACGACGCCATCCTGCACCTGCGCACCAACGAGCTGGACATCGGCACCTGGCTGCTCAAGACCCAGGGCAGCGCCGCCGCCGTGCTGGCGCAGGACCAGGTGCTGCTGCAGCAGCGCGAGCACTGGCTGGTGCGCACCACCATCGGCCTGCTGCGGCGCACCTTTGCACGGCTGGATGTGTCTTCGCGCAGCCTGTTCGCGCTGATCGAGGAAGGCTCGTGCTTTGCCGGCCTGCTGGCCGAACTGGCCTTCGCCGCCGACCGCGCCTACATCCTGGCGCTGCCCGATGCGCCCGAGCGCGCACCGGCGATCACGCTGGACGAATTCAACTTTGGCTTGCTGCCGCTGGTGACCGACCAGTCGCGCCTGGCGCGCCGCTTCTACGAAGAAGCCGCGCCGCTGGAGGCCGCGCGCGCCGCCATCGGCCGCGCACTGCTGGGCGACGAGGCCGTGGCGCTGGGCCTGGCCACGGCCGCACCAGACGACATCGACTGGGCCGACGAGATCCGCATCGCCATCGAGGAGCGCGCCGCCATGTCGCCCGACGCCCTGACCGGCCTGGAGGCCAACCTGCGCTTTGCCGGCAAGGAGAACATGGCCACGCGCATCTTCGGCCGGCTCACCGCCTGGCAGAACTGGATCTTCAACCGCCCCAACGCCGTGGGCGAACACGGCGCGCTCAAGGTCTACGGCAAGGGCAACAAAGCCCAATTCGATCTGAACCGCGTTTAACCCGACCACCGAAGGAGACCGCCATGTCCGCCCTGCCCTCGACGATGAACTACAGCGACAAGATCCCCAACAACGTCAACCTGTCCGAGGACCGCACGCTGCAGCGCGCGCTCGAACAGTGGCAGCCCAACTTCATCAACTGGTGGGACGACGTCGGCCCCGAGGGCTCGACCAACCATGACGTCTACCTGCGCACGGCAGTGAGCGTCGATCCGCAGGGCTGGGCCCAGTTCGGCCACGTGAAGATGCGCGACTACCGCTGGGGCATCTTCCTGAACCCGGGC
>Ga0116227_10001457_pt1 | contig 52638 bp, 46 predicted proteins | sample S1TSphgellanicum_FD_89693 | JGI IMG/M metagenome (GOLD analysis project Ga0116227, IMG submission 89693) | Host-associated microbial communities from peat moss isolated from Minnesota, USA - S1T2_Fb - Sphagnum magellanicum MG | ecosystem: Host-associated > Plants > Peat moss > Unclassified... | reverse complement strand
GATCGAGGCGGCGACCCGAATGATCGCCGAGATGAAGACGTTTGCCGAGGCCGGCGTCGCGGAAGCCGAGCCGTCCTAGTCCGGGCCCGGCAGGCGCTCGGCGACGCGTTCGGATATTTTTCCGTCGTCCCCGTGCCGCCGCGTGACGGACCGCCCGGACCCGAAGCACTCGCCGCGCTGCCGCTCGTGGGAGCGGTGCTGGGAGCGGCGGCGGGCGCGGCCGGCGCCGGCGCCGCGCGGATCCTGCCGGCTCCGCTGCCTGCCGCCGTCGCGCTCTGCAGCCTCGCTCTGCTCACCGGAGCCATTCACCTCGACGGCTTTCTCGACGGCTGCGACGCCTTCGTCGCCAGCGTCCCGGTCGCTCGCCGTCTCGAGATTCTCAAGGACCCGCGACACGGCACCTTTGCGGTGACCGGGATGTTCGCCGCGGGCAGCCTCGCCCTCGCAGCGGTTGCCGCCATCCCGCCCCGCCGCTACCCCGCGGTCTTCGCGTTCGCAGCGACGCTCGCCCGGGCGGCCGCGGTGACCGGCGCCTTCATCTTCCCAGGCGCCCGGTCGGACACCGGAGGGCCTCACTATACACGCCAAGCGGAAGCGGTCCTAACGGTCGCAACGGCCCTCGCCGCGCTCGCCGTCGCAGCGCCCCCGTACCGCTGGGAGTCACCGTTGCTCGTGCCGCTGGCCCTGGGCACGGCGCTTGGAATCGAACGGTGGATCTGCGGCCGGATCGGCGGCCTTACGGGCGACGCCTACGGCTTCACGATCGTCGTCGTCGAGACGGAGATCCTCGTCGCGCTGGCGGCCTACGGACGGCAGCCGTGACCGGCGTGCAGGCCGCGGGGGCGAACGCGCAAAAGCGCACCTGCGTGTCCATTGCCAGCAATACGAATTACCTTCATCTGCCGATCGGCGATACCGCACCCGAAGAGATCAACGTGGTCGTGGAGATCCCGCAAGGTTCGCGCAACAAGTACGAATACGATAAAGGCATGAACGTTTTCCGGCTCGACCGGGCACTTCATTCACCGATTTACTATCCGGGGGACTACGGTTTCGTGCCGCAGACCTTGGCCGAAGACGACGATCCGCTCGACGTATTGATCCTCGTCATTCAGCCGACGTTTCCCGGTTGCGTCGTGGTCGCGCGGCCGATCGGGTTGCTCAAAATGATCGACGACGGTAAGCCCGACGACAAGATCTTGGCGGTGCCCGTCGGCGAGCCCGCCTATAACGACGTCTACACGCAGTCGCAGATCTTCGCGCACACGTTGCGCACGATCTCGCACTTTTTCGAAACATACAAGCTTCTCGAGGGCAAGTCCACGAGCACCCAAGGCTGGCAGGACGCGGCCGCCGCTCGCCGTTCGGTCGTCGAGTCACAGGAGCGCTTCCGCGCCGAGAACCCCGAGTTCGCCCTCAACGGGTCGTCGCACTAAGTCTGCCGGCGGTTAAGCGCACAGTCACGTCACGAGCGGCCAGCCTGCCCGAGGGACGAAGTGGGTTGCGCCACGACCAGGTCTATGCGCGCTGGACGCAGCGCGGCGTCAACCAGGTGACATCCGACGACGGAGAAGCGTAACAGGATCGTCGAGTCACGGAATGACCGGAATCTGGAGATAGGACTGGTGGTCGCCGCCCCCGTGAATGATGTGGACGCCGGCGTTTTTGGTCGGCACCGGCGGGAGCGGGTGCATGAACGCCAGCATGCCGGTAAGTTTCACATTGGACGGCGGTGCGCTGAACTCGTGCCCCGCGATCGTCAAGCGCAATTGCTCGCCGGCATGAAAGACTTCCGAAGCCGGCATGATCGCAATGTCGACGGGAACGATCTCGCCCGGGTGCAGCATTTCGGGATGGTCGAACGATTGGATCGGGATGAATTCGGTGGAACGCTTGAGATCGAGCTTTCGTAGCGAGGTCCGAAGGCGACCGTGCGCACCGGCCGGCGGAATGGGGAAGTACTGGCGCGCACTCACCTCGTCGGGCACCAGCACATTGCCGTCTCTATCCAGCTTTTCTACAAGAACGAAGAGGTCGGCATCGTGGGCGCCCCTGGCCTCGATCCAGAGGTGCGCTTTCAAATAGCCCGTCAGCTGGGTCTCGCTTGCGAAACGATATGTGAACGCGCTCTGACCGGTTGTGGCAGGATAACGTGCCTCAACGTTCGCGCGTTCCGGCGTCTCCCTAAGATGATCGTCGGCGCCGAGATAGAGACGTTCGTACCGCGTCTGCTTCAGCGGCCAACTCGTGTAGGGCACATCGAGCCGGTCTTTCCCGCCGGGATCCAGGATGGCCATACGCACCTTCGGGGTCCTCTGCCAGCCGTTGTCGACGCCGCGCAGGAAGTGGTCGAAGAACTTGAGCAGGTCGGCTTCGCTCGCCGGATCGTATTGGTCAACCCACTCCTGCCGATTGTCGATCCGCAGCCATTTGTCGGTTGACCCCAAGCGCCGGTAGCCTTCAAACGTGCCCATCCGGTGCAAATCGGTGACCACGTCCGTAACGACATAGGCCGGGACGGTGATCGACTCCAGCTTCGCCGACTTATCTTGCCAATACGCGTCCAGCAACGGGTGGGATTCGGGCATTTCGTCCGGGCGCTCGATTCGGGCCGGACCGGCGAGGTGAGCGAACACGCCGCCGAGGAATCCCACATCTGGTATCCCGCCGAACATCATATTCTGCCGGTATACATCGCTGATGCCGTTCCAGGGCGCTATGGCGGTCAGATGCGGCGGCTTCTTCTCGGCGATGAACCATTGCGCCATGGCCAGCCACGACGTCCCGTGCAGCGCCACCTTGCCGGTGCTCCACGGCTGCCGTGCGATCCATTCGATGACGTCGTAGCCGTCCTGACCATCGACGCTGCCCCAGGCCTCGATATCGCCATGCGACTTGCCGGCGCCCCGAGCATCGGGGTTGACCACCGCATAGCCATGGCAGACCCAAAAGCCGGCATCGGGGCCCTCTGACTTTGCCAGGCCCGTAACGTTTTTGGGATTCACGCCCGACTCGAGGTCCTTCTTTGGAATGGTTTTGCCGTACGGACTCCAGGCCACGATGTCGGGCACCTTGCCGCCGCCGACGGGCCGCAAGACATCCGTGTAGATCGTGACGCCGTCGCGCAACGTGACCGGCACGTCGCGGTCCCAGCGGATGTCGCAGGGCAAGGGCATGGCCGCCGGTGGATAGACCGATCCCGCCTTGAGAATTTTCGTTTGTCGTCCGAACGCGTAATCGACGGGCAAGCGCGCAGCGGCACTCGACTCGACGTCCCAGCTCGACGGATATGCGCTGGGACGATCCGGTGATGCCATCCCCGATTTGGCGAGCAAGCCGATGGCCGTTAGCGAAGCGCCGACGAAAATCGCTCCACCCCAAAGCGCCCATCGCATTTGCATTGTCTTTAGTCTAAGGTGTTCCGCCCGGACGGGCATCGTGCGTTTTGGGGATCTGATCGGTAATGCCGTGACCACACGTCGCGCGTCGCGGTCGCAATCAGATCCGGTGACCCTAAGTCGGAGCGGTTGCCGGATGCTCGATGCGGCGTAGCGCGCTTGCATCCGCGCTCGCCGCGCCGAAAAGATCGTCGTAGAGAGCGCTTGCGAAGATTTCGGCGCTATCGATGAGGCGCGGCCCCGGACGGTTCACGTAGGCGTTGCCGTCGATCGCGTAAACGCGACCGGCTGCGAGCGCTCCGAGCGATCGCCAACGCTCGTTCCCGGCCAACTCCGCGATCGCCTTAAGCGTCGCCGGCAGATCGAAACCGCACGGCGCGACGAGAATCACGTCTGGAGCGGCCGCCGTAATTTCATCCCAGCTTAGGACGCGCGAATTCGCGCCGGGATTTGCGAGCAATGCCTCGCCGCCGGCCAGTTCGACGAGTCCGGGCGTCCAGTGGCCGCCGCTCATCGGCGGATCCGTCCACTCGAGGACGAGCGCGCGAAAGCGAGGCCGGCCCGCCACGCGCGCCGCGAGCGCTGCGGCCCGCGCCCGCAAGCGGGCGACGAGCGCGGCGCCGGCATCCGGTCGCCCGGTGAGTTCGGCAACCGTGAGAATGTTGGCGTACACGTCTTCAAGCGACGACGGTTCGAGGGACACGATGCGCGGATCGCCGCGCAACCGCTTCGCGGCGCGCGCGACGATCTCGTACGAAACGGCGCAGACCGCGCACAGTTCCTGGGTGATGATGAGGTCCGGTGCGAGGCGCTCGAGCAACGCTGCGTCGAGCGCGTAGAGACTCGAGCCCTGGTGCAGACTCGCGCGCACGTGACGGTCGATCTCCGCGGGACCCGCCGCCGGCGGCAACGCGGACTTCGTCAGATGCGGCAACGCGCGCGCTTGCGGCGGATAATCGCACTCGTGCGTCACCCCGGCGAGCCGGTCGCCCAGGCCGAGCGCGTAAACGATTTCCGTAGCGCTCGGCAGCAAGCTCACGATCCATGGTTCGTTCACGACCCGTCCAATGCGACCCGCCAATGATTTGCGCCTCCCTTGGCGTATCTGCACGACGTGGAGAAGATCAAAGTCGCGCAACCGGTCGTCGAACTCGACGGTGACGAGATGACGCGCGTCATCTGGCAAATGATCCGCGAAAAACTGATCCTCCCATACCTCGACGTCGACCTGAAATACTACGACCTCGGCATCGAATCTCGGGATCGGACCGACGACCGGATAACGGTCGATGCAGCCCGGGCGATCAAGACGTACGGCGTCGGCGTCAAGTGCGCGACGATCACGCCCGATGAGGCGCGCGTCACCGAATTCGGGCTCAAGTCGATGTGGCGTTCCCCCAACGGCACGATTCGCAACGAACTCGACGGCACGGTGTTCCGCGAGCCGATCATCTGCCGTAACGTTCCGCGCCTCGTTCCGGGCTGGACCGATCCGATCGTGATCGGCCGCCACGCGTTCGGCGACCAGTATCGCGCGACGGAGATGGCGATTCCGGGGGCGGGAACCCTCACGCTCACCTTCACGCCCGCCGACGGCAGCGCGCCGACCGAGCGGGAAGTCTTCGTTTTCGAGCGGCCCGGCGTCGCGCTCTCGATGTACAACCTCGATGAATCGATCGCCGGCTTTGCACGCGCCTGCTTCAACTACGGTTTGCAGCGTAGATGGCCCGTCTATCTTTCGACCAAGAACACGATCCTCAAGACCTACGACGGGCGTTTCATGCAAATTTTCGCACGCGTCTTTGCCGACGAGTTCAAATCGCGGTTCGCCGAGTTCGGCGGAATCTACGAACATCGCCTCATCGACGACATGGTCGCGAGCGCTTTGAAATGGTCGGGCAAATACGTCTGGGCCTGCAAGAATTACGACGGCGACGTCCAGTCCGATACGGTCGCGCAAGGGTACGGTTCGCTCGGATTGATGACGTCGGTCCTGATGATGCCCGACGGGAAAACGATCGAAGCGGAAGCGGCGCACGGCACCGTCACCCGCCACTATCGCTTACACCAGCAGGGAAAGCCGACCTCGACCAATCCGATCGCGTCGATCTTCGCTTGGACTCGCGGCCTCGCCCATCGCGGCCGCCTCGACGAAACGCCCGACGTCGTGCGCTTTGCCGAAACGCTCGAACGCGTCTGCATCGACACCGTCGAACACGGCAAGATGACGAAGGACCTCGCCGCGCTGATCGGCCCGGACGAACCATGGTTGACCACCGAACAATTTCTCGCGGCGCTCGACGACGAGCTCCAGCACCGGATGGCCTGGACCTTCGCTTCCGCCGTCGGATAGGACGGCCGCGAGGTGCGGCGGCGTCCGATCGTTGGGCTGTCAACGTTAGGCGCAAAAGCGCGGAAGGTTTACCTCTAGGCGTTAACGGTCCGGAACGTGGCGTAGACGTACGGGTAATCCGCGCGGTACCAGTTGCGCAGACTACATCGGATGTGGTTGCGATTGGTAACGGGGGAAGCGCCCTTGAGGATCGTGTGCTCGCCGTCGAAGAAGTCGGCCGAGTACTGCGGATACGATGCCATCGGCGCGAATCCGGGGAATGGGGCGAAGGGCGTACAGGTCCACTCCCAGCCGTTTCCGATGAGGTCGTGTACGCCCCAGGCGCTCGCGCCCGCGGGATTCGTTCCGACGGGCTCCGGGTCGAAGCGCTTGAAATCGAAATTGCCGAAGCGGGCACTCGGTGCTTCGTCGCCCCAGGGAAATGCGCGCTCGATGCCCTCGGGCGTGCCGAAGGCGGCCCGATGATACTCGGCTTCCGTCGGCAGCCGCGCATCCTTCCAGGCGGCGTAGGCGCGCGCTTGGTCATTCGTGACGTACACCGGCCAGGAGAGCGGCAGCGGGAGCACTTCGAAACTGCCCAGCAACGCGAAGCCGCCGTCGCGTGGGATCCAGAAGGACGGCACGGGGCCGCCGTCGCGCACGAAGGCGAGCCACTCGCCGTTGGTCACGTTGTTGACGTCGATTTCGAACGCGCCGACCTCGACCCGTTGCTGCGGAAATTCGTTGTCCCAGCCGAAGGGCGCGGCGCCGGGCTGCGCCCCGAGGGTCGCAGTCCCGGCCGCAACCGCAACCCTGCCGCGCGCCGCGGGCTCGCCCTCGACGAACGCCCCGGTCCGGCCCGCGACGTACTTGCTGCCGAGCGGCAGCCGGTGCAGCAGATACAGCAGCGTTTCGTGATGCATCTCTTCGTGTTCGAGAATGCAGTACGCGGCTTGCGCGCGTTCGAGCAGCGGCGAGCGCGCGACGTCGAGCAGATCGCCCTCGGCGAAGAGGCGCAAGATCGCGGCGTCGCAGCGCGCGGCGAACGCCCGGATCTGTGCGGGCTCCGGCCACGACTCGCGTTCGTGGCGGGCGGCTTCAGCGGTGTCGCCGGGATCGATGCCCCGTTCGAAGAGGCGTTCGAAGCCGGCGTCGAGCGAGGGCTCCCCGAACGCCTCGCGCGCGAGCTTATTGTAGCTAAACGCCGGAATATGCCCTTCGTAGAACGCGGGCGGATGCCGCAGCGGAATCGGTCGCGTCGCGAAGGCTGCCGGGTGAATCAAGGCAAAGAGTTCGGCGCTCCGGTTGCGATTGCCCAAATATCGCGACCGCAGAGCCGCCCGGTCGAGCGTCGCCGCTCGCGCATGTGTCAGCATGTTGCTACCATACCCCTCCGTACGGCCCGGGTTGCGCGGCCGAAACGCCGTGCGACGTCGTTAGTTCACGTCTCGAGATACGCTCGCAGCCCCGCGAGGCCCCCGTCGCGCGCCCAGCCCGACTCTTTGACGCCGCCGAAGGGAGCGCTCGGGTCGTAGCGTTCGGACGTGTTGCACCACACCGTGCCGGCGGCCACGCGCGCCGCGGTAAAGAGCGCGAGCGCTCCACTGGTCGTCCAAACGGAGACCGTGTGCGCGGAAGGCAGGCCGTTTGCTCGTTCCAAGGCCTCCTCCGCCGTTCGAAAGGTCAGCACGGCAACCAGAGGACCCGTGAGTTCTTCACGCGCCAGCCGGTACGTCGGCGCGACGTTCGTAAAAAGTGACGGCGGGCACCAGAAGCCTCGTTCGGGCACCGTCCAGTCCGGCTGAGCGAGCGTGGCGCCCTCATCAATGCCCGACGCCACGAGTTCGGCAACCCGGTCGCGGGCAGCGCGCGAGGGGAGCGGACCGAGGTCGGTGTTCCGGTCGAGGGGGTCGCCAACTCGAAGCAGATCGAACCGCGCGCGCAGCCGGTCGGCAAGTTCGGTGCAAACCGGCTCCTGGACCAGGACCCGAACGGCGGCCGAAGCCAGGATCCCCTCGACGGCCGCATCGAGCGGCGCATCCTCGTAGACGATGGCGGCCGGCGTGCCGCCGAGCGCGAGCGACAGGCGCTTTCCCGTCCCGGCCGCCGCGCGGCGAATCATCTTGCCCGTCTCGGCCGAGCCGGTGAAGGCGATCATGTCGACGTCGGGATGCTCGACGAGCGCGGACCCGGTCTCTGCGTCGCCCGTGACGACGTTGATGACGCCCGGCGGTAAATCGGCTTCGGCGCATAGGTGCGCGAGCGCGAGGGCGGCCAGCGGCGCCGTCTCCGCGGGTTTGAGAATAACGGTGTTTCCGCAGGCGAGCGCCGGCGCGATCTTGCGCGCGGCCGCCAAAAGCGAACGATCCCCGCCGACGATCGCGCCCACGACGCCGAGCGGCCGCGACCGTTCGGGGCCGGTGAGCGCCCAGGCGAGCTTGTCGGCCCAACCCGCGTGATAGAAGAAGTGCGCGGTCGCTTGCGGCACGTCGAACTCGCGGGTCGCCGCGATCGGCCGCCCGCCGTTGAGCGTTTCGAGAACGGCGAATTCGCGGGCGCGTTCCCCGAGCACGCGCGCGATCCGGTACACGTACTTCGCTCGCTCCGGGGGCCGCAGTTTACGCCAATATTTCTCATAACCGCGACGCGCGGCCCGCACGGCGCGGTCAACGTCGGCGGCCGAAGCCTGCGAGACGAGCGCGAGCACCTCGTCGGTTGCGGGATTGATCGCCGGGACGGTACGCTCTTCGCCCGGCGGCACCCATTGGCCGCCGATGAAGAGCCCGTACCGGTCTCGCAGCGCGATTGCGGCGACCGGCTCGAGCGCGGGAGCGTAGGTAAAATCCGCGCCGGTCGCGACGCCGCTCATGCCGTCGCTATGTACGAAGCGGCGCTGTAGCTACCGCTGACGCCGCTCGCGCGCTGCATCAGGAGGTCGTCGAGCAGCGACGATGCGCCGATGCGAAAGCGGCCGGGAACGAGCCAGGCCGGCCCGAGCGTCTCGTTGACGAGCGCGAGATATCCAAGCGCCGCCTTCGTCGTGCGGATGCCGCCGGCGAGTTTGAGGCCGGCCGTGCGCCCGAATACCCGAGTGTGATCGCGGACCGCTTCGCAGAGCACGAGGGCGATCGGGGGCGTGGTCGAGATGCCGATTTTTCCGGTCGCGGTCTTCAAGAAATCGGCGCCGCCCGCGAGCGCGAGATCGCAGGCTCGCCGAATCGCGGCGTACGAGCCGAGTTCTCCCGCTTCTAAAATGACCTTGAGCGTCGCGGCACCGCACGCGCGTTTGACGGCGACGATCTCCGCCAACACCGCATCGTAGCGACCCGAGAGAAACAGGCCGCGATCGATGACCATGTCGATCTCGTGGGCGCCCGATTCGAGGGCCTCGTGCGTTTCCCGGAGCTTGAGGTCGAGCGATGAAAGACCGCTCGGAAACGCGGTCGAGACCGAAGCGACGCGCACGCTCGACCCGGCTACGCCGCGAACCGCAGCGGGCACCAAGTTCGGATACACGCAGATCGCCGCCACGCTCGGCGCCCCCGGAGCGGGCGACCGGCCCCGCGCGCAGAGTCCGCGCACTTTGTCGGGCGTATCTTTCCCCTCGAGCGTCGTGAGGTCGAGACATGCGATCGCGAGATCGATTCCGGCCCGTTTCGCGCTCGCCTTGATCGCGCGCTTCACGAGCGTCGCGGCCCGCGCTTCGAGCATCACGGCATCGATGCGCACTGGTGCTCGGGTCATGGCCGAGCGTTCCACAGGCGCGGGGCCGCCCCCCGTCGCCGGAGGGCCTTCGCGGACTTCGGATTCGGTGCGGCGAACGCGAACCGTCGATGTTTCGCTATCTCACGGCCGGGGAATCGCACGGTCCGGCCCTCGTCGGAATTCTTGACGGCTTACCGGCCCATTTACGGCTCGACGTGGCCGCGATCGACGCCACCTTGCACGCGCGCCAGGGCGGCTACGGTCGCGGCGGCCGCATGAAAATCGAGACCGATCGCGTCGAATTCTTAGCCGGCTTACGCGGCGGCGAGACGCTCGGTTCGCCGCTTGCGATCGTCGTTCGCAACCGTGACTTCGAGAACGTCCGCGACTTGATGGACCCGCTGACCGGCGGCGGCAAACCGCTAACCAATCCGCGGCCCGGACACACCGATTACGCCGGGGCGATGAAGTACCGGCAACGCGATCTGCGCAACGTCTTGGAGCGCGCGAGCGCGCGCGAGACGGCGATGCGCGTGGCGCTCGGCGCGATCTGCGCGCAATTTCTGCAGGCGCTCGGAATTCGCACGTCGGCCTACGTTTCGCAAATTGGGTCGGTCAGCGCGCCCGATCTCACGGACGTCGATACGGAGCGCACGAACGCGAGCGACGTGCGTTGTCCCGATCCCGCAACCGAAACGAAGATGATCGCGGCAATCGACGCGGCGAAAGCCGCGGGCGACACGCTCGGCGGAACCTTTACGGTGCGCGTCTCGGGCGTGCCGGTCGGCGTCGGCTCGAACCGTCAGCCCGACACGCGCCTCGACGGTATCCTCGCGGGCGCACTGATGGCGATGCAGACCGTCAAGGCGGTCGAGGTCGGTGCCGGGCGCGACGTCGCCGCGCTGCCCGGTTCGTCGGCGCACGATATCTTCACGCTCGAAGCCGGCGCCGTCGCGCGCGGCTCCAACCGCGCGGGCGGCATCGAAGGCGGCATTTCCAACGGCCAGGATATCGTTTTGCGCGTCAGCGTCAAACCGATTCCCACGCTCATGAAGGCGCTGCCGTCCGTAAACCTGCATGAGGGCACCGTCGCTGCGGCGACGATCGTGCGCAGCGACGTCTGCGTCGTCCCGGCCGCCTCGATCGTCGGCGAAGCGATGGTGCGGCTCGCGCTCGCGGGCCCGATCCTCGAAAAGTTCGGCGGCGACTCGATCGATGAGACGCGCGACAACCTCGAGCGCGCGGTTGCGGCGTCGGCGCGCCTCTTCGCATCATCGACGGCATCCTGACGCGCCACGTCGCGCTCGTCGGCTTCATGGCCGCGGGCAAGACGACGATCGGGCGGTACCTCGCAAACGAGCTCGGCGTCGCGTTCGTCGACAGCGACGAAGCGATCGTCGAGCGTTACGGCGCGATCGCCGCGCTCTTCGCCGCGCGCGGCGAGAGGGGATTTCGCGAGGCCGAATTCGAGGCGGTTCGGGCCGTCCTCGACCGGCCGCCGGGCGTGATCGCACTCGGCGGCGGCGCGATCACACACGGCCCGACGCGCGAGCTCCTGCGCGAGCGTAGTTTGCGCGTGTATCTCGAAATTCCGATCGAAGCGCTCGTGGCGCGTCTGCGGCGTTCGCCGACGATCCGGCCGCTCGTGGGCCCGAGCCCAACGGTCGAACGGGTGCGCGAGCTGCTCGCGCCGCGTGAGCCGATCTACTTGGAAAGCGACATCGTGGTTCGCGGGCCGCGCCGTTCCAAGCGCGCGTTCGCGCTCGAGATCGCGGCTCGCCTGCGCGAGCGTGCGGAGATGGAGCCAAGCGAACGCGGCGAAGGCTCGGCGCGATGACGCGCTTGGACGAACTCGGCTATCCCGTCACGATCGATCGCGACGCGGCGCCGCACGTCGCCCGCTTTCTCCGGGCGCGCGGCCGTCCGCGCACGATCGTTCTCTGCGACCGCAACGTCACGGCGCGCGCGAGTGAAATCGCTCGGGCAATCGGGCCCGCGACCACCCTCCTGCCCTTCGCGCTCGGCGAACGGCGCAAAACGTTGCGGACGCTTGAAGCGGTACTCGATGCGCTGGCCGCGGCCGGAGCCGACCGCACGTCCCACGTGGTCGGCGTCGGCGGCGGCGTCGCGGGCGACCTCTTCGGCTTCGCGGCGGCGACCTATATGCGGGGCGTCCCCTTCGTGAACGTCGCGACGTCGCTCGTGGCCATGGTCGATGCCGCGATCGGGGGCAAAACGGGCGTCGATCTCCGCGCGGGCAAGAATCTCGCCGGTAGTTTTCGCGATCCGGTCGCCGTCTTTTGCGACACCGGCGCGCTCGCGACGCTTGGCGAGCGGCATTTGCGCGAGGGACTTGGCGAAGTCGTCAAGCACGGCATCATCGAGGGCGACGACGTCTTCGAAGCGCTCGAAACGCTGGCGCCGCACCCGCTGCGCAAATGGCCGTGGCAAACGGTCGTAGCCGATTCGCTGCGCATCAAAGCGATGATCGTCGCCGACGACAAGCACGAGGCGGGCGCGCGCGAAATCCTCAACCTCGGCCACACCTTCGGCCACGCGATCGAACGGGTGACCAACTACCGCACGACGCACGGCGACGCTGTCAGCATGGGTTTGCGCGCGGCGGGGCTGCTGGCGCTTCGAACCGGCCGATTCTCGCACGGCGAGCATCTGCGCGTGATCTCGCTCTTGACGCTCTTGCGCTTGCCGCTCGTTGCGCCGACCGACGACGTGGACGCGCTGCTTGCGGCGATGGCAAACGACAAGAAGACGCGCGCCGGCACGCTGCGTTTCGTTTTGCCGCGAACGATCGGCGACGTCGAGTACGGTATCACCGTGCCGGCTCGTAGCATCCGGACGGTGCTCGGCCGGATGAGTTCGGCGCCGGGCGCCGCCGAAGTTCGTTAGGGCGCGGACGCACACGCTGACGGAGGCCGCGAGTTCGCGCGATTGCGTTCCGACCCGCGTGGTCGACGTGTTTTTGCAACAGCGCACCGCCCGGGTCGAACGTCCGCTCACCTACGCGGTCGCGGGCGGCGCAACGCTCGGCGTTGGGGACGTCGTGCGCGTTCCGCTCGGCCCGCGCGAACTCTACGGTTACGTCATTTCGGAACCGCGCGAGGCGCGCTTCACGCCGGCGACGCGCGCGGTCCTCGAACGCGTTCCCGGACCGCGCGCGTTCGATGAGGCGGGGCTCGCGCTCGCGCGTTTCATCGCCGAACGCACCTGTGCTTCGCTCGGCGAGGCGCTCGGCGCGGTCGTCTTCGCGGCGGCGGTCCCGCGCGTGGTCGATACGTTCGCGCTCGCCCTGCCGTTCGAGCCGCTCAAGTTTCCGAAGGTCCCGCCGCGGCTGCTGCGGCTCATCAGCGAAGATTTTCGCGACGGCTTCGCGCTCGAGGCGTTGTTGCGCCATCCTGAAGCGCGCCGCGCCGGCGACCGGCGAACGCTGCTCGCGGCGATCGGTCAGCTTACGCGAAACGGGGCGCTCGAACGGCGCCGCACCTTCGTCGCCGCGCGAACGGCGGAGGCTCGCGAGAAGTATTTGACCGCAAGCGGCCGCGAGGTCCGCGGGCCGCGCGTGCGGGCGCTCGTGCGGCTCGCGGCCGAGAGCGGCGGCATTCGCCGGCGCGATGCGGTCCTCGCCGGCTTTTCCCAAGCGATCGTCGCGCGCGCGATTCGCGAGGGCGGCCTGGTCGAAAGCGCGCAGCGCGCGCCGCGGGTGCGCACGGCCGGCCGCCGGGAAGAGCAAGACTTCGCGCCCACCGCCGAGCAGACGGCGGCGATCGAAGCCGTCATCGCCGGGCTCGAAACGCGGCGTTTTGCCGAACTCTTGCTGCACGGCGTCACGGGAAGCGGCAAAACGTTCGTCTACATTCGCGCGATCGCGCGCCTGGTTGCGGCCGGCGGCCGCGCGATCGTGCTGGTGCCCGAGATTTCATTGACGCCGCAGACGGCGCGGCGCTTCGAAACGGTCTTCGGCGAGCGCGTCGCGGTCTTGCATTCCGGCTTGTCGGACCGCGAACGTTTCGACGGCTGGCAGGCGGCGGCGCGCGGCGAGGTCGATGTCGTCGTCGGCGCGCGGAGCGCACTCTTTGCCCCGCTGCCGGACGTTCGGCTCGTCGTCATCGACGAAGCGCACGAACGCAGCTACAAACAGGACACCGTGCCGCGCTACGACGCGATCGAGGTCGCCCGCGAGAAGATGCGCTTGGCCGGCGGCATGCTCGTGCTCGGCAGCGCGACGCCGCCGCTCGGCGCTTACGCACGCGCGCGAGCCGGTGAGATCGCCTACGTGCGGCTCGACGCGCGCGCGACCGACGTGCCGCTGCCCGCGGTGACGGTGGTCGACCTCGCGCGGGAATTCGAGCGCGGCAACCGGCGCATTTTCAGCACGGCGCTCGTCGATGCGCTGGGCCTTCGTCTCGAACGCGGGGAGAAGAGCGTTCTCTTCATCAACCGGCGCGGCAGCGCGAGCTTCATGCTCTGCCGCTCCTGCGGCGCCGTGCCGCAGTGCCTGCGCTGCTCGCTATCGCTGCGCGTTCATCGCGGCGAGGGACTGCTGCGCTGCCATCTGTGCGACGCGCAGCAAGCGGTTCCGGAGGTCTGTCCGGCGTGCGGCGAACGCGCCATTCGTGATTTCGGCGTCGGCACCGAGCGCGTTGCCGAAGAAGCCCAGAAGCTCTTTCCGGGGGCGCGCATCGTGCGTATGGATTCCGACACGACGACGCGGGTCGGCGACCACGCGCGGCTGCTCGATGAGTTCGGCGAGCGCGCCGACATTTTAGTCGGCACGCAGATGGTCGCCAAGGGGCTCGATTTTCCGACCGTGACGCTCGCTTGTGTCATCGCGGCCGACGTCGGGCTGCACGCGGCCGACTTCCGCGCGGCGGAACGGACGTTCGGCTTGATCGAACAGGTTGCCGGGCGCAGCGGCCGCACGCGCCGCGGCGAGGCGATCGTGCAAACCTACGCACCCGCGCACCCGGCCATCACCTTCGCCGCGCGCCACGACTATGACGGCTTCGCTGCCGAAGAACTCGCGAGCCGCCGCGAACTCGGTTATCCGCCCTTTGCCGAATTGATCTACGTCGGCGCGCTCGGACGCGATCGAACTGCCGTGGTCGCTGCGGCGGCGCGCAATGCCGAACTGCTGCGCGCGCTCCCGGACGTCGAGGTCCTCGGGCCCGCGCCGTACGCGGTCGTGCGCGTCAACGACGAGTGGCGCTATCGCGTCGCCGTAAAAGCTCGCGACGGAGCGCCGGCGCGGCGCTTCATCCGCGAGACGCTCGTGCCGCTCGCCGCCACGGATCGCGACGTGCGACTCGCGATCGACGTCGATTCTTAGCGGCGCACGACTCCGGCCGCGGCGGACCCCGAAGCATCCGTCCCGCTCGAGCCGGCCCCAGCGGAGCCCATGCCGTGCGCGGCGCGGGCGATCGTGGACGCGGAGCCGCCGCCCAGCACCAGCAGCGCTCCGATCGCAACCATCGCCGCAAGCCCGAGGATGAGCCCGTATTCGAGCACGCCTTGTCCGGACCGGTCGCGCAAGAGCTTCACGAAATAAGTATACGTCATCGACGCAACGGGATCGGCACAAAAGGTGTCGTCCCAGTGGCTCCCGGAAGGGTCCCCGATGGACCACGAAACGCACGAAGCAAATAAAAACCTCCCCGTACCCGGCGAGCCGGTTCCGGCGCTCGACCCGCTCGGCGTCGGCCGCGCGGCACTCGAGGTTTGGGGCGCGATGATGACGCGGCCCGACGGACTTTGGCAGACGCAACTGCAACTCGCGAACTCGTGGTTTACCGTCGCAACCCGCGGCGTGGAAAGCGCGCTCGGTGCCGCGGGCAAGCCGGCCGCCGTCATCGAACCCGCGCCGAACGACGGCCGTTGGAAGCATGCCGCCTGGTCGGACAACGCCACCTTCGATGCGCTCAAACAAGGGTATCTGCTCGCGACCCAGGCCGTTCTCGAAGGCATCGACCGCGCGCCCGGCGTCGACGACGAGACGCGCGCGCGCGTGAAGTTCTTCACCAAGCAATTCTGCGATGCGATGAGCCCGACCAACGTGCCGTTTCTCAATCCCGCCGTGATCGAAGAGACCCTCAAAACGGGCGGCCACAACTTGCAGCGCGGCGCCGAGAACGCGGCGGCTGACCTGCGCGACAACGCCGGCCGGCCGGCGCTGGTCGACAAGTCCGCGTTCTCGATCGGAACCAACATCGCGACTTCGCGCGGCGACGTCGTCTTTCGCAACGAACTCATCGAGTTGATTCAATACGCTCCGACGACCGCCGAAGTTTTCGCCCGGCCGATGCTGATCGTGCCGCCCTGGATCAACAAGTTTTACATCCTCGACCTGCAGCCGAAAAACAGTCTCATCAAGTACCTTACCGATTCGGGCATCCAAACGTTCGTGATATCGTGGCGCAACCCGGACGCTTCGCTCGCGCACCTTTCGTTCGAAGACTACGTCCGGCTCGGGCCGCTCGCTGCGGCCGGAGCGATGCGCGCGATTGCGGGCTCGGCCGACATCAATCAGATCGGCTATTGCATCGGCGGGACGCTGACCGCGATGGAACTCGCCTACCTCGCGGCGACCGATCCCACCCCGGTGCACGCGGTCACGTTTTTCGCGGCGCTCACCGATTTCACCGACGTGGGCGACATTAAGAATTTCCTCGCGCCCGAGGCCCGCGCGTTTCTCGAAGGGCGCCTCAAGACCACGGGCGTGCTCGCGGGAAGCGACATGGCCGACACGTTCAACATGTTGCGTTCGAACGATCTCATCTGGAACGTCGCGGTCAACCGCTACTTCCTCGGCAAGGACGCGCCGGCGTTCGACTTGCTGTACTGGAATAGCGACGCGACGCGGCTGCCGGCCGCGATGCACGGCTACTATCTGCAGCACATGTACGGCCGCAACGCCCTCGCGCGAGGCGAGCTTTCGTTCGAAGGCGTGCCGCTCGACTTACACGCGATCCGTAACGACGTTTACAGCGTTGCCTCGATCGAGGATCACATTGCGCCGTGGCGCTCGGTCTATAAAATGACCGAACTCTTCGGCGGCGAGACCCGTTTTCGACTGGCCCATTCGGGCCACATCGCCGGCATCATCAACGCTCCGGCTGCGAGCAAAGGCCACTACTGGGCCGCCGATACGAATCCGCCGTCGCCCGATGCGTGGTTCGCCTCAGCCGAGAAGCGGCCGGGTTCGTGGTGGCCGAACTGGCTCGAGTGGCTCGGCGAGCGGTCGGGAAAACGCGTGCCGGCTCCGGCTACAACCGGAAACCGGGCCTACCCGCCCCTCGCCCCGGCACCGGGAACCTACGTTTTGGAGAAGTCCTAGATCGGCCCGAGCAGACTACTTCTTGACGGCGCGCTTGCGGGCGCCGCGCGACGCGGCCGGCGAATTTGCGGCCGCGAGATTGGCGGCAGCCGTCACCTTGATCGCTTTGGCGAGGCGAGACTTCTTCCGTGCGGCCTTGTTGGGATGGATGATGCCCTTTTGCGCGGCCTTGTCGAATTGGCTCTCGACGGCCGGCGCGGCGGCGGCGTCGGCGCCGACCTTCGCCTTCTTGAAGAGGGTCTTGAGGCGCGTCTTCACGCTGCGGTTACGCAGTTCGCGTTTGTCCGATTGACGGACCCACTTCTCGGCGGCTTTGATATTCGGCAACGAGGAACTCCAGTAAAGACGGCGGGCGCGAGCGCCCGAAAGCGTCGCTCAGGCACGCGCGGTAGCGTACCACAATCGAACGAAGGCGTAAAGCCGTGAGCGCCGGCGCCGGCGACGGCCGCACGCCCAGGCACGAGCCCGACTTGCGTTTCGGTGCCGCGCCGCTGCCCGAACCTTTCCCCGGGTACGACCCCGGCGGCGACGCTCGCGCCCTGATCCTCGCGGGGACGCCGTCACCCGCCCGCGAGCCCATTCCCGGCCGCGAAGTTCGCGGTTCGAACGGCGCCGGGCAGCGTTTCGTCTTCCGCATCCCCGATGCGTGGAACGGACGGCTGGCCGTGTGCGGCACGCCTGCGACTCGCAGCGAGCACGCGAACGACGCGATTTTCGGCGACTACTTGCTCGGGCGCGGTTTTGCGTACGCCGCGAGCAATAAGGGCATTCCGTTCAACGCGCTGCTCGAAAGCCGGCCCGCGGCCGGCGATCTCTCGCCCGCAGCGTACGTCGTGCCGTTCGCCCTCGGCGATGCGCCGGCGCAGAGTCTTACGATGCGCTTCGGCGCGCTCGACCCGCGCATCGTGCCGGTTTCCGCCTGGCACGACGACTACGCGGAGCTCGTGCAACGCGCGACCGCGCTCTGTGCCGGCATCGGTGGACGCCGGGCCGAGCGGGTCTACGCGCTCGGGCTCTCGATCGGCGGCGGCCAAGTGCGCTGGCTGCTCGAACGCCGGCCCGAACTCGTCGACGGCGGTCTCGAGTGGGCGGCCGTCCACTGGAACGTCCGTCACGCCTTCGTCCGCTATTTGCCGGAGTTTTTGGCGCGCATGCCCGCCTACGTCGCGAGCGGCTATCGCGATCGCGACGCCCACGACGCGATCGTCGCCGCGGGCTTCCCGCCCGACCGGCTGCAGCCGGGGCGGCTCGCCTCATTATGGGACGCTCACTATGGCGCGCTGCCGCCTTTCTACGCGGACCTGACCACGTTCGAGTTCGCCGCGCTCCTGGACCCGCAAAGCGTTCCGCTCGCCACCCTCGCCGAACGCGCGGCCTACGTGCCCACAGCGGCCGCCGAGGCCTCGATCGCGAGCGTCGCGCAGAGCGGCCGAATCGGAAAACCGCTCGTCGGCATCGCCGGCGACGCCGACGTCTTCATTACCCCGCAGCACAACTTCGATCCGTATCTCGACTCCGTCCGCGCCGCCGGTTGCGCCGAGCGCTATTGGCAGTACGAGGTGGCCGGTGGTACGCACGTCGATTCGTTCGCCGCGTACGGCTGGGGGTTGCAACCGCAGTTGCCCTTCGCGTGGCGGGCGTTCGAGCGTCTCGAAGGCGTGGTCGAGCGGGGCGAGTATCCGCCGGGAGCGGGGACGAAACGGGTCGTTTCCGCTCCGAACGATATCTAGCTCCGAACGATATCTAGCTTTCAGAAGCCGGCGCTTCTGGTTTCGCAACCTAGGCCCGTTCGAGCATCGCCAGGTAGCTGGCATGCCGCGCCGGCGAGATCGCGCCGCTCTCGACGGCGAGGAGAATCGCGCAGCCCGGCTCCGCGCGATGGATGCAGTCGGCGAAGCGGCAGCTTCCGAGATACGGCGCGAATTCGACGAACCCGAGGGCGAGTTCGCCCGGGGTGCAGTCGTGCAGTTCGAATTCGCCGACGCCGGGGCTATCGATGAGGAAGCCGTCGGGAAAGCGGTGGAGCCGTCCCGTCGTCGTGGTCTGCTTGCCGCGGCCGGTTTTGCCGACGTCGCCCACGTCGGCCTGACCCCCGAGCGCGGCGAACAGCGAACTCTTGCCGACGCCGGATTGACCGATGAGCAAGGTGCGATGGCCGGCGAACTCCGTTCGGATCGCCTCGACGCCGGCACCGGTCTTGGGGTTGACCGCGAGCGTCCGATAACCGATCGCCGCGTATCGTGCCAGCGTCGACGCCACGTCGACCTCGGGTCCCGCGAGATCGACTTTGGTAAAGATGAGCCGCGCCGCGATGTCGTGGATTTCGGCGAACGCGAGCAGTTCGTCGATCATGGCGGCGTGGAAGGCCGGACGCGCAAAGGCCGCGACGATTGCAATTCCGTCGACGTTAGCGGCCATCGTCTTCTTGCGGCCGCCGGCCGTCGTTCGCTCGAGCGCAAACGAGCGCGGTTCGCGCCGTTCGATCACGACCCGCTCGGCGTCGAGCGCGGTAACGCGCACGAGGTCGCCGGGCACGAGCATTTCGCGTTCGATCGTCTTGCGCAACGAAGCCAAGCGCAGCGTTTCGGCCTCGTCGAGGTCTTCGGTCTCGAAAGCGATCCACGCCGCGTTACGGCCCACGCTGACGACGCGCGCCAGCCGCTCGCCGTTATCGGCCGCAAGAGTCATCCGCGCAGAGGTGTAAAGATGCGAGAGCCTCGGGTCCGCAAGGAAATCAAGTGACGAAGTTTGCCGGCGTCCGGTTTTTGGGCGTGCTTGCATCGAGCGAGCGCGACAGGGTCGATCGTTCGTTACGTTCTCGCGGAGCGGCGGTTACATCCTGGAACGACGCGGGCGAGCGAACCTTTGCACTCGTGGCGCTCGGAGCGTCCGCGGACGCTGAAACGCTGCGGGTGACCCTGCCGGAAGCCGACGTCGCGGTGCCGCCCCGTGCGGTCTTGCGGGTGAGCGCCGGCCAACCGCGCCGGAATGCTGCGCTCGCGGCGGCGCTCGGCGGTGCGGGGCGGCCTGCGGGCGTGGTCGCGAGCGCAACCGAAGCCGACGCCGTCGTCATCGAAGTGGATATGCGCAAAACGCCGCTCGCTTTCATCGTGACGCTCGTCGATGTCGTGGCGGCCGGTAACGCGCGGCGCATCGAGCCGGTGCTGCCGCTCGGCGACGAGGAACTGACCGCACTCGCCGGAGCGATACTCGGCGAACCGAGCCTGACACCGTCACGTCTGATCGAAACCTACGTGGAGCCGATTCTGGCCGGTGGCACGACGTGACCTCGTGGCCGTTCCCGTTCGCACTGCCCAACGTTCCGTTCGGACTGAGCGATCTCGTCGACATCGCGGCGACGTCGCTCTTCGTCTACTATCTGCTCGTGCTCATTCGCGGCACGCGCGCCGTGCCGATTCTGCTCGGCATCGCGGTACTCGCGGGTCTGCTCGGCCTCGCGAACGTATTCCACCTCCTCGAACTCGCGACGGCGCTGCAATTCGCGCTCGTCGGTACGGCGGTTGCGTTGCCGATCGTCTTTCAACCCGAGTTGAGGCGCCTGCTCGAACAACTCGGGCGGGGCGGACTCATCGCGCGCCGCGACGGCAGCGACGACGCGCATACGCTCGAAGAAGCCGTCTCGACCCTCGCTCGCGCCGCGATCATCCTCTCCCGCAACCGCGTCGGGGCGCTCGTCGCGATCGAAGGCGCAACCGGCTTGCGCGAGTACGTCGAAAGCGGTACGCGGCTCGACGCCCGGCTTTCGGTCGAACTCCTGCTCTCAGTCTTTACGACGTTTTCACCGTTGCACGACGGCGCGGCGATCGTCCGCGGTAACGAGATCGAAGCCGCCGGTTGCTTCCTGCCGCTCTCCGAGAACGTTCTGACGGAGAGTCATCTCGGCACGCGGCATCGCGCCGCGATCGGTCTCTCCGAACAAACCGACGCGGTCGTGCTCGTCATCTCCGAGCAGACGGGCGCGATCTCGATCGCGCGCATGGGAAAACTTTCACGCGAACTCGGTGACGAAGCGCGGCTACGCAGCGTCCTGCTCGCCTGTTGTCGCGCCTCGCGCGGCGGAACGCGACAAGGTGCGCCGGCGCTGCTCGCGCTGCGGCGGCGGCTCGGCGGCGGACAGGCTCCCGCGGGTAAGTACGCACCGCGTGCTTGACCGCCTGCGAAATAATTTGGGACTGAAATTGATCTCGGTCGCCGTCGCCGTCGCCGGCTGGGCCTACTTGCGTCTGACGCCCAATCCCGTTATCTCAGCGCGTTTCGTGCAGACGATCACCGTCCCGATCGCCACGACCGGTCTGCGGCCCGACGAAGTCGCGCGCGTCGCGGACAGGACGGCGGTCGTCGTGATCGACGTTCCCCGCGGTGCGGTCGCAGTCGAACCGCGCGAGGTGCGCGCCGTCCTCGATCTCTCGCGGGACGGTCCCGGCGTCTACAACGTGCCGCTCGAAGTGATCGCGCCCAAATTCGAAATCAAGTCGCTCTCACCCGCTTCGGTAACGCTTGCGATCGAGCGCATCGAACAGCGAACGATCCCGGTAGCGGTGCACTATACGGGCAGCGGCCGCGCGAGCGTCGTCGTCGCGAGCGTTGCGGTCGCGCCGAATTACGCGACCTTGCGCGCGCCGACGAGCGACCTCGCGCGCGTCACGAACGTCATGGTCGACGTCCCGTTACCGAACGCGCCCGCCAGCCTCGATGCGATGGTGCGCCCGATCGCAACCGACGAGCACGGCAACGAAATCACAAGCGTCGCCGTCCAGCCGAATTTGCTGCGCGTGCGAGCGCGCTTCGCCCCGGCCAAGCGGGGCTCGTGATGGGACGGCTCTTCGGAACCGACGGCGTCCGCGGCGTCGCCAATCGTGAGATCACGCCCGAACTCGCTTTCCAGATCGGCCGGGCCGGGGCGGCGGTCCTCGCCTCGACCGCCGAGCGCGGCCGGCCGATCCTCGTGGGCCGCGACACCCGCCTCTCCGGCACGATGCTCGAAGCCGCCCTCATGGCGGGTATCGCCTCGACCGGCCGCGACTGCGTCGCGCTCGACGTGGTGCCGACGCCGGGTGTCGCGCGCGTGACCGTGCTCGAGGGAGCCGCGGCCGGCGTGATGATCAGCGCGTCGCACAATCCGATCGAAGACAACGGCATCAAGTTCTTTGGGGCCGACGGTTTCAAACTCAGCGACGATCAGGAAGCCGCGATCGAAGCGGCGCTCGGCGACCTCGATGCCTTGCCGCGACCGACGCACCTTGCGGTCGGCATCGTCCGCCGCGACGCGGCGCTACGCGAACGCTATATCGAGGCGCTCGTCCGCGACGGTGCCGACCTCGGCGAACTGACGCTCGTCGTCGACGCCGCGTTCGGGGCCGCCTACGACGCGGGTCCGCGGGCTCTCGGCGCGCTCGGCGCGACCGTCGAACCGATCAACGCCGAGGACGACGGCGCCCGCATCAACGTCGCTTGCGGCTCGACCGATCTTTCGCCGCTCGTCTCGCGCGTTCGCGCGCTCGCCGCCGAGCGGCCTCGCGCACACGTCTTAGGGGTCGCATTCGACGGCGATGCGGACCGCGCGCTCTTCGTCGACGAAAGCGGCGCGGTGGTTGACGGCGACCGGGTGATGCTCGTGCTCGCGCGCGAGAAGAAGGGGCGCGATTCGCTGCACGGCGACACCGTCGTCGGAACGGTGATGAGCAATATCGGCCTCGAGCGCGCGCTGCGGGAAGACGGAATCGCGCTCCTTCGCGCAGGGGTCGGCGACCGGTACGTGCTTGCGCTGATGCGCGAGACCGGCTACACCTTCGGCGGAGAACAGTCCGGTCACATCATCGATCTCGAGCGAAACACGACCGGCGACGGACCGGGAACCGCGATCGCGCTCTTCTCGGTCGTTGCCCGCAGCGGCCGAACCCTGCGCGAACTGTGCTCCGGACTGCACGTCGCGCCGCAAATTCTCGTCAACGTCCGCACCGAAGATTCGTCGGTGCTCGAGGCTGCCGCAGTCGTTGCCGCAATCGCGCGCGCCGAGCGCGAACTCGGCGCGAGCGGCCGGATCCTGGTGCGCCGCTCGGGGACCGAACCACTGATCCGGGTCATGGTCGAGGGCGACGACCGGGCGCGGATCGACGCGCTTGCAAACGACGTGGCGGCCGCACTAAAATCGGCCGGTTAGACTTTTGACGAGCGGGGAAGGCCGAACCCGACACCATACTTGCCGCCGATGACTGTTTTCCAATCGCTTGCGGCGGCGCGCTTCGCAGCGCTCGCGGCCCTCGCCGTTCTCGCTTTCGCGGCGCCGGCGGCCCCCGCGTCCGAAATCCCGGACGAACGGATCGACGTCGATGCGACCCGCGCCGCGCAGAAGATCTTTCACGTTTCGGTGACGATGCCCGCGAGTGCGGGCGCCTTCACCTTCGTCTATCCGAAATGGATCCCCGGGTACCACGGGCCGGTCGGTCCGATCGAAGACGTCGTCGACATGCACGTCTTCGCGGGCGCGACGGCGCTTGCGTGGCGCCGCGACCTCGTCGACGCGTACGCCGTTCATACGACCGTGCCTTCCGGCGCCGCGAGCGTGCGCGTCGATTTCGACGTCGTCGGCGCGGATTCGCAGAACGGCCAGATCCATCCGATCAGCACCTCGCAACTGGCGATTCTCGAATACAGTAATTTTGCGCTCTACCCGCAAGGCGCCACGGCCGAGGGCGTGCGCGTCGAGGCCGGCCTGACGCTTCCGGCGGGCTGGACGTTCGGAACCGCATTGCCGATCGCAGCCACGCACGGCGATACCGTGACGTTCGCGCCGGCGTCGCTTTATACGCTCATCGATTCGCCCATCGTCGCGGGCGCCCACGAAAAGGCGTTCGCGCTCGCCGACCGGACCGAACTCGACGTTTCCGCGGACAGCGCGGCGGCTCTCGCAGTCTCGCCGAAGTATCTCGCCGGCATGCGACGGCTCGTGTCCGAAGCCCCGGCGCTCTACGGCGGTAAGCACTATCGCGACTATCATTTTCTCTTGACGTTGAGCGATCTGGTCGCCTCCGACGGCCTCGAACATCACGAATCGAGCGACAATCGCGCGGGCGAGCGTTACGCCCTCGACGATAAGATCTACCGGACCGAAGCCGATCTCTTGCCGCACGAGTATTCGCACTCGTGGAACGGTAAGTACCGGCGCCCCGCAGATCTCGCGGTCGCCGATTACCAAGCGCCGGAAAAGACCGATCTGCTTTGGGTTTATGAAGGACTGAACCAATTCAACGGTGAGAAGCTCGCGACCCGGGCGCGCATCTCGTCGTTCCAGGACCAACTCGACCGGCTCGCGATCACCGCGGCGGACATGGACCTCGAGAGCGGGCGCGATTGGCGCCCGATTCGCGATACGGCGGACGGGGCGCCGTTTCTGTACGTCGCGCCCGGTGCGTTCTACGAGCAGCGCCGCAGCGCCGGCGACTTCTACGACGAAGGCGATCTCATTTGGCTCGATGCCGACGTGACGATCCGCCGCCTGACGCACGATGCGAAATCGCTCGACGATTTTTGCCGCTTGTGGGGCAACGGCAGCGATACGACCTCCGTGCCGTCGGTCAACCCCTACGACGAAGCCGACGTCATCAGGCTACTTGCATCCGTGGTTCCCTACGATTGGGCGGGCTTCTTCAAAGAACGGATCGATACGGTGCAACCGCACGCGCCGCTCGGCGGAATAACGGGCGGCGGATACCGGCTCGTCTACACCGATAAACCCTCGGAACTCGAACGCCTTTCCGACGAGCAACACCACACGATCGACGCGCGCTACTCACTGGGAGCTTCCTTCGGCAGTGAAGACGACCCGAGCGGTGGTGAAGGAAAGATCGGTAACGTCTTGAGCGCGTCGCCGGCCTTCGCCGCCGGCCTTGCTCCGGGCGACCGCGTGATTGCAATCGACGGACGCAAATTCTCGAGCGACGTGTTGCACGACGCCCTCGTCGCGCACATGGGCGCAAGCAAGCCGATGCAGTTCATCGTCGCAAGCGACGACCGCTACCGAATCGTCGACGTCCCGGTCTTCACGGGCGAACGTTTTCCGCATCTCATGCGCGATGCGACGCAGCCGGACGAACTCGCAAAAGTCTATGCGCCGCGAACCTTTACGCCGGGGCCCGAGCCAAGCGCCGAGCCCGAGTGACGGCGCCTACACTTCCAAATCGCGTGAATCTGCGCCGGACGTACGCAGGACACACGACGCGGACATCCAAGCGGCACTATACGCTCCGTCAGTAGGAGCAGGAGATGCGGGGTTTGGATCCCGCGCAGCTTTACGTTTCTCAACGTCAAATCGCCGAGTTCGGACGACGAGTCCGAAGCGGGGGACTTCACGGTGGGGTGAATGCGCCGGTCGGCGCTAGGGCGACCTCTAGGCCCGAACCCGTCAACTAACCTCGTAGGCGTTGGAAAGAGGACTCGTTGTCTCGATCGCTTGTAGCGACGCTAGCAATAGCTTTTTCCGCCGGCGCCTGCAGCGGCGTCGCCCACGCGGGCGAACGCCTCGCACCGGTCGCGGCCCCAACCGCGGAACTCGTGCCGGGTACGGCGATCGCTCTCGATGATTCCGGTGCCCCCGCACCCGGCGTCGCGCGGCCCTACGAGATTTCGGCGGCTGCCCGAGCGGAACTGGCGGCGATAGCGACCGCCTCGAACATGCCGAGCGCCGATGCGGATATGCGCATGTGGTCGGTCGCCGAGGCAAACGCGACCGCGCAACACGCTCACCGGATCGCCGCCGGCGCCTCCGATCCCATCCATCGCTTCGCGCGCGGAATCATCAGCCGGACGTCGTCGCTCGCGCTCAGCCTCACCCGCAGCGCACTCCGCTTCATCGGAACCCCGTACGTCTTCGGCGGAACCTCGCCGTCGGGATTTGACTGCTCCGGGTATACGCAGCACGTCTTCGCGATGCTCGGCATCACCTTACCGCGCACGGCCGACGCCCAGTTCTACGCCGGGCACCCGACCGTCGGCGGCATGGTACCGGGCGATCTCGTGTTCTTTCAAACGTATCTACCGGGGCCCTCGCACGTCGGCATCTATCTCGGTGGGGGCCGTTTCATTCACAGTTCGAGCCACGGCGTTCGCATCAGCGCGTTAGGCGAATCGTACTGGGCCTCGCGCTACCTCGGCGCGCGGCGGGTCGTTGCAACGGTGGCGGCCCGCTAGCAGTCGAAGAGCGTCTAGCTCGCAACGGCGCCGACCGCTTCCTCAAGCGTCGGAACGATGCGCAAGAATTGCGCCAGGCTTGCAATTTCGATGATTTTCCGGACGTTGCCCTGATCGGAAACGACGACGGCCAGCCGCTGACCTAAACGTCGCTGCGACGAGATCAAGACCGTCAGCCCCGTCGAATCGAGATACGGACAATCGAGAAGCGAGATGACGACCCGATCCGCGCCCCGCTCGGCTTCGAGGATCGCTTCGCGAAACGACTCGCTCGTGAGCACGTCGATGTCGCCCCGTGCGTGAACGATGGCGGTCGTACCGCGCTTCTCAAAATCGAACATCGTACCTCAACTGGCTGTTCCCCCCGGCGCGCGGGCTTCAAACGAGCGCGTTCGCCGCTCCGCTCGACGCGCGGCGCAACCGGAAGCTTCGATTCGACGAATCGCTTATTTTCCTGCGCCGGCCGCGCTGCGGCTCGTACTTTTCATGGCTGGGGTGGCTGGATTCGAACCAACGAATGGAGGATTCAAAGTCCCCTGCCTTACCACTTGGCGACACCCCAAGAGAAGCCCGCGCACGTCATGCGGCGGGCAGCGGCTTCGTTTCCCCGTCCCGACGGGCGGACCCCTGCGGTCGGTGCGGCAGGTTTGCGCGCCACCGGTCGAGGTATCTCGCCGGGTGACACATCGGGAGTCGCTCGCCGATCTTTTTGCCGCTTGGCAAACGGGCGATGCGTTGCGCTCGGCCGCACGCTTCGCGCTCGACGGCGTCTATCGCGAGGCCGGCCGCGAACCGATCGTCGGCCGGGACGCCCTGGTGGCCCACTTCACCCGGTTTTTTCGGGACGGGCCGCATTTCGCGCTGCATATCGACGACACGATCGTCGAAGGCGAGCGGGCTGCGGTCCGCTACCGGTTCGCGATTGCGGCACCGGGCGGGACCTGGCTTGAAAAGCCCGGCTGCGCCTTCGTGCGGTTCGCGGACGGAACGATCGCCGAGTGGCGCGAATACGAAGGCTAGACATGTCACAAGACACGCTGAATATCGACCTGCGAACCGAACGCGACGGCAAAGTGCAGATTTTCGCCCTCGGTGGCAGCCTCGACGTGGCCACGTCGCCGAGCTTGCGGGCGACGCTCATGGAAGCCGCCGAGCACGAGAACCACGAGATCGTCGTCGACCTCACGCACCTCGGATTTCTCGATTCGACGGGCCTCGGCGCATTGATCGGCGCCCATCGGCGAGCGGCCGAGCACGGCGGCGCCGTTCGCCTCGTCGCGCAGGAGGGACAGATCCTTCGACTTCTGCGCATCACGGGGCTGCTCGACGTCTTCGCCGTCTATCCGACGGTCGTAGCCGCGCTTTCGGACGACGCCCGGCTCGTCGGCCTGTAGGCGGCGTACGACTCGTCGAGCACTTGGACGACGTGGCGAACCGCAAGCGTCGCGCCCGCTTCGCGCAGGCCGTTCGTGAGAGCGAGCGCGCAGCCGGGATTCGCCGTGATCACGACCTGCGGGGAAACCGCGAGCGTATTGGCCACCTTGCGTTTGCGCAGCCGCTCGGCCATCTCGGGCTGCGTGAGACCGTAGATGCCGGCACCGCCGCAACACAGCGAACTCTCGTTCATTTCGTGAAGCCGTAAACCGGGGATCTGGGCGAGCAGACGGCGGGGAGCCGCCGTGATCCCTTGGGCGTGCGCGAGGTGACACGGCTCCGAAAAAGTTGCGACCTGGTCGAGGACGCCGAGGTCCGGGTGCAGGCCGAGAGCATCGAGAAATTCCGTGACGTCGCGCACTCGCGCAGAGAACGCGGCCGCACGGTCCGACCACACCGGATCCCCCGCCAAAAGCTCGCCGTATTCTTTGAGCGCCGAACCGCAACCGGCGGCATTGACGACGTACGCATCCGCGCCGGAGCGTTCGAAAGCGGCGATGTTCGCCCGGGCCAGCGCCCGACCGCGTTCGAGGTCGCCCGCGTGAATGGCGATCGCGCCGCAGCAACCCTGGGCCGCGGGAGCGATCACCTCGCAGCCACACCGCCGCAGCACGCGAACCGTCGCCTCGTTCCATTCGGCAAAGGCGACTTGCATGATGCAGCCCGCGTGCAGAAACGCGACCGCTCGGGCCGGCCCGTCGCTCGGCCAACGCCGATCGCCCGGAACGAAAAAGCGTGGCGACATTTCCGGCGCGAGCGCCTCGAGTGCTTCGAGGCCAAGCCGGCGTAAGAGACCGCTTGCGCGGGCGAAAGCGCGCAGCGGGCTGCGTTGATAGAAGCGGACGAATGCGGCCGCGAACCGCATCGTGCCCAAGTGGGAAAAGAACGTTCCGAGAAGCCGGGCGCGCAGGAACGCGGCAGCCGGTGAGCGAGCGGCGGCAGCGGTGCGTTCGATCTGCGCGCGCGCGGGCTCGATGAGACGGCCGTAGGCAACGCCGGAGGGGCAAGCGGCCTCGCAAGCGCGGCAATCCAAACACTCCGACATCTGATGCAGAAATCCGGGACTCTCGGGCGCGATACGCCCTTCGTCGACGGCTTTGATCAGCGCGATGCGGCCACGCGGACTCGACGTCTCCAGCAGCGTTTCGACGTACGTCGGACAGGTCGGCAAACAGAGACCGCAGCGAACGCATCGGTCGTAAACCGACGCCGGCGGAACGTCGGGTGCGGTGAAGCCGCTGGATGGTGAATCGGTCACGAGCGACGGCTTACGTCAGTGTGACCTGCGTCCCTCGCTTGCCGGGTAGGTCGCTGCTAGCCTCTTGCTATGGCTGCGAACCTCCTGATCGAAGGCTTTGGCCTGATGCGCGAGCGGTTTGCCGTGTACGGGCTCTTCGCAATCGCCTGCGCGGGTGCCGGCTGGGCCGTTCTCGGACGGATCGACCTCTACGAGGTCATCGCGAAAAACCCGCTCGCGCTCGTGAGCACGCCGCCGCTATCGGTCGTGCTGTTGCTCGCGCTCGTCGCGCTATTCTTCATCTTGCCCTCCGCCCTGCGTCGCATCGAACCCGGTTTCCGGATGAACGGGTTGCGCGTCGCGCTGACCGCGCTCACGATTTCCGGCGTCGCGCTGCTTACGGAAATCGGTTACGCGCTGTTCGTGATTCCGGGCATCGTGGTCGCCGTTCTCTGCTCGCAAGCACTGCTCGATGCGCTCCTGCGCCTGCGTGCGGAAAGCGGCCCCGGCGACGTGCTACCGACGCTCGCTGCGGCCCTACGCGGCTCGATTGCGATGACGCGGACGCATTTCGTCACGACGCTCGGCATCATCTCGATCTCGTTCGTCATCCTGCTCGTGCCCTTCACGCTCATGATGGTCGCGTTTCTCGTCCTCGGCGTCCGCGTTCCGGATTCGCTCGTCTTCACGGCGCCGCTGCTGTTCCTCACGTTCATCTACTTCGAATGCGTCCGTTACGCGCTCATCGTCCGCTGGTATCGCCGGCTCGCGCGAGTCTGAAGCACCCTCGGTCGCGAATCTGAGGCAGCCCCGGAGACCCGTCTGAGGCACCCCAGGCCACGAGGCTGTGCTCGGGTCCGCTCCGGGGATCCGGCCGCTCGCTGAGTGCGCGCGCGGCAGGCCCCCGGTCGCGAACCAGCGGACAGTCGGCCATGGCGTACGACATGAAAGCGAAAAGCGCGGTGATCACGAACGGTCGCGACCGCGCGGCCGCGCGCGCGATGTATAAGGCGGTCGGTTTCAGCGACGACGATCTGCGCAAGCCGATCGTCGGCATCGCGAACACCTGGATCGAAACGATGCCCTGCAATCTGAACCTGCGCAAACTCGCCGAACACGTCAAACGCGGCGTGCGCGAAGCGGGCGGCACGCCGATGGAATTCAACACGATCGCGATTTCCGACGGCGTCACGATGGGTACCGAAGGCATGAAGGCGTCGCTCGTCTCGCGCGAAGTGATCGCCGACTCGATCGAACTCGTCGGGCGCGGCCACATGTTCGACGCGATCGTCGCGCTTTGCGCCTGCGACAAGACGGCGCCCGGCGCGGCGATGGCGCTCGTGCGGCTCGACGTCCCCGCGCTGATCCTTTACGGCGGCTCGATTGCGCCGGGAAAACTCGACGGCAAGGATCTCACGATCGTCGACATCTACGAAGCGATCGGGGCGCACGCCGCCGGCAAGATCACGGACGCCGAATTGACGGCGATCGAGGATCACGCGATTCCCGGCGCGGGCGCGTGCGGCGGACAGTACACGGCCAATACGATGGCGACGGTCATGGAGTTCATCGGCCTTTCGCCCGTCGGCAGCGCCTCGCCGGGCGCGACCGATCCTCGCAAGGACCGCAAGGGCTACGAAGCGGGCCTGCTGATCATGGATCTCTTGCGCCGCGGCGTGCGCCCGAGCGATTTGTTAACGCGTGAAGCATTCGAGAACGCGATCGCCGCGGCTGCCGGTACGGGCGGCTCCACCAACAGCGTCCTGCATCTGCTCGCGCTCGCGCGGGAAGCCGGGGTGCCGCTCGAGATCGACGACTTCGATACGATCTCGGCCCGCACGCCGATCATCGCCGATCTGCGACCCGGCGGGCGTTACGTCGCGCTCGACGTCGACAATGCGGGCGGCATCCAATTGATCGCCAAACGGATGGTCGAAGCGAACCTCGTGCACGCGGGCGCGCAAACCGTTACCGGCCGCACCCTCGGCGAAGAAGTGGCCGACGTCGTCGAGACGCCGGGCCAAGTCGTCATCACGACGGCCGACCGGCCGTTCAAGCCGACCGGCGGACTCGTCATCCTGCGCGGCAACCTCGCGCCGCAAGGCGCCGTCGTCAAGATCGCCGGTCACGAACGGCCGTATCATCGCGGCCCGGCCCGCTGTTTCGACCGCGAGGAAGACGCGATGCGCGCGATCGAAAGCGGCGTCGTCGTCGCGGGCGACGTCGTCGTCATTCGCTACGAAGGCCCGCGCGGCGGTCCGGGCATGCGGGAGATGCTCGGCATCACGGGCGCGATCGTCGGGGCGGGTCTGGGGGAAACCGTCGCCCTGCTCACCGACGGCCGCTTCTCCGGGGGCACCCGCGGCCTCATGATCGGACACGTGGCGCCGGAAGCGGCGATGGGCGGGCCCCTGGCGGCACTGGCCGACGGCGACATCGTCGTGATCGATATCGAGAAACGGCGGATCGCGACCGAACTTCCTGACCTTGAGATCGCCGCCCGGCTCGCTAACTGGACGCCGCCAAAACCGCACTACACGAGCGGCGTGTTCGCGAAATACGCGGCGCTCGTGTCGTCGGCCGCGGACGGGGCGATTACCCGCGCTCCGCGATAAGACGCTCCCTGTGCATAGGCGTCGCCGCCGCGCATCGTGAAGGGGTCGCGCCATGCATCTCGCCTGTAGCGAGTGCGGCGCCGGCGCAGCAGCGGACGAGCTGTTTTGCGATGCCTGCGGCGGACTTCTCGCATTCACGCTCGAGCCCGCGGCGTTCGACGGCAGCCACCTCAAGGCGGCCTTTCGCGAGCGGCGCCTCTCGAACGATCCGCTCGATACGAGCGGCGTCTGGCGCTATCGTGAATTGCTGCCGCCCATCGCGGCCGAAGCCGTGGTCACCCTGCGCGAGAACGTGTTGCCGCTCTATGCGGCCGTCCGCGGCGGCGCGTATGCCGAGGCCCGCAACGCGTCGTATCTGCACCTTGGAATGAATCCGACCGCGTCGTTCAAAGACGCGGGCATGACGGTTGCGATCTCGCACGCAAAATCCGCCGGGGCTCGCGTTGCGGTGTGCGCGAGTACCGGCAACACGGCCGCCGCGATGGCCGCCTACGCGGCGCGGGCCGGGATCGCTGCGCTCGTACTCGTGCCCGCCGTGGGAATTTCCGAGGCGAAGGTCGCGCAGACGCTCGATTACGGCGCGACCGTCGCGGCCATCGAAGGGGATTTCGATCGCGCACTCGAGATCGTGCGCGCCCTCGATCCGCGCCGCTTTGCCATCGTCAACAGCGTGAACCCCTATCGGATCGAAGGGCAAAAATGCGCCGCGTTCGCGATGCTCGATTCGCGAGACTGGCGAGTACCGGACTGGATCGTCTTACCCGGCGGGAACCTCGGTAACACGAGTGCGTTCGGCAAGGGCTTTCGCGAGGCGCTCGCTCTCGGACTCATCGACCGGCTGCCCCGCATCGCGGTCGTGCAAGCTGCGGGCGCCGCACCGTTCGCGCGGCTCTTCGAGAACGGCGGCGAGCTCGTTCCGGTCCGCGCGCAGACGTCGGCGACCGCAATCAAGATCGGAGCGCCCGCCTCCTGGCGCAAGGCACTCGCCGAGGTGCGCACGTCCGCTGGAACGGTCCTCGCGGTTACCGACGATGAAATAGCCGACGCCCGGGCCGTGATCGGCCGCGACGGAATCGGCTGCGAACCGGCATCGGCGGCGTCGCTTGCGGGCCTGCGCCGCTTACGGAACGCGGGCACGATCGGTGCCGGCGAAGATGTGGTCCTGGTGCTCACGGGCCACGTTCTCAAGGATGGCGCCTACGCGGCGCGCTACCATACCTCGAGCGCTTCCTTCGCCAACCCGATTCGCAGCGCCGCGACGGATGGCGCCCTGCGCGCATTGATCGACCAGGTGCTCGCCGTCCGTGCCTAAGCCGATGCCCTTTTCGGCTGCGGTTCCCGCGTCGAGTGCGAACCTCGGCCCCGGCTTCGATGCGATTGGACTCGCCCTCGACCTCTGGGTGCGGGCGACGGTGCAGCCGGCGATGGACTTCAGCGTTTCGTTCAAGGCAGGCGCGTACGTCCCGACCAACGCCGGCTTTGAGAACGAGATCGTCCGGGGGATGGAACGCGTTCTGGGTCCGGGCGTCCGCCCGCCGGTCTCGATCTTGGTCGAGAATGCGATTCCCCTCGGCAAAGGGCTCGGCGCGAGCGCGGCGGGCGCGGTCCTCGGGCTGACGATCGGCGCGGAGCTTGCGGCCGACGCGCCCGCCGAACGGGTCCTCGCGCGACACGCCGCCGAGCTGGAGGGCCATCCCGACAACGCCCTGCCGGCACTCCTGGGCGGGGTGGTGGTCGCGGCGATGCCCGCGAACGAAGATCCCGCGTACCTCCGTTTCGACCCGCCTGCGCGGCTCGCTGCGGTCGTCGTGACGCCGCGCATCGTGCTGCCGACCGCGGCCGCTCGGGCTCTCCTCCCGGCGACGTACGACCGCAAGGACGTCGTTTTCAACATTCAGCGCGCGTCGCTCTTGGCCGCGTCGCTCGCGACGGGCGATTTGCATGCGCTACGCTTCGCCACCGCCGACCGGGTCCACCAGCCCTATCGGGCGCCTTTGGTTCCGGGATTCGAGGAGATGCTCGGCTTCGAGATGCCGGGGTTGTACGCAATCGCGCTCTCCGGGGCGGGACCGAGCGTCATCGCGCTCGTGGCCGGCGACTCCGCGAGCGCCGAAGCGATCGGCGCGGCAATGCGCGGGGCCTTCGCCCGCGAAGGCATCGATAGCGACGTGTTCCACTTGGGCATTTCGACCCGAGGCGCTACCGTCGAATCGCTCGCGTGACGAGCGGGAGGTCTTCGTGGTAAGGGCCGTCGACGCCGAGTATCGCCTGTGCGCGGAACCGCAGTTGCGGGCTTTCGTGCGGGCCGTCTTGGTCAAGCTGGGCGTGAGCGAAGCCGACGCGGACGTCGTTGCCGAGGTGCTCGTTGCCGCCGACCTGCGCGGCATCGAATCGCACGGCGTCGCGCGGCTCGGGTCGTATTACGTCAGCCGCCTTCGGGCCGGCACGCTCGTCGCTTCGCCGGCGGTGACCGTCGTGCGCGAAACGCCGACGACGATCGTCCTTGACGCGGGCAACGGTCTCGGCCATCCCGCCGCCAAGCGCGCCATGGAAGCCGTGCTCGACAAAGCGGCAGCAGCGGGCGTCGCGTTCGGCGCGGTGAAGAACTCGAATCACTTCGGCATCGCCGGCTATTACGCGATGCTCGCCCTCGAGCGCGACATGATCGGCATCGCTTCAACAAACTCCGTCCGCTACGGCGTGCCGACGTTCGGCCGGGAGATCAAACTCGGCACGAATCCCTGGGCCTACGCGGTCCCCGCCGGAGACGAACCGGCGTTCGTCCTCGATTTCGCGACGACGACGGTGCCGCGCGGCAAGCTCGAAGTGCACGAGCGCCGGGGGAAGCCGCTCGGTTCGGGCTGGGCCGTCGGCACGAACGGCCAAGAGACGCTCGACCCCAAGGAAGCGCTCGCGGGGGCGCTCCTGCCGCTCGGCGGCTTCGGTACCGACAACGGCGGTCACAAGGGCTACGGCCTCGGCTTGCTCGCCGACATCATGAGCGCGGTCCTCTCCGGAGGCGCGTTCGGGGACGACTTGGCCGGACCGGGCCGCGGCCCCGTCCCGGGCAAGATCTCGCATTTCTTCGGCGCGATTCGCATCGACGGTTTCCGTGACGTACCGGAATTCAAGGCGGAGATGGACCGGGAACTGCGGGCGTTCAAGGATTCCCAGAAGGCGCCGGGATTCGAGCGCATTTACGTCGCCGGCGAAATCGAACACGAAAAGACGATGCAGCACCGGAAAAACGGCGTGCCGGTCCACGCGGCGGTTTGGGCCGGACTCGAAAAGCTCGCACTCGAGCTTGGCCTGCCCTTCGAAATAGCGCGCCGGCCGGCGCAGAAGTGAGGCCGAACGTCTGAAGGTCGGGTCGTTCGACGCCCGAACGTCGGAAAGCTATGGTGCACGTCAACGTGGGATCGCCGGCCGGAGCGTACAGCGTCGGAAGCACGGCGTTCTATCGCTACGTCGTGCGCATCGGCGATTTCGAGATTCCCATGCACGCCGCCGATCGCGATGCGATCGATATGCTCGCGGCGATTCCGAACGCCTTCGTGGACGAGGACGAGTACTCGGGCAACGGCTGGCGGGTCGTGCCCGCGACGTCGTATCAAGACTGGCCCGTGCTGGAGGCAACGCCCGCGCGGCTCCGCTCCGCGCTCGAAACCGCGCGCCGCGTGCTCTGGGAAAACGCGGGTTCGGCCGGCATCTCGGCCCGCGAAATCTCGAGCGTCGATGATGAGATCGAAAACGTTCTCGCCGTCCTCGCGCGCGCCGAAGCGGCCGGCTTCAGCGTCAACGTCACGTACGTGAGCTAGTCCCGAAGTTTAGCGGTGCCGAGGCGGCGCGGCCCCGACACCTCTGCTCCTTATTGGTTTTGGCCGAAGAGCGAGTTAAACACGTTTCCGACGTTGCTCGTGCCGCCGGTTTGCGTGGGACCTTCGGCGGCGGGCGGGTGGTAGGTCATCGACTGCATGCCGATGCGGCCGGGGCCGGTGAAGCGGTTGAGCGTCAGTGCGCTTCCCCCGACGAAGGCGCCGAGAGCGCCGAGCAATCCGCCGCCGCCCTGCGATTGCAGCACGGACACCGTATCCATCCGCAGGTTCGAATCTTTCCAGAGCCACGCGCCGGGTTCGACGTCGAGTTGTTCGCCCGGTCCGAGCTGCTTCTCGAACACGTTGCCGTAGCCGTGGAGTAAGACGACGCCTTCGCCGGCGCTCGCGGTGAAGCGATCGATGAAGATGCCCGAACGGGAGAAGAGCACGTTTGCAAGTCCGGTCTGAAAGAAGAAGTCGTACTGGACGTTGCTGGTCGCGAGCAAAAATTGGTGCTCGCGCACGTCGATCGATTGGCCCGGCCGCAGACGCATCGCGACGATCTGGCCCGGCGCTTCCCGGGAAAACGAAATATTGCCGGGGCCGCGCGCGGTCGAGATGAAGATCTGAAGCCCGGAAAAGAAGCGCTTCGCCGCGTTTTGGATGCCCATGAACCCGAGGGTGACCTGCGGCTGCTTCCAGAGCAGAATATGGTGTTCGAAATAGACGGTTTGCTGCGAGCCGAGTTCGACGTCGACCACCGGCACGAGCTCGCCCTCGACCTTGATCGACATATCGCCGAGGCGAATCGGGTCCTTCGGATTATCCGACTCCGGCACGGGCTCGGAGTAGCTGCCGACCTGCGTGAGCACGGGAGCCGGAGCCCCGCAGTTGGCACAAAACTTGGCGCCGGGTACGAGCGCGGCTTGACACGTTGGGCAGTTCATGCGGTCCTCCGAATCGAAAGCAAGGCCCGGCGCTCTATCAACTCCGGCGCGCGGAGGTTGCACCGTTCACCAGGGGCGCTCGGTTTTTCTGCTGCCGGGCGGCGTTTGGTCCGGAAAGCGAAGTCTTCGTCACGCGGCGAGCCGGCGGGGGTGTCCGCGGGGCGGCAGCGCGACCAAGCTGGAGCCGTTCGACGTCCCTGCGGTTACACAGTCCGCGCAAACGGATTCTCGACGAGCACGCCGGAAATCATTTGCCCGGCATTGAGATCTTCGGAAAGAAGTTGCGTCTACACGGGGCAACGGGCCGCGGCAAGACGCACCCGCTTTCGCCGGCATCGCTGATCCGGCGCAGCTCATCGGACGCGATATCGCTCGTTATAGACGACATCCTCGAGTGGAACGCGGGCTTCCCAACGGTCGCGTTCGAGGTCGGCGACCGGCGCAAACGCGGAAACGTAACCGAGGCAGAGATAAGCGACGACGGCTAATCGCGTCGGAATGGCGAGCTGCGTTCTGAGGTCCGCTGGATCCACGATGCTGACCCAGCCGACGCCGAGTCCTTCCACGCGCGCCGCCAGCCAAAGGTTCTGGATTGCACACACCGCGGAGTAGCGAGCGGCGTCGGGCATGGTCCGCCGGCCCAAGCCCCTGCCCCGCGCGGGGTCGTCGTCGCAGAGGACGCAGACGTTCACGGGCGCCTCGAGAATCCCAGCGAGAAGAAGGCCGCGATAGTGCTCGCTCGTCGAATCGTCGTAGTCCGCCGCTGCCTCGGCGTTTGCACGCATGAAGGACGCATGAACGGCGGTCCGCGTCGCAAGCTCGCGCACGATGATGAAGCGCCACGGCTGCGAGAGGCCGACCGAGGGCGCTTGATGCGCGGCACCGAGGATGCGCGCCAGAACGTCTTCGTCGACGGAGTCGGAAAGAAACTCCGCACGTACGTCTCGCCGCAGCGCCATAGCACGGTAGACGGCATTGCGTTCCGCTAGCGAGAAATCACCCGTTGCGTTATTTCGCACGTCCACTTTTTGTTCTTGAGTGAATCGGCCGAAACGTCCTCGTGCGCTGCGCCGAACTCGTGGTCAGATTCGCCGCGGGATTGCATTCGTCTAGAGAGCGCGAGTCGATAGCGCAAGTGGATCGATCCGGCGCCGAAGCGGCGCATCCCGCACTAGGAACCACTCCTGTGCGGCCGAAGCGAGTCGTATGGACGTCGAGCCTGGGGCAACTCTCGCGGACTGGCCGACCGGGAGCGTCTTGCGCGGGTATCGCTGCGTTCCGGCCGACGCGGTCGCGACGGTCCTTGTGGTGCACGGATTTGGCGAGCACGCCGGCCGGCATGCGAGGACCATGCGCTCGTGGGCCGCGCGGGGAATCGCGGCGTACGCCTACGATCAGCGCGGTCACGGCCATTCCCCGGGCGAGCGCGCGGTCGTCACGCGCTTTGACGATCTCGTCGACGACTCCATCGCCATACGCCGGCGCGCCGCAGCCGAACATCCGGAATTACCGTTGTTCCTCTTCGGCGTCAGCATGGGCGGCGTTGTCGCGACACGTAGCGCGCAACGTCTAAGCGACGGCCTGCGTGGCGTCGTGCTCCTCGCGCCCGGTTTCGCCGTGGCCGAGCACATCCCGCCGTTCGTGCGGGGCATTCTACGCGGCGTTCGCAAAATTGCTCCGGGACTTAAACTCCAACCGCTCACCTTTTCCGCGCTATCGCGAGACCCGGCCGTCGGCGAAGCATACCAAAGGGACCCGCTGACGTATCACGGAGCCGTCCCGCTCACGTCCGGCACGGAGATCGTCGCTGCCGGCGAAGCCGCGATCGCCGATGCTGCCGGGTACGCGGTGCCGACGTTGCTCTTGCAAGGCGATGCCGACAAAATCGTCTTCCCGATCGGTGCGACGCGCTTCGTGCAAACTGCGACAAACAATCGCGATCTCACGCTCGAGGTCGTCAAGGGCGGCTATCACGAGCTGTTCAACGACCCCGGCGGCGAGTTGCTTGCCGACGGCGCCGCAGACTGGATGCTCGCGCGCGTCTGAGGAACGCTCGTTCGAGAACTTGCTAACGTCAGCCGCGCGCCCCGGGGAGAGAAACGATACGACGGTAGATCATTTAGCGGCGATGTGGAAAAGCGGCAGAAGAGATCGCGGGACCGTTACGCCTCACGACGTCGCTGGCGCGAATTGGGAATCGTCGTTACGATCAGGTTCGGTGTTGCGAGAAAGAGCGCCGTAGAGAATTACTTCTAACTCGCTGATCCAAGCGGTGCGCCGGAGCAGCTCGCGTCGCGCTCCGAAACACGATATGCGAGGATCGGTGCCTTCGTTTGCGTGTCGCCGCGGACGGGATTGCCGCAATTTCGACGTAGCGCTTACAGTCAGAGAACGCTAGGCTTTCTTTACCATTCGGGCCCGCCGAACCTATTGCGATTGCTCGTTGAGGTGTGTACAAGTAACGTAGCTCCCGCGAACACGAACGTCCTAATTATTCAATACTTCAGTCGTTAGCGAATTGTCAGCGTAACGTCGCCGCCGCAAGCTCGCCTTTGCTTACGCGACGACCGGCGTGCCGCTACTCTTCATCGACTACGACATCGGCCCGGCGCCGTTACAGTCGCTCCGACAAGTAAGCACGATCGTGCTCGACGTCGAGGCAGTCCGTTCGAGATCGGCGACCTGGGACTTTCACCACAGCGACGGAGCGATTTCCATGAAGCGATCTATTCTCGCCTCTCTGTTCTTATTACCGGGCATTTCCGCTTGCGGCGGCCTCGGTCAGTCGAATCCAGGTGTGCTGCCGCAAGCTGCGAGCGCTCCGCTCGCACCCGGTGCCGCCGTTCGAGAAGTGCAAGGCGGCTCGGCGGCATTGCCCGCCGCGCCGTTTACGGCAGGCCCGACCTATCGTCTTTACGTCGCCAACGCCGGTAACAATTCGATAACAATCTACCAAACGAGCGCATCGGGCAACAGGCCGCCCATCGCCACGATCAGTGGCTCGAACACGCAACTCGCGAATCCCTGGGAGCTCTCGGAAGACGCGAACGGCAATCTTTATGTAGCCAATCAAGGCCCGTCGGGGAGTATCCTCGTCTTCGCGCATGGAGCGACCGGCAACGTCGCTCCGATTCGCGCCATCGCCGGTCCGTTGACCGGACTTTCCACGGCTTTGTACGCCGCAACCGTGGACAAGACGACCGGGAAGGTCTTCGCGATGGCCCAAGTGGCGGGGGGAGATGGCGGAGCGTCCGAGCTTCTTCGGTTTGCGTCAAACGCGTCTGGTGACGAAGCGCCAGGTGCCACGAGTCCAGGAGACCTGAGTAGCCCCTGGCAACTCGCGTTCGACTCGACCGGTAAGAATATCATCGAAGCAAGCGCCGGCGTTTGCTGCGCCGCATTTTCCGCTGGAATCTATACGTTCGAGAAGCAGTTTGCGAACGGAGCCAACCCCACGGAACTCTATTCGATCGATAATTTCGGGAATTGGGGCGTCGCCGACGACCCGACCACCAAGACCTATCTTGTTTCGGGAGCTGACGGGGTGGAAGCGGGCATCTTTCGCTTCCAGGAAGACACGGTCGGACATGGCGGGTACGACGGAGGCACGCCCTCGTATACGCCGGCCGTCGAGTCGGTCATCACGAGCGACACCTGCGGGAGCCAACTCGCACTCGGCCCTGATCGCAACATCTACGTGGTGCATAGTACTTGGGGCGGCCGCTGCGCGACCGACGCCGTGCACGTCTATCAACACGATGCGTCTGGAAGCGCCACTCCACTGCGCGTCCTGACCGGAGCGGCGACGCAGTTGGACCAACCGTCTGGGATCCTCGTCGGGAAGTAGATTGAGGGGAAGCCCGCGTGAGGTTGCGGCGGCGCCGCTCGGCCACGATGACCCCGACGCCTGCGCCCCCGCGAGATGACCCCGACGCTTGCGCCGCCGCGAGATCCCGCCGGCAGCCTAGGTGCTAGATCATGAAACTACGATTCTATGATGTACAAGGAGCGATAATCAAAGGCTTCGCCGGTCATAGATCATGAAACTTTGCTACCGAGCTCATGCTCGGAGTCGGCGCCGACCGTGAATTTGGGATATCATGGCACCTCCCGAAGGAGCCCGAGATTACCGGCTGCTTTGTGAACTTTTGGTCTACGCGTATCCGCGCTCGGTGGTTTCCGGAATCTTCGTTCGTGGGTCTAAGGGATGCTTGAGCTTCGTGCTCGAGCTGCCAATCAAACACGATGTTGCGTCGTCAGCTTTCAGCGCATCGTGCGCCGCACGGGCACCGAAGGCTTCGGCGGCGGCGGCATCGTCGGAAAGCCGAGCGCCGGCTTCGCCGAGTTGTGCGATCCGCTCATCGCTCGAGCGCGCGTGCAGTTCGGTCATGAGCATGTCGTACGTACGTAGCTCGCACCCCCCTCTTCCGAAGCCAAGTGCGCCAAGCCGTGCGTTAACATAGCCACGCAATCGAGCTGCCCGTTCTGCGTCGCCCTCAAGCACCGCGACAGCCGCGAGATGCTGGATCGCGAAGATGCTCTGGACGTCTGCCTGCGTCGACCGCGCGAGTGCGAGAGCCACACGCGCCTCGCGCTTCGCTTCGTCTATCTCCCTCAAAACGAGATGATAGGCGGCCGCGTTCGCACGAACCATCGCCTCGCGATGGAACGCTCCGACCTCTCGAGCCCGCGATGCGGCAGTTCGGCCCAGCGCGAGAGCCGCACCGACCTGACCGGCTACGAACTCCAGCTCCGCGAGGTTGATCTCGATTCGTACACAGCGTCGCTCGTCGCCCATGTCGTGGTAGATGCCCAGAGCTTCATCGTAGGCGGTTCGTGCCTCGGAGCACCTATCGAGTCCCTGCAGTGCAAACCCTCTCATCTCAAGGGCTGCGGCTTCCAATGCAGGTTGCCTAAGTTCGAGACTTCTCAATAGCGTGAGGGCGCGTCCGCTCGCGTCCAAGGACGCATCTACGGAATGCATCTCAGCGTGACCCCAGGCAAGGGTAACGTACGCCCGGGCAAGCCGTAGCGGATCGCATAGCAGTACGAGGCTGCGAATGGCACGCTGCACCGCAAAAACGCGCGCTTCGCCGTCCACCAAGCCTGCTTGAGCTAACAAGAGCTGCCCGACCACGCGCGGGTGCGTGGTCTCATCGAGGGCCGCCAGGGCCTGGTTAATCCAGCGACAACCTTCGCGAATTAGACCGGCGTCGAACCATAGGTAGTAAACGGCGCTCGCGATCCGTCCTCCGACCACCGCATCACCGCGTTCTTCGAGCGCCCAATGAAGCGCTGCCCGCAGATTGTCAAGTTCGCCCTCGAGTGACGCCAGCCAGTGTGCCTCCGGCAGCGTCCAGTACTCCTCATCGGCACCCTCCACAAAGGCGGCGACCCACTCCGCGTGACGGCGCGCGAACCAGGAACGCTCGCCGCTCGCGACGAGCGTCTCGAGGGCGTATTCACGCGTCGACTCGAGTAGCCGGTAGCGCGTCCGTTCGCCGCCGAAATCCACAAGCACCAGGGACTTATCGGCTAGCGACACGAGCACATCGAAGACCTCTAGCTCGTCGAGGTCGCCGCCGCTACCAACGGCGACCGCGCCCTCCAGTGTGAAACCATTCACGAAGATCCCTAAGCGTCGAAAAAGTGTTCGTTCGCGTTTATCAAGGAGGTCATGGCTCCAGTCGATTAGCGCGCGCAAGGTCTGGTGGCGTGGCAACCGGTCGCGGCCGCCGTCCGTCAAGAAGCGAAAGCGCTCGCTGAGGCGGTCGAGCAATTCACGCGGGCTGAGGACGTTCACGCGTGCCGCCGCCAGTTCGATCGCCAGCGCAATACCGTCGAGACGACGGCAGATGTCCGCCACGACCGGCGCGTTATCGTCGGTGAGCGTGAAGCGATTGTCGATCGCGCGCGCCCGATCGACGAATAGCGCGACGGCGACGTAGAGCAGCGCTGCGTCGACACACAGTGGGGCGCTGACGGCGGCGGGCGGGAAAAGCAGCGATGGCACCCGGTACGTCGCCTCCCCAATGACGCGCAGCGGTGAGCGGCTCGATGTAAGGATCTTTATCGTGGTGCAATCACTGAGAATCGCCGAGACGACCTTCGCGACATCGACGACCAGGTGTTCGCAGTTATCGAAGATGAGCAGCATCTGCTTCGACTTGAGCCCTCGCGCCAAATTGGCGACCGGGTCACCGTCGTCGGCGAGCCTGAGGCCCAGTACTTGGGCAACGGTGCCCGGGAGGTACTCGCCGCGCGAAAGTGGAGCGAGTTCGATCAGCCATACCCCATCTGCAAAAGCGCCGAAGAACCCCTCTCCCACCCTAAGCGACGTGCGCGTCTTGCCGACACCACCCGAACCGGTCAGCGTCACCAAGCGATGATCCCAGAGCAACGCCGTGATCTCCGCGATCTCAGTCTCGCGCCCGATGAAGGACGTCAGCTGCGGCGGGAGGTTGTTAGCCGGCGTCGCCACGGGGCCGAACTCACCAGCCGAAACTGACCCAGAAACAGAGGGTCGCAACTGTCGCGGACGCGTCGCTGCGGCTTCAAACTCCGACGCGGCCGCCGAAGTTAGACCAAGCGCTTACGAAAGAAGCACGATGGTCTCGCGATAGGGATACCGGCGGTCGCCCCGCTCGAGCGCGCCGATCCCCCGGGCGCTCATCCGGGCCTGCTCGGCCAAATCCTCCTGGGAAAGTCCAGCCGCCAGTCGATGGCGTCGCAAGAGTGCTCCGAAGGCCGAGCCCGCCAGCCGCTCTTTCTCCACCACGGACGTCACCCTCGCGGTCGCTACACGCTGCAAACTGTGTACCTGGGGTGTGTAGGTGTTCGTGGCGGCGATTCTCCCGTCGCGGCATCATCGAGGCATGCCCGCCATTGCCGACCACGAGGAACCGGCAGTAAACAACCTGGCCCATTACCCAGTACCCAGCGGCGAGCTTCTTCGCTGACCAAAACGCCGCCTGTGATTAATTGTGACATTTAGATAATCGGCTGGCTCTGCTTTGACCTACTACAACCTGCTGAAAGGTAACGCTCATGATGTTTTTTCGTTCCGCCGTCCTCGCCATCCCGGTCGCGTTCGGACTCGCCGTCGCGCCGGCCGTCGCCGCCGATCCCGTCTCCATGACGCCGCTCGGCCCCGCGCACCGCGAGCAGGTCGCGTCACTCGGCGCAACGTGCGCCGTTCCGTACGATCCGGCAAAACTGGCCGCGATCTACTTCGTATATCCGACGGTTTCACGAGAGGTCGGAGCGGAAGGCATGGCCACGGTCGGCGTCTCTCTCCTTCCGAATGGCCGCGTCGTCCGCGCGTGGCCGATCACATCGACCGGTAACGCGATGCTCGATCGCGCCGCCCTGGACTCGGCGCGCGAAAGCCGCTACGTGCCGGAGCGCTCGCAGTGCGCGCCCGTCGGCGGCGACTACAAGATCGACGTCGATTTTTCGCTCGATCGCTAAATGCCCGCCCACTTCGTTTGATCGCTCTCGACGCGCCGCCCCGCGCTTGCCGTCGACCACCCTCTGTCGTACCGTAAGGAGAATCCGTGAACCGCCATGATTTCTTCAAGGCCGTTTTCGTGCTATTGGCCGCGACCGGTTGCGGCGGGACCACCACACTCACACCCCAAAAACCGGTCGTCGAGCAAGCGCAAACATGGAAAGCGACCGCCGGCGCATCGAGCCGGAACGAAGCGTTGCAGGCGTTGCTCTTCTATCCGGCGTCGATCACGATCGATGCCGGCGACTCGATCGTGTGGACCGCACCCGCGGCCGAACCGCACACCATCTCTTTCCCGATCGCGGGACTGAAACCGATCTCGCCGACGGATCCAACCGCTGCGCTACCGCAGGGTGGAACGACGTACGACGGGGCGGCGTACGTCAGCTCCGGATTCATCGCCGAAGGCGCGACGTTCAAGCTCACGTTTCCCAAACCCGGAACGTACACGTATTATAGTTTACCGCAGGAGCCGCTCGCGGTCGGCACGGTCGTCGTCCAGACCGATGGCGCCGCGTATCCCGAAACGCAGGCGGCATACGACGCAGCGGCACAAGCGTCGATCGCGTCCGACGAAGCGAACGCGCTCGCAGCCGTCGGCACCGTGCCGTCCACCCCGGACACGATAGCCGCGGGCGTCTCGCCCGCGACCGCAGGCGGCGCGAGTTCGTCGGTCATGCGTTTCCTCGCGGGCCCGTCACTGGTCGACGATCAGAGCGTCACCGTCCCCGTCGGCACGACGATCACATTCAAGAACCTCTCGAACAACGTGCCCCACACCGTCACCTTTCCCGCGCTCGGCGCATCCCCGCCACCCGGCCCGCCGTTTCAACGCGGCAGCGGCGGCAGCTCCTACGACGGGACGGCGCTCGTCAATTCCGGTCCAATTCCGCCAGGCGGCACCTACCGGCTCACGTTCACGAAGTCCGGGACGTTCCCGTACTACTGCCTCTTTCACGACGACGACGAAGGCATGATGGCCACGGTGACGGTTACGCCCTGATCGGTGCACCGCGGTCTGCGTCACGAGCGCCGAAGGCATGCCGCAAGGCCGTCCTTGGTGGCGCTGTAAGACGATAACGATTTCGCGCTCGATGCGCGGCACTACGAAAAGGAACGCACACGAACTTGCGAATTCATAAGCTGATGGCTGTCGGATCGGGCTTGCCTCCGACAATGCAGCGAGGCATGACGATTCGGAATGCCGCGTTCGCCGCCGTTCTGCTCGGGGCGAGTATTTCTACGATCTCGGTCGCGCAAGCTCGACCGCTCGGGATGCGCTTTCGTGAAGTGTCCAGGCCCGGGCCTACGAGCACCGTGACGAGCCCGAGTCGGCGTGGTCGCGACCCCAAGCTTGTCGAGTTCGACGTGCCCGGCGCTGCGACGACGTCGTCGAAAATCTGCAAACCGTATTGCGGCACGACTTCGGAGAGCATCAACGCGCAAGGAACCGTCGCGGGCTACTTCACGGATGCGAAGGTCGTGCCGCACGCCTTCATCCGCAACCGGCAGGGCGACGTCTACGAGTTCGACGCTCCCGGGGCGGGTCTGGGGCCCTACCTTTATGAGGGAACCGTCGCCGACAGCATCAACGATCGGGGCGTGGTCGCAGGCCAGTTTGAAGACGCGCATCTACGCTACCACGGTTTTCTTCGCTATCCGAACGGCACGTTCGTCACAGTCGACGCTCCTGGCGCAGGCGCGAAGGCGAACCAGGGTACCTACGTCAACGCCCTCAACGACTGCGGCGAGTCCGCGGGCGGTCTGTACGATGCGAACAACGTCGGACACGCTTTCGTGCGCTCCGCCGAGGGCAAGATTACACAGTTCGATCCGCCGGGTGCGGTCTTCTCGGAGGTAGTCGGGCTGAACGCTCGCGGCACGACAATCGGAGTCTACTACGACGCCGGCAACACGCTGCACGGGTTCGTTCGTCGCGCCGACGGAACGCTCGCGACGATCGATGCGCCGGGAGCGCAAGCGGGTGGAGGAGCCGGGACGGAGCCGTCCGGGATCGATATCGAGGGCGCCGTCTCCGGCTTCTATTTCGCGAAGTCGGATGGAGAACCGCACGGCTTCCTACGCTACCCGAACGAATCTTTCGTAACGTTCCTGGTACCGGGCAGTGTCGCCACGCCCGTCGGTGCCGTCAACGATCTCGGCGCGCTCATCGGTGGATATTTCGACGCGCCTGCGGGCAGCGCTCCGCGGGGTTTCGAGCGCACCCTTTCGGGCGGATTCACGCGCATCGACGCACCTGGAGCCGGAACGCTCGACTATCAGGGCACGGTTCCCGAAGCGATCAACGACGCCGGCGTCATCGCGGGGTGGTGGCGCGATCCAAGCTATCTCGCTCATGGCTTCGTGCGGAATCCGTAAACAGATCGACAGGAGAGTTCGCGCGACGAGCGACGCGGCGCAATTGCGCTGCGTCGCTGCAAGCGCGGATATCCGCAATACACGCCAGGCACTATTCCTCGAGCTACGTTACATCGCCGACGTCGAGGCCAGCTCATGCGCCTTCAGCGGCGGCGTATGATCTTGCCGTTCGGCCGGCGTATCGGTCGGACCGAGATGAAAGCGCCAGAAGAGCGATGCCCTCGGCCTCCCGCGAACTCTAACGACGGACGAGGAGAAGGCCGATCATGTCTCGCGTATCTGGGGAGGCCGGGACTCTGCAGCCGTCGCGGACTCGGTGTCGAGTCATGCGCAACCCGGTGACCGTCTTAAGCCATCCAGGCGGGTGCCCAGATCGCTTCCCTAAACTCGTGCCCTTGGTCCTCGGTGCCGTCCCACATGTGGTAGCAACGGTTCGCTTCGAGAGATCCGCTGGGGATTACACTCAGCGGGTGAGCGACGATCGTGATCCCGTCAGCGCGAAGGGCTTCAACAAGATCCTTGCTCGGTGCCCACATAGCGAACAGGTGTACTTGAGATTGCTTCGTTCCGGTAGCTAATATCTGGAAGACATCGGCCAGACCCCGAGTCGCCCGCGTCGTGCAGACCTTGCACGACGTGTCCTGACACGAATGGACATCGAGCAGCTTCTCGCCGACGGCGTGGAAGAAGTCGTCATGTGTCATCGCAGTGCCTATGACGGAGAGGTGCCGGCAGATCTCTGCGTTTTGCTCGTTGGTTTCAACGCGGCTGTACACGGTGTTGGCAACGCCCATCGGGAACTCCCAGGCGCCGTTCCATCCGTGGCTCAGCGAAGCTTCCGCTCGAGCTTCTCCCTCGGAAGCAAAATCGACGATGATCGCCTTGCGAACGACCGTGATCGGAGGCTGAATACCCCATGCGCCGTGCAGGATTAGTGCAACGAGGGAATCTGCGAACGACGAGAACGAGAAGCACTCGGCGGGATAGCCATGCCATAGGTGCTCCGAGCCATCGTCCGGTACGAGGCTGAGGAAGTCGTGGCCCATGGCGAATCAGCTTTTGATGGCGGCGCCGGCACTCTTCTTCTCCGCTCCGCCGGATCTGGTAGGTCGAGTTTTGAGACATTTGCTCGAGCCGTTGCGCCGCACGGCACGCTTCCCGCGATCCAGTTCGCTGCCTTGACGCTCGACGGGTTGGGCACCCGACGTCTTCTCTTATACTTGCCGTCTATCCAGGCCGGCATGATGTAGCTCTGACGGCGCGCCGCCGAACGCGAACGCGGCGGCGTGTCGAGGGCCGACTAACGCTGGTTCGCTCTCGTCGCCGGCCGAGCTTGCGGAGCGGATGCCCGGCGACGAAACGCCGGTTGAGCCGAGCCGAGCGCGGAGCTCACCGGCCCGACGGAGGTCGAACCGTTTACCGTTCCGGCGTAGTTGAAGACCGGCGTCGCGTTCGCGGTGCCCGCCGCGCCGTTCGAACCCGGCAGACTCCCCGAGTACGAGGCGCCGCCGGAGCCCGCGGCGCCGCCCGTAGCGCTCGCGCCCGCCGCGCCGCTGTTCGTGATGGCTACCGAACCGGCGTTCACAAACACCGCCGGGCCCGCCGCGGCGCCTCCGCCGCCCCCGCCCGACGACCCGTATTTCGGGTTATAGACCGGCCCGGTGCTGGTGCCGGCGATGCCGCCCGCCCCGCCCGTGACCGACCCGAAGACGAGCCCACCGCTGCCGGGTGGCGGGTTACCGATGGGGCCGTCGGTCGCTCCCGATCCGCCGCCGCCCACACCTCCGGTGCCGCTCGTTCCGCCTCTCCACGAGCCGCCTGCGCCGCCGCCGAAGCCGCCGCTCGTGCCGTTGTTCGTGTTGGAACATGCGGAGCCGCCGCCGCCCCCACCGCCGCCGAAGCCTCCGGGCCCGGGGCCGGACCCGGAACCCGGGGCTCCCGCGAGGTTCGAACCATAGGCCGCACCGCCGGCCCCCTGCGTGTAGCCGCACCCGCCGACGCCGCCGCCACCGCCACCGAGGCCCCCAGCCCCGCCGCTCGATCCCGTCGACAACGAGCCGGTCCCGAGAACGCCGCCGCCCCCGCCGCCGAAGATGCCGGCGCCGATGTCCGATGCGGCATTTCCGCCGAGGCCGCCCCCGCCGCCGCCGAACGAGCTCGCCGCTGCCGTCGCGTTCCCGCCGTTGCCGCCGGTCGCGACGCAAGTGTTGAGATAATCGTCGCGCAAGGTCACGACGGCCGACGACTGATTCACGAAGAAGCAGGCTCCCGCCCCGAGACCGCCCCCGCCCGGCCCATCGCCGCCGGAGCTGACATACAAGATCGCCGGATTATCCCCGCCGTTACCGCCCCGCGCAAGCGCATTCTGGATCGCGAGGTTCGCAATGGTCACGTTCCCGCTGTCCACGAAGAACGCGCGATACGCGCTCGCGCCGTCGATCGTCACGCGACCGTAGTAGCCGCCGTCGATCGTGACGTTCTGCTCGATCGGTGGGAGCGGGCCCGCGAGGAGCAGCGTCGATCCGCCCATCGCGGTCGTGTCGAAGACGATCGTGTTCCCGGCCGGAGCGTTCAAGATCGCAAACCGAAGGTCTCCGGACACCCCGGGGCCCGAGCCGGCGGGCGTTCCCGGCGCCGAATCGGCCGCCGAGGTGACGACGGTCACGCCCGTATTCGAGATCGCGAAACCGTTCGAAAGCGTCGCCGTCGCGGACCCGGCGCTCACCGTCACGTTCCGCGGTCCGGTTGTAGCCTCCGAATCGACGAAGATCGTTGCCGTCAGCGTCGTCGGACTCACATAGGTGGTCGCAGCGGTCACGCCGGAACCGCTGAACCCGACGACGGTCGAACTCGTAAATAGCGATCCTGTAACGGTCGCCGTCGTGGTCGTGCCGAGCAGGCCGCTCGTCGTACTGAGGCTGGTGATGGTCATCGGCGGCGGCCCCGGGGCGAAGATCGCGGAGGCCGGCGTCGCCCCGGAGGCCGCGGCCGTGACCGTCGCCGATGCGAGCGACGCACCGCTGTAGCCGAGCGTCGGCGTATCGGACGAACTGACGAGCGTGCCGCTCGGCGGAGCATCGCTGCCCGACGTTGCGAGCGTCGTCGCTCCCGAGATATCGCTATCGCCGAGCGTGACCGGATGAAGGTACGAGCCGACGATCGTGTTCCCGTCGGCGTCTTTCGCGTTCACGATGAATGCGTGCGGCGAGCCGAACGGCGTGCCGAGCGTCGCGGATGGAAGTCCGGAGATCGTCAACAAAGCGGGAGCACCGCTGAGAGTCAACGGGGTCGAGGCGGCGTTCGCTTGATTCGCGACAACCGTGATGCTTAGGATCGCCTGCGAGAGAAGGTTGCCTGCAGGCGACGCCGGTGACGGAGTCGTCTGCGACTGATCGTAGGTCGCGACGAGAAACACGTCCGTGCCGGCAACCGCGGGCGCCGAAACCGTGCAGGTTAGGGGAGAACCCGTGCAATTTGGGTTGCTCGTCGTCAGATTGCTCGCGATGCTCTTTGGCGATCCCGAATACGACGCGCCGCCGACCGTCATCAACGTGATGACCACCGACTGGGTGGAAGGCGAAACATACGCCACATGGCGCTGACCGGATGTCGTACTCGCCGCCGGAATCACGATCGTAAATCGCGCGCGCGTCGACGATGCGGGAGCGCCCGGAGCTTCGGTTGGCGACGCGCCGGTCGATACCGCCGAACCGCCGCCGCCGCAGCCCGAAATCGCGACCGCTGCGAGCATCGCGAGGACGCGCGTGCGAACGGTCACGGAAACGCCGGCACGATGGGCCGGGCGATGTCGCGGCGTTGCCTGGCACACGTGCAAAGAGCGAGCGTCGCAAGAGCGATCGACCGCAAGAAGCGAACCATACGTAGGTAGTGTCGGCCGGCGGTTCGCCGGCGTTAGTGGCTAGCATCGTTCGCCGCAGCCTCGAAGCGCCTGATATGGCGGATGAGTTTGCCGGGCGGCGTGGGCGAGCGGCGACGGATCAGGTGTTTTACACGCCGGCGGATCCGGCGATCGCCGCGTTCGTGAGCGACTTGCACTTCGGCCGGGGCCGCTCGGCGCGAACCTGCGAGGCCTATGCGCGCGATCTCGAGTTTTTCGCCAAGTTTCTCGGCCGCGACGCCGCCCGAGCCGAGCGGGCCGACGTCAAAGCGTTCGTGCTCGAACTCGCCGGAAAGCGCCGTTACCAGCCCGCGGCGATCCGCCGCAAACTCGTCGCCCTGCGGCGTTTCTTCAATTATCTCGCGGCCGAAGGGAAACGGCTCGACGACCCGATGGCCGGCATCGACGCGCCGAGCTTACCCAAGCGCTTGCCGGTGGTCCTCAAAGAGGACGACGTCGCTCGCCTTCTGCGAACGCCGGCTCCGGCCGGGCGGACCGAGTTCCAACGCGTCCGCGACCGGGCGATCCTCGAGGTACTCTACGCGAGCGGCATCCGCCGGGCCGAAGTGGCGTCGCTGGACCTCGGCGACGTCGACCTCGAGCGGCGCGTGATGCGGGTCATCGGCAAGGGCAACAAGCAGCGCACCGTGCTGATCAACGATGCGGCGGCCGAGGCGATGCGCCACTATCTCGGGCACCGGCCCCGCACGAACGACGATGCCTTCTTCGTCGGCCGGCGCGGGCGGCGTTTGGGCGTGCGGGCGATCTGGTCGGTCGTCAAGACCGTGGAAAAGCTCAGCGGTCTAAGCCTCCACGCCACGCCCCACGTCATGCGGCACTCGTTCGCAACGCATCTGCTCGAGAACGGCGCCGACCTCATGACGATTAAGGAACTGCTCGGCCACGAGAGCCTCGCGACGACGCAAATCTACACCAACGTCTCGGTCGAACACATGCGCAAGACCTACGAAAGCGCCCATCCGCGCGATAAACGCACCGACCGGTGAGCGGGCTCGCCCGACGTGTCCGGTGAGCGGGGTCGCCAGCCGTATCCGGTCGGTCGCGTTCGCAGGTGTCGTGATCGCTGTCGCAGCCGCAACCGGAGCGCTCGCTCTCGCACGCCCGGCGGAAGCCGGAGCGGCCGCGCGGCCGGCCGGCACGCCGTGGATCGTCGTCAGCGACATCCACATTTCTCCCTTCGGCCGGTTCGGCGCTTCGTCGCTGCCGTCGACCTACGGCAGCGATACGAACGAAGCGCTCTTGGACTCGCTGCTCGCCGAACTGCGGCGTGCGGTGCCCGACCCGCCGGTCGTCGTGATCGCGGGCGACTTTCTCGGCCACGGTTTTCCGGTTGCAAAGGCCGCAGCGACGATGGCGATGCTCGCGCGCCGCTTCGATGCGACCTATCCGCGAGCGCAATTCGTCATCACGCTCGGCAACAACGATTCCGATTGCGGCGACTACGAAGCGACGCTCGACGGACCGTTCCTGCGAGCCGTCGCGCGCGCATGGGAGCCGCTCGTCGACCGTCACGGCGCAGCGCCCGATTTCGAGCGTACGTTCGCGCACGACGGCGCGTACGTCGCACGCCTGCCGATCCGGGGCCTGCGCGCCGTCGTCGTCAACGATATCTACGACTCCGTCCGCTATCGCAACGCGTGCGGACGGGGCAACCCCGCGGGAACGAGCCTCGCCGACCTCACCCGCATGCTCGCGAAAGCCGGGAACGAGCGGACGTGGCTCGTCACGCACGTGCCGCCCGGAATCGACGCCTACTCGACCGCCCATCTCGCGCACCGTCTCCTGCTCGTGCCGTTTCTTCGGCCGGGCGCACGCGAGCGGCTCGTGGCCACGATCGACGACCCGCGCAGCCGCGTCGCGCTCGTGATCGCGGGCCACACGCACCACTTCTCCTTTCGGCTCAGCGACGCCGGGGAGCCCGGTCGCGACGTCCCGATTCTGGTCGCGCCGTCCGTCTCACCGATCTTCGGGAACGCCCCATCGTTCCTGACCCTCAGCGTTACCGCCGACGGAACCGTACGGAACGTGGCCGAGACGTCGTATCTCGACGACGACTGGAAACGAGTCGGTGACCTCGCGGGCCAAGGCGTCGCCGCGTTCAGCGCGCCGCAACTGGCGGCCTACGAGATGCGGCTCGACCGCAGCATCGAAGCGCGCCAAGCGTACGAACGACTTTATTCCGGTGGCGCGCCCTCGGAAATCGACGAGTCAAACTGGCGAATCTACCGCTGCGCGATGTCGGCGCTCTCGGCGACGAGCGAGGGCCGCTGCACGAACAGCGGCGGCCTTAGCATTCTGACCGAACGCGCCGTAAAGGTGCTTTCCGTCATCGGCGCCGTCGTCGCAATCGCCGCGCTTGCTCTCACCATCGGGATTCGCCGGCTGCGTTCGCGAGGGTGACCCGCACGCGCGCCAGGACGCGCGGCCGGCGGACCTTATCCATCGGTCGAAATGCTTCGCGGCCGGATCGGCCGCACCCCTCGGGCATGAACACGCAAATCTCCACCACGCCGACCGCCGAACTCTACGCGGAACTGCTCGACGACCTGCGCAGCCGCCGGCGGGAACTCGGCCTCAGCTTAAACGCCCTCGCGGGAGCGACCGGCACGAGTCCGATCTACATCGGCGCCGTTCTCCCGGGACAAGGCACCTTGCGTGCCGAGACCGCGACGAAACTCGCCGCCGCTCTGTCGATCGATGAATCGTCACTCGCGCCGCTGACGGAGCCGCCGATCCGGAACTCCGATCCGCTCGTGTACCGGTTGCACGAACTGGTCGACGTCTACGGCGAT
>Ga0116227_10001456_pt1 | contig 52706 bp, 42 predicted proteins | sample S1TSphgellanicum_FD_89693 | JGI IMG/M metagenome (GOLD analysis project Ga0116227, IMG submission 89693) | Host-associated microbial communities from peat moss isolated from Minnesota, USA - S1T2_Fb - Sphagnum magellanicum MG | ecosystem: Host-associated > Plants > Peat moss > Unclassified... | reverse complement strand
TGCGACGCTCATCCCTCTTGTTGACTAGTGCCTCTGTCATCTCTCCATCTTCTTCATCTTCAAACATACACCACTGTTTCCATGCAATAATTACTGTTGGCTCCCTCTCTTGCTTTCCAGCTATCTGCATCCCCTGCAGCCTTTGCCTCTTCCTAGAGGTGACTCCCGTCATTTGTGACTGGGTGATGGTCTCTTTTGTTGGCATATTTGGCTCTTGATTCCGTAACCTTGGAGGTCTTCTCTTAAATCTCAACATTTCCATCTCTTCCTCACTGTCTTTAGGTGCCCATTTACTGTTGCTCAGATAAATTGCTTTATTGCCGAGCCCATGATCCAACACCTGGTTCTCAGCTAGGCTGTCAGATCCATGCCTTGAATCTGAGCCTTTCTCACATGCAGAAAAGTAGTGGTCGAAACTAGAATTTGGAGCCATAGCCCTTTTTGCTGTGCCATTGCTGCAACCTATTGCTGAACACTTTTTGCCAACAGTAGATGTGCTGCTGGAAGCCAAAGTACCATGCACTTCTTCATTTTGCACAAAAAGAGAAAGAAATCAGTATTGATCCAGTACTACAAGAGACCTTGTTTCTTGAGGAGACATGACCACCTGATATCAGAGGCATCATGGTGACTCAGAACCCCCAATGTTCAGGAGCTGCTGACTGCTTGCAAGGACACTATGTGATGTAGGACTTATTAACCCCTTTCATTACAGAAACTAACTGCTATGAAGAAATTACACATCAACAAAACAAAAGCTTAAAGAATGAAACCCAGCATGTAGAGCACAAGAGCAAGCTTCCAGCAGACTTGGCTGTATACACACTTCTACCTTTGCTTTTAAATTGTAGCTTGTGCCTGACTATAGATCCTGCAGGCTCAGCAGTCTTATGATAGGCTCCTCCACACATAGTTTCATGCCTGTCACCAACAAAAGTAGTGAATTGAGTACATAATTCTTCCTTTGTATCCAGTTCTTAATTCAATGCCCTTTATCAAAACAATCTGGCTTTAAAGGCACAGAAATCTAACTTGTGCCAGTGACAAATTGGGTCTGGGCAAGATTCGCCACCAGGTACACAGGTTCCATCCCTCGAGCAATCTGATGCTGATGGGGCCTCATTCCTTGATCTTTTCACAGAGTCACCACACTTCTCACACTGCAATCCAGTTATCATGAACACATCTTATAAACATATACTTTCCTGTCAAAGCCATATACAACCAAACATCAGCCACATACAGATGAAAGTGCAAGATTATTGTTCCCGCAGTCTGAGTGCAAAAGCCAATTATCATGGAAAACAGATAAAAACAGTCCAGATCAGCAGTTTATGGCTTAGATTGTCAGATTAGGGTTCCTTCCCATAGCAGGATTCAATGTTCTGATAATGCATTTGACAAATGCCAGGGCCAAATCTGAATGTGATTGCACAATTGCAGTTCAGGTGTACTACAAAAACCCAGCAAAAGCTCATCAATTAAGTGTAGTGACTTCTGAAACATATATCAATGTAGAAAAAAGGTGACAATTTCTAGCTTCCAGTGGTGTACCTGATCAACATCCATGTCATCCTCAAAGTTGTGACAAACACTTATGTTGTAGCCATTCACAGGTCTCTGCATCCCACCCAAAAAGTTTGTTGCATGAGAAAAAGGGGAAGAGAGGTGATCCATATGTTTAGGGTTTAGGGTCCTGTGCTGATCAAATGTATCAGACATGAAACTCAAGCAGAGGAAGAAGCAAGCGGGCAGGCAGGGGGGATACCTGGTCATCATCCATTGAGAACTGGTTGAGGGACCTCATGAGATACTGGAAACACGGACCATGATCCCTGAAACACATCAATCACCAAAGGACCCAAGAATGAAATGAGACATACAGCAAATACAAAGCAAGGTACAAGAAGTAAAGGAAGCTGAGCATTTGGATACTGCTGGAAAATGCCTGACATGGCAAACTTTAGTAAAGACACATGGGACAAGAGTTCCTACTCATGGTCTTTGTTGCCTGTGGTGCTGAAGATGTAAGCATGGATCATCTCATGGAGCAAAGTCTTCTTCAAGTCTGCTGTAGGGCGCAACTTGAGAACAGGTTCCGACAACCTGATCTCACATCCACCCCCACCACTGAATTTGCAAGCACCTGCAGCTCTGGACTCCACATTCTCCCAAGAACATGTTCCTAACTAGCATCAGAATGACATTCCAAAAGTGTCCTGTGAAGAATTCTGAAATGTTTACAGACTGGAAAGATGTAGAATTCTGTGAGCATAGATGAGCTTCAAATGTCAACAGGTTAGTCCTTGTGGAGCTCCAGACATGTTGTGTTCTGCAGTAACCAATTCAGTGTTTCCACATTGGATGTGCTACCGATTCTGACAGCAAGCCTGTCTCCACAAACCCTACCTGAGAATTGTGGAGACAGTTTACAACTCTAGTGTTGTTCAAGAAACTCAAGGAGAGGAAGAAGCAAGTGGGCAGGCAGGGGGGATAAGGCAAACATACAGGGACATTCGCAAGCTACTCCATGCAACAGTGCAGGCACTGAGCTTGCCCTGAAAGTAAACATCATTATAATAAGAAAACAGCTCATGGATGTCTGGGAGGGGATGATGATCAGAGAGTTCCTGTACCATCTTGTTGTACAAAAACAAATACTCGTGTCCTGTGCCCTCAGTCTCATCAGTCTCTCCCTCAATCTTCCAGCCAAGACTTTCTTACATTCCCTTTATCAGCAGCCCTGTTTCTTCACATTCTCAGCAACAGATTTTTCTTCACCTTCTCAGCAACAGCTGTTTCTTCACTTTCTCAGCAGCAGCAGCAAAAACTTTGCTTCTCCTCAAGTGCGGATGATCGATCATCTGCAGACTTCCTCCGCTCAGAATGTTGCTTTATCCTCGAAGATTTAGATCCAGAACCGAACGCATTAGATCACATTCCATGTAATTTCGTCCTATTCACCTCTTGACCCATCCTCGCTCTCGCTCACCGATTCTCACAGCACTTCCGACTTCCGACTGATGACTCTCCATGTGGCCTTCTGGCGTCACCAACTCTTGTGACGTCCAAACAAGAAGCCTTTCTTCCTTCCTTTAGGCAAAAGAGAACATTACAAACAAGCTCTGAAAGCACAATCGCACATGCGGAGAATTACGAAAAGAATCCGAAGGAATTCAAACAAGCTTGATCAAGTATCATCATGTCCGCTCACGGCTTCAGTACCGGCGCAAAACAACAATCATACACGATGATGCAATTCTTTGTGTCCAGAGTCCAGACTTCATACCTTTACAACAATCAATCCGGTCGTCGCAACAACAGCAATAAGGATCTGTCGTTTCGCATTCCTCGCTGCTGCTGCTGCTGCTGTTGGCTTTCCCCTCCTCCTCTTGGCACGCCACACGACATGGCTATGGAATGAATTGTGCTTTTTGTGGTTGTTGTTGTACCAACGGTCGATCGGTCGACGCTCGCTAGGTACGTACTGTTCTAGAGAGAATGTCAGCAAAACTCCTGCACAATTTGCACATTCTTTGTTCCTCGCAGCAAACAAAAGCCTTCGTTTTCCTCAAATCCAAAGAACCAACCCTTCCAACTGCTATTACTACCAAATCCACTCTCAACAAGAAAGAAAAAATATAGAAATTTTGTTCGAAATTTTTTCCGAGAGCTAATACAACCAATCCACTCTCTAACAACAACAAAACTATCAACAACAATAAACGAAGAATAAAAGAAGAAGAAGAAGAAGAAGAGCAACAACAAAGCAAATGCGGCGGCAACAACAATAAAGTAAGTAGCCTACCATCCGAAATTTTGCAACAAATCTGTTGCCAAAACTTTTCTCCTTTCTTCTGTGTTTCATTACTAAAAATATCAGCCTGTTTTTTTACTGGAAAAATTTCGCCAAAAAGCGAAATTCAAATATAAAATTTCCAAGACGATGGGATTTCTGAGAGGGTTTTAATCGCCAAAAGTCAGGGAAAACATTAGTAAAACCTGTCCGATTTCTATATTTGATTTACTGAGATTTATAGTAAAATTTGGCTAAATCTTCCTATGGCTGATCGCCATGTTCTTTTTTTAATTTTCCTATGGATGATAGCCACTTAGGCTACATTAAGAAATTCCTTCAAAAAAAACACACCGGTCCCTTTATTTCATGCAACAAGTCTGTTGGCAAAACTTAACTAAAGACAGATTCTCCTATCTCCTGTGTTTCATGAATAATAATGTTAGCCTGTTCTTCTACTGGCGAAATAGAAAATGAAGAATTGGAAAATGATGTGATTTTGGAGAAGGTTTCAATCGCCAAAAAGTGAAAAAATTAGAAAAAAATTGTCAGATTTTTATATTTGGTTTCTGGTTTATATCCAGATTTGGCTACATTTTCCTACTCCTGATCGCCATGTTTTGTACATCTTCCTTTGGATGATGATACCCACGTAGGGTAGGTTACATTAAGAAATCCCTCTAAAGAAACAACACACTGGTGTTCATTGCTTGCAACTTTTCTCTCCATCTCTTCCCGGGAAAATATGGGTGAGGAATGATGATGATGATGTTGCACGTGGTTTGAGGACTTTAATTCTCAATGAGCATAAAAATAAAAGCGATCACAAGCATTCATGATGGATTACTGAGGGCCGCTCTATAATCATTAACAAACTTTTTTTTTTAAAAAATGTATTTATTTATTTATTTCTAATACACAGTTCAAATTTCAAACTACAAAACAAATATTAAATTATTAGGGCAAGAAGAAGATGAAGAGTAGTAGGGAGGGCATTACCTGAGTGGAGGGGCGGGGATTAGAAATTGGGCACCAAACCCCCTCCGGGTATCAATTCGGGTATCAAAGTCGAGAAGCAGGGTTGTGAAAGAACCAGATACAACCGTGGTTATCAAAAACTCAAGTACCCGGTTGTCGTACAGGATCGCGGTTCTTTAAAAATCTAATATCTGCCTAAAACCACCGGGTCTTTCCATGATTCCCGGCGGTTCTTTGAAGCTTTCGAAATACCTGGAACCGACGGTTCTTTGAAGCAGATTTTTTTTCCCCAAAGACCCGACACCCCGTGATTCCTCTTCGATTTTGAAAATTTTCAAGAACACCCGGACCCGGCGTTTCTTTGATTCGGCTGAGTTTGTCTCAAATAATCAGAACCTGCGGGTATTACATAAATCGAGTACCCGCCCCACGCTGGACAGTACCAAGGAGTGTTGATGATGGAATGTGGAATTATTAGATAAAGAGAAAGGGCGACCCTTTTAATGATGATGCTGATGTGATTAAAGGTCGAGATTACTTAATTAAACATGATGCTGAACTAATTAGAGCAAAGAGATTACTTACACTTAAAGCGTGGATATTTAAAAGTGTTATGTAAAATGTGGTATTTCTACGAGTGTTCATATGAACATTAATTATTAGTACGTGAAAGACTGCTTGGGAGCTGGGCCCTCCTTTGGGGACGCTCCTGTGGCGTTATCCTACACGAGAAAGCGTACCAAGTGAATCATGAAAAAAGCATCCGCTAACCATGAGACATGGATGTGTAAATTCGTGAGGCGATGACCCCACTAGGTCCAAAGCTGCCTTTTTATTTTGGTGGCTATATATATATATATAGCCAATGACCTATATTAAAAATTTAAAGTGTCAAAAATTTTTGTGCCTTTTGAGTTTATGAATAGCCAAAATTCAACGAATAAATAAAGAAAAATCTTCAGATTTCTATACATGGTTAAAGTGGGTAGCCAATACTATAGAAGGATGTTTTTTTAAAAAATTACTCTCTTATTTAGATTTTTGCCAAATTTGGCTAAATCTTCCTATGGATCATAACGACTTTGGCTACAACGTAAAATTGGCAATAAAAACACTGGTGCAGAGGCACCAGTGTTTTCATTGCCAATTTTATGTTACAGCCAAAGTGGCGATCACCCACAAGAACATTTAGCCAGATTTGGCTACAAGCTAAATATGAAATTAAAATTTTAAAAGCATCCTTCTATATTTTGGCTATCTACTTGAACCATGTATAGAAATCTGAAAAAAATTCTTTATTTTCTGGTCGAATTTTGGCTATATGGAGCCAGCAAAACAAAAAGCTGAGAGGCACCTTATGCTTGGTACTACTGACACCATTATAAAGCCTTCAGTATTTATGCACATACATACATTCAAGCTGACCTAATTCTGAGAATTTCAACTTTTTTAGTGGTCATTTTTTCAAAGCGTTTGTTGGCCTTGCCTACCAAGCAAGGCAAGGATATTGTGTTTAGATTAATTATAGAGTATAGTAGCTTAAGGGATCTTGGTCCCTAGGTAATAGGTCTATTTTTATACGAGGATTTTTGAAAGATGATATTTTGGCTTGTGTTGAAACTAGAGATTAGTTACAGAGTTATAATATCTTGAAGGATTTTGGTTTCTTGTAAAGGATTTTTTGAAGATTATATTTTTGTATGATGAAATATTTGAGTTTACATAATTCTTCTTTTGCCTTAAGATACGTTTTAATGTAAATGGCAAGGGCACAGTGTGACGCACCCTATGTTTGTTTTTGAGAGGCACAGTAAAATTAAACGGCCTCTGTCTTTTTTTGTGTGAAATGCTTTTTAAAGGATTGAGTCAAAGAGTTGGTAACATTTGGAATTAGCTTGGCTCATAAAAACTGCAACATGAACTCTAAAAAGATATTCCAAAACATATGAATTTTAACAAGTTTTGAGGACTATTTAATGGGAAAAAAAACTAAGAAATTCAAGCATATCCATTATTAAACAAGCAAAATCATTTCCATAGTTTCAACAAAACAAAACGTGCAGTTGAAGTGGAGATTGTTTCCAATGTTGGGCTGTTATTAAAAACAAGGACAGAAATCTGATGGTTATATATCCAGTTATGTATACCCACTTAACCATTGGGGTCAAAAAGTTGAAAAAACTCAGGCCAAGAAGGTCAATCTCCGGAGATGAAGGGTTGACAGAACCACACTGCTCAAAGAATGGTTCTCCAATACATTCTTGTCACATCCTCATCCCAAGTCTTGATAGCATCAATTGAAAAATTGTCTGCAGGTTTTCATTCAGTATTGATTTTTTTGGGAGTTTGTTTTGCATTTTTGCTCATATCTGATCATAAATCTGATTTTTGTTTCAAGCACCAATCATGTCAGACATGGTCTGTGAGATAGATGTGGTTGAAATTGCAGTGAATCCAAGGATGGGTCTTTTCAGCTACTCCATGCAATCAATACACCAGTTGATGCAGCTTTCCATTTCAATGGAAAAAAAATTGAATTCAAAACTTTGCACACGCTTTTACTTATGCCCAACATGATGTAGAGAAGCACCTGTAGCTACAAATGCCAAACAGAGCTATTTATTTTTTGCTTCTCACCTCACCCGTACAGATTGGTACAGAGAAAGATACTTGCCAGCTGATTTGTCCCAGCTATTGTCCAGCTCCATTGCCTTTGATGTCAGCTCCAACCACCAATCAGGCCCTGCAGCAGAATCCAAATCCTCAAACTCATCATGGAGAGAAAAACTTTTAAATCTTAGAAAAGGATCCATTTTCATGTGCATAATCTCTAATTTTCTTCTCTCCATTTTATCAGTAGAATGTACAAGTAGGTATCAACCTAGTGATTAGCCATGTATATGTACATGGTATATATGAGTATGCATCAACCTAGTGGTAGTGATCAGGGATTTTTTTTCAATTTTATGTAGTCACCACGTTGGTGATCATCCACAAGAGATATTAGCCAAATTTGGCTAATGGTCAGAGAGGAAAGTGGAAAATTTTAAGAATCCTGCTATATCTTGGCCACCTGCTTGAACCTATTGTCTAAATATGGCAATTAACAAAAAACAAAATCTCAAAATCTGGTGACTTTGTACAATTTGCACTGGACTTTTTTGCTCTCAACACTTGCTGAAAAGTCACAAAAAGAAGACCGCTGGTAAGGATGTATTCTTACTTTGCTGGTAGTAACTCATGGCGCGTTCCAGTGTACTGCTAAGAGATCCTTCATCAAGTCCATTGAAAACAAACCTGCAAGAGAATCCCAAGTCTACAGCTCAACAACCACCTTGCAAAGGATTGGCCTTCAACCAAAAGGGCACTGCTGCATGTGATTGATTATAAGCAAGGACTGCATTTGCAGTGAGTGCTTCAGTAGCTTGGAAGACTCTCTACTAGCTCAGAACCAAATCTCACCCATTAGCACAGTCTTGCTTTGAATGATCATCCACGTCAAACACAGTGTCTGCCAATCCACCAGTTCTCCTAACCAGTGGAATCTGCAAAAATCAAAGACGGCTTCAGACACATCTGAGAATCAACAGACACCAAGACTGGGTGTTCAAGCAATGCTTCAAAAATCTACCAGGGGTAAAGTGCACACAGCCAGCTCAATATCTTATAAAACTACATCTGGAAAAAGGGTTCCAATGGCAAAGGAAGATTTACCGCTCCATAGCGCATGCCAATCATTTGAGTGAGACCACAAGGCTCAAAGATGGATGGCACCAATACAATATCTGCTGCTGCATAGAGCATATGTGCAAGCGCCTCACTGTCATCACAAACAAACAAATAATTATATAGTCAGAGGGAACTTCTCTGCAAGTTTCTCAGCACCAGTCATGCTGGTGGTGCCTTCACATCCATTACTAGTCATTTACATCAGTTACTAGTACCAACAGTGTTACTGAAAGAGACTTGTGTACCTGTACGTAAGCATAAGCCGAACATTTGTTTTGTTGACCTGCAGTGAGTCAGATCCATCATCAGTAGATGAACCTGACAGAGTTTTTTGACATACATTTGCTCCTAAACCCTAAACCTGATCATTCTACATGATGATGATCTAAAGTATTCTAAGCTCTGATGAATGCATTTGAACCCACTACCAACTCAACGAAAGACAAAGCAAGAGTATAAGTATGTGTGTGCATGCAATAAAAGCTTCAAAAGAATGACTGGGAAAAGAACACTGACATGATTAGCTAACTGCTGGAATTCAGATTGAGTAGAAGGATTTGGAGATGTGCCCAGCAGTATGAATTGACCCCCCTGCAAAAAAATAATCTCAGATATTACAACTCTGAAAACCAATATCACCACTCAATCTGATGAATGGCATGTGATGAATGGGGTTTAGGGTAACCCTGAACCCTAAACAACACTGTGCAAGAGCTGGAAGAATTTCAGGAGAATTGTCTTCTAGCTTACCAGCTCAGCAACACGTAGAATGGCATGGCGAATGAGATGAATACCCTTCTGTGGCACAAGTCGGGTGATACACACAACCAAAGGGGTGCGCCTCTCATTCTGTGAGAATGTGAGTGGGTTCAACATAGGCACTTGGTTGAACTCTAGTCCAAGACCTCTTTGAATATAGTGCTTACAGAATTGCTTCCCTACTAGATCCTTTGCTGCACCACCCAAATCAAAGAACTTGGGTGGTTTGAGAAATGATGCAGTGAATCAGAGGATGTCAGTCTCAACGAACAGCTGATGTGCTATCATGCACGCAACCCAAAGTCCAAATGTATCTGGAGAGCCAAAAACCATAATGATAGGAAATATTGGGTTTAGTGCATGACCATCAGGAAGCTCAACACAAATTGTCATCTCAGCCAAGGAGGTGCTGAAGAGGAGGACCAGGGACTCACCATCAAAATTGAATGGTAGATAAGGGTCTTTGGCAGGATCCCACATCACTGTGTCAATCCCATTCAACACACCAGAGTATCTGCAAAGACATATCACTCAGCTAAATTGCTCTATCATCAAGGAACATGTCCAGCAGAGAATTCCAGGAGACCTTCATTAAGGTTATGGAACATCTGCAGCAAAACTGTCTTAGATGCAGAATTTCTAACCTAATATTCCAAGTTCAGATTGTTACTGAGCAGTGTAGCGAGATTAGACTTGACAGTTTGTGTTCTCCTTCTTGAACTTGGAAGTTCCAGGAAGCTAGATCTAGAAGAACTTTGCTGTACTCCTCTGGCAAGATAGGAAGTCTTACTTGCTGCGATACTTCAAGAGGGTTGCAGAGATCCATCCTGAACAGAGAGTCTCATTCATATATGTGGGTGAAACAGTCCTGCATCAAACAATACACAGCAGCATCATAGTCTAGTTTATTCATATGCCATCATACATACAGTAAAAACACATGCAAAAAGATCATGAATCTGGCCAAGATCCATCCACTTCAACAATGAAAATGTCTACTGGCCAAATCAGAATGAAACCCATATATCAAGGTCTCTCTCTCATATGCCAGATTCATATGCAAAACCCTAAACCCTAACCCACGATTGCAACAAAGGATTAACAGCTCAAAAAGAATGTATAATGACAAGTAGAGAGTCTTAATAACAACAGTGTCATCTTACGTAATAGCATTACTGTAGACAATGGCACCTTTCAACAAACTTAGTCTTTCAGGATTGTGTCCTACAGTTCGCTCATCAATTGCCTGCATGATCAGATCCTTTAGTTGCACATACATGCATCCAGTAAGCCATTTCAGATCATAGAATCCTGCAATTCAGTTGCTTATGCTTTGATCCAAATCCCATCATCTGACAGCAATGCTAAGTATGGATCTGCAAGTTGAGATCATGTCTGTGCCAAGTAAGAGGTGAAAATGTCAGAAGTTCTCTGAAACATTCTTGCTGAATAATCATCATCAAGCAAGGGGGAAGAAACCCTAAAACCCTAAACCCTAAACATCTGCTAGATTTGGATGGTTGTTCAGTAAGGCTAAAGATGTGACAGCAAGGGGGGAAGATGATAGGCAGCTTGCCTTTTCAATTGATCGATAACTTTGTCCATCCAGACCGCACATGTCTAGTTGCTCAACTCTACAAAATTGCAGACATAATGTAAAATGTTGTCAGTACAGAGAAGAAAGTCTGTAGGGTTTAGGGTTTATGGTCCAGGAAGAATATGCCGCTGCAGACAAATACATGACAAGAACTACAAACACAATGAAACAGCATAGGAAGAAGTACACACACTCCTTAAATCAATGTCTTTACCTGCACTCCCCGAAGTGCTCAATGTTGTGAATTGTGAATACAAGTCTTGGCCTCTGCAATGAATGAAGCAACATGTCTTAATAGATGTAATTATACATGGCTTAACAGAGTACAGTGCAATTTCAATCCTTGTGCAAATCAGAATCGATGCTGCTCAGCACACTTGGTTTCATCTACACACCTCTCTCAAGACAAAGGGTTCATCTAAACCCTAAACCCAAATGCACAAAACACAGTTCAAAGGGTCAGTGATTGTAGGACACCAAATCATCTGTGGATGGGTTGTTCAGTTTAAAGCCTGAAGATTCAACATTGGAACCAAAAACCCTGAGAAGGAAATTTTGGTGACGGAATGAAAATGCAGCAGAGAGTTCTCTACCTTGAGGGAGAGATGGTGGTACATGTCCCAGTACAGCATTGCCACTGCACTTGTCTGCCATTCATGCACATGAATGATATCTGGCTGACATCCGGTAATCTGCAACAAAGTTCACCCAACAAACCAATTCCAAATTGCAAGCTGCTGGAAGCCACATTTGTTGACAAAAAAAAAAGTATCTGTGCCAGTTTCTTGTTCCACTGAACAAAAGAAAATCAACCTGAAGACTTCCTTCCATAACAGCTTTTCTAGAAAATGCAAGATGACTGTGCACTTGGGTTGTCAGCTTCTTTCAACTACATGGTAGCCCCAAAACCTGGCACCTCAAGACCCATCTGAAAACACCTAAAGAATGAACTTAGAAACGAAACACACAAAGAAGCACAGACCTGCATCCACTCAAGACAGGCACGGCTGAAGAAAAGATAAGCCTCTAATTCATCATCATATGAACCTCCGTAGATAGCTGTCCCTTTGAAGAAACGATTGTTTTTTGGTTCAAGAAAGAGGACTGGAACTCCAGACACATTGCCACGGTAGAGTTGGATGGGCACCCACTCTCCACGGTGATAAGAGGAATATGAATCCACAGCAACAAGGTCTTCAATCTGATCCCGTGCTATTGCCTCATAGAAAGGTAGCATCACCTCTACTTTATGTCCCCTTCCAATACAAGCCCGAGCAAGCCCCGTAACCACATCTCCCAAGCCACCCACTTTCGCCAAGGGTGCCATCTCTGCCGTCACATGTATTATGTAGGCTATGTCATTATCAGCAATCACTTGTGAACTTGAACTTGAACTACCCACCTCCTCAAGCTCACTCTGTTCCAAACTTGCAGCCTTCTTTTTTGAGAAATCTTTCTTCCAGAACGGGACATCATTGTCTGGAGATGGCCACTGGATGCTGGAAGTTTTTGGCATTGTAGTATGTGATGCTTCAGATTCTTTACAGCCACCAATGTCTTCTTGTGACAAACTTTCCTCTGAGCCTGGCAATTCCTTCAGAGATTGGAACCATTGACCAGTTACCCCTCTTCAATAAGAATTCCACACTAAAACAAATAAGATGTTTGAGAGCTGTGCATGGAACTTTGTGACAAACACTAACTATAGCAGCAAGAGAAGTTACAATTTCTAGATGTTACAGTGACACTGAATCCTTTTGCACATCACATTACTGTGGAAACCTGGACACTGTGCTTTAAAATTGTATACTTACAGAAGTTGTATGCATACTTTGGACATGATACATACTTGGATTTCAGTGCTCAATTGCTTGACCAATGATGCTACATTTGGAACATCTTCCATGGAAATTCTTGTTCTGAGTAAGGATTCAAGCTCTGCAATCCTTGCCAGCAGACTTTTGTTTGCTGCCATCAATTTTGCAATCTGCACAACAAGTAGGTAGTCAGCTCCCAACTGTTGCATTTGAGAAGCTGCAGATACGCAGGATCACATAACCGTACTATCCTGACCTTTAGGATTGAGGATTTAGGGTTTAGGCCCTTAAATCACATAGCATTGCCAAATGCACATGGCGCTATCTGAAGCTGACTAACATGATGGATTCTGTAAACTTGGCCTCGTCTTTGCAATTCTGCATTAATATGTAAACAGGAGAAAAAAACAACCCAGATTGAGAATTCCTCTCAAGCAAGAACAAAACACACAGTAGGCAGAGAATGATGAAACAGACTTGGCCATCAGCAGACTCCTCCAATTCTGATGAATCTGAAGCTGCTTGATATGTGATGGGCTGAGGAGTACATGCCAACCTCCTGCCAGACTTGAACCTTGCCCTTGGTGAGCACAAATTATGACTTTGCTCAAAAAACATGTGTTTTGGTGCTGTAGGTGTTCCAAAAAAGCAAGGTATGGGTGCTGCTGCTGCCACTGCCATGATCTCAGAAGCAAAAACTGATCCACGACTGATCATTAGGGGAATTCCTTGAAGCCCTGCTGCACGAACATTGAAATGCTTGGCCTCCTTTCAATGCACATTAACCAAATCTTCAGCAGAAATTCTGAATGAATAGCTGTGTCTTCCTTGTAGAACCTGTGCCATGGTAACAACTACAGAACCAAAAAAAGAAACATGCACACAAACATACAATGTGTCTGTCTTAGTCCCAAGAGGAAGAAAAAATGTAGACACCCAAATTGAATACCCAGAGAATGCCCAGAAAACAAAGCATACAGATTCATTCACATTCTCACTGTTTACACATACTGCAGACAGGCCTCTCTTCGCATTCAATGCAACAGACACATTCATGGTAGTAAGTCCTGCTCCAGACCTTCAACATACAGTTGTATACAGAACTTGCTTTCCATACAATACAAAGCTTAAATCTGCCATGAACTGGAATCTAGTGGAAACAAGACAGATACTTGTCATTCATAACTTGAGCAGCCAGGGTGTTGTTTCAACTGCAAGAAACTGTTCAAAAGTGCCTGGGACATTGTGACAATACAGGTGACACTCCCATTTTGCCTGACAGTGGTCACTACAACACGCACGCATATTGCCACCTGCAATTCTACACCCTTCTTAAACTTCCATATGGCCATGAAAACATTTCTCGCAGGGTTTAAGCTTGTTTGCATTCCACAGGTGCCCACAACTGATGTACACAGTGCTCAATGCAATTTAAAGAGCTATCCATATTTGCTAACACTAGTGCCTTGTCAAGATCCACTCTCTCACTCAAAAGATATTCATCATCATCCATAGCTAGAACCTCGGTATTGTAACAAGCAAGTGGAATGAGTTAGTTCACTGCACTGGTCTTTTGTGCTGTAGACTGAGTAACTCTGCAAAAATTCAACTGCTGAGAGACTGAACTTCAACACACAAAATTCCAAAATTGCTAAAGTTTTGCATCAAAACAAAGCTCTTAATCAAAACTGTATCAAGAGATACCAGCCTCCCATCATTCACAAGGCACCCACATGCTCATGAAGTATGTCACTTCACTAGAGTTTGTGCAGCTTGATAGGTAGGTGTTGCAATTCAAAAACAGCACCTTTGTGAACATTGCAGTCATTCCATGAACAAGTCATTTGATTCAGTTGTTGAGCTTTTCAGATGTCCAAAAGGTAGACTATCAATTCAGAGCAAGTAGTCATAAAATTGCCCAATCTCAAAAGACATTGTTCAACAAAAAAACACAATAATACTGCTTGCAATCTCAACAAAGTTGGAGACTGTAGAACATGACAACCCAACCCTTCCTGCAGTTATAGAAGAAGACGTAGCTGCTGCAACAATCACTCAAAAACCCAAAGTTGTTGTCAAAGTGATGTACATAATTTCAGCACCACATACCAAGAAGCCCAACATCTTTTCAAACCATTCAACCCATTCAACCAGTGCTAAAGAAGCAACTGCAACCTCCTCTGGGATCAGAAATTTTGGAGCAGATTGTAGACCTCAAGACAGACGTTTGCGAGGTTGCAGTGTGCCATTCAATTCAGTGCAAATTTCAGCTTGAAAAACCAAAGGCATGCAGGGGAAGAAGAAGAAGACAACAAGCAACCACATGCACCAACAGATGCTTCTAAGATGGACACTTGCGGCATCAAAAGCCAAGGACAAAGCTGGATGGACCCAAAGAGAGAAAACAGCCACCAAAAAGAGCAAAAAAATTGGAGGAGAAGGAGCAAATAGATACCTCAGAAAAAAAGTTAGAAATGGTGAAAATTGCAACCTAGTGATGAATCAACAAGAATGCTCCAAGCCCACGATCATCATCTCCTTCTTCTCTATATTCTCCTCCTCTTTCTCTTGCTGCTGGTGGTGGTGCTGCACCATCTCTTCCATAGCTGGAATCCGTCTAGTCACTTGTTGCCATCACATCCTATTAAATACTTCCAATAATTTTCTTCCTTCAATTTTCTGCTCTGCCTGTTTTTGTACTTCTTACTTAATGCGAAAAAGTTCTTTGCTTCAAATTCTGCAGAAGAATATAGATATTCTCAAAATGGATGTAAAGATCCCTTGCCTGTGAGAATTTTATTTTTATTCATTTGAATTCAATAATCAAAATAATGAGGAGGAGGAGGATTCCAAACTCCTGCCTTTCTGACTAGGTACCACTTGCCTGCCACCACTGCCCCTCTCTCTCTCTCTCTCTCTCTTTCATTTTAGATAGAAAAGAGAGATAGAGGGGCTATTTATTTATTTATTTTGTTAAAAAATATTTTTTAAAAAAATTATACACTGTTTACAAATGTGCAATTGAACTAGGGTTTTTTTTTTTTTTCAATTTTGTGATGTAGCTGAAGTGGCGATCACCCATTAGAGGCTTTAGCCAGATTTGGCTTCATACTTGATGTGAAAGAAGAAAAAACCCAGAGTCGTTCTATCTATCTACTGGAACTCACCATAAAATCTGGTGATCTGGAATTTGTTTCCTTCTAAATCTGCCGCACTTGGGCCATTTTTTTCATTAAAAATCCTTTGTATAGGTCGAAATCATATTTTTCAGGTCAAAATTTGGCGAAATTTCGCCCAAGAAAAAAACACTGAGACCCAAACAGGACATAAAGTCAATTGGTGAAAAATGTTTGTAGAAAAATGTCCTAGCTGTAAAAAACTGATGGGAAAAAACCACCCCAAAATTCAAATGAGTCAAAATGACTAAATTTGTCAGAAACAACAAAAAACAATCTTCCAAAATTGATAAAATTTTGCCCCAAAAACTGGGAATTTGTGACAGAATATTCCCGTTTTTCTATTTTGGTAGGAAAAGAAACACTGGTACTTCTTAGTTAGTTACCATTTTCATCATATGGAATTTCTCTACATAAACATGGCACTTTTGAATGCATTCATTTTGTAGAGGACCCCACCTCCCACCCCCTCATTGCACATTGAACAACCCACATGAAACATGCACTTATGAGAATATATTTACATATATTTATATATATACACCCACACTCCCCTCTCCTCCCATACTCCCCTTTCATTTCCTTCCTTCCATTAGCCTAGGTTGAAAATGCTAAGAGATAGTCTTAGGACCATAATATTCATGCTACCGATGAGAAGGCTCCACATGCACTCAAGAGGGCCCAGGTTTTGTCTCTTGGGTTTGTGAGAGAGAATGTTTTTTGTTTGTTTTCTGCTCCCAATTTGTTCCCAAAGATTTTCCCAATAGCTTCACACTTTTATCCTATATGCTTTGGCAAAAGTTGAACTTTTATGTATATCCACTATAAGTCGGAACCCAAATGGAAGCATCTCTAGGGTTCTTTTGGCAGTGTCCAATGCTTCGAAAGAATTGTGATGAGCCCATCAAAGTAAATAAATAAGTAAATAAAACTTTGGGTGCACGCCTCAATGAATTAATAAAGAAGGATGAATATGGATGGACTCATTCATATGAATATTAATGATGGATATACCCGTAACACCTTCTTCCTTGAATGAGGAAGATAAGATCTGACCTGGCCTCTATTCTTCTTTTGAGTGTCAAGTGTAAGTTAAAGCCCCAAGGTTAGTGCATTCCCAATTTGAGGAGGTGGTAGATGGGTTAAGCCTGGCGTTTTCTTCAGGAAAAGTTTAATGTAGCCTAAGTGGCAATCAGCCATAGGAAGATTTAGAAGAAGTCATGATCATCCTTAGGAACATTTAGCCAAATTTGGCTATAAATCTGATGTGAAATACAAACTTTTTAATCAACCTTCTAAATCAATGGCTACACACTGAAAATTATTTTACATCTGGCCCCAAGAAAACAAAAAAAAAAAAACTCACTACTGGCAATGGGAACTCTCCAAAATCAGTCCATTTTCAATTTTTTTATTTTTAATTTCACTTTTTGGCAAAAGTTTTCCAGTAAAATAAAAAAAGGCTCGTTCATCACTACATTTTCAAAATGTCAGCCACCCATGGGGCCTTACCCAACATAAAGCTTTAGGCAAACCTTCTTATAAGCTTAAACAGACCTAGATTCCTAGACAATAGGAGTACGAGGGATGGGGCTTACTGAACATAAAGCTGTAGGCAAACCTTCTTATAAGCTTAAACTCACCTAGATTCCTAGACAATAGGTTTACGAGGAATCTTACACCTCTATTTACAAAGGGGAAGGGGAAATACCTTGCCTGTGTACCTAATATCCTCCCATTCCTATTTAGTTGTAAGATCTTTTCTCTTTTCTAGATGGGGATATTCACAAGTATAAGGTGCCTTTCAAACACACTAGCAAATTTCTTGGAGCGTGAATATGTTATATTCTCCCATAGCATTGTAAAGAATTGGCATAAATTTTTTTGCAGGGCATGTTATCAAGTGAAATTTGTCGTCCATAGATTATGAGTTGTTTAAAAAGCAAAATGCCCACTCCCTTCAAAAAGTGAAATGCTCACCAAAATCTGCTAGAGTAGGAATTCTTTTTTTTCCAAAACACCCACCTCTTCTTTTTTTTAATCATGCCCCATCAAGGAATCAACAGAAAAAGATGAAAAAAGAATTATGTTGACACTTTACACATGGGAGCAAGATGTTCTTGAAATAAGTGCCCCATACACTTTGTTTTTGTTTCATCTTCTTCATCTTTGATGAGCAAGATAGGAGAGCATACATCATCTTCTTCACAAGAGCAAGATATGATAACCTATCTTCTTCTTCTTCTTCTTTAGGGTACCAAGTTGTGCAAAAAATGATTTGTCTAGAGGGTGTTGATGTTTGATAAAATAATTATGTTGATGCTTTACACATGGGAGCAAGGTATTCTTGAAATAAGTGCCCCTTACCTCAGGCATTACCTTACACTTCTTCTTTTTTTCATCTTCTTCTTTTAATGAGCAAGATATGAGAACATGCATTATCCTTTTCACAAGAGCAAGATATGATGACATATCTTTTTCTTCTTCTTCTTCTTTAGGGTATCAAGTTGTGCAAAAAAGATTTGTCAAGAGGGTGTTTGAGCAATGTGGGGTAGCGGTGTGGTCCCAACCAAAGAGAGTGTTGTGGAAAAGTATGTGTTGCAAGCAAGCACCTACTTTTGAAGAAAGATCAATGTTAGCCTTTGGAGAGAGTTTTGTATTTAGGTATTAAGTAAAATAACCCACTTACTCATCACCATTCAGTTCATTCTTTCAGGTCATGACTAGGGACTACACAAAACCATTCACAAAATTGTAGTACTTTGGAAAGTAGAGGTGGTGGACCATGAGAGTCTAGGGAGTGCGACACTTCTATTTGTGTTTTTGAAGATCAATGTTTTGTTAATGCAATCATGGCTTTGCTGATGAAATGCCTTGGTTTCATTGTGTTTTCAAGCACATATTTTTAGTAATTTGTTGGCCTTGCCTTCATAGGCAAGGATATTGTGTTTAGATTCATTATAGAGTATAGTAACTTAGGGGATTTTGGCCCCTACGTAATAGGTCTATTTTTATATGAGGATTTGTGAAAGATGATATCTTGGCTTGTGTTGAAACTTGAGATTAGCTATAGAGTTATAATATCTTGAAGGATTTTGGTTTCTTATAGAGGATTTTTTGAAGATTATATTTTTGCATTGTGAAATATTTGAGTTTTCATAATTCTTCTTTTGCCTTAAAATACTTTTTAATGTAAATGGCAAGGTCACAGTGTGACACATCCCTTGTTTTCAAGAACTATCCAACTAGTTTAGGGTGTTGTTTTGTCAAACCTGTGAAGTGTAGGTGTGGGAAGTGAATCCTTGACAGATCTAGGATTTAGTAGAGTGACCACCATCCAACCTTTGGTTCCAAGCTTAAATTTTTTTTCTCTATAGTAAGCTTAGTAGCATATCCGATTCTATTACATTGTCGTAATACAAAGACACATTCCAGATGGTACCACCCACAATGAACATTCTCAACACTCTGACTGAGGACATATAAATGGCAAAGGCATTTATACCAACGTTTCTTTTACTGGAGGATTTTCACCACATTTCAACCTGAGAAATATGACTTGGACATATACAATCATGTAAAACATGGCCCAAATTAGCCACATTTCAAAGAAAAATAAATCAAAATTGCCAAATGTACATGATAAGTTCTACCTGGTAGCTAAGAACATAAAAAAATTCTGTTTTTTTTTCTATCTAGTAGAGTTTTCCTTAAAATCGTCCTGTTTTCACCTTGTCCATGGCCTTTTTTCACCCCCTAGCTCCTTTTTGAGTGAGGTCCACAAAATAAAAAAAATTTATTAAATCTGGGTATGAAATGCTAAAACTCAACGTTTAATGCACAAGGTTCGAGGTAATTATAGTAGTTGTACATGTAGGAACAGTGAAAATATATGTAACAACAGTGGAAGCGCTCATAAATAAACCCCGCTAATCATAAATAAATCAAAAGCACCCAAAAAAGGAGGAATACAAAGGAAGAAAAAGGGAAGGACCCATGTCTAAGAAGACAAAAGAACCACTAAAAGAAGCCAAACCACGAGGGAACATCCAATTCACAAAGCCCCTCCTCTTGCGAGAAGCATATCAAATAATGAAAAGGGAGGACCTCCTTAAAAAAAACCTCACTTATCACACCAGCACATTTCAAATAGAAATTGTCTAGGCACATTGTAATGTCACTGACACCTTCTACCTATAAAATGCGCATAAACTGAGAGAGGAAAGCTTTTAGTGCCTTTCGCTCCCCACATCATGTTGTCATGTCAATGAAAAAATTGGTCTGCTAGTTAGTGTAGACATTTGAAAACCTCTATAGCTAGAAGGAGAAACATGTTCGTAGAAAGCCAATTACAATAAAGACCATCCTTCACTTGAATTACAACTATTGTCATAACCCCACAAAAAAAGTGTAGGCTGCAACACCAAATCAATTTGAATGAGGTCGACAATGATAATGTTTACCAACATGCAAACACCATCGGCTAATAACACAATGTCGACTTGATGGTGCAAAAATTATGAAGTGGGTGGTGAAAGGACATGGGTCTACTCTCATGAAACATGAAATCTCACATCCTTCACAATGGTCACAAAAGTATATCGCACAACATTATGCGAAATTGTTCTTTTTTCACCATGCATGCAACGAAAAAAATGGATCCCCATAGGATCCAAAGGTTGGCTGTAAATGCAATGTGACACCCCACGGACTAAAAGATGGGAAATACCCAGTTTAATACACAATGTGGTGGAGAAAACACCTAAACACATTTGGAAGAAAAGTGTGATTAGGCAAGTTATCTACCAAGCACTAGCCCCCAGCCTCACACATGACTTCAAATGTGTTTGATGTGAATCAGAAGGTAAATCGGAAAGGATGTTAATAAAGGAATGATCATATAATCTCTCTCAAATATTCTCCTACAAGCGATCAGCACCTTTTTTGACCAATTGTTCAAAAGGGGGGACACTTGCCATAGCCCATGGGAGGAAAAACTCTCACACTGATTTCAAATGCACCTAGAAAAGGAATGGCCTTTAGTTACTTACACCAATTACTTCTAACAAAAACGGTTGAGAATCTAATAAAAACCTAGATGCTATGACAGGGGCTATTAAAGCCCAACTCCCTAAATAGGCAACTAGAGCAATGACCTTCGAAGAAATCAACCTTACACCCCCACTAAAAATGGGGAAAACCACATATTGACAAACTAAAAAGGCCTTAAGGCACTCTAATAAACATTGACCCAAAAGTCTCTCAAAAATTCTCATAGAAGTGGAGTAAAAAATTGCAAGTTGACTCCAAAAACCTAGAAGAAGGGGAAATAACAAAACAAAAAGGAAACCTTTGTGCAAAATAACAAAAGAAGATACCTAAAAAAACTTTGACATCCCCTAACCTTGGGAACACATCTACATGCCGAACATCCTCAATTAAAGCCTCTAACAAAGAAAAGGAGGTGAAGGAGGCAAAGCCAAAAGGGATCCTAAAGATCTTAATGTCATTGGGAGGGCAACAAAATTTGATAAGGATGACAAACCCAATAGGTAAATTAAACGAAGCCCAAACAAAACATCTACGAGGTTAAATAGGCAACCTCACAAAAGTTAACTAGGAAGCAAAATGATCAAAAGCAAAGGAAATAACCTAGGCAAAGTCAAAGATATGGATGTCATTAACCAAGCAAGAGAAAAAAACAAAAAGGGAAAACCTCTTAATAACAACGCAAAATGTGAAAAAGAGCTAAGGCAAAAAAAGGCCTTGCAAGCAAGTTGCCCTAGTGGGTGCCAACAGAAGAAAAAATGAAAAATTAAACCCTTGAAAAAGAACTATAACAAAAAATTGTGGATTGGAAATTTTAGGGTTTGGATAAGATGATCTCCATTAGATTCATGGTGCCAAAAATTGTTTGTTGTTTTGTCATTTTGTTATTCACATAAAGATTTCCTAAAGGAAGCCTTAATGTGGTGACAAGCTCATTGTTAGTTCTACACGGAAGTTTAAGGATTTGTATAATGTTCATTGTTTTATTCTTGAATGGAAGACAATGACTCAAGTTCTGGAGCATAGGAGTGGTGCAACTACAAGAAGCACAAATTTTGGAAGCTAAGGTTTTTTTTTTTGTTGGTTTTATGTCATCTATGTGTAGAGAATGATTGAAAATTTGCCTTATGTTGAAGGGAAGAATGCCTAATAGTAGTAAGTTGTGATCAACTTTCTAAGGGTTGATTTTGCTCTTTCCATTACGAAATGGACCTTTTAAAAAGAATGTGTTTACATATATAGGTCAAGGATTAAGGGGATGATGAAAATTCTAGGGATTTCGTGAACAATTAATTAGCAAGTGAACATGTTTGAGTGATTACTGTGGTGGGGCTGTTGAGTGTTTTGTATGAAAGAAAAGAGTACCCAGCAAGCTGGGACCTTCAAATGTGTGATTGTACTACCCAATTGGGATTGGAAATATTTTTCCAATGAATATGGAATAACATTTGTCAAACTTCCTTAATTTGTTTTATAGAGCAAGTGGGAGGTCAACATTTTTTAGTTGGGTTTCAAATGTTTTGTCGAGGTGTAGTTGGGTGTCTTCATAAAATTTATTGGAAGTGATTGGTGTGGAAGTTGTTTAGGTGAATTTGGGAATTATGTTTTTGAGGTTGTTGGTGATAATTTGTGTTGATGTTAAAAGAAGTTTTGGACATGCCAAATTGATCAATTGAAGTTCAAGAGAGAGAAATTAGAAAGGTTTAACCCTTGTAGACCTAGTTCTAATGCATATGATGGCCATCGGACATACAGATTTCATGAACATGTATTATTGGAAGTCTGAAAGATAAATTATTTGAATATGTGAAATCTATTTGTATAGCTAATGTGGATTGTTGATGCATGTTCAATGTGATTTTTGGGAGTTTATTAAGCCCCTCTTTTTGGTTACAAAATTATGATTGAAAAGGGGTCAAAGGTGAATGGAATTCAATTTTGCACAAAAATGGTGCATTTCCAAGTTTCACCCCCCCTTGAAGGTTAACGTACTTTTTTGTAGGTTTCTTTTCAATCTCACCCAGTTTTGGACCAAACTTAAAGTTCTAATGCTATGGTTTCTTAACTTTACGAAAAATTGTGTTTACTAGAGTTTCCTTATATGCCTATTTGGTTTTAATATTTATAAATTGAGAAGATAGGCATAGGCCTTGTAAAATGAGAATTCAAACTCAAAACCCCTTAACATCAAAAGCTTGATTGACCATTAGGTTACAACATTAGTTATGCAAAGTCCCATGATATCACAATTTTATTTAAAAATTTGAATGTGCCAGTGCCTAGCTTAAAAGGCATTGGCACATGTATCCTTTTGAATAAAAAAGTCATTAGTTTCCTCTTACATATGGGAGGGTAGCATAGGGATAGAATTGATGGTCCTCCTTAAAAAGTCATGGGACCAAGATTCTTTAAAATGAAAATTGGCTAAAAACCAATTTTAGTTGAAACTTAGCAATTAACTTTTGTTGATTTTTTCAAAATTGGGCAATTCTTCACAACTAAAAAAACAAATTAAAAAAAGTAAAGAGTTCTTAAAACTCATTCTAAAAGCTAAAATCAACAATGTTCAAAAAAAGTGAAAACCGCCCAACATTGGTTGGTAGATGTGCTAAAAGACATACAACACTAATTTTGACCTAAACAAATGATTTTTCATGGAAAAAAACCCCAAACTCATCAACTTGTGAACGAAAAAAATCTAAATTGCAATTTTTTTATGATAAGTTATAGTAGGTAGCCAAGAATATAGAAAAATATTTTGATTTTTTCTATTTTCATGTATGGTATATAACCAAATTTGGCCAAATTATTTTTTGGATGATCATCATCTTAATTACATCATAAAGTCCTTTTTTAAAATGTTACTTTAAGTTTTGCCCTAGGAATTGAAGGGAATTTTGCATTGATGGAACCTCTTTGTGGGAATTGATGGTGCAACTCCCATCATCACTATTAAATTGATTTCACCTACCTATTAGACTCCTAGGTCCTAACCTAGATTCTTAGCTTGAAACCACCATAGGGTGTTTTTATTATTTCAGGCAATTTTCATTTTTTAACAAAATAGTTTTTAAAAAGTTAATTAATTTCAAAGTAGTGAAAATTGACAAGGTGGGTTTCATCTTGGGTATCACCAAACATGATACTTATTGTTATTCAAGGAGAAAATCGGTTTGAAACCGTAATATGTTTTCACTTGGATTTTGATAATTGCCTTACATTGGTTTGGATCAATTTTGTATAGATATGCTGTTTTTTATGTCTATTTAAGTGGTAAGGAATATTTTTTTCAATTTATTTAACCATTAAATAAAGGTATATAAACATTTTTTAAAAATCATTTTTAAAAATTAACTTAAGTATACAAAAATTAGGTTTTATGGTAGATGGGTAAGGTTTGAGTACCCCTATCACATGCCCTTTTTGGGGTAGAAAGTAATTATGTATTTATTTTTTAATTTTATTTTAAATGAAAAAAAAGTTCACATTTTGAAACTTTTAAAACAAATTTTGAAGGCAAAATCCAATGTCCGAATCCAAGAACCAAAGTGTTCAATTCATCTTTGACCACAAATATACACAAACATATACATTTTGATCTTCCTTATCTTCTTTTAACGACTCAATTTTATCCCATACATGTTGTGCTCATTTAATTCACCCCTTTTCATCTATATAAGTGGGCCAAAGGGCATGCACATCATCTTTGCATAGAAATTTTTATTTTGAGGAATTTTTTTTGTGATGGGCCAATTATAATGGTTTATTGCCAAAAACAAAACCTTGGGAAGGTTGCACCTCATTTTATAAATAGAACTAACAAAGTTTAAAGTTTAATTATGTCATATTTACCTTTATTTTTCTTACTTGGATATCAAAACATATTATTCGACTTGGGGTACATGTATTTTTTACATATATCTAAGGTTTTGAATAGGGTATAATTTTTCAGCTTTACAATTTTATTGGGTATACCTTTCGTTAAGGTATATTGATTTTTTAAAATTTCAAATAAATGATGTACCCTATCCATACCCAATGGGTATATCAATAAAAAATATACCCACACACAACAATACATCTTGGGTGTTGTGACCGGTTTAAAAGATGATTATAATTTGTTTTTTTTACTATGTTTATAACTACTTGGTCACAAAAATTACTATGTAGTTGCAAATAACACCAAGATGTTATATGGCATTATGGTTTTGCAACTATAATCAATACAACAATTTGTCCAATTTTTGAGTATATATATATATATATTTGAATTTATATTAATACATTTAAATGATTTAAAATTAGGAATTAAAAAATACCATTTACTTTTGCGACTAATAATAATTAATTAATAATTCAATTTCTAATGATGATGATGTGGCATGCCATATGTCAATAAGATGTTACAATTAATAGTCAACCTCATGATTCATGACACTAGTTTCAATAAAATTGCGTTTGATTGGTCAAAAATGTTCTTAATGCCAAAACATCTCTTTTACAACTTGTCCTATACAACTACAATGTTTAACACGATTAAAAAAATGATTAAGAATGTCTTTAGTAGCTAATAGTCAACCTAATGATTCATGACACTAATTTCAATAAAATTATATTTATTAATTGGTAAAAAATGTTCATAATGTTAAAACATATATTTTACAACGTGTCCTATGCAACTACAATGTCTAACATGATAAAAACAATTACTAAGAATGTCTTTAACAACTAATAATCAACCTAATGATTCATGACATTAATTTCAATAGAATGGCATTTATTGATTGGTCAAAAATGTTCATAATGTTGAACATATCTTTTACAACTTGTCCTATGCAACTACAATGTTCAACATGATTAATGAAACGACTAATAATGTTTTTAACAGTTAATAGTCAACCTTATGACTCATGTAATTAACAAAAATGATTTTAAAACAATTACAATTGCAAAGGACCAATCATTTTATTAGCCAATTTAAATTTAAATAACCTAGTCTAATTTATAATTTTATCACAATTTAGCCATATTTAGTATAAAATATTATTTAAAATATAAATGATATAAATTTAGTTATAAATTAACAATTTTCATTTGTGCTTAACTTAAATAAATGTGTTTAAAGTTGCTTAGGCATGTTTAATCATGTTTAGCCTAAGTGATTATTTTTAGCCAAAATTATTTAAAATAATTATGTTTAGCCATGTTTAAATTAACTTAGACTAACCTAAAACTTAAGTACTTTTAGTTAAACTATATTAAGTTGATTTATTTTTAGCATAGGGAGGCCTAGGTTAATTTTAGGTTGGTAGGTAATAGGTAGGTAGACCTATGTTAACTTAGAGTGGCCTAATTTGATTTAAGTTAAACATTTTAATCTTTATAAATTTGTGTTTAATAAATATAATATAAAAAATGTGAAAGTGTAATGGATGAGGATTTGATCCCAAAGTGGAGGTGAGGGGTTCAAGTCCTTGTTCTTGCAACTTATAATACCCAAGCCATTTAACTTAAGTTAGGTAGCCTAAACTAAACTACTTACGTTAGGAGGCCAAAGTATGATTTTAATTGTAGACCATCTAGCCAAAGTTAGGTAGCTTAGGCTAACTAGGTAGGTTAGATTGACTTTTGGTTAGGCTAGCTACCTAAACTAAGCTAGTTTGACTTTTGTTCATGTGTGATGACTCATAATTGAACATGTGTTTATAAGTTTTAACACATGTCATCCATCTATCAATGCATCATTAACTCTTAGTTGAATAAAATGATTAAATTGACATGGCATGCACATGACATGGCATATGTCATACAAAAGTTAATGATGATAAAAAATTTAGTCATTTTACTCAACTAATGCAATTAATGATGACAATAGTCATAAATGTTCTTTCTAACTAATACATAGTCATAAAAACTAATCGCAAAACCCAAAATATGTTATTGCGACATGACATTGGTTTGGACTTGTAAATATGTATAGAATATAGTGATCTCCAAAAGGGTCACTAAATGAAATGAGTTCATTTCATGGTCTAGTCATAATGATTGGACCAAGTAGTAGCATTTAAATAGGTCTATCACTTTATAATGTCCAATTTTTCATGTTTTTGGGTGAGGATGGACACTATATGTTGGATGTGGCAAACACTGGTAGAGGCCCTACTAGGTTCAAAAGTTCCATTCAAGAAGCAATGGTTCTTTACTGGTTCTTCCACGGAATCTGATGGTTCTTTCAGGGTTTTGAAATAACCGAAACTAGTGGCTGTTTGATTCTGATTTTTTCCAAATACCTAGAACTGGTGATTCTTTGGTTCTGATTTTTTTCCCCCAAATACCTAGAATTGGCAGTTCTTAGATTCTGATTTTTTGAGTAGCCAGAACTGACTGTTTGTTGATTCTGATTTTTGTCACATACATGGAATGGCGGTTATTAACAAAATCAAAGAATGATCACACACTGGTCATTACCTGATCTCCCTTTTCTGGATCATGAAGATTCAGAAGAAAATTGGAAATATTTTGACACTGATAAGATATAGCACATACTAATTTGTGCAAAATGCTTGTGTGACAGGTGCAGGACTCTGTTTGGTATTGCATTGCTAACTTTACTTGGTCTTTGATTTAAAAAAATTATTGGCTTGTCCAGTTCGCGAGATTTTGATGGTATGGGCCTGAGATATTAAAGAAAACCTTTACAGACAATTCTGCTCTTTCTCTTCTTCTCTGCAAATTCACAATAAAAAATGTGTTGATTTTTCAATTCATTCTTCATATGGGCTTCACTCCCTTGCAAACTGTGTTACAAGACTCGAATTTGGGACAGTGGGTGATGTCTCTTGTGTGATTCTATTATTGACTTTGGATTCTTGTTTGTTTGCGCTAAGTCTAGTATTTCTGGGTCCCCACATAAGCTGTCATGCAAAACTAAATTATTTAATCTGAAACACTCTAGATAACAACATACAGCTGGAAACATTCAGAAAGAGTTGATATTTTACAACTTCAAGTATACACACACATCTTGTGTCTTTACAGAATACACAACTTCTGTACTCTGAGACTTGAGAAGCTTGCAATCCTTACAATGAGATATAACAAAGCCTTTGTTAGAGCAACTCCACTAACACATTACAGAGCATCTTTTGGATGAAGATCAGTAAATATTTGTCTGACAAGTCCAGTAAAATGGTTGTGGCTCAGCATTTGTGCTCAATATGGTGAGGCTGGCAAAAGCCATAACAAACATCAGAATAAACTTAGAACTAGAATAGTTAGACAACACAGGTTAGAAACATTCAAACAAATTTTGTCTCCCATCTTCAATAAGCACAACAATCATATGAGGAAGATCACCTGCTCTTGATTGGCCAAATATATTGACTAGTCCTCATGGTTTGTTATTAATAGGTTCTAATCTGTTAGAGTCCCAAGTTCATGTTCACAGGTGGGGCAGTAAATAAGTAAACCTGGATGAGAGAAATGCTAGTGCAGGGCCAAATGTTAAGTATGGGTGGAGCTACTCTAACATAGGATGCAAATTTCGTCCTCTCTACACTGTAAAATCCCCCACAACCACAGCAAGAATGTATCAGAGCAATTTTTCCCATTTATTGCTCCCACTTCCCAAGGATCCATAGTGAGCTATTATTCTCTTTGTGAACAAGAGATCTGAAGACCCAAGTCTGCTGAAAATCTCCATGTTATTACTACTCACGAAATCAGTTTCAATAGAGACCTTGCTTCACTCATAAGAACTAACTACTAACTCCTTAAATCTATCAACTAAACCCTTTACTTATCAAAACCCTAAAATCAAAAATTCTCCACCGTACACATTAATGTGCAGACAACGTGCAGACTTCTAACTCCAAAATTAAAGAGTAACCCACTATGCATTGAGACTTCCATCAAAGACCCAACAAAAGGTTAGCTTAAGAGAGAAAATTTGTGGCTCCTGGCTCACAATATTGTCCTCAGAATTCGTCTCACGTCTGGACTAGGAGACCCTAAGGAAGTTATATCTCATGATCCATAATTTGATGGATCTCAGCCATTTAACAATTAGAGTATACATTTGGTGTCAAGTGGAAGTGACATGTTCAGTTGTGTGATGCATCCACCGCTGCATTCAACATTCGATGGCACATGACTTAAGTATATTTAGGACCATTAAGGGATAATTTTATGAACCAGTTCCATCAACAATATTAAATGAAACATGCAAAAAAAAAAGAGGAAAATATGTCCTCCAACCAACATGGAACCTGGCATAAGTAGTTGGGTACTAATGTTCTCTTGATTGCCCCATTCAGTCAACTTTTTGACTCATATCCTATTCCAACACCTTCACCTATGCTCACCCCTTAGTACCTACTCCTTCATACCAACTTTGATGTCTTTAAACTACCTCCTCAATGAAACTAGATGTGATTTTTTTTTTGGTGACAAAATTTCACTATTTTGTGAATTGTTTTGAGAAAAATGTTGAAAAACATGTTTTTGGCGTGCAAATTGGAATGTGTTTTTCCAGCTAAAAGTTGCCAATTTTGAAATTAAAAATTGGAAAAGAAAAGCATGGAACTCACTTGCTGCTGTTGTAGGAAGAAAAAAGGTTGATTTAGCATGAATTCAATTGTGTCCATCAGAAAAATGAGTTTTATTTTGTGCAAACAAAGATAGTCTGCGCATTGCTAAATGTGCTATCACCTCATATGACATTGTAGTTTGACATAATGATTCCATTTTCATTATTCATGGTGTGGCCATGATCACATATTTCATATTTCCACCCAATGAAATCATGTCTATTTAGCCACACTGATTTGGCATTGCAAACATGGCATTGAAATGCCAAGGTCATCCGCACAAGCTTCTTTTATAGTCCTAGCTCCAAAAAATAACTTTAATTTATAGCACTTATCGGCTTGATGCCCATATGCATGCTTCAATGAATTATGAATCATCACTATAAGAAATCACGTCCACCGAATTCACATTGCCTTGCAACTAGAGCTAAAAAAACAATTCGTATATAGCTATTGTGCAACTATCTTTGGATATTACAACTACTTTGCAACTATCTCCACTAGAAATATGGAGAATTAATAAATAAATTGTCACATCAAAAAATTAGTTAATTGTATTATGGTTGCAAGTGAGTTGAAAATGAGTCTTTTATACAATAATTTATACACACCATACATAGATTCGTAATCAATCACGTTTGAATTTTTGAATAGTTACATTGTAGTTGCATGTGACAACTATTTTTTAAAATGTTGTAAATGTGCCACTAACATAATAACTACATTACAACTATTTTTTATTTCAAAATGTTAGTTTCCAGATAAATTATTTTGATAATAAATTATTGAAACTAAGTAAATAATTTTAAATAATTATTTCAAATAATTAAATATTAAATAATTGAACCACACATATAAATACTAGATAACTATTAATTTAATTATAGGACTTACATAATGGAAAACAAACACACAGTATGTGGGAAATGTTGTTTGTAGTTGCAATTCAAATTATAACTAAAAAACAACTAAAAGATTCAACCCATATGTTTTGTTTTTGAATCCCATGTCACAAACTATATAAGGAAGGTGTCTTCTCTTATGTTTTCACATTAAAATACACATTCCATTCTCGGATGAACTCAAAAAAGCTTAACCCTAATGTAAAACATAAAATTAAAAAAATATTTATATAATTATTATTTAATTCACCTAGTTTTTTATTTTCCTACCTACTTGTTTACCTCCATAAGTAAGTAGGTCTTATTTTTTGGCACACCCCCAAACTCCTTGGTAGACTCAACTATGAATCTAAATGTGAAAACAATGGAAGGATACAGTTGGGGCACGTTCCCTAGCTTGTAACACTTTGGGGGTAGAGGGGTGTGTTGGAGTTCCAAGATGGGGACTAAGAAGATTGACAAGCAATTCACTTGAACAAACCAAACAAACAAGTTGGTTAGTGCATAGTTGTAGCACTTTTGTTGCACAGACGAACCACAAGCAACCATGAATTCAGAAGATTCACCATGGTTCGAACTTGAGGGAAACCACCACCACCTTCCCCCTTATAGTATTCTATGTGCTTAGCCATGGGGCTAACACCCAAATATCATTTTGTCTCGGGATTCCCAAGTGGGAGTCTCGAAATTCTAAAATTAGGACTATTGTGATTTTGGAGTCCCATAACTTTTTGTGTAGACCTTTGATTGAGGTGAAGTCCAAAGCAAAGTTGTAGCCCTCATCAAGAGTTTTCCAACAATATGTCGCACACCACCTACACGTAAGGAAATTGCGGCAATTCTTGACTTTTAATGGTCGGGAGTCAAATTGTCAATTTGACTCTCGACCCTTCTTTTGGCCATAACTTGTGATTTGAGTACCCAAATGGGTCATGTGAGCTCATTTTAGACATTTAAGTTCCAAAAAATTTCTAATGATATTAAGGAACTTTTCAATCCAATGGGTTTTGAGTCTTGTAATCATTCTTTGAAAATTTGGAAATCCATTGGGAATCCATCGAAACTCCAATTCCCAAAGTGGGAGCTCACTTGGGAGTGTGGGGGTTCATTCTATCACACTCTCCCACACTCCCGGGAACATGAAATGTGACTTTCAGACTTCACTTTTGGCTTGCACCTTCGTAAGCTCTTGCCTTGGTGTGAGCCTAAGGTTAAGGTTGCGACATTTTTTTACTTACTTATAGTAGGTAAGTAGGTATGTAATGTAAATAATAGGACCTACCTACCTATGGCTATGTATTGACCTATTTAACTATTAAAATAGAGATTTAAAAAAAAATCAATTAATATGCCATGTCGCAATGTTTTATTGCGAAACATGTCATAATTTTGGACCATCATTAATAATCATACTAAACGATGGAGATCAATATTTTTTAAAAAATCCAAAATTCCTCATAGTGCCACATATCAAATTTTAATGGATGGATGAAAATTAGTAATGTTAACATGATGTCATGGTTGTAGTTGTGAAGTTTCATACTAGTTGAAAATGAGTTATTTCCATAGAGTTGCAATTGAATTGTAATGAATTGCACTATACATACAATGAATTGCAAGTGGTCATTACAACTCAAAAATTGAATTGTAGGACCAATTGCAAAACACCCTTTTTTTTCATAGTGCATTAAACACCTTCAAGAATTCAAACTAATTCACCAATGTCTTGGTGCAAATGGTTAATTTAAATTTGCAATGATCAACATGGACACCATGTTGTGTTGGATTATCTCATTTGTGTTAATACAAAATGTTAACACCTTCGTTGAAATACTTGTGATGAATGTTCATCAAAGATGTGATCTTTTCATCTATCATTGCCCATTAACTAACAAGTGCCATGTTCCACCTTTGCCAAATTCTTCAACAAACATTAACCTTGATAAGTGAACAGTTGATATCTATTGTAAAATATGTGACACAGTTGAAATTGCATACCTTGACTAGATGATGGGGGCAAATATCAAAGTTGAACTCCAATAGTACTAACCTTGTTAAATCTTTAAGATTTTCTAGATAGCCCATTCAATTCTCATGTAGTAACATATTCAATTAAAGTGTTAATGAACAAGAAAGTTCCAAATAATTGTGATCTTTAAGTAACCCACAACAATTGTTTTTGAATATTTGAAATCATTCCAATCCTCTTTTTTGGGGTGACCATAAATTCTATAAATTCTAGTTTTATAAGGAATGTGTTCACATGTATGTCATATGTATATGCATCAATGGGCCATTACATGCATAACTTGTTTTAAAAAGTTGGAAGGATAGTTGATCTTCCTCATTTTCTAGGCATAATGCTTCCATTACATTTAGGACACCTCTTAAGGACTTTGAATAATATCTCCATGGCCTTTTACATTTTAAAACAAATTACATATCCATGTTGTAACCAAGGCCGTTTCAATACAAATTTTCTTCATTTTAGGGCTTTTTGATTGATGTTTGACAACAAATATTTTTATGTTGCAATTAAAAATTATTTTTTGTAAAAAAAAATTTCAAAATTTTTTGACCTTCTAAGTTGTACTATAGCTTGATTATGGGGTGTTTCCATAATATAGTGTACACATTTTGTGTCAAAATTAAAAATACTTATAATATTAAAAGTAGTAACACATAAAATTTCACTCATTTTGAATTTTTCTAAAAATCTCATTCAATTGATTTGAGTTTTAAAAATAAGACCGATTATATAAACTAAGAATATAAAATTGATTCATAATTGTGTCTTTATGCAAGTATACACCAATAATTTTATAAATTATATTTAAAACACCTTATTGAACAACAAAACATTTTTTTTATTAATTTCAACTTCCCATTTTATTTTTGTAGAACGACAAAAAAATAAAATCAACCCTACTACATCTTTAATGGAAGAACGCTTTACAACTTTAAAATATCATAATCATCAACATTACAATAACATCATTATCGAATATTTCCGTATCATTTAATATAAACCTTTAAACTTTATGAAAAATGGAAATTTTTGATGTGGAAGATTATTCTTTATGGGGTTTCTTTGTATGTGCAAAGTTTCATGGACAAATTTTCATTAAAGCTAATTTTTTTAATCCCTTTTTTACATTGCATGCTCATGACACTTTGTTACAAATTGAAAATTTACTCCAATTGACAGTTGAATTGTTGATAAGTGCATCAACTTCACAATATTATGATAATTTAGGATGTTATCCACCTTTAATTTAAAATTCATTAATTTTTTTTTCAAATATTGATAAAACACATAAAGAATGTGTTGCAATGAAAAATGTCAAATTTTGATTTTTTTTTTGTTTACACCATACCATGGAAACAAAGAATGCTTGATTGTGGTTCTTCCATTTATCAAACAATTTTAAATTTAGTATGTCAATGTTCGAATTCCTTGCCATTGATTGTAACATAATGATTGGTATAACATATAACTTATTCTTTCATATGTGATTTGTTATGTTTATACCTACTTCCTATATATCAAGTTTGTGAAAAGTTGTATTCCTTCAATTTTTATTTTTTTTCTGTGAGATGATTATAATGCAAAGAATGTTGTAGCTTTGGGAGTTGCAATTACCAAATTTGTTTTGATGCAACCACAAATGGAAGCAAATTATGAGGTGAAGATCCTTTAAGGTGTACCACACAAAACAAAAGGGGCCTAATCCTTACTATAGTTCTTTTTTATCCTATATTTTGATCTTCATAACAAATTATGAATCAAAAGTAGTCAAATTTTTCAAAAGGATTATATTTTAAACCATTTCAATTTTAGATTTCATCATAAGCATCCATAAATGTGTCTTTACATGGTAAAAAGGACTAGATAAAAAAACAAAAAAAGATGATGTTGTAACAAGATTTTAGTACACCTTAAAAAATTTGGACAATGTGAGATTTTAATTGATGATGAAGACCAACATGAAGATTTAAAAAACCCTCTTATGCGCACTTTGACAAGCACCCCCTTGCTTGTCAAGTGGTATCTATGCATATAGCTATGAGCTTAGTGTTTCATCAAAAGGAACTTAAGGAACACATAATCTCACCCAAAAAAGAGTCATGATAGATGTCATCCTTAGGTCATATCACAATTTGATCTTCAATTGATACAACCTTCAATTGCAAAAAGATTTGTAGATGATAGAGTAGTGTTCATTGATTTCGAATTTGGAAAGTAGCTAAAGTGGCATTCATTTGAAAGAAGACATAGCCAAATTTAGCTATAAAAATATGAAAATAAAAAAATTACACATCTTTACATTATTAAATACTATTGGAATTTAGTATAAAAATCTTGGAAATCGTATTATAATCTGGAAATCTGATGATTAAAAACCCCATAAAACAGGCTTTTCACATTTTTCTATTAACAAAGTCACCATTGAAAAATAATGACTAAAATGTATGTGTAGGTATAGCCTGGGAAAAAAACATGTACCAAAAAACATGAAGCCACCATTGAGACAAATTTTATTGTTGCCATGGGCCATGGAGAGTGCACTTATAATTGAAAAGTTTTGACTTGGTGCTTTTCCTGCTTTGAGTTTTGAGTCAACATGTGATATAATAACCAGGGCAAATACAAGTGTATGCACATTTCAAATATCACCAGGCGAAGCAAGCAAACCCACATGCACGGACTTGTTCACTTGTGCAATTTTGTACTATTGAAGTCGGCGTTGCCTAATAGTTGTAGCTTAGTATATGCAATCTATGGCTGTCATTTTACTGTAGTTATTCCACCTAGATTCATTGTATGGCCAAATTCTCTTATTTGTTAAGAGTTAAATATTCTTATATGCTCTATGTTTCACTTGAGCATTTGCATGAAATCTACATTGTAAGTTAAACTGACACACCAAGCTGACTTTGATATGGTGGCCTGTCGGCCATAGTTGTTGTTGGCGTAACTTTACATTCATTCTATGGCCTGGTCAGTTCTCTAATTTGTTATGAGTTCAATAATTTTTCTATGTCCCATTCTTCATGTGTGAGATGGAACTGTCGGTATGAAATCCATATTATGTATAAGTAAACTGACACACCAAGCTGACTTTGATTTGATGCCCAATCGGCTGTAGTTGTTGTTTGGCCTAAGCTTAGACTTATTCTAGGGTCTGGTTGGATGTATAATTTGCTATGAGTTCAATAATTTTCTATGTTCTATTCTTGAGATGTAAGATGGAAGCATTGGTATGAAATCAATCTTTTGGACATTGAACTGAAACACCAAGCTGACTTTGATATATGTTGGCTAGTTGGCTGGAGGTGTTGTTGGGCCTAAGCCTAGATTCATTCTATGGTCTGGTTGGTTCTCTTATTTGTTATGAGTTTCATATTTTTCTATGTGCAATTCTTCACATGCAAGACTGAATCATTGGTAAGCTGAGTTTTTATGTCATGTTGTGTAGGCAATCATCTTCTCTCACTCACTCACTCCCTCTGCATGGGGATTGACTGGTGATAAAATAAGTGGAAGAAATTGTTATAACCTTTCATAACAGGTAGTTTGGGTTCACATTGATCGGCCACGCATCTTTGTTTTTTTTAATCTCTCCAAGTAATAATGTTTTCAAAAAATGAATAAATATTTCACATGGCGCATCTTACCCTTGTAGAAGAAAAAACTAGGCATATGAGAGAACTGACTGTTTTTTTTTTCCCCAGTCAGCAAACTTGTTGGTGGCAAAAAGCTAGTGTACATTTTGTCCCCTGCCAAACTGCCGAAAACAGTCAAAACTGAAATTGCTGGCTAATTTAGTTTTCATCTCTTCATAGGGCTGCCTACAAAAAGGTCTTCCATAAAAGTTAAGGTTGTTGGGAGAGAAGTTTTCAACTCTTCCTTGGACTGCCTACAAAAGGTCTTCCATAAAAAATAAGGTTGTATGAAGAAAAACTTTCAACTGTCCATCTCCAAGTTGTTGAAACTTTTGGGGGCAACTTAGGGCTCAAAAGTTGACATCTATTTATGGACAGATTCTAGCTTAAGGAGTCCGTCTAAGAACAAAACCCTTACCCTCCTATGCCTGATGATCTACATACGTTAATTTGGTACCTTCTGGATTGAGGTCCCGTCCTGAGGCTGGTGAGAAATTTTGGGCAGGCAAGGGACCTCCAAATACACTACGAAAAATTGAGCTGGACTTTATGCTCATCACAGTGTTGGCACATCAAACCAGTGGGTCTGGGTCTCTTTTTTGCCCATGTTACGAGTGGGGGGGCGGGGCTAAGATGTGCAGGAAGTGCAGGACATGAACCATTTTCATGTCTTGTTCCTTGCAGGCAGCTTTGAACCTATGACCACCTTTATTAGAGGATCAGGGAAGGAACCAGGAACCTAGTTCAAGTTGCCTTTGGTCAGGTGTCTTGATTTACTTCCTCTTTTGGGGACTACGATCAGTCCAACCCTGTGGCAGAACCATGCAGAAGGGTTCTGCATGGAACCCTTATAAACATGATGCTGCACCCCACTACACTCACACCTACCATGTTCAAACTTCATACGGGTGATTAGGGTCCTGCCTTTATCATGGGTAGCCTGGTGGTAGTGAGGCTGTCCTGCTCAGTGAACTGAGGAAGTCAGCCTCACGGGTGAACCTGCCCTGCCTAGTGAACTGCTCGTGTAAAACTTTCCGACTGCACAAGTGACCTCATTAAGTCTTGAAAGTGCTGTTTTTCAAAGCCCCACTGGTGGTTAGAGTCTGAGCTCTCGGTAAAGTTTCCTTGAAGTAAAGATCCCTCGCCCCCCAAGAGATGCCTTCCTTGGTGTAAAGATCAGACAATTAAAGAATTCATAAAAACAATCTCGTCTTCAACAACAACAGGTGGCATGAGGTCAAGCTCTGGAATGTCATGTGGGAAGGGCCCATTGACTATGGGAAGCTCGAATGGCAACATGTGTTGCAGCAAATTTAAAAGAATGCTAACAATGAGAATAAAACTTTAGAGGCCTTAAATGCGGTCTGGGGTTTGTATCTTGCCATTTGTTCGCATGATGGTTGGAAGGTTAGATGGTGTTATCAACCACTTTGGAGTGGTAATATCTCTGGGTAAACTTTGGGGCTTTGGTGTTGACTTGGGTTTGTGTTCCACCAGTCCCTCTGCCCTTTCTCTTTGGTGTCTTTATTTGCAATGGATTTTTCCATTAGTTTTCAAACAGAAAAAAGAAAAAAAGAACTCATATATCATAAAAAACCTTGTTGGATTTATCATGTATTAGGAAGGCATGTTACTAGGCATAATTTTGCCTAAATGAAGGGCAGTGCTTCAAAAAATGCAATGCTTCTCCTTTGGGCATTTCATTTTTTGTAACACCCATTTTTATTTTTCTGTTTTTTCCATTGGGTATCACTGGAAAAATATGATCAAAGACTAGACATTCGATAGCTCTTTACACACAATAAGGCCTTAGGTCATGGGCTTTACTGGAATTAGGCCAACACTTGCCTCTACCATGCACAAAACCTTATCCAAGTAACTAAGTTCATCTTAGAGTTCTTATGAAACCTTACTAAATTATTTTTCAGTTTTATAATTAATTTTGAAAGGAAAAAAAAAGTCTAAATGCAATTTTTTTTTGCTTTGGTGGTTCAAAATTTGCAGAACAACGAATGTGCACGTTGTCTCACCTAGGGTTTTCTGACAGCACCAAAAGTGGAGCAAGCAGCCACACAGGTTTGAGAGGGTTATGAGTTATGACGTGGTCACATCCAAACAAACAAACAAACACTTGTTGAATATTGAGATGGTTTGATAGATAGGTGGGACTAGGTGTACATTCTTGTTTGGGGTTTTGCCATAAGACCCAAAGGGTGGTAATGATGCCCCTGAAGTATAAGGGGAAGGTGCCTTATCTTTAGACTCTTGCAAGATTTGAGGTGCCTATAGCAAGTTGAGCCATAAGAATCTAAAATTTTAATCATGATCTTTAATGCTGTATTCTAACAGATTTGCTACTTTTTAAAATTTGGTGATAACTTAGTCTTCAATTTTCTATGTTGGATCACATTTCAAACATTGCTCTTGAATTAGTGTTTTTTCCTCCAATGTTTTGATATAGTGAAAGTGATAATTATCCATAAGTTGATTTAGCTAAATTTGGTCATAAATCTCTGTTTTTAAAGAAAAATTGCTAAGTTATCAGGAAAACAACTGTTTTAGAAAATAAATTTCATCACATTTCAACACAGGTTTCAGTTTTTGGGCAGCTTCTTTTTAGCCCAGTTTCCTACAGTTTTGATAGTTGTGTCCAAACATGTCATCAACTAACGCTAAATCTTTTTTTGGGATGATTACTAATGATGCTACATCAAAACAGTGAGAAAAGAAAACAATAAGTACAATCTTCTGCTGTAAAACCAAACTAAAAGATAACTAAAGAATATTTGTAGGACTTCTTTAGGATTCCTAATTGGACATGCAAAAAAATAATTCCATGCGGGTTTCTTAAAGTCCAGGTGAAGCACAAAATGTATGAAAATGTCATGTCTAACATGTAAAGTTTTTAAGATTATGAAAAATCTATAAATTATTTGTGGTATTGGGATAATGATCTTCACCTCTTATGGCCGCCCAGTGAACTATTGGGTTTTGAAAGGAATAAAATAATGACATAAAAAATAAAATTTTCCTATTTTTCTTAGGTAAGCAAAAAGTTTTAACACAAAGGGGATTGTCAAATCTTAATAAGACAAACTCATAAACTTTCTATAGAAACAAACCTGAAACAAAATACAAGGAAGAACACCTTATGTACAACAAGATAAAATAATCACAACATACAAAAAAAAACAACACATAAAATTCAACATTAAAAGTATGGTAGGAAAAAGTTAATTTTACTCAAAAAAATATTCCTCTATACAATCCTCAAAGATATAGAGCCTTAAATATCTCCAAAAAGAAAATTCAAAAATGATGGAACAAGCAATTAGCCTAATCGCAAAAAAATTGTCTTAAATATAACTTAATCCAAATTGGAAATGAAAACCGGTTTCAATAACAAGGTTTTTGACAGAAAAAATTCAATAAATAAGTTTTAGTGGAAAATTCATTTTTAGTAACAAGGTTTTCAATAAAAAAAATTCGATAAATAAATTTTGGTAGGGAAATTTTGGTTTTAGTAAAACTCCAATAAAAATTCAATTTTGATAAAATCTATCTTCAACATCATTTAATTAAGTAAGCATTGTGGCCAATTTATGTTAAGATTCTTCACGTTGAACAATCTTGGCTCCTTTAAATAATTATAAAATACATTAGATTGCTAGATGTTGTGAAACTACAATTTGCAATTTAGGTTTTCATAACCATTTGGGGCCATGTGTAGTTTTGTCAGAAACAAGTGTTGTTCAATTTTAGGCCATGGGGTGTTCAACACCCCTTTAACAAGCTCTATTTGACTACATTTCAATGTGCAAACCCCACCATCAAAGTTGCCACATCGCACATCTAGGCTTGCTTCTTTTATCACCATTGATAAAGTATTTAAACTGAGCACCATCGATTACATCTTTTCATATTTCTATCATTCCACTGTCAATTGCATCTTTTCGAATTCTTACATTCTAGAAAAAAACAATTGTTGTACATAAGAGAAAATTTGAAAATTAGTTTAAAATAGCTAATTTTGAAAATAGGGTTTTGTGGAACATCAATTAGATGTGATAATAGTTTTCATGGAACATAATTACCTTTGCATAGTTTGTTTTTCACATGAGGTATCATTGTCAATAGAGCTTAAACCAAATCACATTTTTGAGAAAGGAATATGAAAGGTGGTTAATAACTAAAATACTATGTTTTAGGGTTTCATTGCATTATTGTCATTTGAGGCTATAGGGTTTGAAGAGGGCACACAAACTTCAAGTTAATAAAAATGTGGACTTCCATGGCATTGAATATTACACCAATCGATGTTACTCTTAGTGCGATAGCTAGTGACATTACCACTAGTAACATAGTATATAAAGCTCAAAGTTTAAATGTGGTCCCTATTCTTGAAGTAGGGATTGATTTTGATGTAATAGAATTAGACAACATAGCAAGATGCGAAGGGGGCATTATAGCAATGTAGGCAAGCATGGAAAGAGATTGAAAACACTTACTACAGGAGGTGTTGCCCATATATGCATAAGAGGATCCTTATCTTAGCAACCTTCTTGGTCGAAAAAAGTACATTGACATTGTGAAGAAAACTTCAAAGGATGGGTGGATGGGGTATGTATCCATCTCCCCATTGTGTTTTTTATATGAATGTTGTTAGCACAAAATTATGGTTTGGAAAATGTAATTTTTTTTTAGTTTGTTAATGTAAGCATGTAGGTAGATATGTTTTCTTCTACCCTATGATGTTTTAGTTTTACAAAAAAATTCTAATGGGTTTTGTCCTAGCCTTGAAACCTAAACCTAGTATTTCATCTTTGTTTTTTGCATGTTTTTTTTTTCTTCTATGATTTGTAAACTATTTCTTAAGTCATTTCATTTCTATAATAGGTATATTTTCTTGTTCTATTGCATAAAGCTAAAAAATTTCCATTTATGAGCCATTTTAGAAATATTAATTGCTAACTAAAGATGATGAGCTTTTAGTAAAAAAAATTCTTACAATGTTAATAATTTTGGTTTATGTTATTGCCGATGATGAAGATGAATTGGAATAGGCCTTGAACATACACTATTCAATGAATGTGGGAATTTAAAACCATGGCCGATCATATTGGATTAGCACCATTGATGAAGGTTATCATGTTTCTACCATTTAAATTTTTTGCCATAGTTTGATTTGAATGTTCTACAATGGCTATATGTGAGGCTGGAATTATGTGGTTTTTTGTTTAGGTGTTTAGAGGTCTAGAAGGGAACAACTGCATATGCAAGTTTTTTCTGTAGCAAAATAAACACCATTGCATTGCACTATACCTTGAGGACAAATACAAGAAACTTGCCTTATAAACGCATTTCGATGTGAAATGTTCTAACACACTAATCAAAATTAGACCTCCCTTCCCATGCACTTATTGCAAAAAGTGCTTCAAGGACAAAAAACACCTTTAATTATCACCAAATGATGATGTAGTGCCCAAATACATGGGGAAGGCGTTACTAACAATGTACCCCACATGGACAAAAGTTGAAGCAAAAAATTCACACAATTGGTGGAGAACTTTGGGAAGAATTTGCTTAGGAGATCAAAGTGTACACATGTAGATGAAGTGACAAACCCATCCAAGAAGGCTACATTTTCATCTAAACAAGGGGAAACAACTAGTATGCCTCCTCCAAAGGTTAGACCTTTTAAACATACAAATGTTCTTGAGCTAAATAGTGATGATAATTTTTCATCAAGACCAATTCAGAGTATGGGTAAGTCTGCATTACCACATTCTACCAAGGGCATGTTTGGACTGCCATGTTTTTTTATGTTATGTGGTTGTTTAGGTGTAAAGGCTTTTAGATTTTGGTTTTAGTTTTTATCTTGGGTTTATATAATGTAATTTTATCTATATGTTCTTTTCCTGAATTTGGCCATAAATTCTTATTAGAGGTATGGAATGGAAATATGTTTCACTAGCCAATTTTTACAGAGGTTGAAAACATGCAAAAAAAGGCCACAAACAACATATAGAAAAGGCTTCCAATTACAAAGCCCAAACATGTTAATGAAAGGAACACGACTTATGCACATTTGTCCTTGTTCCCAACATTGATTGCCTTGTCAATAAAAGTTGTAATTCATCAAACCAAAGTTGACATTGAGGTGAAAGCAAAAGCCCATGTTGAGACTTTCATAGTGGAGAGCTCTTGTGAGTTGCCTACACTTTCACTAAAAGTTAAATTGAAAAGGTTTTACATTCTATTATTTAAAACAGACACTATCATGAATAGAACAATTTTATAAGATCTTGAAATGACAATGTCTCTTCTAATGAAGATGGAAATGAATGGCACATTGGGGAGTGCATTTGTGTCCACATTTGGGCAATGGTACCTATTTCCACCAATAAGTACATTTTTTGTACCTAATTTTTTGTTTTCTTGATGTGTGTTTGTTCTTTCTCAATGATTTATTATTAATTCCAATTTGTTACTGTAAATTAATGGTGGGATTGAAAGGACAGATTGGATTTTTGAGGTCATGAAACAATCTTTACATGCTTGGAAATCAAAACATGGTGGGGACTCAACCATGTTACATTTTGCGAATATTAAATTCTTGCAAGAATACCTATAGTTTTTGAAGTTGAAAAAGGAGTATGATGTTAAGAAGTTGGAGGCTATGAAAACCCTCCAAGAGAAAAAAGAAGATTATGTCCTATAAAAATCACACCAATTTGACCAAAAAAAAAAGTTTGTTCAAGAAAGAACAAAGTGGGGATGGTCATCCATGTATTCACTCTTGAAGTGACAACCTTTACAAGCTAGTCCTCAATGCCCATGGGAGCACACCCCGCAGGAATTGTGGAACATCCTTGTAGAAATATAAAAAAGGAATATTGTCTTTTATCATTACAAAAAAGTGTTCGCACATAATAAGGGCATTTAAATTTTTTTGCAAAAGTACATTTGGGAGGCTACACCCATTGGTTCATCCCAACAAGGCATTGAGCCCTTGCACCATCCTCCACTATTACTAGGAATAAGGGCACATTGTACAACTAACCATTGTTGTTTAAAATGTGTTAGACTTTGGGTGCATTTGGTTTCCTAGAATTGAAGATGTAATGAGGTAATGTTTTAATGTTGAATGGATTTGTTGGGTTTATTGAGATTTGAATCTAGCCTAGAAACTAAAGTTGTTGAGAAGATCATTGGCTTCTTGTCCAAAATTGTTCATAGAACAATTTTTTATTTAAAATGTCAAGTAATGACAAAGGAGTTGGAGGCTATGTGGTGTAGTCCTACAGTAAGGCTTGATGATAAGCCCCTTCTACATTAAGTACAACATTTCCACATCTTTGGTGTTCTTTTGGATGATGAATGATTTGTAATGGATAAAATATCTTATGTTTGCTTGTTTTCGTATGTTCTAAAAATGATGGGTTACTCATGGAATGGTGTGATTCGTTTCCATTTAAATGTCATGAAATAGGTGTTTATTGGCGCATTTCTTTTGAGGGAGGAAATAGATCTAGGATGAGTTTTCCTCAATAAACTAGACCTCAAAAATGACTTTATCATTACATGAGAGGCAAAAAAATTTACACATCCAAGTCCAAGTGTTGTCCTAGGAGTTAGGCTGCATTGATTGTGCTAAACAAAACAATGTCCAAGTCATGGTTACAACTCCAATACTGAAAAACAACACAATTGTTGGTTAGTTATGTCTTTGTCTTCTTTTAGTTTATTTGTTTTGTAGTGAATGGTTTGAAATTGGTTTCTAATAACTAACATTTTCATGAATTTTTTTATAATAGGGGAGGCATTATCATATTTCATGAACCAAACAGTTCCAAGACCTCAGTCCTTCCTTGATGAATTATATTCCAAATAAGAGCATAAATTTAAAGCATGACGCAAAACAATCTTGAACATTGCAATTGTTTCACAAAACATCAATGGAGGTTACAATTATTTGAGATCTAAAACTTGCATTGGATATTGATTTACAAGCATATGTAAACAACCCAAGCCCAACAACACCACTCTTGTCATCAACCATTTTTGTAGCCCTTACTAGATTCAAGAGGACGCCTTGCCTTTCTTTGGGATTGTGACCTCTTGGCCATTTGTCTCAAAGCCTTGTATGGCTAGTACCAATTTTAATGCCCCTATTCAATATAGTAATCCAAGTGTAATGTCATCTTCCACTAGTACTAATGAAATTGATGCACAACAACATATATAAGATGGTTTGGAAAACATTGCAAAACAAATCCATCATTAGACATCAAGTGGTGAAGATGACAAGTAAATGTTTTATACCTTACTGTGTATGTTTTATATTGGTTGTCAATTGGGTACACATTTTTATGCAATGTTTTCCCCTTGTTTGTTAATAACCTCCAATAAACAAAGGGACTATAATGTTTCGTATTATAATCTAGCTAAAATTATTTTTAATGTTTTTGGTGTCATATATCAGCAAGTTGGTGTTAGTGGTGCAAACTTTCATTGGGAACAAAGGTGGGACGAAAGATTCTACTCTATCTTTCATTTTGGGTGGTGATTATTTGACATTCAGATTCGATGCAAATATTCAACTATTGGATAGTGAAAGGGGTTTTTTGTCTATAGATGCCATGGACTTCTTTAGGCTTTGGTACTATATGCAGACCTAATCATGAAACACATGTTTTGTGAGAAGGTCCACATACTTAAAAACATTTATTTTGGCCTAAACATTGTCCACAATTATAGCATTAGGCATCCAATCCTCTAGTAAACATTGGGACAATGCATGCAAAACATGATGAAGGTCATTTTCCCTAACTTTTCCATGACAATGAACACGACAAGTATTCCATTATGGCACTCATCAAACACCATCATGGTGTAGAGGGGGTATTGCAACCAACAAAAATGTAGCATCAAGAACTCATGACAAGTAGGTTATATTTATATAGAAGTTAACTTGTAGACAAAATAATGGATGAAATATACTCGGCTTTGGTTTGTGCCAAATGTTGCATAAAAAAAGATCGAACTCTTGTGTCCAAACTTTGTCATTTTTCTACTTGCCAAGGGGTTTAGACACCAAATGTGAATGGGGAATCATCTTGGCTTGGCAAGTTCAAATCCATTGGGGCATGCTCAACATAATAGAAAATTGAATTTGGTTATCCATAACCCACATTCACATACTCGTTAGATCCTTGGGGTGTTTTTGCCATAATTCATCCATTTTTTTCCTTGATAAATTTCTAACATTAGATGGTAAAACAAATGTGTCTCCTGTTATGGGTTCATTTCTCAAAACCTTTTTTCTCACATATTTCTTGTGATGAGTCATGACTTGTGCAAGAGAAAGCTCTTGCTAAAGGAACCTTGTCAAATGAGCTTTCATATTATTAGACAACTATGAACCTTGCATGTCGATATGTCGTGACGTATGGTGTCATAAGGGTGTAAATCCATAATAAACTCTACTAAACAAAAAGATTAAAACCAGTCAAAAGTAGAACTAATCAATTAAAAAGAGATGCATGCACACACATATATATACACAATGCATAAGAGGAGGTTGAAATGAAATTCTCATGTATCCCCCCCCAGACTTGAGCTAAGAAAAACGTGGCATGGTTTGAATAGAATTCAAGGTGTTGCAAATGGGAATTTGAGTGAGCTCCGGCTTGAGGCAGAATAAATGGTATCCACCATTACAATTATCACAAAACAACATTTGATCAACATCGTCTGTCCTTTGACATACCTGACATGGATAGTCAAGTGGAGGAATCTAAGTCGACATGATGATGGTAGGATCTAAGTTCGGTAGGTGGTAGGGCGCATAATTTTTGGAGTGATCTTGAATTGTGCGTCCATCAACTCCTTGCGTGACGCACTCCCAACTCTTCGAAGGACTCAAATGTGAATCCAAGTAAAAGGCAATGGAAGAAGGAGGAGTTGGGGCATGCTCCTTAGCTCACAACACTTTGAGGGGTAGAGGGGCGTGTTGGAGCTCCAGGATGGGACTAGGAAGAGTTGACAAGCTTCATTCACTCACATGGGCGTACACACAACCCACACAAAGTGGTTAGTGCATAGTTGAAGCACCTTTGGTGCTAGGACGAGTCACGGGCAACACAGACACACTAGACTCACCATAGTCCAGACTTGGGGGAAGCCACCACCTTCCCCCTTATGCTATGCTCTGTGATTGGCCACAGAGCCTACATCCAAATGGCTTTTCTCTCCCAAGATTCCAACAAATCTTTTGAAGTCCCTTCTTGCATGTCTAAACCATTTCTTCTACAAGGCCATCAGCTTGGGGATGATCCCTTGAAGTTTGGTGATGGTCAATGAAAGCGTGGTCAAGTAGGTCTTGGAATTCTCCTCTGAATTTTGATCCTTGATTAGTAAGGCACTTAACACAAGCCTCAAACCTACTTAGGACCTGTTGTAAAAAAAACCTGGTTGGTGTTATGTGATGACTTATTCAGTAATGCAACAAGCTCGACTCGTTTTGAAAAATGCTTAATCATAATCATGATGTAGACATTACCCTTGGAGGTCTATGGTAACTCTCCAGCTAAATCACATGACCAACGATAGAACATGCCCTGAATAGGGACTGGAGAAAGTGTGAGCTGTCAAAAAGAAAAGGAAGTTCTCATTTTATCACATTGTTCACACCTAGTAATGATGTCTCAGATTTGAGCATACATACCTTTCTAATGGTAGTGAGGAATGAAAAGGCTATAATTACACTTAATTCAAAAGTGTCCAAGCTTTGAATGTACTTTTTAAATAAGACTAGGTTGTTCATGTGGTGGAAGAACCACTCTGTCACCTTGTGGTAAACATCGAACAAGGTGATTGTCCTTCCATGAGTAGTGTTTGGACCGTTGTTGTATGCAATCCCAATGACATGATGTAACTTGGGGAGGGTATTCCCCATGCTAAAGAAATTTTAGAGTGTCCTTCTATATATCCACAATGGGATGCTCAACCAGGTTACATTGTAATAGTGTAAGATAACTAGATGCATAAGATACATGTACTGTTGGAATCTGGTCGAAATTTTGTTTGGTCTTTAAAAAAACTTCAGAAGTAGTGAAAGGTCTCCGTGACATGGTAGTTGTGTTCTGATGTGTAATATCAAGTCGGTGAATAACCTTGAATTCATACTCTTGAAGTATAAGCGCCCAACAAGCTAACTTACGAGTAAGCTTGTCATTGGTCATCAACCACTTGATAGGCTAATGGTCAGTATAGAAAGTGAACTTGGTGCCATAAAGATAGGGCTTGAAATGTATGATGGCCCATACAACAGCAAAACATTCCCCCTCATATGAAGAGTAGTTGCTCTTAGCCTTGTTGTTACTTTAGGATGCATAAGCGATAACATATTCCTTGCCTTCCTCATCAAGTTGGCCAAGAATAACACCAATACTAAGAGCATTTTAGAATGAAGACCTTGATGAAGTCAGGTCTTCTCAAAATGGAGAATTTTAAAAGCTTTTCCTTGAGTGTGTCGAAAGTTTCCTTAGCCTCTTCACTCTATGTCCAAGCAACATCTTTTTTAACAATGCATAGAGAGGATGAGCAATAGTATTGAAGTCTTGGACATAAACCCTGTAGTAATTACATAATCCAATGAAACTCTTCAAAGTGTGAACATCAATAGGGTTGGGCATTTCTAAAATGGTTACTACTTTGGCCCAATGAGCCATAATACCATTTGGTAAAATTTTGTGTCCAAGGTAGACTACTGAGGTGACAACAAACTCACATTTTTTAGGATGGATCTTCATGTTGATTTCATGGAGCTTCTTGAATAACTCCTCAAGATGAACCAAGTGCTACAAAAGTCCCTTGTTATGCATTAGGACATCATCTATGTAGCACTTTAGGACATCATCTATGTAGCACTTTAGGACATCTGCCTTTTCGAGAACTTGGTCCATGATTCATTGAAAGAAAACAAGTGCATTCTTCAATCCAAAAGGCATCACAAGCCATTCCCATAACTTGTTGCTTCCATGGAATGCTGTTTTCTTGCGATCCTTTGCAGTGAGCACAATTTGGTTGAAACCTTGCCTTAGATCCATAATAGTGAAGATGTTTGCATCTCCAATGCTATTAAACAATTTTTTAAGGATGGGCATGGCGTACCTGTCCTGAGGTGTAACCAGGTTCAAAGGCCTATAATCCCCACACATCCTTTTTTTAGTCCATAATCTAGCTGGATCCTTCTTTGTTAGCATTATTGTAACAGCTACGAAATCAAAACTTGATGGCTAAATGGGACTAGCCTCATGGAGTTCTTTTTATCTTTCATCTACAAGTTCCCACTCATGTTTGCTCAACCTATGCTTCTTCCAATAGATGGGTGTCTCATATGTAAGGTCTATAGAGAATTGCATGGTTTTACACCTACCCAAGTCTTTCATTGAAAATGAAAACACATTCTCATACTTAATTAATAAGTCTATGACCTAATGTTTCTCCTTCTTGGTGAGCTAGTTCCCCATAACAAAAGGGTAGTTGGAAACGCATGGAATGGACTTAGAAAGTGTGTTTGAAGACTTGGTGTATCGAGTTTTCCACTATCCAACTATGCAGATTCGTAGAAGGTTATAATTGTTCCTCCAGAAGCTGATGTACCTTCAGGTGTATCAGAAACAACTTGAGTCAAATTACATGGTACTTCCTCCCCCCCAACACTAAGATTGAAGTGTAGAGTGTTGAAGATAGGCAAGTGTATTTGGTCAAGGTGCCATGTGGTTGCATCGCTAGAACTGCAAGCTGATTGAATCAGTGTTGGTGTTGTGTACATTTGAAAGAGTACATAGGTTATTAACAACCATGTAAGAAAGTTCAGGTCCATGCCTTTCCCCAATAGAGCGTTATGTTCCAATGTAGTCACTTTGGTGTGATTAGTAGTGCCAATTTGGAACCCCATAGCCCTTTCTCTTTCTTCTGGGTTTGGTTTATCCCAAGTGGCTGAATCATGAGGATACACCAGGCTTGGTCCATATCCGTGAAAGGCGTGTGTTCTTGGGAAGGAAACAATGGTGGGCCAAACACCTCTTGGTTTTCCTATTATGTTCGCAAGAAACCAAGGAGGTTTCTTTTGCCTTGTAACTGGTTGGCAAGACCTTTGATCATCCAATATGTGAGAAACCTATAGGTTGGGGTCTTTGATGGTGTATTTTAGAGCCAATTGCAGAACTGAGAGTGGTGCAAGGTTGGTCCACTAGTTGCGTAGCTAGTGCGCATAGGAACCACATTGTGTCGCATCGAATAGGAGTGACTTTCTATGATAATTCTTGACTAGTGTGTAGTGTTCTTGGACTTTTTCCCTATGGTCAAGCTAAGAAAGGGTGTTCTTAATTACATAACCAAACGTAGGATAAATGGATTAAGCCCATGTGATCAATTGAACCATGTCCGTGAAGAGACCGGATCTTGTGTCATTCAAGCCTTCTCCAAATCCAGCCGCTAAAAATCCTTGACATTCCCAACCTAAAATGATGAGGTCCATGGGGTAGAGTAATTCCATATGCTTCTTTTGAATTAGTTGTATGTCAGAAGGTAAGAAAGTGAAATTAGCCTTCCATGTGGTGGTTGCAAACTATTGTGGAAATCTGGATGTGAGCTCCATCATTTTCGATGCCGCCACTTGCCTTGTAATAGGATCAATGTCTACGTAAAAATGTCTCTGAACCACCATCCCTAACTATAGTAGGGCTTCGAGACCTATACCAATACCATCAAAGAGTTCTAATAAAGTAATCCCCTCCTTAGGTAATGTTTAGGTGATTAGTTAATGAAGTATTGGCTTAATTGGTTCACCATGACTCTCCATGTTCTCCAAACTAGACAGAGTTTTGACCAAGGGCTCAACGGTTACTTTGAACCTTTGTAAAACCTATGGTCCATGTTGAATGTCAGTACAAACGACCCTCAAGCTTTCAGTAGCTTGGGTGTAAGCTGTCTTTTTTTCATCTCCCTCTATCCATTCGTGGCTAATTTGTTGGATGTAGGAAATGGTGTGTGCTTCCTTGAACATACAATGGTGAACCATAGGACTATGGTTCCCATGTAAATCAAGGGGTATGTATCCCAGGCGGTGGCCATTAGTATCCCAATCCATTTGGTAGTATGCATGCTCGAACTAGTTGTCAATTGTGAAACTTGGTGGAAACAAGGCCTTTTGCCCAATGAGCACATCGTAACTAATGGCATTAGTGATTAAACATTTTTCTTGTAGGTAAAATTCTTGATCTGTACCTTCATTGAAGTTAAGTGCAATCAAATCCGAGCTTTCTTTAAGCACCTCCTTTACGCTCTCACTATGTCGCAACCCTACTTTGAGAGAGTGTGAAGATGAAACTCACATTCTCGAAATGGGGTCTTGAGAGTCCTTCGGGACTCCCAAAACTTCAAAGTTCAATTGCAAGGGTCAAAACACCTCGCATTGGGGTGTTCTTTATATCATTGGAAAGCTATCCAAGTGTAAATGTTGAAAATGGGTTTGCATTGGCCATTTGGGCATTTTTAGCACATGTTATGGCAAAAAGAAGGGCCAAGAGTCAAATTAGTAGTTTGACTCCCAACCACTAAAGTTGGGAATTGACTCGACCTCAGTGTGTGCAGGTGGAGTGTGATACACCATTGGAAAGCCCTCGAGGAGAACTACAACTTTGCTTTAGACCTCATCCCAATTGGAGGTCTGAGCAAAACATTATGACCTTGTAAAGTCCTGGGAGTCCAAATCAGGACGGTTTCGAGACTCCTCCTTGGGAGTCTTGGGACAAAATGCCATTTGGATGTAAGTGCCGTGGAGAGACGCAGAGAATACTATATGGGGGAAAGTGGTGGGTTCCACCGAGTTTGGGCCGTGGTGAGTCCTGTTAGTCCAGAGTTGCTCGTAGTTTGTCTTAACACTAAAGGTGCTCAAGAAAGTGATCTAACCAACTTGTTAGTTGGTTTGATGTAGGTTCGAGTAAATAACTAAAGCTTGTCACTCTTCTTAGTCCCATCTCGGAACTTCAGCACGCCCCTTTACCTTTTTTAATGTTGAGAGTTGGGAGCGTGCCCCGAGTCCCCCACAATTTCATTGTTTGAATAATTTAGCCCCATCTTGGGTCTAACTAGGAACTTGGGAGCACGTCACACTAGCAATGCGAATTTACCACATAGATTTCTATAATTTGGAGTCAAGCTTGCCCATCTTTTTAGCAAATTGAACTCTAAGAATCACTGGTTGGGCACCTGTATCAAGAAGTACCACTTTGGGTGTATGTCCTCCCACTTGGATTGTTGACTCAGTATTGTCGACAATGGCAATTCTGATGGTGATGGAAGTTCTCTCATTAGGCACCACCTTCGAAAATGAGTGAAAGATTTTGTGGAGAAAATGATTATCCACAACGCCTTTGTTAAGTAACAAATCCACAAGTGAAGTGTTCTTAACTCCCTTCTGATATGTGAATGTATAATTAGAAGTAGGAAAGCCCATTAGTTTAACCATGCTAGAACTAGTGACCAGATCACGAACACCATCTCCAACATGTGAGCCAACCAAGTGTCTCTCCAAGGTGTTAGATGGGACCCCTATAACATGTGAATAAAGATTGGTAGAGGATTTGATGTAGTGTTTAAGGTATCCTTTAGTACTGCAATTATGTCCTTGGTGCTTAGCTTCAAATCTTGAAAACAAAACAACGGTGTACTCACAAGCTTTTGTGCCACTTTACGCATTTGAAGTTGGCACTCCATAAGCTAATTAGTGAAAAATTGTGTGTTTTCCTAACGTACATGTACTCCTGGGACACGAGAATTTGATGCCTTAGCAGCTTATGGTGTAATAGTCTCCTCCCCCCTTGCCAACAAGGTGCATTTTTCTTTTGTGTTGAGAAGGTGAAAAAATTGTGGCATGATTACTCGAACTCCTCTAGCCCTGGTAATAGGACTTGAACCAAATGCGAGTCCATTAGTATGAATTACCTACCTAGTGATAAAAACTTTGGGTGCCACACTAGCCTCTTATGCCATGAAGTAGGAAGGGTAAAAAGAAGTTACAAATTTTGGTGTGAAATTGAAATTATGTGCACTAGAAAAAACATACTCCCTAACCATGGCATCATGTGAGAGGCCATAAAACGACCTAGGAAGTCCCTCCAATGATCTTGAACCTTATACAAGTTGGGCATGACTAGCTAGTTACACTACTAGAAGTTTGGCATTTTGCAACTGTCTTATGCAACTGGTTTTCAGTTACATGCGACACATGCAACTGGAAATTCGCCCAGTTGCCTAAGACAAGTTGCATGAAATTTGTAGTTGCATGTGACAGTCGTATAATACAAGTACATACGGTTGGGTTATACGGTTTCATCCACCCATACTTTATACTAGCAGTTGGTCGTGCGACTGCATGCAACTACAGGGGCTGCGTTCACACTGCATTACATGTTAATTAGCTAACCCAACTGTATACGAACACGTGTACTTTTATTTTGTAATTAAATATTTAGTTTTAAGAATTACTTTAATGCCATTGAGATGATGACACGTGGCACACCATGGAACGTTCATTGACCATTTGACACGTGTCATTTTAAACACAAATTATATG
>Ga0116227_10001454_pt1 | contig 52717 bp, 50 predicted proteins | sample S1TSphgellanicum_FD_89693 | JGI IMG/M metagenome (GOLD analysis project Ga0116227, IMG submission 89693) | Host-associated microbial communities from peat moss isolated from Minnesota, USA - S1T2_Fb - Sphagnum magellanicum MG | ecosystem: Host-associated > Plants > Peat moss > Unclassified... | reverse complement strand
GGTGCAGGACGGCGACCTGATCGAGCTCGACGTGCCGCAGCGCAAGCTGAACGTGCTGGTGCCGGACGAGGAACTGGCGCGGCGCAAGGCGGCGTGGGTGGAGCCGGAACCGCGCTTCACGCGCGGCTATGGCGCGATGCATCAGGTGCATGTGATGCAGGCCAACAAGGGCTGCGACTTCGACTTCCTGCAACGCGAAGGTGCGGGCGGCGCGGCGAACAGCAGTGGTGTTGGCGAGCCGGAGATTCACTGAGTTAGCTAACGGTGCCGCTGTTCGAAACCACGCGGTTCGAACAGCGGCACTAGCGTCGGAGATCACCCGACCGAAAAAGTTTTAGGCAGTCAGGCCGCGCGCAGGAGACCAGGCGGCGAAACCTACGATAAGGACTGCATATCGTGCCGATTGATTTACCGGTAGATGTGCGTCAACGAGAGCGAATACTGGGTGCCCGATGGCGGCCAGGCAATTTCGTGCGGCATAACGTGCCGCCATAACTCCAATGACAACAAAGGACGATCTGATGAAAAAGCGTTACCACAAAGAAGCCAAGCTGGCCGTTGCCGGCGTGGCGGCCATGCTCGCTACGGGCGGAGCCTTCGCGCAGAGCAGCGTGACCCTCTACGGGGTGATCGATACCGGCATCGGTTATCTGAGCAGCCAGGCGCCTTCGACGGGCGCAACGAAGGGCGGTCAATCGGTGTTCAAGATGATCGAAGGGGTCTGGGGCGGCGAGCGCTTCGGGTTCAAGGGTAGCGAAGATCTCGGCGGCGGCACGAAGGCGATCTTCCAGCTCGAAGAAGGCTTCAACGCCGACACCGGCGCAGAAAGCAAGTCGGGCCTGATGTTCAGCCGCGCTTCCTGGGTAGGCCTGAGCAACGACACCTACGGTACCTTCACGGCCGGCCGCCAGTACACGCCTTACTACAACATGCTCGCGCAGTACGGCCCGACGCCGTGGCTGACCGGCGCATACGGCGCTCACCCGGGCGACCTCGACGCCCTCGATACCGACTACCGCGTCAACAACTCGCTCGTCTACACGACGCCGACCTTTGGCGGCCTGAAGCTGAGCGGCATGTATGCACTGGGTGGCGTGGCGGGCAGCACCAACCTGGGCTCGTCCTGGAGCGTGGGTGCGCAGTATCTGGCGGGTGCCGCGGGCATCGGCGTCGGTTTCGCGCGCTTTAACAATGCGACCGAAGGCGGCGGCGCATGGAGCTCCAGCTCCACGGCGTATTCGGGCACGGGCGAGCAGGGTGAATCGAGCATCACGAACGGTTACCAGAACGCAGCGGCGCAACAGCGCTTCGCGGTGACGGGCGGCTATCAGTTCAACTCGCAATGGGATGTCTCGGCGTCGTATTCGAATGTGCAATACATCGCCGGCCCGAATTCCGGTTTCTCGACGACCGCCATCTTCAACACCGGCGGCGCCGTGCTCCACTACCGTCCGGTGGTGTCGTGGGACTTCGCAGCAGGCTATAGCTACACGCGTGCAACCCAGGCGAACGGTGTCCAGGATGCTGCGAGCTATCAACAGATCAACCTGACCGAGCTCTACAACCTGTCCAAGCGCACCCGCATCTACGTGCTGGAAGCGTACGAGCGCGCCAACGGCCAGACGATCAACGGCGGCAAGGTGGTCACCGCCACGGCAGCGATCGGCGAACAGTCCGCTGCATCGAGCCGCAGCCAGTTCGCGGCGACGATCGGTATCAATCACCAGTTCTGATGCAGTAGCAGCTTGATGGCGGGGGCGTTTTTTCGACGTCCCCGCTATCGCGCCGAATCTTACTCGGTCCTGTCAATTATTTAGTCATGCTTACGTATTGACGGGTAATCGACAGGTCCGGCGCTGTTCGAGGCAGTTTGAATTGCCGGGTCTGGAGACGCGCCAGACATGGCATGTGGAGCGAGACCCGTGAAAAAGAAGCCTGTGCCGCCCGTCGACGGCACGAGTGCCAATTCAACTTCTGTAAAGCCTGTTATGGCGGGCAACCGCCGGCCCAGACGCCGATGTGTAAGACATCATCGCGGCCAAACCCCCATCTTATCAAGCAAATATCGGACGCCGGCTAACCGTCCCGCAGTCCCGACCAGCCTCGCCGGGAAGCTGCAAAACCCCATCTTCTTGTATCTCTACGACCTATCCCGCCTACGGGTATGTCCTAGGCCGCAAGCGGGTGAGATATTTATACAATCACATCTTGTCTTACAACATGGCGGCTTGTGCTAAGTTGTAAATCGGGGAGGGGCTGGCCGCACCGATTGCGCACTTGATGAAACAATTTTGAGGAGATCACAGATGAAAAAAAATTTCGCCCTGTCCGGTATCTCGATGCTGGTTGCCGCCTCGGTTCTCGCCTTGAGCGCAGGCGCCGCGCAAGCCCACACCTTCCGTGTGGCCGACGTCCATAGCGACACCTTCCCGACTGTCCTGGCGCTCAAGTATATGGGCGACGAACTGTCCAAGGAGACCAACGGCGCGGATACTGTGAAGGTCTTCAGCAACAGCGCGCTCGGTTCGGAAAACGACACGATCGACCAGGTGCGTATCGGTGCGATCGACATGGTGCGCGCCAACGCCGCGGCCTTCAACGACATCGTTCCCGAGTCGATGATTCCGTCGCTGCCGTTCCTGTTCCGCGACGTCAACCAGTTCCGCAAGGTCATGTACGGTCCGGAAGGCCAGAAGATTCTCGACGCTTTCGCAGCGAAGGGCATGATTGCGCTGACGTTCTACGAGAGCGGCGCGCGTTCGATCTACGCCAAGAAAGCGATTCACTCGCCGTCCGACATGAAGGGCCTCAAGGTGCGCGTGCAACCGTCCGACCTGATGGTTGACGAAATCAAGGCCATGGGCGGCACACCCACGCCGATGCCGTTCGCGGAAGTCTATACGGGGCTGAAGACCGGTCTGGTCGACGCGGCCGAGAACAACATGCCGTCGTACGTCGAAACCAAGCATTACGAAGTGGCGACGCAATTCTCCGAAACCGAACATTCGATGACACCGGAAGTGCTGGTGTTCTCCAAGAAGGTATGGGACACGCTGACGCCGCAGGAACAGACGGCCATCCGCAAGGCTGCGGCCGACTCGGTGCCGTACTACGTGAAATTGTGGACCGCGAAGGAAGCCGAGGGCGTCCAGACGGTGACCAAGGCGGGCGTGACGATCACGCCCGCTTCGCAGATCGATCGTGCAGCCTTCGTGAAGGCTATGCAGCCGGTCTGGGCGAAGTATGAAAAGACCCCTGAAATGAAGCAGATCGTCACCGAGATCCAGGCGATCCAGTAAGCCATCCCCATCGCTAGTCCAGCCGGAAATCCTTGCGGAGCAATCTCAAGGTTTCCGGCGTTCGTCGTTTGTGTTGGACTCGGCAGCGAGCCCAACCCGGTGTACCGGCAGGTTCGTGTGGGGAGTCACGGCTGCGCTGTTTTGTACGAGGAAGAGATAGATGAACTTCGTGAAATGCCCGCTCAGGGTTCTTGCCCGCGTGGCGACAGTGGTGGCGTCGATTTGCCTCGCTGTGCTGGTGGTGCTGGTGATGTACAGCGTGGTGATGCGCTACATCTTCAACGACGCCCCCGACTATGTCGAACCGGTCGGCCTGCTGATGGTGCTGGTGATCGCGTTCTTCGGCGCTGCGCTGAAGGTGCGCGACGGCGGTCATATCGGCCTCGATTCGCTGGTCAAGAAACTGCCGCCCAAAGGCCAGGTTGCGATGGCGGTGTTTCAGCAACTGTGCGTGATCGCTTTCTCGGTTGCGGTCTGCTTCGGCGCGGCCAATATGGCGGCCACCACGATCGACGACCAGATCCCCATCCTGGGTTTGCCGGAAGCCGTTCGTTACGCGATTCCATTCCTGGCCAGCGCCTGCACCATTCTCTTTTCAATCGAACATCTAGTGGACCTCTTCGCGCAGAAGCGGGCGTGAGCAATCATGGAACTTGCGATTCTAACTATCAGTTTTCTTGTCTTCCTCGTACTTGGGGTTCCCGTTTCCTTTGCGCTGGGGCTGTCCTGCATCCTCACTTACCTGCATGAAGGTCTACCGGCGGCAACGGCCATCCAGTCGATGGTCTCGGGCATCAACGCCTTTTCGTTCCTCGCAGTGCCGTTCTTCATTCTCTCCGGCGAGCTGATGTTGCACGGCGGAATCGCCGACCGCATCCTGCGCTTTGCACAAGCCACGGTAGGGCATTTCCGCGGTGGGCTCGGCATGGCTAACGTCGTCGCCTGTACCTTGTTCGGCGGCGTGTCCGGTTCGCCGACCGCCGATACCTCGGCGATGGGCGGCGTGGTGATTCCGCTGATGAAGCGCGAAGGCTATAGCGCGGCCTATGCGGTCAACGTGACGACCCACGCCTCGCTGGCCGGCGCGCTGATGCCCACCTCCACCAACATGATCATCTACGCGCTAGCAGCACAGGGCATCACGGGGATCGTGGCGGGGCAGTCGGTGAGCGGTGTGTCGATCGGCGACCTGCTGTTCTCCGGACTGGTGCCGGTGCTGTGGGTGATGGGCTTCGTGCTGCTCGCCGCCTACTGGCAAGCGGTTCGCTACAAGTTCCCGCGCCGTGCCGACGGCTCGACCGAACTGCCGAAATTTCCCGGCTGGTTGACCGTGGCGCGGACCTTCGTGGGTGCGTTGCCGGGGTTGTTGGTGATCCTGATCATCCTGACCTGCGTGGCCAAGGGGATCGCGACGGCGACCGAGGCCGCGGCGATTGCGGTAGCGTACTCGCTGGTGCTGACCTTCGTCGTGTATCGCACGATGACGCTCAGGAAGCTTGCGACGGCGCTGGCCCGTGCGACCCGGACCACCGGCGTGGTGCTGCTGCTGATCGGCGTGTCGAACATGCTGCGTTTCCAGATGGCCTACCTGGAAATTCCGGACGCGATTCAACACCTGCTCGAACACGCGACGACCATCCCCTGGCTGATGCTGCTGTACATCAACATCCTCCAGGTGTTTCTGGGCACGTTCGTCGACATGGCGGCGCACATCCTTATCACGACGCCGCTATTCCTGCCCATGGCGATGCACTACGGCGTGGGCCCGGTGCAGTTCGGCATCATGATCCTGCTGAACTGTTCGCTGGGGCTGGTGCATCCGCCCATTGGCTCGGTGCAGTTCATCGGTTGCGCGATCGGCGAAGTGTCGATCGGGGAGACCACCAAGATTGCCTGGCCGTACTACCTGGCCATTTTCAGCGCGATCAATATCGTCACCTACGTGCCGATGTTTTCCACCTGGTTGCCCAGCCTGATCAACGGCCACCCGGTCTATTGATCCGGTTCGGAAAATAGCACTAGAGCAGTAGTAGCAGTGGCTTGAACACACAGAACCCGCCTGGCCGGGTTCTGTTGCAGGGCGGCACCAGACCGCCGGCGATGTTGCCAGAGACATCAACAACGATAGCGCCAAAGACATCGGGGACAGCATGCTCAATAACATCAGAATACGCACGGGCTTGACGCTGGTCGTTTGCATCTTCGTGGCGTTTCTCATGACCGTGATCGGCGTGGGCTACGGCGCGCTCAAACAGTCGATTGACGGCTTCCAGGACGCGCAGCGCAGCTCGGCCGCGCTCGCATCGCTTAACGCAAGCTCTGAGAAATTGCTGAAGGCGCGACTCGCGCTGGGCAGCTTCGAGATCCTGTTTCATGTCGGCAAGCCGACGGACGGTCTGCTGGCAGGCGCGGAGCAGATGCTGCGCGAATCGAATGCGGACTTCCAGGTCTATGCCAATGGCCCGTTTGCGAGCGACGAAGAACGTCAGCTCGCGCAAACAGTGGGCGAGGCCCGTGCGGCACTCGTCAATCAGGCCATCGAGCCGGAATACAAGGCGCTCGTCGACGACGACTTCAACACCTTCCGCACGATTCAGGGCGACACCGCGGATCGCAGCTACCAGGTCTACGCGAAAGCCATCGACGCGCTCGAGCGTTTGCAATCGGACACGCAGCGCCGCGGCGCGGAGGCGATGACGCATCGGTTCAGAGTCTCCGTTCTGCTGTTTGCGGGCATCGGCGCCGCCGCGATCCTGATTTCGCTGTTCGCGCGGGCGATGTTGACGGCGGCTTTAGTCAAACCGGTTGACCGGGCCATCGTGCATTTCGGCCGCATTGCTGCGGGGGATTTGACTGGCTCGATCGAAGACGACTCCCGCAACGAAATGGGCCAATTGCTCGGCGCGTTGAAGCAGATGCGCGGCGAGCTGGCCGACACGGTGTCGAAGGTGCGCGGCAGCGCCGGCGTAATCGCGCACGGTGTGAAGGAAATCGCCGAGGGCAATCTCGATCTCTCCGACCGCACTGAACAGCAGGCCGCTTCGCTGGAGCGAACGGCCGCGACCATCGAAGAACTGTCATCAACCGTGAAGCAGAACGCCGATCATGCCCAGGAAGCGAACCGGCTCGCGCATGGCGCACTGGAGACCGTCACGCGCGGCGGTGCGGTCGTCAAGCGCGTGATCGAGACGATGGACGACATCACGATGTCGTCGCGTAAGGTGAGCGAGATTATCGGCATGATCGAAGGCATCGCTTTCCAGACCAACATCCTCTCGCTGAATGCGGCCGTCGAAGCGGCCCGTGCCGGCGAGCAGGGACGCGGCTTCGCAGTGGTGGCCTCGGAAGTGCGCAGCCTCGCCCAGCGCTCGGCAACGGCAGCCAAGGAGATCAAGGACCTGCTCAGCGCGTCGGCCGCGCAGGTCGAGCAAGGCGCCTCGCTGGTGGCGCAGGCGGGCGGCACGATGAACGAGGCGATGCGCGCGGTGGAGCGCGTGACCGGCATCATGGTCGAACTCGAGGCGGCGGCGCAGGAGCAACGCTCGGGCATCGAGCAGGTCAATCAGGCCATCAGCCAGATCGACGACGTCACGCAGAATAATGTGGCGCTTGTCGAGGAGGCAGCGGCTGCCGCGAAGTCGTTGGAGGAGCAGGCGTCGGCGTTGCGCGATGCGGTTGCAGTGTTCCGTCTGGAGGAAGAGGCTCCGTCAATCTCCCGCCCGGAGCCTCATCACCTACACAGGCGCATTAGCGATTCGGATTCCTACGCTCCGGCGGTGTGAAATCGAAGCTGGCGAAGCTGCCGCCTTGATACTGCTGGGCGGTGGCATCGAGCGGATTGGTTTGGGCGAGAATCTCCGCAGCGTAGTCTTCGGCGTTCTGGCGCGGCTGATAACCGAGGCGTGCAGCGCCGGCATTGTCCCAGTAGCTGCGCGTGTTGTTCGACACGCCCCACACCACCTGATAGCCGAGATCGGGCACGTTCACCGACTGCTCGATCAACTGCAGCAGATCTTCGAAACCGAGCCACGTGCTGAGATGGCGGAACTCCGTGGGCTTTTCGATGCAACTGCCGATGCGGATGCACACGCTCTCGATGCCGTGCTTGTCCCAGTAGAGACGGCCAAGCGCCTCGCCCCACACCTTGCTCAGACCGTAAAAACCGTCGGGACGGAAATCGCAGTCGAGCGTGAGCTTGTCTTCGACCGGATGCATGCCGATGGCGTGGTTGGAACTCGCAAAGATGACGCGGCCGACGCCGTGGCGGCGCGCGCCTTCATACACTTCGACGAGCCCGCGCAGGTTGTTCTCGATGATTTCCGGCAGCGGACGCTCGACGCTGGTGCCCGCCATGTGGATCAGCACGTCCACGCCTTCCAGCAGACGGTCGACCACGGCCGGGTCGCGCAGGTCGCCATGCATGACATCTTCGCCGTCGACGATCGGCTCCAGCGGGCGCGAGCCCGCTGCCGAACGCAGGTTCGCGCCGCGCTCGAGCAGGGCTTTGCGCAACACGCGGCCAAGCTGGCCGCCTGCGCCGCTCAATGCAATTTTTTTCACGGGTCTCATCCTTAACGAGAGGTGTTAGTAAAGCGGGGACTGCCGGTGAGGCGTCCGGTGCTTCGCGGGGAGGCGCTCGCCATCCGTTTGAACTTCGGCGGCCTGGCGCGCGCAAAGAGGCGGCTTGCTGAGCCACCCGCCAGGACTCGCCGTGGGCGTGGGCGCAGCTTCATCGATTGTGTCCGGCAATCATGTCGATTCGTTCAAAAGTTGTCAAGCAAATGACGTTTGGGTCAGGAGTTTCCCTGGCATCGACAGATCTGGTTGCCTCCTTTTTAGGCGCTTCAAATACTGAGCCTCACCTCAGAGGTCCCAATCTATAGGGCGTGATGGGCGCATCGCGATCTTTCGCCTCCACGGTATCCCGCCTGAGTGGCGTCCCGTGCGGCCTTACTTCATGGCTTGACATCTATTACGTTGTATAACAACAATGCTTGAGACCCTGTGCGACATGGGGCGAGCCGTCTGAAGTTCGAGCGGCGCCTCTGTAGCGGTCTCGCGACCGACGCTCGCCGGGTCAGGACATCGATCAGAAACCGGTCATAGAACCAGAAAAACATCAGGAGGCAATTGTGGCAACGCGCAACAGAAACGTCGGTGAACGTGCGAGGAAGGGCAGCGGTCATGACGGCGAGCCGGGTTCACCCGGGCGCCGTGCTTTCATGGTCTTTGCGGGCGCGTCCGCAGGGGCAACCCTGTTGGGCACGCTGCCGGGTTGCGGCGGTGGCGTGGACGCCGCACCGGGCGCCCTCGATCCCATCTGGGGGACGGTCGGCGCCGCCACCCTGATCGTCAATTCATTGCAGGGCATCACGCAGTCGATGTTCCCGAGTGTGGACTTCACTGTGACCAGTTACGGCGCGCAGACCTGTTCGGTTGTGGCCGCAACCAATCCGTACACGGGCACGACTTCGCCCACGAGTCCGGGCGCGACCCAGACCAACGCCGCCGGCGCGTTCGATTCGCGGCCTGCATTCCTCGCCGCCATTCAGGCCTGCAATGCGGCGGGCGGCGGCCGGGTGGTGGTGCCGTCGGGCAACTGGTATTGCGCGGGGCCTATCGTCCTCCTGAGCAACGTCAATTTTCACCTGAGCAGCAACTGCACGATCTACTTCAGCCCGAATCCCGCGGACTACGCCAAGGACGGTCCGGTCAACTGCGGCGCGAACGGCAAGCTGTTCTATAGCCGCTGGCAGGCAAACGATTGCCTGAATTTCGGCGCACCCATCTATGCCCGCAATCAGACCAAGATCGCGATTACCGGCGAAGACACCACCTCGGTCCTGAACGGCCAGGCCATGACGCCGTTTGCCGGCAGCGGCAACACGAGCACCTGCTGGTGGACCTACAAGGGTTCGAAAGGGGAGTACGGCTGCGCGGGTTCGACGACCCCCTCGCAGGCCTATACGAATCCGAACAACGTGGACCTGAAGACGGTTGCACCCAACATCTCCGACGCGCTGTACGCGCTGTTGACCAGCCCGACCACACCCTGGCAGCAGGATCAGAACTACCTGCCGGCGTTGTCCGAGGCAGGCGTGCCGGTTGCGCAGCGTGTCTTCGGCCTTGGGCACTATCTGCGGCCATGCATGGTGGAGTTCATCGGCTGCACGAACGTGCTGATGGAGAACTACCACACCAACAACACGCCGTTCTGGCAGCATCACCCAACCGATTGCACCAACGTCGTGATTCGCGGCGTGTTCGCCGACAGCATCGGACCGAACAACGACGGCTTCGACCCCGACGCCTGCAGCAACGTGCTGTGCGATACGGTCACGTTCAACACAGGGGACGACTGCATTGCGATCAAATCGGGCAAGGCGCTCGATACCGAATACGGTCCCTCGCAGAACATCGTCGTGCAGAACTGCACGATGAACAGCGGGCACGGCGGCATCACGCTCGGCAGCGAAATGAGTGGCGGCGTGCAGAACGTCTACGCGCGCAATCTGCAGATGCTCAACCAGAACTGGGCCACCAATCCGCTGAACATCGCGATTCGCATCAAGACGAACATGAATCGCGGCGGCTTCGTGAAGAACTTCTACGTCGATACGGTCACGCTGCCCAATGGCGTCAATCTCACCGGCTCGGGCTATGGCAGTTCGCTGCTCGCGGGCAGTCCCATCAACAGTACGGTGCCGCTCGGCGTGGTCACGTCGACGGCGGGCAATCCGTCCGCGTCGCAGGGCGGCCTGATTACCTTCGATTGCGACTATGATCCGGCTGGCGATGCCGTGCGCGAAAGTCCGCCGGTCGTGCAGAACGTGAACATCTCGAACGTGCAGGTGACCGACGTGACGCTGAACGGCACTTCGGCCTCGTGCTTTCAGGCCATTGTGGCGCAAGGGCCGGTCGGCTTCGACTACAACGGCCCCGCACCCACGCCGGCGATTCCGGCGATCACCGGTGTCACGATCTCGAACTGCAACCTCGGCACGCCGGTGAACAACGGCACAGCAAGCGCGACCACGCCGGGGCCGATTTACGCGTACAACGTCAACGGCATTCAGTTGAACAATGTCATCATTGGCGGCAAGACGTACAACACGACGATCGTCGACCAGCGCTAGTCACGAGATGACACGCATAACAGGTTGACGTCACGGGGACGGGAAGGGCATGCGGCGCAGCGTGGATGCGCGGTATTGCCGGTCTCGTCCCCGACTCTATGAAGGAGCAGCAGATGAGTCGGGATGAAGCGATGCGTAGCGGCATCGAAGCGGGTTGGTGCACCCTGTGCGTGACGTTTGCAGGTCCGACGGAGGCGAACCCATGAGCGCAGCAGCGAGCCTTCGTGCGGAACGGGTGGAAGCGGCGGGCGCCGTGCCGGCGACGGTTGGCGAAAGCCCAATCTGGCACGCGGTAGAAGGCGCTTTCTATTGGGTCGATATTGTGGCGCGGAAGATTATCCGCCTGCATCTCGAGTCCGGTGTGCGAGCCGAATGGGTGCTGCCGGAGCGCGTGGCCTGCCTCGCCTTCGGAAGCGCAGGCGGCCTGCTGGCCGGCCTCGAAACGGGCCTGTTCTCCGTTACGCTGCCCGAACCTGGCGCGGCGGGTGAAACCGCCGGCACGGCGCCGCTTCAGGCCCACGTGCGCAAGCTGGCCGCGCCGGCGTTCCCGCTGCCGGACATGCGCTTTAACGACGGCCGTTGCGACCGTCAGGGACGTTTCTGGGCGGGCACGATGGTGCAGGACAATCCCACTGCGCGGCCGGCTGGCGAATTGTTCCGCTTCGATACGCAGGGCACATTGTCGGCGCCGGTCATCGACGGCTTGATCGTGCAGAATGGCCTCGCCTGGTCGCCGGATGGCGCCACCATGTATCTCTCGGATTCGCATACGTCGCAACGCCTTATCTGGGCATTCGACTACGACGGTCAAATGGGCGAGCCGCACAACCGGCGTCTGTTCGCCGACCTGCATCACTACGTGGGCCGCCCCGACGGCGCGGCGATGGACGCCGACGGCTGCTACTGGATCTGCGCCAACGACGCGGGCCGGGTGCTGCGTTTCACGCCGCAGGGCAAGCTGGACCGGCAAATCGAATTGCCGGCCATGAAGCCTTCGATGTGCGCATTCGGCGGCCGCGCGCTCGACACGCTGTTCATCACGACGATCCGCCCGGATGCAGGCGCGAACGAAAGCGATGGACATGTGTTTGCGGTGCGCCCCGGCGTGACGGGGTGTGCGGAGACGGCCTATGGCGGGGTGCTCTGACGCCTTCTGAATGACTGCCCTTACGGGCGCCGCGATCGACGGGTAGACTTGCGTATGCGCATACAGTTCATATACTCAACATATAACTTCAGCGAGATCGCGTGAACACTAATTCCACCTCCAGTCCCGAGAAACTCGGCGAGCTGGCCTATCAGACGCTACGCCGCATGATCCTGGACAAGGCTTTACGCAGCGGTGGTCCGGTCGTCGAGGGGCGGCTTGCCGAGGAACTCAACATCTCTCGCACGCCGATGCGCGAGGCCCTGCTGCGTCTCGAAGGCGAGGGGTTGCTGGTGCGAGCAGGAGCGCGCTCGTATTCGGTGCGTTTTGTCAGTGCCCAGGAGTACTTTCAGGCCATGAAAGTGCGCGAACTGCTCGAAGCGGAGGCGATCGGCCTCGCTATCGGCAAGATCGACAAGAAGCTGGTTCAGCAGTTGGTCAAGAAGATCAAGGCATTGAGCAGCGGCCAGCAGGAACAGGCTCACTGGCAGATCGACGATCAGGTCCACACCATGATGGCGCGCGCCAGCGGCAACGACGTGCTCGCCCATACCATCGATCTGGTGCGCACCAACAGCCGCCTGTTTGAATTGATCACGCCGTTCAATCGCATCGAAGAAGATCGCGCAGAACATCTGGCGATTCTCGAAGCGTATCTGGCGGACGACGCAGAGGCGGCGCGCGCCGCCGTCCGCAAGCATCTGCAGAATTTGCGCCGCTTTGTGCTCGACCGGCTAGCCGAAGGCACCTATAGCTGACGGCGTGGGCGCGGAACCATTCCGCCGCGCGCCGGTGCCTGAGCGGGGCTATCAGTGGCGCAGAATCTTTCCAACAAACTCACGCGTGCGCGCTTCCTGCGGCGCATCGAGTACCTGCTGCGGTGTCCCGGTTTCGATCACGTGGCCGCCCGCCATGAACACCACCTTTGACGACACCTCGCGCACGAAGCCCATTTCGTGCGAGACGATAAACATCGTGATGCCGTCCGACGCGAGTTCGCGGATCGTGTCGAGCACTTCATTGACGAGTTCAGGGTCGAGCGCGGCGGTGACTTCATCGAGCAACAACACCTTTGGTTTCAACGCGAGCGCCCGTGCGATTGCGACACGCTGTTGCTGACCGCCCGACAATTGGTCAGGGTAGGCATGCAAGCGATGCGCAAGACCGACGCGGGTCAGCAGATTGATCGCATTCTGCTCGACCTCGGCACGCGGCCATCGTTTGATCCTGGTCGGCGTGATCATCACGTTGTCGATCACGGTCATGTTCTGGAACAGGTTGTACTGCTGGAACACAATCGCGATATCCGAGCGCAGTGCACGGACGGCTGCCCGGTCCGCGTAGTTCACCTCGCTGCCGTTCAGGCGCACACTGCCATCCTCGGGCAACAGCAGCCCCATCAAGACGCGTAGTAAGGTACTCTTGCCCGAGCCGGAAGGCCCGATCAGGCTGACTATCTCGCCCTTCTCGACGGACAGATTGATGCGCTCCAATACTGTGTGCGGACCGTAGGAGGCCTTCAGGTCAACGATTTCGAGTTGCGGCAAGATTTTTCTCCAGGCGTTTACCGAGGCGCGACAGGGGATACGACATCAGAAAATACAGCGCCAACACCGTTCCGTACACGAATGTGGCGGAAAAGCCCTTGTTACTGAGCACTTTTCCCGCCGAGGTGAGTTCCATCACGCCGATTTGCGAAGCCAGCGCGGTGTCCTTGATGAACATGACGAAGAAGCCGAAAGTGGGCGGCAAGATCACGCGCCACGCCTGCGGCACGATCACATAGCGCAGCGTCTCCAGGTGGCTGAAGTTCAGCGTGCTGGCGGCTTCCCACTGGTTGACGTGAACCGATTCGAGACCACTGCGCACGATCTCGCCGAGATACGCCGTGGCGATCAGGCATATGCTGATCAATGCAACGGTGAAGGTCGACAGGTTGGCGTTGATCGACTGACTCGCGAAAAACACCAGCATCAAGGTGACAAGAAACGGCACGCGCCGGAACAGCAGGCAGTACGCGAACATCAGCGCGCGCACCGGCGCCATCGCGCGTGAGCGCGTCGCACGCAAGATTGCCACCACGAAGCCCGAAACGAAACCCGCGAAGCAGCCGATCACCGACAGAACGAAGGTCGCGACGAGCCCTTCGAGCAGCAATAGTACGTTGTAGTACGAGAACAGCTGGGTGAGTTGTGACAGGGTTGAGCCGAACATCAGAACACCTTTATCTTCGCGCGGCAGACGTGACGGCCGAACATCGCCAGCGCGAAGGTAGCCAGCAGCGTGATGGCGATATACATGACCGCGGCCACACTAAACGCTTCGACAGACAGGTAGGTCTGCGAACTGATGTTATAGGTGCGTCCCGTGAGCTCCTCGACACCGAAGATCGATGCCATCGAAGTGCCGAGCGTCATCACGATGAACTGGTTCGACAGCGGTGGAAACATGACCTTTATCACGTGTGGAAAGATTACATGCCGGACGATCTGCGGCGTCGAAAAGCCGAGCACCTCGGCCGCTTCGATTTCCACCCATCGTACCGACGCGAAACCGGCGCGCTGGATTTCGCACAGGTAAGCGCCCGCGTTAAACGTGGCGCCAATCAGGACCGCGGTGTAGGGCGATAACGTGATGCCGATTCCGGGTAGTGCGAAGAACAGGAAGAAAATCTGCACCAGCTGCGGCGTATTGGTCGCGAAGCTCACATACGCGCCAACGAGGCGGCGTACAAAAACCGGCCCGTAGCGCAGGAGCGACGCGCAGACGAGTCCGATCAGCATGCCGAACGCGAACGCCAGCACCGCGATCTGAAGACTGAGCCACGCGCCACCGAGCAGATACGGCCATTGCTCGAGGATGGGCCCGAACTGTAGCGTCATCGAATCAGCACTCCTTGCAACGAAGATAGGCAGCGCGCGTCGCCCTATGCGGCGACGCGCGCTGCCGGTGACGAAGCAAAGTTACTGCGCGGCAACCACCGGCGGCGCAGCAGTCGGGTCGTACAGCATCGGGCTGCCAAACCATTTCTTCCAGCTCGCTGCCACAAAACCGTTCTTTTGCAGTATGCCGATTTCCTTGTTCAAACGCTCGGTCAACTCGGTATTGCCTTTCTTGATACCGATACAGTCGTAATCCACTTCGATCGGTGCGTCGACCACGCGCCATTTCGTCGGATAGTTTTTCGTGTAGCTCAGCATGAAATCGAGCACGTCGATCAGCGCGTCGGAGCGGCCCTGCGCAATCGAGCGGACCGCGTCGGGGTAGTTATCCAGCAGCAGCAATTGCGCCTTGGGCAGCTTGTCCTGGATCAGCTTCACCGGCGTCGTACCGCGCACCTGCACGAGCCGCACCGATGGGTCGTTCAGTTGCGTCCAGTCTTTATAAGGCTTGTCCTGGGTGGTCAGCACGCCGAGCACTTCGGTGTTCACGGGGTCCGTGAAGTCGATCACTTTCAGCCGGTCTGCGTTGCGCGTCATGCCGCCCATCACCGCATCGATCTTGTCGGCCATCAGAAACGGCACACGGTCGTTCGATCCGACCGGCACGATTTCCAGCTTGACGCCCAGCGAGTCCGCAATCTTCTTCGCGATGCTCACATCGAAGCCGTCGATATTGTTTTTCGCATCGTAGGTGCCGAGGGGCGGCAGGTTCGGGTTAATACCGAACACGATCTTCTTCGACGCGAGAATCTCGTCCAGCGTGCGTGCGCTTGCATCGAGTGAGCCGAGCAGCGCGCATGCTGCGAGGCCGACGGCGAGCATGCGGCTCAGGATGATCGAGGGTTTCATGCTGTAACTCCGTGAGAGGACGTCAAGGTGTGGAAAGTGCTGGATCGAGGCGTTCGCGGCGCCGTTTGTTTTTGGCGACTTTGCGTATACGTATCGTATACGTTAGTATCAAAGCATCGCCTAAATTACTTGTCAAGCGAGGTTGATGCCGATGTCTGCAGAGGACGCCATGCGTATTCACGACTCGAAGCATGCGGGTGCGATTGAGCTGTTTTTCAACGGCCGGCGCTTCACAGCGCGCGCCGGCGAAAGCGTCGCGGCCGCGCTGTTCGCGTCCGGCGTGAAGGCGTTGCGCGTGAGTCCGCGTCTGCGAGAGGCGCGCGGTATGTTTTGTCTGATGGGATCGTGCCAGGAGTGTCTGGTGATGGTAGACGGCCGCCGCGTGCTCGCTTGCCAGACGCCTGTCAGCGAGGGCTTGCGTATCGAAACCGTTCAGGAGACCGGCGCCGATGTCTGAATTCGACGTGGTGGTGCTCGGAGGGGGCCCGGCAGGCGCGAATGCGGCGCTGGCGGCAGCGTCGACCGGGCTAAGCGTCGCGTTGTTCGACGAAAACCCCAGCGCCGGCGGCCAGGTTTATCGCGCACCCATAGATGGCCCCGGCGCCGGCATCGACGCCGGCAGCGGCGCCGATCAGCAGGCTGGCGACGCACTGCGGCGTGAACTTGCTGCGAGCACGGTGACGACTTTCTTTGCCCATCCGGTGTGGGCGGTGACCGGCGAGTACCGTGTCGACGCTACCGGTCCGCATGGCCCCGTGCATTGCTCGGCACGGGCGTTGATCGTGGCGTCCGGGACGACCGAACGGGTCGTGCCGTTCGAAGGATGGACGACGCCAGGCGTGATCGGTCTCGCCGCTGCGACGATCCTGCTGAAATCGCAAGGCATGCTGCCCGGCCGCTCGACCCTCGTCGCCGGATGTGGTCCGCTGCTCGCGGCCGTGGCGGCGAAAACCATTGAAGGTGGCGGCAAGGTCGAGGCGATTGCGGACCTCGCCGGTACCGCGGACTGGGCACGTACGGTGCCCGCGCTGCTCGCACGTCCTGATCTGCTGTGGCAAGGCGCAAAGTGGTGGCGCACGATCCGCCGCGCCGGCACGCCTCGCCTCGCGCGGCACATGATCGTTCGTGTCGAGCCGGCCGGTGAGCGCTTACGCGCCACGCTTGCGCCCTGTGAGGCGGCCGGACACCCAATAGACGGAAAACAGACAACCGTCCTCGTCGATTGCGTTGCCGTGGGACACGGGCTCACGCCTTCCACCGAAATCACCCGGTTGTTGCGCGCGAGACATGTTTATTCGCGTACAGCGGGAGGGTGGGTCGCTGTCGCCGATCAGGACGGGCGCACGTCGCGTCCTCTGCTGTATGTCGCCGGCGACGGTGCCGGTATCGCGGGTGCGGCCGCAGCGGCGACACACGGCGTGCTGGCCGGGCTGGCGTGTGCGCTCGATCTCGGCGCCTCGAACCCCTCGCGCCTGAAGCGCCGCGCCGAGCTGGCGCGCAAGGCGCATCGGCAGGCAGCGCGCTTTGGACATGCAATGGCAAAGCTGATGGCGCTGCGCACCGGTCACGTCGACAGCATCGCACCGGATACCATCGTGTGCCGTTGCGAGGACGTGACACGCGCCGAGATCGACGCCGCATGCGAAGCCGGCGCACAGGAGGTCAACCAGCTCAAGGCGTGGACACGTTGCGGCATGGGCCCGTGCCAGGGCCGCACGTGCGGCGACGTCGCGGGTGAACTGCTCATGCGGCGCGTGGGCGCTGCGTCGCGCGAAAGCGTCGGATGCTTTTCCGCCCGCACGCCGTTGCGTCCGGTGGAGGTCGAAGCGCTAACCGGCGAGTTCACGTACGACGATATTCCGATTCCGAAGGCGGCCCCGCTATGAGCACGCCGGGTCAAACGGTGCATGGCCCCTTCGATGCCGCCGTCGTCGGCGGCGGCGTGATGGGCTGCACCACCGCGTTGTTCCTCGCGCGTGGCGGCATGCGTGTGGCGCTCATTGAACGCGACGCGCTATGTCGCGCTGCATCCGGGGTGAACGCGGGCACGCTCACGCTCCATATGACACGCGCCGCTTTGGTCCCCTACGCGATGCGGGCATGGCAGATGTGGATGGAAACCGATCAATGGCTTGGCTCGAGCGTACTCGCGACCGCTGCGCCGGGACTGTCGCTCGCCTTTACGGAAGCCGAACGTGAACTGCTGCGGGCCCGTGCTGCGGCACGGCGCGAATACGGCGCGCAGATCGACCTGCTCGAGCGCGACGCCGCGCTCGCGATCGAACCCGGCCTCAACCCCGCGATGCTCGAAGCCGCGTTCTGCCGGACCGACGGTTTCGCCAGCGCGTATCTGACGGGGCGTGCCTATCATGCCGCACTGCGTGCGGCCGGCGTACAGCTCTTCGAGCAGACGGCCGCTGCCCGTATCGATCAGATCAATGGACACTACCGGGTGCATGGCCCCGACAACCACGATGGCTCGATTCGGATCGACGCCACGCGCCTCGTGATGGCGGGCGGCGTCTGGCTGGAACCGCTGCTGGCCATGCTCGATGTCCGCATTCCCGTGAAGACGCTGGTGAACCAGTTGATCATCACCGAACGGATGCCGCCTGTGATGCGTTCGGTGCTGAGCATTGCGAACGGGTTGCTGTCGATGAAGCAGTTTGCCAACGGCACGGTGCTGATCGGTGGCGGCTGGCAAGGTGTCGGTGATCGCGCACGCGGCCCCGTCGAGACCATTCCGCAAAACCTCACTGGCAACTTGCGGCTCGCACAACATGTGATCCCGGCACTCGCCAAAGCGCGTGTGGCGCGTATCTGGTTAGGGCTCGAAGCGGAGACGGCCGACGCCATGCCGATGATCGGCCCACTGCCTGGCCTTGCCGATGCGTGGGTCATCGGCTGCGTGCACTCCGGTTACACGAGCGGCCCCTACATGGGCAAGCTGCTCGCTCAAACGATGCTCGGCGAGACGCCCGAGCTGCCGTTGTTCGATCCTGCGCGGCTCGTTGCGGCCGCGCCCGAACTCCCTCATCGAGAACAGACCCCATGATCCCCTCGCATGACGCTCCCTTCAATGGCATCTATGCCGCCACGCTGTGTCCGCTCGATGCAGATGGCCGCCATCTGGACGAGGCCGCGCTCGCGCGCCATCTCGAAGACGTGGCAGCGGTCGACGGAATTGTCGGCCTGCTGATCAACGGCCATGCGGGCGAGAACGTCGCCTTGTCGCGAGAGGAAAAGCGGCGTGTGGTGGAGATTGCCGGCAGTGTTTGTGGCGACCGCTCGATCATCGTCGCGGGTATCAACTCGGAAGACAGCTACGAGGCCCAAACGCATGCCGACGACGCACAACGTGCGGGCGCCGACGCGATACTGCTGTTTCCGCCTTACTCGTGGGCGCTTTCCACCGATCTGGAAACCGTTGTCGCGCATCACCGGATCGTCAACGAGAACGCGCGCTTGCCGATGATGCTGTACCAGGCGGGCGTCAACACGGGTGCGATGGCCTACACGCCGGAGATGCTGACGGCGCTGGTCAGCCTGCCGGAGGTGGTGGCGATCAAGGAAGGGAGCTGGGAAACCGGCGCCTACGAGGCCAACCGCAGACTCGCGAAAGATGTTGCGCCGCATGTGGCCGTCATGGCGTCAGGCGATGAACACCTGTTCCCATGCTTCGCGATCGGGACCGAAGGCAGCCTTGTGAGTCTCGCTGCCGTGGTGCCGGAGTTGATCGTCGCGCTGTATCGGGCGGTACTGTGCGGCGAACTCAGCGAGGCGCAACGGCTACATGCCCATGTGTATCCGCTGGCAAAGGCCATTTACGGCACCGCCCCCGGCTCGCATGCGAATGCGCGACTGAAGGCCTGTCTGCATCTTCTGGGAAAATTTCCGCAACCTTCGATGCGTCCGCCGATCCCGCGCCTGTCCGCCGCGGAGACCCGCCGCCTCGAAGAGGCACTCTCTTTTGCGCTTGCCGCTGACACCGAACGGAGCGATTCATGACTCACACCCCGACCCGCATCCTGATCCGTGGCGGACGCCTGATTACGGCCGTCGACGACTACGTTGCCGATATCGTCATTCAGGGTGAGCGCATTGTCTGTATCGGCCAGCAGCTTGAAGCGGGACCGGACACCCGTGTGATCGACGCGAGCGGCCTGCTGGTGTTCCCCGGCGGCGTCGATGCGCATACGCACATGGAGAATACGTTCGGCCCTTCGGTGACCTGCGACAATTTCGCTTCCGGTACACGCTCGGCCGCGTTCGGCGGCACCACGACGATCATCGACTTTGCCCTGCAAAACGCCGGCACAAGCCCGCTCGATGCCATCGCCCGCGCGCAGTCGAAAGCGGCTGCGGTCGCCAGCATCGACTACGCGTTCCACGTGATCGTCACGCACGTCGACGAAAGCGTACTCGGCGACATGCAATACGCGATTCGTCACGAAGGGGTGTCGAGCTTCAAGATGTTCATGGCGTATCCGGGCACCGTCATGTCGGACGACGCCTCGATCTTTCAGGCCATGCGTATGGTCGGCCAGCACGGCGGCATGATCGCGTTGCACGCCGAAAACGGCACCGTGATCGACCTGCTGATTCGTGAGGCGATCGCGCAAGGTCATACGTCGCCGCGCTATCACGCACTCACGCGCCCGGCCATCATGGAAGGCGAAGCGACGCATCGCGGCATCAAGCTTGCGGAACTCGCGGAAGCGCCGGTGTACTTCGTGCATCTTTCGGCCAAGGAGGCGCTGAAACATGTGATCGAAGCGCGCGATCTCGGCATTCCGGTGTTTGCGGAAACCTGTCCGCACTATCTGTTCTTCGACGACTCGGCGTACGCCGACGAAAGTTTCGATACCGCACGCTATGTCATGAGTCCGCCGCTGCGCTCGAAAGACGCGCAGAACGCGCTATGGACCGCGCTGAAAACCGACGACCTGCAACTCATTTCAACCGATCATTGTCCCTACTGCATGAAGGAGGGGCATCGGGGCAACGTCAACCAGAAGCCGCTTGGCCGCGACGACTTTTCGAAAATTCCAAACGGTGTGCCGGGCGTCGAAACGCGCATGACGGTGGTGTACGACGGCGGCGTGCGGACAGGTCGAATCTCGCTGAACCGTTTCGTCGAGCTGACCTCGACGGCGCCCGCGAAACTGTTCGGGCTGTTCCCGAAGAAAGGCACGCTGGCGATCGGCAGTGACGCCGATATCGTGCTGTTCGACCCGGGTGAGGCGCATACGATTCGCGCAGACACGCAGCACAGCGATTGCGACTTCACGTTATTCGAAGGTCATCAGGTGACCGGACGGGTGAAGAAGGTGTTGCTGCGCGGCGAGTTGTTGATCGACGACGGCGAGTGGGTGGGCGGCACCGGACACGGACAATTTGTGCCGCGTGGCGAGCTGGGCGCGCACTGGTAGCGCCATCATGCCGATCTACGACTATCGTTGCGACGCATGCGGCGCGTTCGATCAGATGCGCAGCGTCGTCGCGCGCGATTTGCCGGCGGAGTGCCCATGGTGCGGCATGGCTGCAGTGCGGATTCCGAATGGGTTACCGGTACTGATAAGGCATGCTGACGATCAGGCAGCCAGCGACGACGGCGCGTACCTGGCGAGGCACAGGACGGGGTGCCGGTGTTGCCTGTGAGACGGGCGAAAAGACCCTGTGAATCTGTGCCCGCACTGCAATCAGGTGCGGCTGAGGTAGTCCGTCTTGTCCAGTCCGATCGCCGCGTGCGTGCTAACATGTTAGCGTGCAACCCACACGTACATGAGACCGGCTATGAACACGATGGCACCGGCAAAAACCGAGCCGGACGAGACCCAGGGCAAATCGCTACGTCTCGTCGCCTATGAAAATTTCACGCAGCAAATCCTGAACGCCAATATCCGCCCAGGGCAATTCGTCTCGCAGCGCGAACTGATGCTGCTGACCGATATGCCGCTGGGCGCGATTCGCGAGATGGTGCCGCGCCTCGAAGCCGAAGGGCTGATCAAGACCGTGCCGAACCGCGGCCTGCAGGTCTGTCATGTGGATCTGCGGCTGATCCGCAATGCCTTCCAGGTGCGTCTCGTGCTTGAGCGCGAAGCGGTGGCGAATTTCACGCGCACCGCCTCGGACGCCGATCTGGACAAGATCGAGCGGGCCCACAGGGATATCGTGCGCCGCGCGCTGGCCAAGAAAATCGACGACCGTCTTCTCAACGACGCGCAGACCGTCGACTGGGGGCTGCACGACATGATGATCGACGCCATGGGCAACGAAATCATCTCGAACATCTATCGGGTCAACAGTTTGCGCATTCGCCTGATCCGCCTGGAGCATGTGGTGCTGAAGCCGGAAGTGGTGCTGCCGACCATGTACGAACATCTCGAACTGATCGCGGCGTTCAAGGCGCGCGATGTCGCAAAGGCCGTCGAACTGCTCAACACGCATATCGAGAACGCGCGCCAACGGTCGATGGGCAACTTCGGCTGACAGGACGCGCGCCGTCCGGAACGCATGGTAGAGGGCCCAGCGGAGCGGGCTCGTCACTGGCTCACAAATTCTTCTTTGACGGACCACTGATTTCTAACTAACATGTCAGTCACAGTTCGGTGCGTCATGAGACTGAACGGAGACGATGGCGAGCGGGGCGGACGGACGTCGGGCCGCGCCACGCATGACGGGAGGAAACGGGTATGTCTTTCGATGGACAAGGCGTCCTGGCAGCCGTGACGACGCCGCTCGATGCGGCGAACCGGGTGGATCTGCCGCTGCTCGCGCAGCATTGCGCGGAGCTTCTGCGGCGCGGCCTGCATGGCATCACGTTGTTCGGCACCACTGGCGAGGGTCCGTCGTTCACCGTCGCCGAGCGGAGCGCCACGCTTGAAGGTCTGCTCGCACGGGGGATCGAAAGCAGCGAGCTGGTGGTCGGCACGGGCGCCGCCGCGCTCGGCGACGCGGTTCAATTGACGCGGCATGCGCTTGACCAGGGCTGCCGGCGCGTGTTGCTGCTGCCGCCGTTCTTCTTCAAGGGTGTCAGCAGCGCGGGCGTGGCCGACGCGATCGGGTCGGTGATCGACGCGGTCCGCGATCCGCAATTGCGCGTCATCCTGTATCACATCCCCCAGGTGTCCGGCGTGGGCTTCGACGACGAAGCCATCGCGACGCTGCGCGAGCGCTACGGCAGCGTGATCGACGGGATCAAGGACAGCAGCGGGAGCCTCGAGCATTCGCTCGGGCTGATCCGTCGGCACGCGGGCCTGAAGGTCTATGTGGGCGCCGAGGACACGATTGGCCGGGCCCGCGCGGCGGGTGGCGCGGGATCGATCTGCGGGCTGGCGAACCTCGCGCCGGAGCAGGTCCTCGCGTCCTACCAGCGTGCTGAGGACCCGGAGTCGGGCGTCCTCAAGGAACTCTTGCATGCGGTCCAGGGCCAGCCCTTCGTTCCGCTTCTGAAGGCGTGGCTTGCCGCGTCCCAGGGCAATGACGGCTGGCGCCGGGTCAGGGCGCCGCTGGTGGCCGCAGGCGCCGAGGCGGCGGCTTCACTGCCGCGCTCGTTGCGTCCCGCCACAGCGCTGTAAATACAACTGCGAACCCGCGCACGACCCGGGGACAAGAAGGAGACGAGATGGATCACGAACTCTGCCTGCCCGAGCAGGCCGGCGATGCGGCACAGACGTTGTTCGCGGCTTTGCGCGAGGCACTCGGCGCCGCCGCGGTGCTGACCGGTGAGGACATTCCGGCGCGCAACGAGAAAGACTGGAGTACGCTCTGCGCGCTTCGGCCGCTCGCCGTCCTGCGTCCCACCGACACCGAGGGCGTCGCCGCCGGCATGCGCATTTGCGCGCAGCATGGCGTGGCGGTCGTGCCGCAAGGCGGCTTGACCGGCCTGTGCGGCGGGGCGCGACCCGTCGAAGGCGCGGTGGCTTTATCGCTCGAACGCATGGTGGGGGTCGAGGAAATCGATCCCGCCTCCGCGACCATGACGGTCAGGGCCGGCACGCCGTTGCAGACCGTGCAGCAGGCGGCGGACGAGGCCGGCTTCTTCATCCCGCTGGATCTCGGCGCGCGCGGGTCGTGTGCGATCGGCGGCAATCTCTCGACCAACGCCGGCGGCAATCGCGTGATCCGCTACGGCATGGCGCGCGAGATGGTGCTCGGACTCGAAGTCGTGCTGCCCGACGGCAGCGTGGTCACCAACCTCAACAAGATGCTGAAGAACAACGCGGGCTACGACCTCAAGCATCTGTTTATCGGCAGCGAGGGGACGCTCGGCATCATCACGCGCATTGTGCTGCGTCTGTTTCCCAAGCCGGGTTGCACGATGGCGGCTGTGTGCGCCGTCGAAAGCTACGACAAGCTGATCGCGTTGCTGAATGCCGCGCGGCGCGGCCTCGGCCCGCTCCTGTCCGCATTCGAAGTGATGTGGCCGGACTACTGGCGCACGGTCACGCAGCGCGTGCCCGGCGTGAGCAATCCGCTAGCCGGCGAGCACGCCTGCTATGTGCTGATCGAAGCCCAGGGCATGGATGAGGCGTTCGACGCGCCGCGTTTCGAAACCTGGCTCACGCGCCAGATGGAAGCCGGCGTGCTTGCCGATGCAGCGCTCGCGCAATCGCTCGCGGACGTGCAGGCCTTCTGGGGCGTGCGCGATGCCTGCGCCGAATTTCCGCAGGTGCTCGGGCCGCACGAGTCGTTCGACATCGGCTTGCCGGTCGCGGTGATGGACCAGTACGTGAGCGCATGCGGCGCCGCCCTGCGCTCGCGTTTTGCCAATGCGGTCGCGCTGTTCTATGGACACATCGGCGACGGCAACCTGCACATCGTCGCCTGCGTGCCGGGTGCGTCTGCCCAACCGAAAGAGGAGATCGCCGGCATTGTCTACGGTCTCGTGCAGCAATTCGGCGGCACGATTTCCGCGGAACACGGCATTGGCCTCACCAAGAAAGCATGGCTGCCGTACACGCGCAGCGAACCCGAACTCGCATTGATGCGGCGCCTGAAGGCCGCGCTGGATCCGCAGAATCTGCTCAATCCGGGCAAGGTAGTCTGAATCCCCGCTTACGACGATCACCGGCGCCAGACCGGATGTCGTATGGCGACAAGGGAACACACAGGAGACGAGATGGAGACGAACCTGAACCCCGGCAACGGGGAGGAAGAGGCTTTGCTGGAACGCGCCATCCGGCGCGCGAAATGGCGGATCGTGCCGTTTCTGATCCTGATGTACATGATGGCCTATCTGGACCGCGCGAACATCGGTTTTGCGCAGCAGGCCTATCAGGCGTCGACGGGGGTGAGTAGCGCGGCGTTCGCGTTCGGCGCGGGGATTTTCTTTGTCGCCTATGCACTCTTCGAAGTGCCAAGCAATCTGATGATGCATCGCGTGGGCGCACGCATCTGGCTCTCGCGCATCATGGTCACGTGGGGACTGATTTCGGCGGCCATGGCGTATGCAAGGAGCGATTCGCTGTTCTCCTTCATCCGCTTCTTTCTTGGCGCGGCTGAGGCGGGGCTCTTTCCTGGCGCGGTCCTCTATATGACGTACTGGTTTCCCGCCCGCGCGCGTGGACAGATCATGGGGATCTTCTATTTCGGCTCGCCGCTGGCATTGATGCTGGGTGGCCCGCTTTCGGGGTATCTGCTGGAGCTCGATGGCCTGTTCGGCCTGCACGGCTGGCAACTGATGTTCCTCGTCGAGGGACTGCTGGCGTCGTTGGTGGGTGTCTGGGGCTATTTCTACCTGTGTAATCGTCCCGAGGATGCGGCCTGGATGCCGCGCGACGAAGCGCAAGCGCTCGCGCGTGCTCTCGCCGCTGAAGAGCGGCAGAAACTCCAGATGGGCAAGACCAGTTTCCGCGCCGCGCTAGCCGATCCCAAGCTCCTGCATTTCGCTATCCTCTATTTCTCGATCCAGATTGCCGGCTATGGCGTGGCGTTCTATCTGCCGAGCCAGGTGAGTGCGCTGCTGCATGTCAAGGTGGGCCTGCACGTCGGTTTGATATCGGCGATTCCGTGGGCTTGTGCGATTGTCGCGGGCGCGTTTTATCCGGGCTTTGCGGTGCGCACCGGATATCGGCGCGGCTTTGCGGTGCTGTCGGCGCTGTCGATTGCGGGCGGCCTCGCGGTCTCCGCCAACACGGGTCCGGTGGCGGCAATCGTGGCGCTCTGCTTCGTGACCATGGGCATCATGACCGTTCAGCCGATCTTCTGGACCTTCCCGGCGGCGTACCTGGGCGGCACGGCAGCGGCGGGGGGCTTCGCGGTGATCAACGCTATCGGCAATCTCGGCGGCTTCTTTGCGCCCACGGTGAGGAACGCGGCCGAGGTGTCGTTTCATTCGCCCGCCGCGGGGCTCTATGTGCTTGCCGCGAGCGGGCTCGTCGCGGCATGTCTGATTGCCATGCTGCGTCCCGCGCAGGCCGATAGTCGTGCGGGTAAACCGGGTAAGCCGGCCAAGCCGGCCGAGCCGCTGCACGCGAAGATCTGACGACCGCGCCGGCGACGATGATCGACAACCCATCAAATCCATCGCACCCGCCAGGGCAATCCGCACCGCCGCGAATCCGCCGCGCGCAGACGGTCTCGCTGACGCTGCTGCTGGTCAGCGGCGTCGTCAACTACCTGGACCGCGGCACGCTCGCGGTGGCCAATCCGCTGATTCGCGCCGACCTCGGCCTGTCGCTCGGGCAAATGGGACTGCTGCTGTCGGCGTTCCTGTGGAGTTATGCGCTGTGCCAGTTGCCGGTGGGCGGCCTCGTCGACCGCATCGGGCCGCGCCGGTTGCTCGGCCTCGGGCTGATCCTCTGGTCGCTCGCGCAGGCAGCCGGCGGCCTCGCGTCGGGCTTCGGCTACTTCGTCATCGCTCGCATCCTGCTGGGGATTGGCGAAGCGCCGCAGTATCCGTCGGCGGCGCGGGTGGTAAGCAACTGGTTTCCGCTGCGCTCGCGCGGCATACCCACCGGCATTTTCAATGCGGCTTCGCCGTTGGGCACCGCGCTGGCGCCGCTCTGCCTGTCGGTGATCGTGGTGTCGTTCCACTGGCGCTGGGCCTTTGTCATGACCGGCGCGCTGGGTCTCGTGGTAGCGCTCGTGTGGTTCGCGCTCTATCGCGATCCGGACCGCTCACGCATGAGCGAAGCCGAGCGCCGCTACCTCGACGCGGATGCGGACCTGTCCGGCACTCCGTCTCCTAAACTCAGCTTTGCGGAATGGCGCGGCCTGTTTGCGTATCGGACGACGTGGGGCATGCTGATCGGCTTCTTCGGCTCGGTGTATCTAAACTGGGTCTATCTGACGTGGTTGCCCGGCTATCTGACCATCGAGCGGCACATGAGCCTGCTGCGCACCGGCTTCGCGGCATCCGTGCCGTTCCTGTGCGGCTTTATCGGTTCGCTGCTGGCGGGCTGGTTCTCCGACCGTATTACGCAACGCAGCGGTTCGCCGGTGGCGAGCCGGCGCAACGCGGTGGTCATCGCGATGCTCGGCATGGTGGCCTTCACGATTCCGGCTGCGCTCGTCGAGAGCAATACGATTGCGCTCGCCTGCATTTCGGTGGTGATCTTTCTGGCGAATGCGGCGTCGGCTTCGTCGTGGGCATTGGCGACGGCTGCGGCGCCGCCTCGCCGGGTCGCGTCGCTGGGCGCGATCCAGAACTTCGGCGGTTTTCTCGGCGGCGCACTGGCGCCGATCGTGACGGGCTTCATCGCGCAGAGCGCGTCGTTCGTGCCGGCGCTGTTGACGGCGGCAGGCATCGCCTTCGTGGGGGCGTTGGCCTACCTGGTGCTGGTACGCCAGCCGATTCCCGAGCACGAACCGGCCGCGGCAGGCGCGCATGCACACGCGTAACGCGAAGGCGTGCTGCACAGGGCGCGCGCCGCGCAACGCAAATTTTTCCTGAGGAGAGCTTGATGGGTCATACACCGAAGACCGCGGGTGTCATTGAAGGGATCGTTCCGGTGATGCTGACGCCGTTCGACGATAAAGGCGCAATCGACTACGCCGGACTCGAACGTCTGATCGAGTGGTATCTGCAACACGGAGCGGACGCTTTGTTCGCGGTCGCGCAATCGAGCGAGATGCAGTTCCTGAGCCTCGCCGAGCGCAGCGCGCTGGCGCGCTTCGTGGTGGACAAGGTGGCGGGCCGCGTGCCGGTGGTGGCGTCCGGTCACATCAGCGACGATCCCGACGCGCAGGCCGAAGAACTGAACGCCGCCGCGGCCTCCGGGGCGCAAGGCGTGGTGCTGGTGACGAACCGGCTCGACCCGAAACGCGAAGGCACGGCGACCTTCCTCGCCAACCTGCAGCGTTTGCTGGCGCGTCTGCCGGCCGGGGTACCGCTCGGTCTTTACGAATGTCCTGCGCCGTATCGCCGGTTACTGTCCGATGAAGAACTACAGGCCTGTATCGACACCGGCCGCTTTGTGATGCTCAAGGACGTGAGTTGCGATCTCGCCACCGTGAAGCGGCGCGTCGCGTTGGCCGAGGGCTCGCCACTGAAGATCCTCAATGCAAACGCCGCGATCGCATGGGATGCGATGAAAGCAGGTTCGGCCGGTTTCAACGGCGTCTTCACCAACTTCCACCCGGATCTGTATCACTGGCTGCGCCACCACAGCGCTCAGAATCCCGCGCTGGCCGAAGAGCTGTCGACGTTTCTGGTGGTCGCGGCGGTCTCGGAAGCGCTCGGTTATCCGGCGCTCGCGAAGATCTACCATCAGCGTATCGGCACGTTTGCTTCGATCCGTTGCCGCGCGATCGATTACGACGTGCGCGAACGCTTCTGGGCACTGGACGCCGTGCTCGACAAGATCGTCGCCGGGACCGAACACTTTCGCGCGCGGATTGCAGCGTTGTAGATTCGGGCGCTGCAGCTTCGCCGGGCACCGCGCCGTTGCTGCACGCTACTCTGCGGCGCGGGCGGCTCAGCGCCGGCTCGCGCGCCGCGGCTTTTCCAGGTTCTCCAGCAACTCGTTGTGCTCCTGGCGCAGCAGGTCGACGAACTCGAGCGTCAGGCGATCGCGCGGCTGATGCGGCGGAAACAGCAGATACGTGGGGAACATCACCGAAGGCTTGAACGGCCGGATTTCGACTTCGGGCCCCGCAAAGTCACGCGCGACGATAGGGTGCGCGAGCGTCACGCCCATTCCGCAGCGCACCATCTCGCAACAGATCGCCGAATACTGCGCTTCGATGGCGAGCACCCGTTCCACCCCCACGCGGTCGAAGGCCTCATCCATTTGCGCCCGTGTGCCGTCCCCATGACAGAGCGAGATAAACGGCTCGCCCTGAAAGTCTTCAGCCTTGAGCACGCGCTTCTTTGCCAGCCGATGGCCCGCCGGCATGACGCAGACGGCCGCGACCTCCGACAGCATTTCCACTTCGCAGGTTGACGCTTCACTGCGGTACACCGCCACGCCCAGATCGCAAAACTGTGAGGAGGTCCAATGATTGATGGTGCCCGAGGTATTCACGTGCAGCGAAACGGTGACCTCCGGGCGCAACGCCTGGAAGCGTTTGATCACGTGCGGCACCAGCGTCAAACCGGCTGAGGGCATTGCTGCAATGCGCAAGCGCCCGCTACCCAGGTTCTTGATCTGCGCCGCGGCGTTGCTGAGCCCCTGCAGGCCGACATAGGCGCGTTCGACCTCGCGAAAGAAGGCGTTGCCTTCGCTGGTGGGGATCAGTCTGACGCCGCTGCGCTGGAACAGCAGCAGTCCGGTTTCGCGTTCGAGCTGGGTGATGAGCCGGCTGATGTTCGGTTGCGAAGTGAACAACTCCTTGGCCGCCGCGGTCATGGAGCCGGCCAGCATGACCGCGCGAAACGCTTCAATGTGCTTCAGATTCATCGAACGCAACCCATATCAGATCGGTATGGATTGTTATTTTATTCGTATTGGACGTTATGCACTTAGATCGACAGAATTAATTTCGCTCACACCTATCCCCCGCAATTGCCGGCAGCGTATCGACTGGAGAAATGCACATGAGACACCCGCAGCGAAGCCGTCGTCCGTCGTCGTTCCGTTCCTCATGGCGTCCGTTGCTGGCCGCGCTCGCCGGGGCCGGCGCGTTGTGCGGACCGCTGCTGGCGCACGCCGAGGCGACGCTTTACGTGGCCAACGTCGGCGGCTCGAATGAACAGATGTATCGGCAGACGATCATCCCGGCGTTCGAAAAGGCGCACAACGTCAAGATCGTCTACGTAGCGGGCAATTCGAGCGATACGCTCGCCAAGCTGCAGGCGCAGAAGGGCCATGAGCAGATCAACGTCGCCGTGATGGACGATGGTCCGATGTACCAGGCCATGCAGATGGGTTTGTGCTCGAAAGTCGACGACGCGCCGGTCATGAACGACCTGTATCCGCTCGCGCGGCTTGGGCCGAATGCAGTCGGGGTCGGCATGGTCGCCACGGGGATCGGCTATAACGAAGAAGCGTTCAAGAAGATGGGCCTGCCGCCGCCCGATTCATGGAGCGTGCTGACCGACAAGCGCCTGAAGGGCAAGCTCGGTGTGCCGCCGATCACCAACACGTACGGCCTGCACGCACTCGTGATGCTGGCGCGCATGAACGGCGGCGGCGAAAAGAATATCGACCCGGGTTTTACCGCGATGACGACACAGGTCGCGCCGAACGTGCTGTCGTGGGCGCCGACGCCAGGCGAGATGGACGGTCTGATGCAGAACGGCGACGTGATCCTCGCGCCGTATGGCAGCGGCCGTGCGGTTGCGCTGCAGAACACGGGCTTTCCGCTGAAGTTCCTTTATCCGAAAGAAGGCGGCATTGCCTTGCAGGTGGCGGCGTGCCCCGTGGTTGAGAACGCGCAGCCGGCGCTGTCGCAGCAGTTCATCCAGTATCTGTTGAGCCCGCAGGTGCAGGCCACCCAGGCGCAGGCGATGGGGCTCGGCCCGGTCAACAAGACGGTCAAGCTGGCGCCCGATGTCGCGGCGCGCGTGCCGTATGGCCCGGACCAGGTCGCGAAGCTGATCGCGGTCGACTGGACGACGATCAACCAGCACCGCGCCGAGTGGACCGAACGCTGGAATCGCAGCGTCGAGCGCTGAATGCTGAATTCGCCCACCCACCAGGGACGCACATGAGTTTCCTGACACTCAAAGGCATTTCGAAGCGCTACGGCGATTTCACCGCGATCGAGCAGATCGACCTTGATGTGGAGCGAGGGGAGTTCCTGTCGCTGCTTGGGCCGTCCGGTTGCGGCAAGACCACGACCCTGCAGATGGTGGCCGGCTTCGTCACGCCGAGCACCGGCACGATCACGCTCGACGGGCGCGACATCACCCATGAACGGCCCGAGAAACGCGGCATGGGGGTGGTGTTCCAGAGCTACGCGCTGTTCCCGCATATGACCGTCGACGGCAATGTCGGCTTCGGTCTCGAGATGCGCAACATGAAGCGGGCGGCGCGCGCCGAACGGGTGGCCGAAGCGCTCGAACTGGTACGTCTGAGCGGTTTGGGAAGCCGTTATCCGAAGGAGCTCTCGGGCGGCCAGCGGCAGCGCGTGGCGATTGCCCGCGCGCTGGCGATGCAGCCCGAACTGCTGTTGCTCGACGAACCGATGTCCAATCTCGACGCCAAGCTGCGCGAGGAAATGCACATCGAGCTACGTGCCATCCAGAAGCGTCTCGGCATCACGACGATCCTCGTCACGCACGATCAGGTCGAAGCGATGACCATGAGCGATCGCATTGCGGTGATGCATCGCGGCACGATCGCGCAACTGAGCACGCCGTTCGAAGCCTACGAGCGGCCTGAGACGCCTTTCGCGTCGACCTTCCTCGGCAAGACCAACTTGCTGCCGGGCGCGGTGGTGCGCCGCAACGGCCGCTGCGCCGAAGTGGACGTGGCGGGTACGACGCTCAAGGTGCCGCACGAAGGGCGGCCCGCGCAAGGCGAGGTGAACGTCTACATCCGCCCGGAGAAAGTCCGTCTGGCCGGCGCCGATGCGCGCGCCACCGGCTGTATCACGACGCGGGTGTTCGTTGGTAACCAGTGGCTGTTGCAGGTCGATACCGGTCTCGGCCGCCTGAGCGTGGCGCAGCCGAACTTCGGTGCGCCGCCGCCGGAAGAAGGCGAACACGTCGGCCTCGTGTGGTCCGACGACGACCTGCGCATGCTCGCAAAGGAACCCGGCAATGGCCACGCTTGATCAGGACCGCGCCGGCGCGGCGCCGTGGCTGCTGTCCGCACCGGCGCTCCTGCTGTTCGGCGCCTTGCTGCTGGTGCCGCTGGTGCTGACCCTCGTGCTGTCGTTTCACGTCTTCAGCGACACGCAGGGTACCCTCGCCGCCTACACCTTGTCGAATTACCTGCGGGTTATCACCGACCCGTACTACGGCGCGATCTTCGCGCGTACCGCAGGACTCGCCTTCGCGGTGACCGGGCTATGCATCGTGCTCGGCGTGCCTGAGACGATTGTGCTCGCGCGCATGAAGCGGCCGTGGCAGTCTGTGTGCCTGCTGATCGTGCTGGGGCCGCTGCTGATCTCGGTGGTGGTGCGCACGCTGGGCTGGCAGATCCTGCTCGGCAACAACGGAGTCCTGAACAACGCGCTGCAGGCGCTGCATCTCACCTCCGAACCGATCCGCCTCGTCTTCACGATGACGGGCGTGGTGATCGCGCTGACGCACGTGCTGGTGCCCTTCATGGTGATGTCGGTCTGGGCCACGCTGCAAAAGCTCGACCCGCAGGTCGAATGGGCCGGCCTGTCGCTGGGCGGCTCGCCGTTGCGGGTATTCCGGCGCGTCGTGCTGCCGCAGATCCTGCCAGGCGTGTTGTCCGGTTCGATCATTGTGTTCGCGCTGTCCGCTTCGGCGTTCGCCACACCGGCGCTGATCGGCGGCCGGCGTCTGAAGGTGGTCGCGACCGCGGCCTACGACGAGTTCCTCGGCACCCTCAACTGGCCGCTCGGCGCGACGATTGCCGTGCTGCTGCTGATCGCCAACGTGGCGATCGTGATGGGCTGCAGCCGGCTGGCCGAACGCCGTTTCAAGCATATCTTCGACTGACGCGGAGGCCGCCATGAAGCAGAACGGATTCTGGGGTCTGGTGTTCAACGCGCTGTTTCTCGCGTTTATCCTCGCGCCGCTCGTCGTGGTGATCGCGGTGTCGTTCACCGACAAGGGCTATATCTCGATGCCGTTCGACGGCGCCTCGCTGCGCTGGTTCAGGGCGATTCTGCAGAACGAGGACATCGTCGACGCCTTCTGGCTGTCGATCCGCCTCGCGCTCGTAGCGGCCACGCTCGGCGTGGCGCTCGCGGTGCCCGCGGCGCTGGCGATCGCGCGCTATCGCTTTCCGGGCCGCGGCGCGTTGACCGGCTTCTTCCTCTCGCCGATGATGATTCCCGCTGTCGTGCTCGGCATTGCGTTCCTGCGCTTTCTGAGCCTGCTCGGACTCGGCGGCTCGTTCTGGGCGCTGTGCGCGACGCACGTAATCATCGTGGTGCCGTACGCGTTACGGCTCGCGCTATCGTCGGCGGTCGGGCTCGATCGCGATGCGGAGCGGGCCGCTTTATCGTGCGGGGCGAGCCGCTTCACAGCGTTTCGCCGCGTCGTGCTGCCGATGATACGCACCGGTGTGGTCGGAGGCTGGGTGTTGTCCTTCATCCAGAGCTTCGATGAATTGACCATGACAATCTTTGTCGCGACGCCTGGCACGACCACGCTGCCCGTCGCGATGTACAACCAGATCGCGCAGACGATCGATCCGCTGGTGGCCTCCGTGTCGACCGTGTTGATCGTCGGCACGGTCGTCCTGATGCTGGTGCTGGACCGCATGGTCGGTCTGGACCGCGTCCTGATCGGAGAAACACGATGAGAGGTCATACGGCCGAAAGCCCCGATGTGCTGGTGGTAGGCGGCGGCCTGGTCGGTACGGCGGTGGCGTACGGGCTGGCGAGAGAAGGCGCCAGGGTCACGGTGCTCGACGAAGGCGACGGCGGTTTTCGCGCGTCGCGCGGCAACTTCGGTCTGGTGTGGGTGCAGGGCAAGGGCTACGGCCTGTCGCCGTACGCGCGCTGGTCGCGCAGTTCCGCGCAGCGTTGGCCCGCACTCGCGGCGGCCCTGCTCGAGGACTCCGGCGTCGACGTGTCGTTACGGCAGCCGGGTGGTTTTCATTTGTGCTTCTCGGACGAGGAGCTGGCCGAACGCGAGAAGCGCCTCTCTACATTGCAAGCGGAGCTGGGCGGCGACTATCCGTATCAACTGCTGGACGCCAAAGCGCTGCGCGAGCGTTTGCCCGCGGTCGGCCCCGCGGTGGTCGGCGCGAGCTATACGCCGATGGACGGCCACGTGAATCCGCTCAAGCTGCTGCGGGCGCTGCACCAGTCGATGCAGCGGCGCGGCGTGACGCTCATCGGCAGCAGCCAGATCAGCCGGATTGCGCCGGAAGCGGGGGGCTTCGCTGCTCACGGCAAGCTCGGGGTGTGGCGCGCGCCGCGCATCGTGCTGGCCGCGGGCCTTGGCAATCGCGCGCTGGCGCCGCAGCTCGGACTGCATGCCCCGGTGGCGCCGAATCGCGGCCAGATACTCGTCAGCGAGCGCGTCGCGCCGTTCCTGCATTACCCCACCATCAACGTGCGGCAGACCGATGAGGGGTCCGTGCAGTTCGGCGATTCGATGGAGGAGGTCGGCTTCAACGACTTCACGACCACAGACGTGCTGTCGACGATCGCCCGCCGCGGCGTGCGCGCCTTCCCGCTGCTGAAGGAGGTCCGGCTGGTGCGCATGTGGGCGGCATTGCGTGTGTACAGCCCGGATGGCTTTCCGATCTACGAGCAGTCGTCGCAGTATCCGGGGGCGTTTGTCGTCACCTGTCACAGCGGCGTGACCCTCGCTGCTGCGCACGCGCTGCGCGTGGCGCCGTGGATCGCCGGCGGGGCGATGCCCGACGAGCTGGACGCGTTTCCCGGCGGCCGGTTTCGCGCCGCCGGCCAGATCCTTAGCCATGCTTGATAAATGTTCCATTCCGTTCTGATATGACTTCCAAACCGCTTTTCAGAGTGCTCGCCCCGCGTGCGCCCGCTGTTGCCGACGCCACTGTCCAGATCTGGTTCAACGACCAGCCGCTCGCCGTGCCAGGTGGCCGCTCGGTGGCCGCCGCGCTGCTGGCTGCGGGCGTGCAGCGCTTCCGCGCAACACCGGTTACGGGCGCAGCGCGTGCGCCATATTGCATGATGGGCGCCTGTTTCGAATGTCTCGTCGAGATCGACGGCGTGCCGAGCCGGCAAAGTTGTATGGTGACGGTGCAGGACGGCATGCGGATTCATTCGCAGGAAGGCGCGCGCGATCTGCCGTTCGAGCCGTCGCACGTCAGCGAGGAGAATGCTCATGGCCGCTGATCAGGTGGATGTCGCCGTGATCGGCGCCGGGCCTGCTGGGCTTGCCTGTGCGACGCGGCTCGCTCAGGCGGGGCTGTCCGTGGTCCTGCTCGACGAGCAGGAGGCGGTCGGCGGACAGATCTATCGGGCAATCGAGCGCAGCGATGCGCAGCGTCGTGAGATTCTCGGCCCGGACTATGCCGCCGGCGCCGCGCTTGCCGCCGAGTTCGCGCGCAGCGGCGCGGCCTATGTACCTAACGCTTCGGTCTGGCAAGTCACACGCGAACGCTCGGTGCATTACCTGAAGGAGGGCAGCGTAGGCAGCTTCGAGGCGAAGCGCGTCGTCCTCGCGACCGGCGCGCTCGAGCGGCCGTTCCCGATTCCCGGCTGGACGTTGCCGGGCGTGCTGACGGCCGGCGCTGCGCAGATCCTGCTGAAAAGCGCCGGTGAAGTGCCGACGGAGCCGCCGGTGCTGGTCGGCTGCGGCCCGCTGCTCTACCTGCTCGGCTGGCAATACGTGCGAGCCGGCGTGCCGATTCGCGCGCTGATCGATACCACGCGCAACGAGGACCGTTGGCGTGCCAAGCGGCACCTCGTGTCGGCGTTGCGTGCGTGGCCCGATCTGCGTAAGGGCCTGCAATTGATCCGCACGTTGCGCGAGGCGGGCGTGCCGATCCATGAGGCTGCGGACGATCTGCGTATCGAAGGTGCACCGGGCGAGGATGGGACCGAACGGGCGCATGCGTTGAGTTTTTCCGTGCGCGGCGTGCCGCAGCGCGTCGAAGCCAACGTCATTCTGTTGCATCAGGGTGTGGTGCCGAATACGCAGTTCACCTGGTCGTTGCGCGCGTCGCATCGCTGGGACGACGCGCAATTGTGCTTCACGCCGCAGACCGATGCATGGGGCGAACTCGACGTGAGCGGCATCTTCGTCTCCGGAGACGGCAGCGGCATCGCCGGGGCCCAGGCCGCGCGAGCGCAGGGCGAAGTGACCGCGCTGGCGATTGCGGCGCAACTCGGCGCCATCGATCAACCTACGCGCGATCGCGACGCGACGGCGCCGCTGCGCAAGCTGGCCGAGGCGCGGCGCATCCGTCCGTTCCTCGACAGCCTGTACCGGCCGCGCGACGAGAATCGCGTGCCGCAGGACGACGTGCTGGTCTGCCGTTGCGAAGAGGTCTCCGCCGGGGAAGTGCGCCGCATCGTGGCGCTGGGTTGCGAGGGGCCCAATCAGGCCAAGTCGTTCGGCCGCTGCGGGATGGGACCGTGCCAGGGGCGCATGTGCGGGCTGACTGTGACCGAAGTGATCGCCGATGCGCGCAAGGTGCCGCCGGCGACCGTGGGTTATTACCGCATCCGCCCGCCGATCAAGCCGCTCACGCTCGGAGAACTCGCCGGTGAATAGCGCCGCCGTTCAGGAAGCGGACGTACTCGTGATCGGCGGCGGGCTGCACGGATCGAGCAGCGCGTTTCATCTCGCGAGCCGTGGCGTGCGCGTGACGGTGCTCGAAGCCGACTACGTGGGCCGCCATTCGTCGGGCGTGAATGCCGGCGGGGTGCGCACGCTCGGCCGGCCGTTGCCGGAAATCCCGCTGGCGCTGATGTCGCGCGAGATCTGGCACAACCTCGTCGAGACCATCGGCGACGATGCGGGTTTTGTCGCGTCGGGCCAGATGAAGATTGCCGAGAGCGAGGCCGAACTCGACGAGTGCCGCGAGCGCGTCGCGTCGCTCGAGGCGCAGGGCTTTACGCACGAGAAGATTATCGACCGCGCGAGCGTGCGCGAACTCGAGCCGGCGCTCGCGCCACATGTGGCCGGCGCGATCTGGGTCGAACAGGATGGCTACGCGCTGCCGTATCGGGCGACCACTGCTTTTCGCCGCGCGGCGCAGGCTCGCGGGGCGGTGTTTCATGAAGGCACGCCGGTTGGCCGCATCGAACAGCGCGGTGAGCGCTGGTATGCGCAGACACCGGCGGGTGTGTTTTCGGCAGGGCACCTCGTCATCACGGCCGGTGCGTGGGCCGGTGAACTCGCGCAGCAGGTCGGCGAGCCGGTGCCGGTCCACCCGGAAGGGCTGATGCTGATGGTCACGCATCGGGTCGCGCCGTTCTGCCGCTCGACGCTTGGCGCAACGGGTCGGCCGCTGTCGTTCAAACAGTTCGACAACGGCACGGTGGTGATCGGCGGCAAGCTGATCGGGATTGCCGATTTGCCGGGGCGTCATGGCGAAGTGGATTTCGCCCGCCTCGTCAGAAGCGCCAACACCGTGGTCGACCTGTTTCCGCATCTGCGCCATCTGGGCATCAATCGCGCGTGGGCGGGCGTGGAAGCGTTCACCAGCGACTCGTTGCCGGTGATTTCGCCGAGCCGCCGGGCATCGAACCTGACGTACTCGTTCGGCTATTGCGGCAGCGGTTTTCAGCTTGGTCCCGGCTGCGGCAAGCTGGTGTCGGAACTGGTGCTGGACGGTGTCGCGTCGTTACCGCTGGATGCGTTTGCTATTGATCGCTTTGGGCCGGTTCAAGAATCGGCGAACGAAGGATAACGGCGCCACCCGGCGCCCGGATTCAACTTGAAAGGGAACAGGTATGGATGAGATCGTGAGAATCGAAAGTAGTCAGCGCATGAGCCGGGTCGTGAAAGCGGCTGGGCTGGTGTTCGTCGGCGGGCAGACTTCGAATGACCGCACGCTCGACGTGAAAGGCCAAACGCAGCAGGTGCTCGCGAAGATCGACGCGTTTCTCGCGCAGGCAGGCATCGACAAAACGCGGCTGCTGTCCGCGCAAGTCTGGCTGGCCGATATCGCCCGCGACTTTGCTTCGATGAACGAAGTGTGGGACGCCTGGGTTGCGCCCGGCTGCGCACCGACTCGCGCGACGGTGGAATCGAAGTTGGCCGCCCCCGATCTGCTGGTTGAAATCGCGGTCATCGCGCTCGGCTGAGCGGCATGGTGCGAGGGGACTAGAGAAGCCTCAGGTCTTCCACTCGCACATCGCACACCAGCATGTGGCCCGGCGCGTGCGTGATGCAAATGGGCGGACGCGCCTCCATGGCCGCCGCTTGAGGCGTCACGCCGCAGCCCCAGAAGACAGGTTGTTCGCCCGCGAGGATCGCCGTCGGTTCGCCTTCGTCCGGAACGGCGACATCCCGAATCCCGATCGCGCTCGGGTCGCCCATATGGACGGGTGCGCCGTGTGCGCCCGGCAGCTTCGCGCAGACCTCGTAGGCAATCTCGGCCTCTTGCGGCGTATAAGGCCGCATCGATACGACCATCGGGCCGTGAAATCGCCCAACCGGTTGCGTCTGAAGGGCCGTGCGATACATGGGGACCACCTTACCTTCGTCGACATGGCGCACGCGCAAGCCGGCCAACTCCAGCGCATGTTCGAACGACAGCGAGCAGCCCAGTACAAAGCCGACGAAATCGTCCTGCCAGATCGCCGCGATGTCGTCGCGTTCCTGCACTAGCACGCCGTCGCGCCATACCCGATAGCGCGGCAGGTCCGTGCGCAGGTCCACGTCGTCGCCGAGCATGGGGACGAGGCTCTCGCCCACTTCCGTCATGCCGATCAACGGACACGGCGTGGGATTGGCCCGGCAGTAACTCGCGAATTCGTCCGCCCAGTCGCGCGGCAGGATCACCAGGTTGCCTTGCGCGTAGCCCGGCGCCATGCCGCTCGTGTTGCCATTGAAACCTGCGCGGATTCCGGCGCGGGCGCCCTGCGGGGTGAACGCCCATGCCAGCGGCGGCGAAGTTTCAGACGGCTTGCTCGTGACGTCATTCATACGACGGAACTTCCCTTGCGATTGATTCGGATTGCAAACGATGCGACGAGACTTTACTGCAACGATTCATCCGCGGTTTCGCGGGTTCGGGTCAGCGTCAGAAGCCCGACGATTGCGGCGCCGACCAGCAGGAATGCCGGGCTCAGCAGGTTGCCGGTATGGCCGATCAATGCAGTGGCGATATACGGGGTGACGCCACCGCCGAGCATTGCGCCGAAGTTGAAGCTGAACGCCATGCCCGTATAGCGAACGCGGGTGGGAAACTGTTCAGCGTAAGTAGGGTAGCCCACCGATTGCACAATGGGCATCGGCAATGCAACGATAAACATCGCGAGAACCGCCAGCGCGAGGTTCTGGTGGTTCATCAGCATCATCATCGGGAAGACGAGCACGATGTATGCGGTAAAGCCGATGGCGAGCACCTTGCGGCGGCCAATGCGGTCGGACAGGCCACCCCAGACCGGCATCAGAAGCGCCATCGTGAGGCTGACTGCCGACATCGTCCAGTAGACGCTCGTCTTGTCGTACTTCAGGTAGGTGATCATGTAGATGTTCATGAACACAAAGCCCACCCAGTAGCCGGCATTCTGGCCGAACGAGATCAGGAACACTTTGAGCAGCGCGGCGCGGTGATGCGCGAAGACCTCTTTCAACGGCGCCTTGACGGGCTGGCTGGTTTCGAGACTCTTCCTGAACGCGGCGGATTCCTCGATCCGTTGGCGCACGAACGCCGACAGCAGAACCAGCGGCAACGCCATCAGAAATGGAATGCGCCAGCCCCAGGCGTGCAGTTGCGCGGTGCTCATCAAGCCGGTCGTCAAACCGCAGACGGCTGCGGCCAGCGCGCCGCCGAGCGCGACGCCCACGGGCGTCGCCGCACCGTAGAAACCGCGCCGGCCGCGTGGGGCGCATTCCGCCACATACGCGGCGGCGCCGGTCACTTCCGCGCCGGAGAAGAAGCCTTGTGCAAGCCGGACCAGCAGAAGCGCGACCGGCGCGAGCACGCCGGCGACCGAGGCCGTGGGCAGCAACCCAACCGCCACGGTGGCGACGCCCATGCCGATCACCGTCACGAGCAGGACGCTGCGGCGCCCCAGCTTGTCCCCGAGCCGGCCCAGCACGATGCCCCCAACCGGGCGCATCAGAAACGCGCTGCCGAAGATGGCGAGTACCGAGAGCAAGGCGGCTGTGGCGTTGTCCGCCGGGAAAAAGAGCGGCCCGATAATGGCCGCCATGTACCCGTAGACGCCGAATTCGTAGTACTCGATTGCCGTGCCGGCGGCTGCGGCCATCGCGGCCTTGTGGGTGGCATGCCTGGCCGACGCCGTCGAAGGCGGCGCGTCCACATTCAGGTTTGCGGTTGGGGCGTTGGACATGTTCGGTTCCAGGGTAAGTGACGCGTGAGAGGCAAGCGAGATAGATAAGTTGTCTTAATTAATGCCAAAGCGTGTTACTCGAAATTCCGTCCGGACAATCAGGTCTGCGCAGCCCCAATCTGTTGCTGGGTTGTGCCGCGCGGCCCGAATGCGAACGCCGGCGCGTTCACGTCGATGTCCGGCAATGCTGCTCCAGCGCCGCGAAGCTGCGTTCCTGCGACAGCATCAGGCGCTGGGCCGTACCCAGATCGACGACTTTGAGCCGAATGGTCTCGCCGGGCATCTTTTGCGCGAGACGCGGCAGGTCGACCGCACAAACGTGGCCGATCTTCGGGTAGCCGCCCGTCGTTTGCCGATCCGCCATGAGGATGATCGGCTGACCGTCGGCCGGCACCTGAATCGAACCGAAGCTAACCGCTTCCGAAACCACTTCGCGCGGCTCGGTCAGTTCGAGCTTCTCGCCTTCGAGGCGGTAGCCCATCCGGTCGGACTGGGGCGAGATGCGATACGGTGCGGCTTCGAGTGCCTGGCGGGCATGCGACGAGAAGTAAGTCCACTCGCGCCCGGGGATCACGCGTATCGGCGCGTCGGGTGGGAGCGCGACCGCGTCGTCGAACGCGCTGCTCAGGCTTTTGGCCACCTGGGCCAGCCTGGCCAGTTTGCTGGACTGAACATACGGACCCGTCTCGAGCAGATCGCCTTTCTTCAGGGGACGTCCTGCATGACCGCCGTAGCCGCCACGGGTATAGGTACTGGCGCTGCCCATCGCCGCATCGACGGCGAATCCGCCTCGCACTGCCAGGTAGGCGCGCAGTCCGGCACTGCGCTTGCCGAACGACAGTTCGCTGCCCGCCGCGACGACGGCGACCTGATCGAGCGCGAGAGGCTCGCCCTGGATTCGTGCGCCGAGATCAGCACCACTAATCGCGATCACGGCCTCATGATGAAACTTGAGCACCGGTCCCATCAAGGTGATCTCGAGCGTTGCGCTCTGCGGCAGGTTGCCGACGAGCGCATTGGCCAGCCGATGGGCGCGCTCATCCATCACCCCGTTGACCGGAATGCCCAGATGTTGATAGCCGGTGCGGCCAAGGTCCTGAAAGGTGCTCAGCGCCCCGGGTTTGATGACTTCAATGCTCATCGCTGCACTCCGGTTGTCGGGCTCAGGGTGTCGAACTGCGCTGGTGTGATCGGCACGAAGCGGATCTGGTCGCCTGCGTCGACGAGACAGGGCGCTTCTCGCGCCGGGTCGAACAAGGTGAGCGGGGTGCGGCCAATCAGATTCCAGCCGCCGGGAAGCGTCAACGGATAGATGACCGTTTGCCGGTTGGCCAGTCCGATCGACCCGGCCGCGACAGCGGTCCTGGGCGTCGCACGCCGCGCAGGGCTCAACTGTTCGTCGAACATGCCGATGTAAGGATGCCCGGGTGCAAAGCCGAGCATCATCACGTCCACCAGCGCGCCACTGTGAAGTTCGATGACTTCCGCGACGGACAGGCCGCAAGCGCGGGCGACATCTTCGAGATCGGGCCCATGTTCGCCGCCATAACAAACCGGAATCTCGACCACGCGCGCTGCAGCGCTCTGTGAGGCGGCGACGCTGGCGAGCAGCCGGTTCAGCGTCTCGACGAGCGCCTCATAGGGCGCTTGCCCCTCTCTCACGAGCGGAACCCGACTGGGCGAGTAGTGAATACCGACGGTCGTCATGGCCGGCACGATGTCGCTGATGTACGGCAGGTTCTCAGCGCCGATGCGCGCGGCGAAATCGCGCGCACGCCGATTCGCCGCGACGCGATCTTTCGCCTGCAACTCGACGATCAGCAAACGCTCGCCCGACGCATGAAGGGTCCATTCGGCCGCATCGGACGCGGCGTTCGCTGCCGCGCGATTCAGGGGCATGGCGGTGCTCATGCGCGCCGGCCTACTTGGCGAACAACGACGTGATGTTTGCGAAGGCCTTCATCTCGAGCGCGTTACCCGACGGATCGAGGAAGAACATCGTGGCTTGCTCGCCCACTTCGCCCTTGAAGCGAATGTGCGGTTCGATAATGAATGACAGGCCGGCCGCCGTGAGCTTTTTCGCCGCGGCTTGCCATTGATCCATCGGCAACACGACGCCGAAATGGCGGACGGGAACCGCGTCGCCATCCACAGCGCTGGTCTTGCGGTGACCGACTTCATCAGGCGAGAGATGGGCCACGATCTGATGGCCGTAGAAGTTGAAATCGACCCAGTCTTCCGCGCTACGGCCTTCGGGGCAACCGAGCAGGTCGCCGTAAAACTCGCGGGCAGCCGCAATGCTATGGACCGGAAAGGCCAGATGAAAGGGAGGCACGGCGCTGGTGATGTCGTTCATATTGGGGTCCTGAGATGGTTCAAATGGCAGTTCGTCTGCCTTCGAGCAGGCGCCGTACGGCGCCGTCGTCGTGGCGCGTCACGCTAGGTCCGCGCCATGCAAACCAGTCTAGGGATGACAAAAATAGTCGAATAACGATATATTTTTGCCCTCAGCAACAACAAAATCGATCAATTCCATCATGATGCGCGAGCTCAAGACCTTCCTGGCCGTGGTGCGTTACGGCACGTTTGCGGGCGCGGGCTCGCACATCGGCTTGACGCAATCGGCGGTGAGCGCGCAGATCCAGCGTCTGGAGGAAGATCTGGGTTTTGCGCTGTTCGATCGAACCGGCCGCTCCGCGACGCTCAACGCGGCAGGCAAGCGGACCGTCGAAGTGGCGGAAGAACTGCTCTCGGTCTATGCGCGCCTGGCCGATCGCGGCGGCACGGCGGAACAGTCGGGTCTGCTGCGTGTAGGGGCCATCGCTTCGGCGCAAGGGTCGTTTCTGGTCAACGCCATTCAGCGGTTTCGCGAGGATTCGCCGGGCTGGCGCATTCGGGTCATACCGGGCGTGTCGCTCAATCTGCTGGCGCAGGTGGATTCGGGCGAGGTGGATGTCGCGGTGATCATCAAGCCGCCGTTTGCGCTGCCGGCCGAGTTGAAGTGGCGCACGTTGATGGCGGAGCCGTTCGCGTTGTTGGTGCGGCGCGAGCTGGCCGATCGTCCGTGGCGTTCGCTGCTCAAATCGGAGCCCTTCATCCGCTACGATCGCAACTCGTTTGGCGGCCGGTTAGTGGAGCGCTTTCTGCGGAGGATTCGCGTGACGGTGCACGACGTCGTCGAGCTTGACGAGTTGCAGGGCATCATCGGGCTGGTGGCGCAAGGCGTCGGTGTTGCGCTCGTGCCGCAGGCTGCGGGGCTTCATATGCCGAAGACCGTCGCCGCCTTGCCGCTTGACGATGACGCGTTCGTTCGCGAAGTCGGGCTGGTGGAACGGAGCAGCCGCAACCCGCAAACCGCGGCGGCCGATTTCGCCGAATGCCTTAGCCGCGTGACAGGCGCACGGGGTTAAGGTCGTATTGGAGTTAAGCTGTGCGCCGTGCACCAAGCGTGGGCCGATCCCACTCAGTGTGCATTTATAGTGTGTAAATGTTTTTTGTGGTGCGACGTGCTGTTTGCTGGAAGGGCGGGTTGCGAGCTTGAAAAATATGGATGGAAGAGCCGGGGCCCTGAATATAAAGGGCTTAAGAGGCTTATTTCAGACGTAATGACGGCTCGGGTAAACGCCGCTGGTGATGGCATGGTCATTGCATTTACTCTTTTAATTGCCGCGTGTACGCTCATTTCGGTGGCTGGACCCGAGCGAACGGGCGGTGCACAGCTTCGATAGTTATCGGGTTTCCTGATCCGGAGTGTTCTCTATGAAGTGGTTCGTCAAGCGAGCCTGCGTCACGCTCGGTGCGTCGCTGGTGCTATCGGCTGCCAGCCTGGTGTACGGGCCGGCCACGCAGGCCGATGAAATCTCCGTCACGCAATGGGGCAGCAGCCTCTACGGTCTGCCGTATGCGGTCGCCATGGACAAGGGCCTCTTCAAGAAGGCCGGCGTCGATATTACGGGCATTCTCACCTCGGGCGGCGGCGGCACGACCGTTCGCAACATCCTGGCCAGCAAGACGCCGTATGGCGAAGTGGCGGTCGCGGCGGCGCTGGCCGCGCAACGCCAGGGGCTCGATCTGGTGATCGTCAACGTCGGCACGCGCAGCGTGGCGGAAGCCTCGATGGTCACGATGCCTGGCACCAACGTGCAAACGGTCGCGGATCTGCCCGGCAAGAAAGTCGCGATCACTTCGCCTAAAGGCGTTTCCGAAATGTTGCTGCTGATGGTGCTCAAGCAAAAAGGCATCGACGCCAGCAAGGTGACGCGGGTCGCCTCCGGCGGCTACGTCAACGGACTGACGATGCTTGAACAGGGCGCAGTCTCCGGCGCGGTGCTGATCGAACCGCTGTCGATCGTGCGCAAGGCCAGTTACCGTACCGTCTACCGTGCCGGCGATGTCCTGCAGCCGATGACCACCTCGGTCGGCATCACCACCCGCGAATTCGCCAAGTCCCATCCCGACGAACTGCGCGCCATCATCGCCGGGCGCCGCGCAGGGGTGGACGCGGTGTACGCGGACCCCGCCGGCGCCGCCACCTTGCTGCAGTCGAGCTTCAAACTCACGCCGGACGTCGCGCGCGAAGCCGTGGACAACATGGTCAAGTCGCGCATGTGGAGCGATGGCGAATTCAATCGCGCCGAACTGGACCGCATGACCGATGGGCTCAAGCTGATCGGCGAACTGAACGGCGACGTGGACTGGTCGAAGCTGGTGGACACGAGCTTCCTGCCGGCGGACCTCAAAGCGAAGAGCACGCTATGAAGGCGCGCAATTCGCCTCCCACGCTGCAGGTCGTCGAGTCGCCCACGCAGACCGCGCCGGCGTCGCCCGAGGTGCATGTCGAACTTGCCGGCGTCACGCGTTACTTCGCGAAGAACGATTCGAAGGAACTGTTCCATGCGCTCGGTCCGATCGATCTCACGCTGACACGGGGCGAGTTTTTCTCCGTAGTCGGGCCATCCGGCTGCGGCAAGTCCACTTTGCTCGATGCGCTCGCCGGACTCGCCAAGCCGAGTTCGGGTACGGTCACGTTCGAAGGGCAACCGGTGAAGGGCGTGCCCGACGGCGTGGGCGTCGTGTTCCAGGAAGATGCGTCGTTTCCCTGGCTGAATCTGCGCGACAACATTTCGTTCGGGCTGCGCATGGCGGGCGTCGATGGCGCGGAGATCCGGCGCCGGGTCGACTACGCGATGGGTTTCATGGGACTGAAGGACTTCGCCAACGCTTACCCATCGCAGTTGTCGGGCGGCATGCGGCAGCGCGTGTGCATCGCCAGAACCCTTGTATTGCAACCACGCCTCATCCTGCTCGATGAGCCGTTCGGTGCGCTCGATCAACAGACCCGCCTGTTGATGGGCGACGAGTTGCTGCGGCTGTGGCGCGAAACCTCGGCCACGGTGCTGCTGATCACGCATGCGCTCGACGAGGCCGCAATGCTGTCCGACCGGGTCGGCGTGATGTCTGCGCGGCCGGGTCTGTTTATCGACATCGTCGAAACAGGTTGGGAGCGTTCGCGTGACAGCCGCGTCGTGTCGACGCCGCGCTTCGGCGAGATCAATGCCCGCTTGTGGGACAAGCTGCGCGTCGAATCGTTGAAGGTGATGGGTGTGCACTAAGGCGTGGTGCATGGGCGTGTGGTCATGCGAACCTGGGAGTTCGAAGTGAAATCCGCAAGTCTGATCCGGATTGCTGTGGTAGCCGGCTTTATCGTGTTGATCGAGCTGCTATGCCGCAGCGGCATCATTCCAGCCAGCGTGCTGATCCCGCCGTCCGCGATGTTCACGCACGGCGTCGACCTGCTGCGCGGCGGCAAATTCGACCACGATATCGTGACGAGCCTCCTCAACATCGTCGCTGCCTCGATCGTCTCGGTGCTGCTGGGTTTCGCGCTAGGGCTCGGGATTCACGCGCTGCCCTCGGTGCGCCGCTCCATCGAGCCGCTGTTGTCGAGCTATTACGCGATTCCCACCTTCATCTTTTATCCGGTCTTCATCGTCATCCTCGGCATCGGCTCGCTGCCGATCATCGCGATTGCCGTGATGCTCTCGGTCGTGACCATGATCACGGCGACGCTCAACGGCCTGGACCGCATTCCGCGTGCGCTGCACAAGAGCGCTCAGGTGATGCGCCTCTCGCGCTGGCGCTCGGCCATCTACATCAAGTTGCCGGCCACGCTGCCGTATCTGTTCACCGGCGTGAAGCTATCGGTGGCTTATGCGTTCATCGGCGTGATCGCCTCGGAATTCATCCTGTCGGGTTCGGGGATCGGCTACGCCATCGGCTATGCGTACAACAACTTTCAGAACGACGACATGTATTCGCTGATGCTGTTCGTACTCGTGCTGGTCACGCTCGTGAACGTCGTGCTGAACCGGATCGATCAGCGCTTTCAGGCGCGCCGGCGGCGCTGAGCATGCGGATACCGGGAGATTTCACCATGAAGAGAGTCGTCGATTCGCTGCTGGTTGCGCTGGTCATCGTCGCGTGCTGGCAGTGTTTGCACTGGGCCGTGGGCAACAGTTCGCTGAGCTCGCCGTGGAGCACCGTGCAGGCACTCGTGCAGATGCTCGGCACCGCAGCGTTCTGGGACAACGTGGGCGAGACCGCAAGAGCGCTGGCTTACGCACTCGTCATCGCGCTCGCTGGTGGCGTGGCGCTCGGCGTGCTGCTCGGCGTGAACCGCCTGTCCGGTGTGGTCGCTGAGCCGATTTTGCTGAACCTGTATTCGCTGCCCAAGGTGACGCTGTATCCGCTGGTGTTGCTGGTGTTCGGTCTGGGCCTGTCGGCGAAGGTGGCGTTTGGCGTCATGCACGGCCTGATCCCGATCCTGATGTTCACCATGAACGCGATTCGCGAGATGCGGCCGGTCTACCTGCGTGCGTCGAAGACCATGCGCCTGTCGTTTGCCCGCACCATCGTTCACGTGGTGTTGCCGGCGATCTTTCCCGAAGTCGTCTCCGGCTTGCGCCTCGGCTTTTCGCTGACCTTGCTGGGCGTGTTGATCGGCGAGATGTTCGCGTCGCAACGCGGGCTCGGCTATCTGTTGACGAGTGCGATGAACCTCGGCGATATCCGCACGATCATGGCGGTCGCCCTGTTTCTGACGGTGTTCGCGCTCGCGTGCAATGGCTTGTTGATGATGGCCGACCGGCGTCTGAAGCATCGCTGAGCGGTTCATCGGATGTGATGAAGCATCGATTCCATTTCTTTCCGCAAAGGTAGAGAAACATGTACGACGTATTCCAGACGGATCGCCTGATCGACCTGTGGTTGACCGAGGACATCGGCTATTGCGACCTGACGGCGCAGTTGATGATCGAAGCGCACGAGACTGGCGCATTCTTTATGAACGCGCGCGAGACGCTGATCGTGGCGGGCATCGACGTGGCCGCGCGCATCTTCAAGCGCTATGACCCGACGCTCGAAGTGTCGGTGCGGGTCAAGGACGGCGACAAGGTCGAGCGGGGCACGGTGCTGCTCGACGTCAGCGGCACGGCGCGCAGCGTGCTGACGGCGGAGCGCACGGCGCTCAATATCGTGCAGCGCCTGTCGGGTATCGCCAATCTGACCGAGCAGTATGTGGCGGCCGTGGCCGGCACGCGAGCGCGCTTGATCGATACGCGCAAGACCACGCCGGGTTTGCGCATGCTCGAAAAGCATGCCGTCACCTGTGGCGGTGGCTTGAATCACCGGCTCGGTCTGGATAACGGCGTGATGATCAAGGACAATCATATCGCCGTGTGCGGCGGCATCGCCAAGGCCGTGCAGCGTGCCCGCCGGCAGTTGCCGGTGCTGACGAAGCTCGAAGTGGAATGCGACCGGCTGGAGCAGGTCAAGGAAGCGCTCGCTGCGGGTGTGGACGTGATCATGCTCGATAACATGTCGATCGAGGAGATGGCGCGCGCGGTCGATCTCGTCAGCGGCCGCGTGTTGCTGGAAGCGTCCGGCGGTATCAGCCTCGCCACCATCGGAGCGGTTGCGAAGACCGGTGTCGATTACATCTCCACCAGCAAGATCAACCAGGCGGCGGCGTGCGTCGACATCGGTCTGGACGAGGCGGAATAGGCCGCTTAGGCCGCTTAGGCCGCGTGCGCTGCTTAGGCCGCACGGGCCGCGTCAGAAACGGGTCCGGTCCGCCATCCAGTTCGCGGCTGCCGCGGACAGCAACGAGACCGCCGCGGCGTTAAGCGGCGCGAGCTCCCTGCAGAGGTCCGTTACCGCGGCTGCCGAAGTGGGGTTTTCCATCGCCTCCGCGCACACAAGCAATTGTCCGAGCACGCCGGCGCGAGTCTCGATGGATTCGCGCACGGCTTGCGCGAGGCGCAGTTCGGCGAACAGGTGAGCGGGGTTGCGCTGCAGTACCGCTGGCAACAGCGAGGCCATGCCCGTCATGAACGCGTTGTCGGCGAACTCCTCGTCGTGCGGCCTGATCCGGCGCGCAGCCAGTTCCATGAAGCGCGCCCGCGTGCCGACCAGTTGCACGAGCGCATTGGATGCGACGGCGCGGTTGTTGCCGTCCGTATACAGCGCAAGCAGGGCCCAACGCCGCAGCCAGTCGGTACCGACCATCTCGAGCGCATCGCGTACGCTCAAGCGCCCACGCGCGAGCGCGTGGTGCGCCGAACTGGCGAAGCGCAGCAGTTGCATCGTCAGTGCGGGATTGCGCTTGACCTCGTCTTCCACGCTCGGCAGCGGCGGCTCGGCGCTTAGCAGCACCAGAAGCTGGACCAGCGCCTGACGCAGCGGTGGAATCCTGCGTACCGCGAGCAGGTGCGGATGGGCAAAATAGTAGCCCTGAAACAGGTCGCAACCGGCATCGTAGGTCCACCGGTATTCGTCCGGCGTGTTGACCTTTTCAGCGACGACGCGCTTACCGGCCCGATGCATCGCGGCAACGAACGGCGTCAGGCGATCGGGTGTCCAGTGCGGCACATTCACCTTGACCAGCGCGGCGCAATCGAACACGTCGGTGCGAGCCGGGTTCGTTTCGCGCATGTCGTCGATGGCGAAGCAATAGCCGGTGCGAGACAACGTCTGGATGCGCTGAACCAGTTGCGCGTCGTGCTGCACGGTATCGAGAATTTCGATGACGAAATGAGCCGGCGGCAGCAAGGTGAACATTTCGTTCATGAGCCAGCCGCGGCCGGCATTGATATAGCCGGTGTGTCCGCCCAGGACGTTTTCGATCCCCAGTTCGCCAAGCGTTTCGACGACGATGTCGGCAGTGGCCCGGATACCGTCCATGGGCACGCTGTCGTCGGCTTCGGCGTGGTCCGTATCGAACGGACGGAACAGCAGTTCGTAGGCGACCAGTTGGCCCTGGCGGTCGAGGAGGGGTTGTCGTCCGAGATACGAAGTCATCGCGATCAGGGACAGCGCGGCAGCATCGTGAATCATGTCGTTCATGCGGTTAGCGGTGATGGGACTTCCTGGCGTCGCTAAGGAATCCTCCTTAGACGAAATGTTCGGCCTTCTGGCTGGCGAGCAGGATGGCCGTATGCGCAGGCGTGACATCCACGTGCCCACCGGACTGCGTCAAGGTGTTCAGGATGGTGTGGTCGTTCAGGCGGGACTGGCACAGCAACTGGTCGGACGCAGCGAGCTTGACGACTTGCGCCAGGGTGAGCGTCGCGAGAAGCTCGGCGCTCTGCGCGGACAGCCCCAACCGGAACATGCCGATCAGCCTGTCCTCGCGAAGCAGGCGCTGCGCCAGCATGATGTAGGACAGATTGACTTCCCTGATGAAACCCAGCGTTTCGCCGTCGTTCATGATTTTCTACTCCCTCGGTGAACGATCCGCCGTGTTTCCTGCCGTTATTGCCTGGCTTGCTGAGAGCTCGTGCGCGTACAGCGGACGCACCGTTCCGGCTCGCGGGGATTTACGGTTAGAAACACTCAGTTACAATTAGATACGTTTGAGTGGAGTGTGGAGAATCGCTCCGCTAAAGACAACCTCGATGAAAGTTGCCGAAAGATAAAGGGTCGCCCGGCAATTACGGTGCCTTACTTTGGGCTAAAGGCCGTTGGTGATCGCGGCGAGCGGCTGGTGGCAAGGGAACAGTTTCGTATGCAGCGGCTGCGTGCGATGTTCAACGCTAGCGCGTGAGTCCGGGCGAATCGGCATCGCGCCGCAGGACCAGCATCGCCTTGCCTCGATAGGTGACCTCGTCCGTGATTTCATACGAGAGCTTCTTTGCCAGGGCCAGCGAGGCGAGGTTGTCCGGTGCGATGATGCACACCGTTGCTTTGCCGTGAGACTCAGTTTCCAGCCACTTCAACGCCGCGGTCGCCGCTTCAGTGGCATAACCTAAGCCTTGCGACTCTTTAGCAAACATCCAGCCGATTTCGTGCGCCTGATCGAAGTCGGGGGTCAGCGTTCGTTTGAAGCGAAAGAGTCCAAGCTCGCCTGCGAATTTCCTGCTGTGCCTTTCCCGGACAATCCAATGTCCGAATCCCAGCAGCGCCCAGTGCCCTACGATCCGGTGCAAGCGTGCCCAAACTTCTTCCTCGGTGAGTGGAGCGTCGATCACCTGGGCTACGACGTCCCTGTCCGACCACATCGAATACATTGCCTCGAAGTCATCGAGGGTTGGCGGAGTCAGAGTCAGGCGGTCGGTCTCTAGCGACACGGAACGATAGAACGTGTTGCTGCAAAGAACTGAAGTCATTTCGGCGGATAAGGTTGCGACTTCAACAATCTAACTGATTTAGAGCCCGCGGATTGTCGACGCCGAAATTTTTTTGCGGCGCACGGAATGTTTGCCCGAAGGCGGTGTTTGCCCCTGAGTACGTCCCACACCTATTTCGGAGAAGTCTCATGAAGTTGAGTTCGTTTGTCCTTGCCGGTATGGCCTGCGCCACGATGCTGGGCGCCACGACGTCATTCGCGCAGAGCAGCGCCGCTACCCCATCCGCACCGATCAGGAATGTCGTGCTGGTTCACGGTCTGTTTGCAGACGGTTCGAGCTGGGAGAAAGTGATTCCGCTGTTGCAGGCGAAGGGCCTGCACGTGACGGCGGTGCAAAATCCGACCACCTCGCTCGACGCGGACGTCGACGCGGTCAAGCGCGCGCTGGCGCAACAGGACGGCCCGACGCTGCTGGTCGCGCACTCGTACGGCGGCATGGTGATCAGTCAGGCGGGCGACGATCCGAAGGTGGCCGGTCTCGTGTACATCGCCGCACGTGCGCCGGACGCCGGTGAGGATTATCCGGCGCTGACGAAGAAATTCCCGGCCGCACCTGCGTCGGCGGGGTTGCAGTGGTCGGCCGACGGCTATGGCAAGCTGTCCGAGCAAGCCTTCGTGAACGACTTTGCCGGCGATCTGCCGCCTGTCGAAGCGCGTGCCTACTATGCGGTCCAGCAGCCGATGGGCAAGCCGATCACGATGGCGAAGACGACCGTCGCCGCATGGCACGACAAGCCGACCTGGTATGCGGTGTCGACTGACGATCGCACCATCAACCCCGATCTGGAGCGCTTCATGGCGAACCGGATGGGCGCGCATACGATCGAGCTCAAGTCGAGTCACGTGTCGCTGCTGTCGCATCCGGTGGAGGTCGCCAACCTGATCCTCGAAGCGACCGGCGAGCAGAAGTAAGGCGGTGCTCGGGCCTGTGCGACAACGGCGCCTTGGCGTCGAGATTGCGCAGGCGCGTCAGACCGGCGTTTGTCATCAAGTTCGTCTTCATTGCCGGTTATATCGCATTCCTAAAAGTAATGCTGGATACCCACCGAGATGCCGGTCGTAGACTTGCCTGATGCTACGCCTGCGCCTGTCAGCGAGGCGACCGCATGGGCGCCCGAGGCATGTTGGAAGGTCACCTGCTGGTAGACGGTTGTCCGTTTCGAGAAGAGATACGAGTTCGAGAGGGAAAGGGTCTTCCAGTTGCCACCGTCGAGATTCTCCACCCATCCGCCAAGCGCAATGACGTCGTCGGGCCTGATGGTCCAGTTCGCCCCGGCGTCGACCGTGTTGGCATTGCCCTGGCCCGTTGAAAGAGTGATGCGCGACTGCGTAAACGTTGCATGCAGCAGCAGAGTCTTCAACTGGTACGACGCCCCGAGCCCCCAGTTGACGAGCTTGTTCGCCACCACGCCTTCGGCCTGAGGAAGCTGCGTCCCGAACAGCGATGGAAGACCGATAAAGCTGGATAGTTCCAGAAAGCGGTTGTTCTCGTTCGCATACGCGGCGGCCAGACTCAGAGGACCGCTCTTGTACTGGACAAAGAAGGAGTAGTCCCTGCTCTCGCTGAAATTGCCGGCCACATTTCCAAATGCAAATTCCGCTCCTGAGGAGAATCCGCCAAAGGTCGGGCTGACATATTTCACCGCATTGTTGAACTGGAAGAAGTTGGCGATCTCATCCAGATTGCCCTCGTGGAGCGAGAGGATGTTGCCGAGGACGAAGGGTGTTTGATAGCTGGACAGTACGTCATACATGAAGCTGGGCTGGTGACCGAGCGTCAACGTACCGTAGGTGTCCGATTGCAAGCCGACATACGACTTTCTGTTGAACAACGTCCCGGGAACCAGTGCCTGGCCATTGTTGAGCAGGTACTCGTTCTGAAGATCGAAGACGGTGCGCAGACCGCCGCCCAGATCCTCCACGCCCTTGACGCCGAAGATGTCGGGTGCATGCGTATTGCCCTCCTGAAACAGCGCGTGTCCTCCGACGTTGCTAATGTACTGTATGGCGGTGTCCGCAATGCCATATAAGGTCACACTGAACCGCCCCGGATTTGGTGGAGGCTCCAACTCTTGAGAAAATGGAGCCATGAACAAGTCGAACAAATTTTCTGCTGAAGTCCGGGAACGTGCAGTGCGCATGGTGCAAGAGCATCGGGG
>Ga0116227_10001453_pt1 | contig 52727 bp, 41 predicted proteins | sample S1TSphgellanicum_FD_89693 | JGI IMG/M metagenome (GOLD analysis project Ga0116227, IMG submission 89693) | Host-associated microbial communities from peat moss isolated from Minnesota, USA - S1T2_Fb - Sphagnum magellanicum MG | ecosystem: Host-associated > Plants > Peat moss > Unclassified... | reverse complement strand
TTTTTTTTTTTTTTTTTTTTTTTTTTTTTTTTTTTTTTTTTTTTTTTTTTTTTTTTTTTTTTTTTTTTTTTTTTTTTTTTTTTTTTTTTTTTTTTTTTTTTTTTTTTGTTTCAAATCATGTTCAATTGAAATGTAGGTTCGCTCTTATGCAAGTTCAACTTGTTGTTTTCTCATTGTTTATTTTGCTATTGTTGTTTTTTGGTAGGTTTGTATAGGTGGTTTGTGATGATTTTTTCATGTTGTATAATTGTTACAACACATCATTCAATTTGGTTTGTTGTTATTTTGTTCATTGATTTTGTTTTGAATTGTCATTGATGATTAATAAATCCTTACAATTGGACATGTACCATTTTCATTAAGTTGTTTCAACTTGTTCTTAATACAAAAAGGTGCATTCACGTTATTAGGAACCAAAATTGGCACAAAGACAAATTCTTTATAAGGAGTTGATTAATTAGTCAAGTTGATGTGGAATAACATGATTGATTAACAACAATAGATATCGTGCTTTTGAACCCTTTCCCCATGCAACTAGATGTTTGATTTTGTCACAATTTGATTAATTTTAGGTTTTGATTCACAAATAGTAAAATTTTGCAACAGTTGTTGAAGATAAATGAATGGTGTCAAAAATTTCACTATGTTGTTCACTAGCATGGAAATTATAGTCCCAATTTATATTTTTTGGTAATTCAAAAAACAAATAAATAACCTCATTCGTAAATCATAAAAGTGTTTTAGTGGCTTTCTCCATGTTTTGTCTACTATCAATGTCAGTACATATGTGTACATGTTCACACATAACAAAGAAATTTATTACTAAACCATAAAAATGTTTTAATTATTTTCTTCACATCTTGTTCATTATCAATGTCATTACATATGTTTTATTCTTACATAACAAGTTGTTATTCTTATTGATACAACATACTTTGCACCATTAAAGTGAAATGTCTCAAACAACTTTGGTTTCATTGTGATGAAACCTTGAATGTCACAATTTTAACGTATGTCACAATGCTAATTATACACATGACATGATTTATTTTTTCCATCATGATGAGAACTTGAATATCACAATTTTAATGAATTTCACATGTGACAAGAAAATTTTATTTTTTTAATTAATCAACATGTTGATCAAAATATCAATTTGAAACATGATTAAATGGTGCCCTACTCATTAAAATAAATCAAATTTTTTACAATTGGTTTTTGTGACTAGTTAGTGGTCACAAGCAACATTTTGCAACTAAATTTCCTTTAGTTGGGTTGGACAAGTTGCAAACAACAACCATTCATGGATGGAAAGAAAAGTCAACAAACTACATGTTCATCCATTGATTCACTAGATACATATTGTCACTTATAACTAATTTGGTCAACTTTGTGCTCTTATCATATGTTGTCATGTGTCATTAATTTAATATATTTTTAATATTATTATTTTATTTATGAAACTCTAAAGTGAGTTAACATGTTCAATTTCCCTTAGGGAAATTTGACCCTTGACTTTTCTTTTTGTCATAACTTTTAGCTTGTTTCCTTAAATTGAAAATGCAAAATCATTTTAAACATCTACTTTTCGAGGGTTTTTCAATGGTATAGAGAACATTTGATGTGGACAAATTTACCTCCTATAATTTTGACTCAAACATTTAGAAACTTGTTCCCCAACCATGTGAACATAGTCTTTTTCTTCCTAGGGGAACTTAGTCCCCTTTTCCCTAGGGAAAATTGCTCCCCGAGGGAATATAATGCCTTTCTCCCAGGGGGAAATCACTTTTATGACTGAAAAATAATAACATTTTCTATAAAAAATATAAATATTATACATCACCCCTCATATACACATGTTTATCTTAGGAACCACCCATGTATAATTGAGTAGAATACATATTATACACCATTATAAATCCATACACCCTAGAATATTATAAATACACTTTGAATACACATAGGTTTGCAATTCATTTGATCGTATTTGCAATTAATGGAACATAAATGGGTTTTCTTGGATGAAAACCATGTTCAAATTTGTTCAAATGGAAGAATGAAGAAAATATAGTTACAAGGTAGTTGAAATGTAGTTGCAAGCACAACCAAATGAAAAAAATTGTTGAAAAAATAACCAATGATAGGTGCAAATGACAAAAAGTTGCAAGTAATTGCAAATTGATTGGTTACAAAAACCTAGTTTTCTTCTAATGACTAAATTTTAAATAAAAAATCAAAATTTATATTATATTAACCTAGGTTTAGCCTTGGTTAATTCAAGTTTATCTTTGGTTAATTTAATGTAACCTAAGTTTAACCTTAGTTAATTTTGGTTAATCTAAAATTTGCCCAAATTAACCATGGTTAACTTAAGTTTAGCCAAGGTTTGCCTAGGTTTAGCCTTCATTAACTTTAATTTGGCCTAAGTTCAGCTTTGGCTAACCTATGTTTAGTTTGGATTTTACCCAATTTAACTTTGGTTAACCTATGTTAGATTTAACCTTGGATGACTTAATATTTGTGTTGGTTAATTCAATTTTAATTGTACTTTAATTGGAATTATTCAAAGTTTAATGTTGGTTAACTTAAATTTGACTTAAGTTTAGCTAAAGCTATTATAAGTTTAGCCTTGGTTAACTTAATTTTAGCTAAATTTAACTATGATTGGCTAGGGTTTGGCTTGAGTAAATTTAAATTTTGGTTAGCTTAAATTTTCCCTAATTCACCTTGAGTTACATTTGGTTTAATTTAATTCACCTTTAGTTACCCTTGGTTTAACCTTTATTTATCTTTGGTTAACTTAGGTGTAACTTTGATTTGTGTAGGTTTAATATTGGTTAGCCTATGTTTATCTTAATTTAAACCTTTGTTTAATCTAAATTTAACAAAAGTTTAACCTCTATTTAGCCTAGGTTTAGATCAAATTCATTTACGTTATCCTAATTTAGCTTAAATAACTCTAGTTATACTAGTTTAACCTACAATAGTCAAGGTTAACCCTCATTTAGCCTAGGTTTAATTTAGGTTTAACCTTGGTTAATGTAGGTTTAGCCTTAATTTAACTTTGGTTTAACCTAGGTTACTTTAGGTTGACCTAATTTAGCTTACATAACCTTAGATTATATTATGTTAGCTTATGATAGCTTAAGGAAGTCTAGGTCAAATTAGGAAGGCCTAGGATTAGCCTAGGTTAAACTAAGTTAACTTTGGTCAACCTAGTTGGTTAGCCTTGGTCAATTTAAGTAATATATGTTATTTTAATTGAGGCCTATATTAGTTTATATGGACCTACAATATCCTAGGTAGCCTAGATTAACCTATGTTAATTCCTAGGTTATTTTACATAACCTAGTTTAACCTACATATGTTTATGTTAACTTAAGTAGGTTTAGGATAACTGATGTTAGCATAGGTCTACCTTAAATAGCCTAAGCTAGGCTTAGTTAAACTTAGCTTAACTAGGGTACATAAGTTTTTTTACTTATGTTGTATTAAATTATTGTTTATAATTTTATTGTGGTGCAATGGTCAAAAACTTGAATCTTTAAAGTGATGGTGAAGGGTTTAGATCCTTACATTTACAACCTAGGTTAATGGCCTCAATTGATTTAAATTCCTTGTGTAGGTAGCCCACCTAAGCTTTTAACATGTGTTTGTTTTTAAAATTTAAGTATCCTAATCTAAACAACTAAGTTGTTGTCACATAACATCACCCAATTGGGCCAAAAAACTAATTTGTTAGTTTTAAGTTGTCACATGTCATTTTTAAGTGGGTAATAAATTCTTTAGTCTACTTTAGGGGGCCATGTGAAAATTTCTTATTAAAGTAAGTGTTAATGAAAAGGTGCATTAAATTTTAAGTGAAAAGCTGCATTGATGTTCTTATAACATTTTCCATTAGTCCGCATCATCTATTTTGGGAATTCAAAAAAAATTATTTAAAAAAAGTTGAATCACATAATCAAATATGCCACTTTTTGAAATGACCAAACATGGTTTCACTAAATATGTCCTCATCAACTAATCCTTTTGGACTAAAACCAACTAGGTCGAAAAATAATGGAAATGTTTATTCATTCATCATTCATTTGTAATTTATTTTTAATTCATCCATTGTTGACTATTGATTCATTTTAGTTCATTCATAGTTCATTTATAATCAAGAAGATTTTTTGGACAATGAACATATGGAAGCCTCCATGAAAGCTTTTTCAATTTAGGTCCCTAAAGAAATATAAATAAAAGTAAGTTCCCCCATTATTTTCAATTTATTCAACATCAATTTAAAGTATGATCTTGGATCATAACCCTGTTCATTTCATTTCATATTATGATCATAATAAAATTTTGTTTGCATTTTTATCTTGCATACTTTGTGTTCTTATCTTTGATGTCTATGTTCTATGTTTGAAATTAGATTTCAAATTATTTTTGCCACAATTTGTCTTGGTTTTTAAATTTATTTTTGAAAGCCCATTTTCTTCATAATTTTTGTGCCCATGACATTCTTACTTTGGATTTTAACAACATAATACATAATGAAAAGACCTTTGAAAAAAATAAATTACAAGGTTTTATCATGCATCAATTTTCAAGCCATATTTCCATATATATATATGTATGTATGTATGTTAAAAACAAGGCTCCTAATAATGTTAACACACCTCGATGCTAACATTTATCGCTTGGACTTTGATGAGCAATCTTCAAATTGTGCAAAGGATTCCATACACAAGCCCATTGCATTTTGGTAGCATATTCTTTACATATTCATTGTTTGTCAATAATGAATAGGTTTTTAAGTTCATATCAAGGTCAATGGGTAAAACCCAAATTGATGAAGTTTGGTTTTTTCATTTCATCATGACAAAATATGACAAGAAATGGGTTGAGAATATTTGAATGAACAAAACTACTTTGTTTCCAATTGTTTGAGAAAGTGAAGCCATTGATTATTAACCAAGACACAAAATATTGTAAAGCTATTCCTATTGGAGCATGAGTAGCTTGTGCAATTTACAAGATTGAACAAGGTGCCAACCTTTTGATTTATAGTGAGTTGTTTGCCATTGGTGAATTTATCATTTCTTGGTGCTTTGAGAGGTTGCGTATGTTGTCCATGTGGTGTATAGGTTTTTCTTTCATTGCTCAATAGGTCCAAAAGTCTAAATTGTTATGAAGTGGTTCAAAAGGTGGTGTGGATAGCTTTGTGTTTAGGTATTCATTGATGCGATCCACATTGCTATTGCAAGGCCAATAAAGGCTTTTGCAAGTGATTACTATTATTATTTCAAGGCAAGTGAATACATCATTATAACCCAAGCAATTATAGATTGAAATAAAATGTTTACAAATGTGTATGTGGGTTTGCTTGGGTTCTTAAATCTTGAGAAAGTCACGTTTGATAAACATGCAAAATATAAGAGCTTATTACGTGTTGATAGGGGCATAACAAATGGACCCTTTCTTCAATACCTTATGGATGTGAAGGTGTATTTTCTAATATCACAAATGATGACCCCTTTCAAGGAGGAAGGTTAACATTCTCATTTGGAGCTTCTTTATAAAAGAAAACATAAATAACAAATGTCTAAAGGATGATGATGAAGAGGGAGTACAAATTATGTAACTTATAAACATTGAATTACTTCCTTGCTTTTTTTGACATTTTACATAACATTAAGGTTTGGTCCTCAAATATATATATGTTTTCTTAAGATTTAATGTTATGTAAACTTCACACAAACATTGGATTACTATCCATTCCCAATGAGGATGCTATGTGTTTTTTTATGCCAACTAACATTGTATATATGAATGTGAGAAACAAAATGTTTTAAAATATTGTGTTATAGACCTAGGGGAGATGGTTCATTAGTATAGCCCATTCTTAGGACCTTGAGACTTCAAAAGAATCCTGGGTTCAAATAGGCCAAACTCATGTCAGCTCTCTACCAATGAGCTTGACTTGGGGGTTGCCAATGGCTTGTCAAGTTTTAGGTCTTTTGTTTTGCTTCAAAAATAAATAAAAATAAATTGTGTTACCATTGAATTAACATTAGGTGTGAATGGTGTTTTATTAAATATATATGATTTCTGGAAACATCATTTGGTCTTTAGTGCAAAGTGGGGGTATTATCTAGCAAAAAATGCATAAAATTGTAAAAAAACTATAGAATTTTTTCAAGTGTATGTGGAGGGCACCTTAGCCTTGATAAATTTTTTGCTTCAATAAAGGTGCCTTGTCTGTTTTAAAACTCAAATTCTACCGGATCTTTACACTGGGCAAGGACCTTGAAACAAGGTGGTTGTGGGGAATTTAGGTCTCGCACTTAGCTACTCTCAACTTGCACTAGGCCCTTATTCCCATTCTTTGTCATTAGTCATTACCCTATAACTAAACTCCTTTCAATGGTTACATTTATAATTAGTGATTTTTGGGACAAATTTTGTTGTAAGTTTTTAAAAAAATAATTGGATTTATAATATAAAATTTTATTGTAAAATTGACTAATTTTGCTATGGTTTTGAAAAAAATCGCCAAATTTTTTATATCAAAAAATTGGAAAGGAAGAAAGAAAGAAAGAAAGAAAGAAAGAAAGAAAACAACAACCCTGTTCTTAATATGGCCACAACTGGGGTTTTAGTGTGAACACAAACAGAGAGCCAGGAAATGTCAGACCTAGGCATAGGCTCTAACTTAGATGCTCTGCTCATTCCTACCATCGCTGTTGTTACCCGCGCTGCTCCATTGCACCCTACCACACTGGCGTCGGCTAGTTGAGCACGCAGCAGGAGAACAACTCCATCATGGCCGCCGTCGAGCTCGCCAAGTCCGCGGAGGATTTGCGGCGGGAGATTGAGGAGCTTCATCGCCAACAACGAGAGGTTTGTCTCCTCCTCCTCCTCCTCCGTCTTCTTGTGCTTGTTCATTCCCCTATCATTGCTCTCATCAAGAAGTTGGTCGACCTAACTGGGATTCGACGGGAGAGCGCGCCATCTGTGCTGTGGGCTCAAGATTCTCGCAGGCGTCGGTGTTGCTCTGATTTGTCTCACGGCGCTTGTTGCTCCAACCCTAGTTCACTAAATTTGAGAGGGATATGAAGTTACACGATCCGGGGTCGGAATTGGGGTTTGCGGTGGTAGTTTTTGGGCCTGTTTTTGGACACGCGGTTTCCTGGATGCGGCAGAACTCGGCACAGGATTGATACTGATGGAAAACTGTGATTGGGAAAGTTAAACCTAAGTCTGAGCAATGCGGCAGCTATGCCTAACGGCATCGATCATTACCGAACAGAATGCTCATGAGGTCCCCCATGTAACTTGTTTCAAGGGTCCCTGAAAGAAAGGCTTGCCTTAGACACCTGTGTGTCATGGACCTTTTGCATAGAGGTTGAAGTTTGTTGCTATGCTGGGATACTCCAAAACTGACTCCCTCGATAGTAACAGAATGCCATATCATCAGAGTGAGCTTTGTTTGGCATACTGAATTGAGGCTTTGTACTGTAGATGAGCCACTCAGCTGAGCCGCCCAGCAGCACTTGCAATGCCATTCCAAACCAGGACTTGTGGTCTGAAACCAATCAGTAGAACTCATTTGGTTTTGTGCTGGCTGATTGGAAAATAGATAACAGAACGATTGCGGGATCCACGAGGGCTCCGGAAGGGAGGTCCTCCAGGAGGGAATGTGCGAAACTTGGGTTCAAATGCACTTCATGCACTTGGTCACAATGGACCCCAGCGGGGCTTCATTAGGCAGGTGAGTATGTCATTTTCATATTTTGGCTTTGCATACTCATATACACACTGGAAATCAGTCAGAAACATCTTTCTTGTGTCCTTTACTGCTTCTCTATGGGGATATAAGAGTGTCTGAAGAACAAGAATTGAGCATCATGTTAGGGTTTCAATCTCAGTCTTCCAGGCATTTGCATGTGTGTAAGTAAAATGACAGTCATTAAGTAATGCCATAAGTTTGAGCCAAGGTGGTGTATTATCTGCAAGGCTGACCTGTTGGGGTGGATGACAGCAGGGGGAGGTTTTCAATGCAGAAGATCAGCCTCCCAGAAAGAGACGGCTGCTCTCAGCTGTTGTGAAGGTGTGTGAATTAGAGGTCTAGTATGTAACTGGCTTACTGGGTGCAGGTTTAGTTCACATGCTTTTCCCCTGTGATCCTCCCAATTTCAGGTCTTGATGAGCATTTATTCTGTAAGGCTCAGTTAGCTACTCAGTCACAACTGCAATTTTGAGTTTCTGAGTGGAACCTATTGCAGAGATCTTGGTTTGTTAGTGATAGTTTTTCATTGGAATTTTGTAGCTGCAAGGTCATGGTAGATGTGTTTGTGGGAGGTATTGTCAAAATGATGGTGTTTGATCAGCTGATCTTTCTTGAGCTTCTTAATGACAAGTTCTTCATTAGTTTCTATGTGCGTTCCTTAGGGTGTTTGTCCTGATTTGACTGTTTTCTCCAGGTTGAAGACGAACAAGACACTGTTGCAGAAAAGGAAAAGGAAAAGGAGGGCTTTGATGAAGAAGAACCCGAGAAGGAGGATGCAGATGAAGAGACTGATGTAGCAGATCGACGGCCAACTCTTCAACGTAATTATAATACTGATGACTCTCATCCTCTGGCATCAGTGGATCCTCAAGCACGAATGAAGGATGGTCCGCTTTCTGATGCCAACAACAAGGCTCGTCCTTATCCACACAATGATCGCCCTCGGGAGATTCGTCACAGAGACAGAGGCTTTCTTGTGCGTGTTAGCACTCCAGCAAGTCAACATGTAAGTGTCTTGGTGTTGGAGTTAACTTTTCCTGGTCTCATCTTCTACGAGGATGAAGCTGAAGCTTTACTAGGAGATGTTCAATCTGGCCCAAATGTCTGATCACTGTATAGAGTTGGCAGACACTTATGACATAGCTCCTTCTCATGTGCTAGTACCAGAAATACTTTCATGTTGAGTTTGGCATACTTAACCAGTCCCTTCTGTATTTAAACATGGAGACCTCCTTGGATTGATGACTTAATTTTTCCCTTCAGGAAAATGAAGACATAATATAATAAGATCAGAAAGCCTGTCCTAAGCAAATTTTCCTTAAATTGAAAACCAATTCAGTTTATTTGTATGGATCAGTCATCAAAAGTAACAATGTTTGACATGCATTTGCAGGAGCAAGGAACACTACTTGCAGAGCCATTGCCAAGGATTTTACCAAAGACGAATGATCCCAACCTAGCAAAACGAAACCGTCGCATGTTTGGGGCACTCATAGGAACTCTTGAGGTAGATATTCCTCCCCTCTCCTGTCCTAGGTCTCATGTTCTACATTGTCAATATAGATAACAAATGACATTGAAAAGTGTGAGTCTTGTTGACATTTTCCACCATAAGTGCAACAGTTTCATGTATCTATGTCACATCTTGAATTGTGCAAGTGATATCCTTTCCTGGAGATAGAAGTGACATAGAATCCTCAGGGATAGTCTAGACCTCATTAATGAGGACTGCATTGAAAGATTTCTGCCGATTGAAACTCTTGTGGAAATTTCTGTCTCTCTGATAGTTAATCAAAAAGTGAGGTGAACATCACTGCATTCTGATCTAGAGAGAGGAATTGGTGGAGGAGGGTAAAGGTTGCATAGAAAGCCAAGAAGGGATTGAGGGAAATCTCATGGAATTACATTGCCCAAAGTTAACTTCTGTGAGTGATGCACACATGGACACATGGCTGATGAGTCACAAGTATTGTTGGGCTATGCAGAAATTCAGGCAGGAGGATCAAAAACTCTCTGGGTCAGAGGCATTCATGCGGAGATCTGATTCCTTGAAGCGGGTGAGTTTCTTGCTGTGATGGAATGTCCTCTCTCATAAATTTTTTTTGCTGAACTTTCACTTATTATGTGGACCTTGAGCATTGTTAGAATCATGCCTGAAACTAATTGTGCAGGAAGATTAAGTACATCCCTTGTCCAAGTCACAATGCCAGCTGGTTGCAAGATGCAGAGAACTGTATAACTTAGCCTTTTGTAGGGTATTAGAAATGTGAATGCTTGAACTCTTGAGTATCAAATGACCAAATGGTTCTACTTTTAATAGCCTCAGGTTGCCTATGGGTTAGGACAGTGAACAGACAGCAAGCAAGTGTACTGAAGTCAGTTGGAGAGTTTCATTCATCTTGGACTTGGTCTGTGGCAGGCTGAGCAGAAAGCACAAGAGGAAAGTGAGCGCTTGCGACAACAGGAGCGTGAACAGCTTGCTGAGAAACGTAAAAATGACCTGGTATAATTCATACCTACTTTGACTCAAAGTATCTTCAGAGCAATTCCTTCTGTTTCTGTGATGTGTTTGTTTTGTTCTTTTTTACAAGCTACAAGGATTCACATTAGAGTTGACTCAAGGTGCTAATTATGTGTGAGCTCTGTGCATATGATGGTTGTGGTACACAGACATTGAGAGCAAATCTGGCAGCTCAGGCAGATGAGAAGCAACTCGAACTACTCTTTTTACAGTGGACAGAGCATCATACTCACCTTTGCTCCTTTCTACGGTTGGTCTCATTTGTTCTCTTGAACATGTTTGTAGGTTTAGTTTCATTAATGCAGGAAGTGTCTGCAGAAAGTTTGACCATAGCAGGGATGAATTGACACTTGGTTCTGTACAATGAAAGTGTACTAGTACAGAGTCCTTGAGGAATTTCTACTCAGGGTGTCAGCTGGCATTGTTATTTTCAGCTTAACTGGCCTATTTTTGTCATATATGTTTCTCCTGAGATGCTCATATTTGTATGGACTTTGGACAGAACAACAGCAGAGCCTGCAATTTATTTTATGCCTGCCAAGCCTTCTGAGGAGACAGACAAACTATTACAGGAGTCTCAACAGGTACACTGTTAACTGAACTCTTCAGGTTCTAAAACTTTCCTCAATGTTGCCATTATTGTCTAAAGACCTACAGTAGCCATCGGTGGTATCCTTATAGGATATGTTCAGGCTGCAGGAGGCCCCAACCACTGCCCTCTATTGAGGCCTGTCTATACATCAGGTTTTGACACTTGCTTGTATATGGGCAAGCTAAAATGGAATGAAGCTTACCTTCAGATGCTTGTTGCTGCTTGGAGGAGGACACTATTGACTCTTTTTATTAGCTATGCCACTTGAATTCTAGCCAACATCATGACTGAGAATCTTCCTTTTGCTTCTGGAAAAGCAACAGAAACTCTGAACACATATTTTAGATAATTGTGTGCCCAGTATTTTGGGCAGATAATTGTATGCTTATCTACACATACTGTTGGGAGCTGATGATGTCAGTGGGGAGTCACTGCTGTTGACGATGAATGTGGTGGTCTGACATATTATGAGCGACACTCACAAGATTATGACCACACTTGTTCTTCTGGTGCTCATTTTGGTTTTGTTGGAGCTGACACAGTGATTGCATAGAAACTGTTATTGTGGAGTTTTTCTGCAATCTACTAGATTTGGTTGGCCAGGGATCCAAAGCATGCAAGGGTACACATTGCACTGTCTGGAATCCGAGCACAAGAGCCTCCACCATCATAACTTGCATTTGTGGCTGTCTACTGCAAAGAGAACTGGGGTGACATAGTTGATGTGATGGGATGTTTGTTCTTGTTGCAGGGACTGGAAGGGTGGAAAGTCAAGTGTCAAGAAGAGCTGAATGAGTATCGAAAGCAAGTGGCTGCAGATCATGCGGCTAATTTGGAGTTGGAAATTGAGAGATGGCAATCAAGACGAGCCAACAATGTTTCAAACACACATGCTGAGGCTGACATTGGGACAGATGAAGGTGGGGATTCCTTCAAGGACCATAACACTGTAAGGGGGGATCCCAAAGGGGATGAGAACATTGAAGAATATGTTGAACAGGCTATTGTTATGGATGATGATGATGATGAGACGGCCAACGTGGTTGGGGAAGGTGGAGAGGTGTTGCTGGACAGAGAGGGTCCAGAAAGAGCTGAAAGTTTGGAGGTTAAGGGAGGTAGAAATGTGGAAAGTACCTTGAATGGAATACATGGTTATGGGAGTGGAGCTGAAATCAAAGAAGATGATTTGGCAATATGATCTTCAATGGTGATGTTTGCCACATTCCTTCATCAAGAAACCTCAACCTTCTGTGTGTTGGGGTAGTCTTTTTGACTCTTCATGACCTAGAGCAGTTGAGTAACAGGGCCGGTTTTTACTGCTCTGAATATGCAGTAGAATCTGTTTCAGAGATCCTGTAGCATGTGAATGTACAGCCAGGTCCAACAATTTATAGATTCTGGTGTTCCTTGCATGCATATTCCAGTTGGCATATCACTAATGTTCTGCTGAAACATCTTACCTTCAAGAAACTCAAAGGTAAATTATGGTTGCTGTTTATCTGCAGTCTCCAAATCTTCTAGCTGCCTTCCCTCTTAATGAAGAATGACTTGATCGTGAAGCCAACCAGTTGTGTTGCTTCTCACAATGTTCCAGACTTTAGGATGATTGTCGCACTGCACCATAGTTGCACAGGACTCTAGGAAAAAAGAGGCAAGAAGCTTCTTCAGTCTGGAGTGGCTTGGGCTGCAGTGCATTGGTCACCAATTTCTGTCACAGTTCAAGATGGCCCCAAACTCTGAATCTCCACATCACAACAATTTCAGATAGTAACTGTGTACTATGCTCTTGCACTCTGCCAATCTTAAATCAACTACACCGTCTGCAGTTGTGTCACCACCCAACCTCCTTAGTGACTATTACATGACCAGATTTGCTTGGCTGTCTCCAACCCTGCTATTCTGCAGAGCACCTCCATTCACACCCCCTATTTGGGCCTTAGTTAGTGGTTACCACTGGTGTTGGGGGTTTTTAAAAAGAATACTCAACCAGGCAGGGGTCATTGTTAAAAAAAACAATCTATGTCACACAGGGTATAAAATAGGTAACTGAAATTGGAACAGTTATTGACACCAGTTGTTATGAATTTGCATCTCTAAACAATGCCCCAGGTTACTAATTTCCTTGGCTATAATTTTGGTATTACTCACTTATTATGCATAAGTATTCTGCAATCAGACTGAGAACCACCTAATATATCCACCCATTATGCAAAGGGTTGGTGTTTCTAAATAGGGTAGAACGGCTGGTGAGCAAACACTTAAGCGCTCAAGACAGTATATTGTAGACATGACTCCTAACTCTGGTGGATTCTTGTCTCCACAATGTGTTCATGTTACTCTTATAAATATGTTTTAAACAATGGTGAAGTGGAGGTTGTTTATGGGTGCTATGACATGCTCTTCTCATTAAAGTATTCAATAGTGTTTAGGGTTGAGAGATATGTAACTTGATTGAATGAAACATGTGGCCATGAGAGAGCATAAGTAAGGTATCAATTTTTCTTGATATTAGAGCAAACAGGTCTACAATGTTAATACTAGTTTTGGTCTGTTATATGAGCTTGACCCAGATAAAAACATGGGTATGTACCTTGGTATGTGAAACCACTACTTTCCTAGTATAGGATTTGACCATATCTGGCAGATACTATGGTTCCTTCCTTGACAAGCTCCATTCAAATTACCAATGTACATATTCATATCAAGGGTCTTTCATTGGGAGCAATTCTTGCTCATACCCAGAGTCACCAGAACTTTTACATATGTCGAGGTGTGCATAGTTAAGGTTTAGCATTTAGGATTCCATATACCTTTGCTATATGGGTGAAGGTTTGCTATGGGAGTTCATGTTCATACTGGGGATCCTTAAAACGTTTGGCCTATTATCAATACTAGCATGGGAAATGAACATGAGATTAAATCCGATATCTATACTAGATTTATATGTTTGAATTCATTTGGTACTCATATCAGGATTTCTTGAATTCTATTGATACATACCTGCCCAATACTGGTTAACACCAGCGGAGGTGAGGTCTCTACCCAGTTCTCATCACAAGGCAGGTTGTTACTCACACTCTAAAGAGCTTGCAATCCTCCTATGAAAGTTTATGGTGGAAAGTAACCAACTCTTCCCCCTTCTTCTCCTCCCTTCTTGTATGCATATAACATTTATAAGAAAAATCAGCTGTCAATAGCTACTCCTGTTTAGAGAGAAAAAGTTGCTCAAAACACTAAAATTTCCTCATTCTTTTTTTCCTGGAAATCGCATGCCAGTTAAGCAAACATTTTAGCATGAAAATCAACATCTTAAATTTCTGCTTTTCAAGTCACAAATATCCCCAAACCTTTATCAGCTAGAGCTATCTTAGAGCCATTTTATATATTGTAATAGGGCTTTCCCTCTCCATCTTCTTGCCTAGTGCATTGTCACCTACTTGCTTTGGTTGTGTCATGGCTTTTCTTTGTGATGGTGTTTGTTTTTTAATGCACTAGTGATAAGGGCTTGAGCTGAGTGTTTTTGTCTGATTTATACAAGGGCACCGATTTGTTGTTTTTTTGGCAATTAGTGATGGGTGTAACCAAAGTTCAAAAAATAAAACATTTTTATGGTTTGCACACTAAACAATTCACTTTTTGGTATCATAAGGGTAGTTTTTAGGGGTATCTCTAAGTTTGGTATAATATATGTTGAAATATTATTGAAAATTGTAGAAAGGATTTACCTAATTATCTATAACACTTGTAAAATTAAATTTAAGAATTTAAAAATAAAATATCATCATTTCATTACAAGGTGAACTTTTTAAATGATATAACATTTCAATCATGGTTCGTAAAAAGTGTTATGAACTTTTATTATATAATAAACATGTGTGAAATGTTGATTTTTTCCCCTTAGTAATGTTAAAATAAAAATTTACAAGCAAATTTAATTTTTTAATTTATTAGGTCTTTGTAAGATTGTCAATAATAAAGTTCAAGATTTATTGAAATGGAAAAATTAAGAATTGTTGTTTTGTAAAAAATAACATTAATCCCACATAACATTTGCTAACTATAAAAATTTTAAAAATCATTTTTTGTTTCAAATTTTCTTCCTAGTTGATCAAATCGAAAAATGCATCACAATATAAAACTTGTAAGTTTAAGGTTTAGATATCCACTTGCCTTTTATTTTCAAATGGACAATTTATACATTTTCAAAATATCAAATGTTGAAATTCTAAATTCTAAAAAAGTAAAATCATGGCCTTTATGTGTGCCATTTTTGGTCCATTGATTAAAATGCATTTATTTGGATATAAGTTACAAGAATAAAACTTTGGGCAAAATTTGAGAATAACTTGAGGAACACATTGTGAACACCAAGATGCCAATTTAATATGTCATTGATACATACAATGTAATTGATATGTCATATATAATTAAAACCTCATATTGAATTGCATTTCTCAGTCCAATTGAAAAGTTTCTAACTCTAACCACAATTTATCAAAATCTAATTATCTACCAAAAAATAGTTTGAGACCAATATGGAATGAAAGGTTTTTCATCATACATAATATAGAATTGATTGGTGGTATTTTAAAGCACATATTCAAATATTGCCTATTCAACAGCTTAAATATTGGCATTCATTGATTGAATAGGATTCGTGTTAAAGATTAATATTGATCTTGGAACAACCCTTGCAAAAAAAACATCAAAATAAATTCACAAGCATTGAATGAGGTTATCATAAAAAGTTAGAATTTTAACAATTACTCTATATGAGAAACATTCCAAGTAATTTGAAGGAAATTTGTTACAAAGTTTTGTATTTAAAAATATGTTCAAATGAAATAGACCAAATTTTAGTTTTTTTCATTTCTTTTAAGATTCAACATTAAACTCAATATCAATGGTTTTATTAAATTCTATATAAAATAATGAAAATATGGGTCCAAACAAGAAACAATGAGCTAAAAACTATGTGAAACATGTGAAATAAATTGCAATCCTTGTTACACATGCTTATGTGATGTCATTTTAGTGACATGTTCATTATGGCAAGTTATGTTTTATGATTAATATGGATGTTATGAAATCTAAATTGAATCATTAAATGTTCCAATTTCAATCTTTTGTTTGAGCAAAAATTGTTTAAGATTGAGCAAGTGTTTTGTTAAACAACACTATTTTCACAAGGGCCCTTGATTTTCCTAATTTACAAATTTTTTGATGCCTAAGAGAAATTTATATATTTTTTTGGACAAAAGGACCTTAAATAAATAATAGTCTTAGTTTAAAAGAAACACATGGACTCATCGTTTCTCACTTGAACCAATATATTGCATGAAAAAGTGACAAAATAACATTTCAAATATGAATATACTTTAAAAGAAGCATGCTTGAATGTTTTGGGGATGCATTATTCTTGCACATTGGAAAATATATACATTATATCAAGTACTCAGCTTATTGCTATTTTATGTCAATCATATGATCATGTCCTAAAATAATATTTTATTCCACGTAATGTATTTTGAATATTAGTTCAAAACCCAAATGAAATGCTTTAATAATAAAATCAATGGATTTGTATGATATTGAAATTCAGAGGGGAGAGGGGCAAATTAAATGCACCATTTTGTAAAACAACTTAACAAACAATTCATTCAAATTCATAAGTCATATCATCAATGGACATCGATATAAGTTTGCATTTTCTCTGACTAATTAGACACAAAAAAGACTTTAGGATACTTTTTATTGAATACTCCTAGAAAGGGTGCTTGTTTGGTTATGTTAGGTTTGGATCTTTGATGACTAAACCCTATTGAAATGACAAGATGCATTTTTTTGGTGATAAGGGAGGTTTGAACTTTGAGCCTGTGAACCTCACAATGTTTGAGAGAAGAGAGCCCAGGGTATATAACAAGGCAAAAGATAGAGAGCAATGGGGAAAACTCAAGGGTTTGGTTACCAGACTCAAGGGACCAGCTTCATGTAGAAATATTATGATTATTTCTTATTCTTCATATTTCCAATTCTGATATCTTCCCCATTGGGAGAGATGTTTATGACAGGGAAAAAGGGAAAAAAAAAGAGTAAAAATCTGGAATGTACAATTCTTAGAAAGAAAATATGATTCAAAAGAAAAATGCTTGAAAGACAACTCAAAATTGAAGCTATAGAAACAAGGGGTGTGTCACACTGTGGCCTCGCCATTTACATTAAAAAGTATTTTAAGGCAAAAGAAAAATGACGTAAATTCAAATATTTCACCATGCAAAAATATAATCTTCAAAAAAAATCCTCTAAAAGAAACCAAAATCATCCAAGATATCATAACTCTATAACTAATTTCAAGTTTCAACACAAGCCAAAATATTATGTTTCAAAAATCCTCATATAAAAATAAACCTACTATTACCTAGGGGCCAAAATCCCTTAAGCTACTATATAATGAATCTCAACACAATATCCTTGCCTTGGTAGGCAAGGCCAACAAAAATAGTGCCTGAAAGGAAAATGTTCACAAAGATGAGGAAGATGAAGATTAAAAGAAGCAATAGAAAGATGAAATCTCCTCGAAAGCAGGAGATGAGGAGGTAACAAAATCTAATAGAGACAAATAATGTCAAGATGGTTGAGGAGATCCAACTCTTAAAACTCTTAACCCTCCATTTTTGGAGCAATGTTGATGAGAGTGGTGTTTGAATTATGTGCATAATAGGTAGGTAGGTAGGTAGGCAGAGAGAACTGTTCCAACTTCTTGTCCAATATGGTAATGAATAATAATCAATCATGAAATTGGTCATGATGAAACTGAACCCCAAAATGAAGGGATGTGAGAACAATAATGGGAGTTATAATAATTCAGGAGATCAAATTCACAAATCCATTACTCATGAGTTGCATTTGATAAATAATGACTTAACATATATATATATATATGACTCAGTCAACATCAACTCAGCAGATGGGTACATGGTAATCATGGATATCTTGGCTGCTACCAGAAGACTCTCATCATTGCCTTAGAGCATCTCCACCCACATCAGTATAATGGCTTGTAAAAGCTTTTTTTGGATGAAGTATATGATATTTCAATATTGTGACTTTGAGTTTGCATTTTGGAATCTGGGAGTCTGGACATGTTATGAGAAACATAATTCCAGTTTCCATACTCAGTAAAGGGATCAAATGGTCCAGTAAAAAGAAAGTGAGTGCTTTTGATTGACTGGCCATAAGGATTGTTCCAGGTGATTGCATCAAAATATCTAAGTACCTTTTCAGGTTTCGCCATAATTACATTATTTTCTGAAAACTTTGAATTTTTAAGAAATTATTCGCTTGAAATGATGAAATTGAAAGAAATTGCATGGGAGAGAAAAATTACAAATATTTGTGGAAACCCATGATGAGCTTCTTGCTTCACGGTTTTTGCTACATTTTTCTATCCTATAATTTGGTGGAACATTATGTCTCCCAAGATTTTTGCAAAAAGATGGAACATGAATTGTGTTAAAAGGTCTCATTATGTTAAATGACTCAGAGTTTAGGAAACTTGCCAAAGAAACAACTCCCTATGTTTATTGTTGAAATTTCATAAATTACTATTATTTTGTTGCCAAAGTGGATTTTGAAAAATAAAATACTTTATTTGGCACCCCAAGTGCTAAACTTGAAAAGGTACAACATTAGTCTTTCTCACTTTATGTTGTCCAATTTTTCATATTTATAGGTGGGGATGGGGAAATAATTAACATTTTATGTCGGATATGGTTAACACCGGTAGAGACCCAAATAGAAAGATGGTCTAACCTTACTTTACCTCACCCATTGTACTAGGTGAGGACATTGTGCCCATGTATTGCATAGACAAACCAGTCACATAGAAATGGGGGCATTGAAAGATGTTATAACATGTTTTGTTACTTGATTAAACATGGAACATTTGGTTCTGGTTCTAAATGATTAAGTGATCTGAAGTAACCCTCAACTGCGGTGTTTAATAACTATGAAAAATTTGAGGCCACCTGCAAAATTGAGAATCATATGAGTTTCTTACAAATCCAGGTCTTTTCACGCACCAAAAATCAATCATGGGTATATATATAAGTGTTGGTTTGGTAACAAATTTTTTGTATACTAGTCTAATCCTCATAGTCATTTTGTAACACCAATTAAACATAATAAATATAACCATAATTTTAAATTTTAAATCACTATGGATGGATAAAAATATTCAAATATTTATTTTAAAAATATTTTAAAATAATTATGATAATTTGAAAAACTAACTTGAACTTATTTTGACTTGCATTTAATAAAGTCAGTTGAAATTTGATTAATTTGTAAGGAAAAATTTATAATAAAAATACGGGCAATGAAAAAAGCCTTCTAATGTTTCTTTAATAGCCATGCCACAAAAGGATGTGGGTGTAAGTCTTTTGCACCTTGTTTTTCTTGGTCATGACTGTGATATTTTTTTGTCCTTTGAGGATATTGTTTTTGAGGCATTGTGTTTTTGTTCTTCTTAGTCCTTTGCATGTGCTCTTTTTGGTATTATTCATGAACTTTAAACCTTTGTTGTGTTCATATTTTCCTAGTTTGTCATGTGCATGCACTTCCTAGTTTTAATCGTATTTGTGATTTTTTTAGTTTCAATCATGTTCATGCTCATTTTGGTTTTGCTGATGTTTTCTTTGGTCCCAATTTTGTTTGTGTTTTTTCTTTATGCATGTTTAAGTTTGTCAAATGATATTGGAGGTAAAAAATCCTGTTAATTTTTATTTTGTAATGGAATGCAAACTTAAGGTGTACCCTTTAGTTCTCACAAAGAAAGAATGTGTGGGAATTTTAGGATGAGATTAAAGTGAATTCACAAAGTTAAACTCAATGTGAAATCAATTTGTACAAATGAGAAAAGATGATGGGTAGTGAAAATTGGAACCAAAAAATGAAATCATGAAAAATACACATTCACATGAATCACCATGACCCAAACTTAGGAGGAATCATCATTTTGAACTCTCTATAATATCTTATGTTGATGACAATGGGGATTACATCAAAGTGGCATAAATGTTCAAGACTCCCAACTAAAAGGCCAAAATTCCCAATTTATAAGTTTCATTAATTTTTAGGATCATAACTCCATATGGATTTTAATTCAAAGGATTTGAAATGGAAAATTGTAGCCCTTGGAATGTGTTTTCCACCTAGACATATTGCACAAATAAATCAGAAATGATTTGCCCCGTCTCAAGTAAACATTTTATTGTGTCTAAGTCAAACTCTTAGTTTGATTATTAACCATTTATTTAACTATAACTTGTGTTTAAGGTTTCCAAATGGGAAAAAAGACTACACCTTAAATGTTTAATTTTTAAAAAAATTAATGGTTGAAATAAGATCCAATTTGGGCAAAGTTTGATCCCTCAAACCTTGTCCCAAAATTATAAGATAGTTTGAAATTCTCAACTCCTTGAGTGGGAATCCACTTAGGAGTGTTGAGTCAATTCTTAAATGGATTTCCAATTTGGAGTGTTGGGTCTCCATCTCTTGCATTCTTTCACACTTTGTGTTTTTGTGGGAGTGTGTTTGATTCATGGAACACTTTCCTTGCCCACTTCCCTTGTCACATGTTTTAGCTTTGATCACAAGCCCAAAGTTAGGGTCATGATATTCTTGGTCTTCATTATATTCTTTTCATGGTTTTGAGTGTGTCCATGTTGTTCTTGTTCATGTTTTTTTCATGGTCCTATTTTTGATCTTCTTGGTCAATTTTGATCATGTTTGTGCTTTTCATGTGTGTGTGTTCTTGGTTTTGTTTGTGATATTTTTAATTATGATTGTGTTCATGATCTTCTTGGTTCTCATCATGTTTATGTTTTCCCTTATCACATTCATGATATTCATGTTCCTAACTTTGTTCATGAACTTTGTGGTTTTAATTGTGTCCATGTTTTTCCTTATCTCAATTGTGTTCATGATCTTTTTGGTCTTCACTGTGTTTTGATTTTTTTCATCATGTTCATGTTAGTTCAAGTCTTAATTGTGTTCTTATTCTACATGTTTTTCATGGTAGGTGTCCATCTTTGTCATTGACCAACTCATTTGAATACATTATTGAAACATTCGACCATTGGCTTATGTTTGGCAATGGGCATGTTTACCCTATTGGGAGCAACTTAACATCAATCCAAATACTTTTTTAAAAGGACCATATTTAGTATAGTCTTCAATATCATTATTGATATTTTCATTGATACTAGTTTGAATTTCACATCAAAGACCAACACTAATATACATGCACATATATCAAATTTTATAACACCTCAATTTTTGGTGTACATTTTCATAACTACTCAACCTTGTTTATATCCATATCATGTAAGATGAGGCTAAAAGCGATACATTTATCTTGGAGAAAACATATGGATTACAAGAGTCACAAGCCATTGTGATACTACTATTTGACCATTATCATGGTCTTATGACACATAGTGGTAGTGTATGTATCTATGTTTTTTTATAACATTGTTATCATTAATGGTTGTCAAACTAATTACCAATAATTGACAAAAAATTGGTAAATGGTTACTAATTTAAAAGTTTTACATACCACATGAGTTAATGTTAATTACCATTCATGTTTCATAATGATAGTTCTATTGCTTCAATCATTTCTACCCCCACTTAAATGGTGTTAGATATCATTTTTTTCATTAAAACATGTAATTTATTTTCCATCTATATCATATGTTTAAGATCATGCAATTTTCCTCCATTTCATTTTATGTTTTCACATTGTTTCTTAGTAACATTCTACTTGTTATGTGCAAGCATTATTCACCTTCTTGTAATGGCAATTTCCGGCCAATTCTTTAGGATTCAATAGTTTTTTGGTTACATTGTAGTGAATTGATTGTCAACATTCTTGAAAATTTCATAATTCAATAAACCTTTTGCATTTTATTGTGGTGGATTAACGTTTTTCCTAATTAGTGTGGGTTGTTACTTGTGAACTGTAGCTTGGTGGATAATAATCATCAATATTGGGGAAGCTATTTGCACAGGTGTGTTCATCAATTTGGTGAATTGGTTTTTAAAAGGAACACTTGCAACACCATTGAGAATATTCCTTGTTTGACATAGATGCACTATCAAATGGTATACCAAATAGATCCAACCTTTTGTTACCATGGTATATATTTGATGATGGTATATATTTGATTTCTTTTATTTCCACCTCCTAGGCCATGTCTCACAAATCTACCATGGCATCATTCGTCTACAAGTATCCACAATTCGATTTTAATCTTCTTGCAAACTTCCAAACTTCTAGTCACCTTTTATTTAATCATAGGTGTGGCCAAACCTTCATTGAAATATGGTCTAGGGTCACGACTAGTGTTGTCTAATTCTTGGTTTTTTTTACAAGAACCATTGGGTTCAGGTCTAGGGAATATTTTCAAAAATTAAAACCCATTAGTTTCTAAGGCTAGGTTTGATTTTCTCAACCAATGATTTTACTTCTAATGGGTGCCATATTTATAAAAACCTTGGGCTCTAGGTTTAGGCCAAGACTGGTTCTAACTTATTCTTGGGGATAATTCCAAAGTTGATTTAAGTAACTTTGGATTTTTTGAAATTTGGAGTTCCAGCCAAGTGTAGAACATTAGAAGCACACCCATGTAGCCTTTTAAATTGCTCAAATAAATTTTAAATGAGGGAAATATGGCCCCCCAAAGTTTGGGGGGTCATGAACTTGAAAAAAGAATCATTGTTTTTGGCCTAATGACACAACATTTTTATCTCATATGCATTGGCCAAAGTTGTAATGAAAAAACCTACAAGTTTGGTAATGAACACCCAATTTTAAATATCGCATGTGCATTGGCCATGTGGATTTGGTTCTAACAACAAATCCAATAGCCCTACCGAGGAGAAGATTCACAATAAAACTCAGATTGGGCCAAGACCCTCATCTAAGACGTGAACCCAAACAAAGAAAAATTAGGGTAATTAGCTAAACTCGGTCCTAGACCCAACTTGAAGGCCGTATGACCCCCTGTTCAACTTGCTTTAGGTTTTAAATCTAGATAAGGTCTAAGTAAGTTTTAAAGTGTAATTAATGATTGAGTTTTTCTCACTTTGCACTTCGATTAAGCACCTTTGAAGGTTTCTTCATGAGTGGCTTCTTCCAATTATTTAAACCTTTTGATTCTGATTTTTAAATTCAAAAACATTTGGGTTAAATTCAAAAATTAGGTATGGTTCCATGTATAGATTACACATTCCCCAATGCTATTGAGAATGTATGGGTGTAGAGTAAAACATTGCCTTGAAGGTTTCACAAGTTTGAGTCTCTATGAGAGTAAAAGTGGTGAAGGCTTGTGAAACACCGAAAGGGCCCCTTACCTTGCATAAATCATTTTCAAAAAAAATAAAATCATTCACCCACTTTGCTAGCTTGGAGAATGGGTTACACTTTGTGAACCCATGGCCATGTAGGATCATGGGATTAAGGTCATTCCAAAATCCATGAATATCTATCCTAGAAAAGAAAAGGAATCTTAAGCCTATTATGATAACTTACACTTATTTATAAATGTCTCATTGTCACAACCTTAAATTGAGTGCATGATTAACTCCCAAGATGGACAACAAAGTGTCCTTGTGATGAAGGAAAACACAATGCTTCCTTCACAAGTGGGAATGAAAGGGGCCAAAACATAGAGTAGTGGCAAATGAATGCAAACACACTTTTACTTGAAGTGAAAATATGTGGGAATCAAAAGGAAGTACTCCCAACTTCAACTCCCACTTGGGGAATTAGGATCACAACCAATGTTGTCCAATTTTCATTTCAAAAGGGACCTTTGGTCTTGTTTTTGATGGAACCTGCAATTTAGTCTTGAGATTGATTCCTTAAATTTCTAAACCTATGGTTCTAATCATTTTCACAAAGAATTTTGAATCAGTCCAATTTAAGATTAGGTCCAATTCCATTTCCATTACACACAACAAATTTTTTGGGTGTAATATTAATTATGTACAACCAATTAAATGCAATAATTTTCTTAGCATGTAGGGCCAAGATCATATATTTTTATAATAAATTTGTATTTATATGCTTGGAGAATCTAAACTTGTTTAAAATGGGGTAACACCCCCCTTTTATGTTATAATTCAATTTTGAAAAAGGGTTAATTTTTTTATTAAGTTCCAATGATAGTTCCAACAAAATTCAAAACCTCTCCTTTGGAGACTTTAAAACTTGACTTATAATTTGGATCTAAACATGCATATATGGGTGCAATCACACTAACAAAAATCACCAAAGATCATAACCATTATTTTGATTTCATGTTTTTGGGTTCAATTTATGTTGCAAGTCATTCAAAAGCATTTATGACAATGTTTTTAATACATTATGAAAAGATGTGATATGATTTGGAATGAATGTAATCAAGATAAAATGTTTTTAAAAATTCATTAAATATTATAACCCATGTTTAATAAACATTGTAAAAACTTTTATGTTTTGAGAGACTTTTTTTAACATATATTTATATTATAGTATAATGCAACTTTTTTTAAGTCATAAATTTTTTAAATGATTTTTTTAACTTACTATGATAATGTATTGAGTAAGCATTCACCCAAAGTACCCACATGATTCCTATTAATTCTTTGCACCCTATTTTAGAACCTATCAACATTGGTCATGACCTTAACCTTGAACGCATGACCAAACCTAAGTCATGAAAAGGGAAGTAGGCTATAAAAATGTCTCAAGATTTAAAAACACTCCTACAAGTGTGTAAGATTACAAAGAACTTGAATCCCAAGCACTTCCAAATGGAATCATTTTGGAGCTTGAAGTCCCATGAAGTCTTAAATATTTTGAAAAAAAATGTAATAGTACATGGTGTCTAAATCTAGCTTTCTTTAGACCATTGAAAAGGTCTTAAAATGTAAATACTGAAAATGGGTTCAAATTTTCTATTTGGAGATTTGAAGGTAAAGTTATGGATATAAAAAAAGTTGAAAATTAAATTGACATTTTGAGTCAGAATGAGTAAAACCCAAAAAACCTTCAATGAGAATGTTTTTGCATTCATTTGCCACTACTCCAAGGCCTTTTTCACAACCGGATCTCCATAAAAACCTCATGTTTTCCTTTATCATAGGAAGGACACTTTGTTGTCTATCTGGGGAGTTAGTGACACATCCAAGTTGTAGTGACGCTCTCCCCTACTTTTGAAAAAAAAAAGAAAAGGTTCAATGCCTTCTTGATGATATGAGACTTGTTTGATGTCCTATGGTTTTCAACTTTATTTTCAACCCCACTTCATGTGCCTTCAAACTTCTGTCAGAACCTAACCTTTATTTTTCGAACCTATTGGCCTTGCCTACCAAGGCAAGAATATTGTGTTTAGATTCATTATAGAGTATAGTAGCTTAAGGGATTTTGGCCCATACTAGGTAACTAATAATAGGTCTATTTTTATATGAGCATTTTTGAAAGATGATATTTTGGCTTGTATTGAAACTTGAGATTAGTTACAAAGTTATAATATCTTGAAAGATTTTGGTTTCTTTCAGAAGATTTGTTCGAAGATTATATATTTTTGCATGTTGAAATATTTGAGTTTCCATAATTCTTCTTTTGCCTTAAGATACTTCTTAATGTAAATGGCAAAGGCTCAAGTGTGACGCACCCCTTGTTTGCCTATATGTAGGACTTACTTCTTCCCTATTGGGTTACCGAGGTTAAACCAGATATTGACTCTTTTGAGGTTTGTCCACAACAGAGTCATAACAGGCAGCCAGTGGATGTTGTGCTGGTGGGTGTGTTGGTACAGTTTGGCTCATGCATAACCACTTTTCCATCACCACTTATATTTCACTCCAGAGTATGGAATTTATTCAAAAGTATGAACTATGATAAGTATTATACAAAGGACTACAGCTTCACTCGTGCTGTACGGAGTCAACTTCAACACTTGTATGTATGTCCCACAATTAATTGTGTTCCTTGAAAAAAAAGTTTTTTTTTTTTTCAAATTTTTTACAAATAATATAATTAGTGTTGAAAGCGCCAAGGTAGCTGTAATAATTATATTAAAAGGACATAATGGACAAACATACCAGCCCAATGATTCTGAAGAGATAGTTACTTATAGCACAAACAGGATGGGGAGGATTATCAGGTTTAATTCCTGACATTTTCATGTCCCACAGGAGGTTTCATATCAACAAGTTCCTGTTACACTTCACATGAGGAGTTGGGTGGGGTTGGGGGTGGGTGGAGGTACAGAATCCAGACGAAGAGGAACATGCCTTACATACCCTATCCTGTGGCAGCCAAAGAAATGACAAAACTTTGCCAAACAGGTAAGGTGTTCTCTTAAGGGCTGTCAGTTCAGGCCAGGCCAGAAATAGTGAAGACCAGTGCAAAATATCATATATAAATAAATATATATATATACAAAATATATATACAAAATGTGGGTGCAGTTCACTGATCCCTGTTCACTAGACCAATGAATTTATTATTATTTAATTAGTTTTTATTAAGACTAATGAATTCATTTAAAATCTAGTGAAATCACTTATCGTACCACCTTTTATTGTACTAACATTGATATAATTTTTGTTCAAAACTTTTCAAACTTCTGATTGACCCTCCTCTCATCTCTGGTGATGCATAACCTCTCCCTCTTCTTTCTTTTCTGGCATACATCATCCAAAGAGAGAATGATTATGAATTTTCATCCATGAAAATTCATTCATGAAAAGAAAGGTTATATGTTTTTTATTGGTCTATGAGAAGATTATGAAACTTTTCATCCACTTTTCATCCACCCGCATGAGGGTTATAGAGTCACTTTCGAGCCTCCAAACAGAAGGTTATGTCTAGTAATCAGCTGCCAGAACACTGGTTACTGGAAGTAGCTTTGGCACTCTCCCACCTCAGTTATTTTCGGTAACCAGTGTCCTCCGGCTGGTTACTTAGTCCATAGACCCCAATGCTACAAGTCTACTGGTAATAAAACCCATGGAGGAAGTTCTCTTTCTTAATTGAGGGACCTGAAACAATCACCAGCTCCGAGCAACATGGGGGGGAGGGTACAACAACATAATATAGGGGAGCCCAGAGGATTGAATTATGGACTAGGTACGTGATGAGTGTGTGATCATGATCATCAAGACTATTCACAGCAATCAACATGCTCAACCAAGTTATCAAACATAATTGATAATACAAAGAGGGCCAAACTTACAGGTTATGGGACATAGAAGAAGAGTATGAGTTGTGAGGTTCAGTTGACCAGCAACACAAGAATGTGCAAAAATTATTTAGAGAGGTATGATGCTGTCAGAACAGCAAGATATATGATATAACTAGGGAGCTCTCATCCAACGACATGTTGCCCTGTTAATAAGACATTCCCTACAATTGGTCATGCCACAGAAGATCCTTGATCATGGGTAATTAGTTGTTCAGGCTACTTGATTTTTGCTTGGTCAATGGGTATCAATGGAACAATAGATAGGTCCTCCAGCCCTTTGAGCCTTCCTTGGTGCGTGTGCCCTAGATTTTTAGGGCCACGACCCTAGGCCTACGCACCCTTACACTAGGGAATACAATCCCTATGGGAAATTCCACTATACAAGGGAATTAGCACTAAACCAATTGATTTTCCCTCCAAACAAAACAGGTGCCAGGTAGGTTTAGCCTCAATTTGCCACTTTTTGGTCTTGAACCCTTGTCTCAAGGCCTTGGGACCAATTTAAAGCTTTGGACCAATAAGATTGCTTGAATTCATTGGTCCCTGGACCGTGGACCCTCGCCCTTAAAATAGAAAACTAAATGCCACTCAGATGAGAGGAGCTTTGAAACTTTCCCCCAATTTTTAAAAAAAAGAAATGGCCACCCTAAATAAACCAATAATAGAAGCGACGTGTATCCAGGTCTAACGGTGCCTTATTGATTGCAATGTCGGCTACGGGCAACCTTGGATAGAAGGTAGCAGGTCACCGTCATGTTACTGTTCACAGTTCCCCAAAACAAATCATAGAGAGTGAAAATCTCAGCTACAACCAACCACCTAGGATAGAAGGTAACCGGTCACCATAGCTTAGTGTTCACACATAGGGTTTTCATACTTACTATTCACCGTTCCCCAAAAAAAATACGTAGAGACTGAAATCTCGGCTCTAGCAACCTAGGATAGAAGGTAGTCGGTCACCATAGTTAATGTTCACAAATAGGGTTTTCCCTTTTTTTTATTTAAATAAAATTAAAAATTAAAAATTTTAAAATTTAAATTTTATTTAAATTTTAAAAATTTAAATTAAAAAATTTAAATTTTAAATTTTATTTAAAATTTAAAAATTAAATTAAAAAAATTTAAAAATTAAATTTTATTTAAATTTTAAAAATTAAATTAAAATTTTTAAAAATTAAATTTTATTTAAATTTTAAAAATTAAATTAAAATTTTTTTGTAAAATGGTGGGGGCCTTGGGGGGGTTGGTTAAACTTGGTTTGGCTATCTGAGTGGAGGCAAGTAGGTGAATAGACCAAAATTAATAAGACCACCAAGTTGTTAATAAACGCCAATTCTAGTGTGTCCCCACAAAAAAAGATTGTAAAGCAACTATGATTTCGCATTGCTTGCCCCCCCCCCACCCCCTCCCCCGCCTTCACCGCCCATCCCAGTGCTAGGAACTGCACCCTCTCAACTAACATCAAAGAGTGAACTAGCTCCCACTGGGAATGCCCTTATGACTCACTTGTGGATGAACCTCATCCTCATGGTGGATCAACTGAGTTAATAATCTCGGGTTTCACCCTTCATCACCCAATTCTGTAACTAAGAAAAGTAAAACTATAGTTAGGAAAATAGATGACTAGGGTACTAGCTAATAGGAAAGGTTCTGACCCGGTTCTTACTCACTCAGATCAGAACTGGAACCGCCAGGAAACAAACTGGCAATTAGCCTCTGGTTAAGACCCCAACACTAGTCAATGTTCTCAAGACATGTGCATCTCCACTCTAATTCCAAGTTCTGATTCCCACATAAAATAGACCCTGGTTCCAGTTTTCAAAACTGGGAACCAAACCTGCCAAAACTGGGTACCAGACCAACACCGGTTGGCCAGTTTATAACTGCCGGGTAAGTTTATACACGCGCACACACACACACATATAGTGAGCCACACAGGTTATCAATACCAATATCAAATTTTCTTGGTTGACAACTAGGTTATGAAAATTTTGGGTAGTAACCATCATTTTATGCATAGGGAAATTATCAAAAAACCGGTTGATAACCACTTGTTATCCTGGTGGTTATTTTCCGGTTATAAGGTTTTTTAAAAAAACTAAAATGAAAATCGTTCGTGTTAAATTGTGTTCCTGTTGAAAAGTTAAAAACCTACCTGGATGATAATCATCATCACATCATCAAGGTAGGTTGCTAGATTTTCGAGAATTGGGTGTGCCAGGCGGTTATAAGAATCAAAGGACCGGTTATCAAGTCGGTTATTAATAACCTACCAGCCATCAATGGTTTCAAGGTGTGAAGAGAGTTTTTAGGTTTTTGGCTACTAACTAGAGGGCTACATGTAAACAACGTGCAAGTGGGTTGCCAGTAGTTGCCAGTAAAAGTAGGAACACAAAAAGTTAACCTGAGGCAACCACCGTGGTTACCTAGGGAACAGGAACCCAACAGAAAACTGTTTTTTCCATCCAACCTTCATGACTCACTGCTGCGTGAAGGCTCGCTCTAAGGCTGCGCCATCGCCGCGGACACGCACGCACCCACCCTCTCGAGCTCGAGCTCTCTCTCTCTCTCTCACATTCCTTCCGCAGACATTCGTCTATACTAAGACGCGCCCTGCACTGCACTCGGGAAGAGAAAGAGGTCTAGGTAGCAAAAATTGTGCAATGATTCCGATTCCAAATTTGTGATCACAACGAATCAAGCTTAGAAACGAGACTTTATCTGTTGGTCGAAGATTATTTTCTGCGCTCATGTGAGACATGGTCGAATGGTATGCGCAATCATGTTTCAGTGAGAGAGCGTGATGCGCATTTTATTTTTATTTTTGGGGTAAAGAGTGTAATGTTTTACGTGAGTGAAATGTGCTGAAAGAAGTAGTAGTTAGGGAGTTGGGTACCTAAGTTGGTACACTCACTCACTCGATCGATCGATTTTGCGAAGGGAAGGAAGACCGAGCAGTGGTGGCAAGTATGCACTCTGAAAAGAAGCAGCTACCGGTCGGTTTGACAGCAGTAGTGCAGGGATGGGGGAGTGAGAAAATCAGCGTTTGGCGTTTGCTTTGTATGTGCATACTTGCCGCTTCCATGGCCGTCACTCTCGGATTCTTCACTGCTCCTTTCTTGGGTTCTGCCAGGAGCGCCGTGGAAGCCGGCGATCCCTTGTGGCAACTCTACTTCCGCCAGAAAGGCTTGTTGTCAGGCCAAAGTTATAAAGGATTCCAAACCCAACAACAAGAACCAGGTCTCTCTCTCTCTCTCCCTTTCTCTCGTCATTCTTCTTCTTCTTGGGTCCCATCATGTCCATGACCTTCATGCCTGATTCATCGAGATCTTCTTCTGCAGGTACCCATGTGACAATGTGGGATTGATCCTGCATTTTTGGACATTGGGTACTGGTTTGCTGGACAGGGTTTTGCTTAGAGCATCTCCAGCGGTGCTCAGTATGCGACCTCACATCGAAGTTTTAGTTATTTACTTTTTTCCAACCGCACCCATAAAACTCAAACTCGGACTGCAAATAGGTGGGAGACTACCGATAGCAACCCACCTGGACCAATCAAACTATCAAACCAATTAGAAACAGGGAGAAGTCAATATTTCTTATCCAATTTGACTGTATTTATTAGACTCTTCCACGGCTACTGCAGGCCCCTGGAAGCTGTGCATTTTTCCTGGGTCACAGCAATCTTCCAGTGGATTCACTGGATTTGACTGCTGCACCTCATCCAAGATTTTCAGTGTAGGCGCACATACTGTGTAAATGCTCTTAGGGTGCAGACTAAGCAACAATGGATCTGAGAACATTGTGCCATTGCAATCTGAAAGCTTGATTGACTTTGAACAGGGCAGACCACAACAATATTTCTTTCTTTCTGAATGCAAGTGTGATTATGTATGGGTGGTGTACAGAGAAATGGTGTGATTTGTTTACAGGAGCATGGGTTGAGTCTCCCAATTCTGAGCCCTTATACAGAAATGAGAGCTGTCCCATTGTGACCAAGTCACAGAACTGTCCAGGAAATGGAAGGCCTGACAGTGATTATCTGAATTGGAGATGGCAGCCTCAGGATTGTGATCTTCCTGTCGTAGATGCTCCTGCCTTGCTGAAGCTGATGAGGGGGAAGACCTTGGCTTTTGTTGGAGATTCTGTAGCCCGCAACCAGTTTGAGTCTCTCTTGTGCATGTTGTGGCAGGTCAGGTTTCTTTTGTGCTTCTGCATCACATTGACCTTCTTTCTTCATTGTGTAGCTTTTCTTGTCTAGATGCTGATTGCAAATTTGATCTGCATGCTTTCTTGAGTTTAGGCATGTGATCAATGCCATCTAGACATGTGATACTCTGAGACACTTCACACCCTTAAGGATTCCTGCATGGAGTTCCAGTTTGTGGGAAGTAAGTCATGAATGTCACCTTCAAGAATTAGGGCTTGCCTTACAAGAGATGTGTCCTCAGTTCAGCTTCTCAAGTGGGTACTGGTAATTTGGGGTTGTATATGTGGGAATCTATTTTTGCTACATCAGTATGAGAGTGGAATTATACTATATGGGTATGCAGTTCAAAGGAGAGAGTTCATGGAAATCCCTTAGAGTTCTGAGTCAAGCATGGTTCACTCAGACTGACAGTTCATGCGCTTTTTCTCTGCATCTGAACAGGTCTATCCACCAGAAAACCAAGATGACAAAGTTGTGCATAGATGGATATTCAAGAAACACTCATTCACAGTCATGCGGATATGGTCTTCATGGCTGGTGAACACAACAGAAGCAGCCATTGACTTTGCTCCTGAGAATTTAACCAAGCTGCATCTGGAGTACCTTGATCAGAATATCATCAACTATCTGCTGGATATTGATGTTATGGTAATCTCCTCAGGTCACTGGTGGCCCAGAAAAACTGCCTATGTTTTGAATGGAACAATAGTTGGTGGACAAGGCTGGTGGGATGATGAGCATGAGAAAGAGTATGATGCATTGTCTGGCTATGCCATTGCCATGAAGACTGCTTTGAAGGCTATTGTTTCCTACCCTAACTACAAGTAAGTTGGGTCTCCTGATCTTCCGAAACATGGATCATTTTGAGAATTTGTGTTTGGAGTAAATTTAAGGTTTGTTTAAGGACCCTCATTGCCAATGGGTCATTTCTGTAAAAAATAGAAAGCATTTTTTCTGGGCTGGAAATTTGACACCATCAAGCATTTGTAGCCTTTTGCTTTTTCTAAGCAGATTGCTGTTACTGTACAAGTTGACCTTTGAAATGTTTGAGAAGAGTTGAATGGAATCATGCTGTTGTCCTGTTTGGTCCATGCTTGGTCTTCCCAAGGGTTTGAATCTTAGGAATTAGGTCATCATCAGAGATATTCCTTTCCACTGCAGAGAACCTGAATACGGATGTCTTTGTCATGTCAAAGATTCATAGAACAGCCTAAGTTAGAGCATGGTAGCAAGGAAGCCTGGCCTGCAAATTCTCATCTGAACATGGCAGGGTGCTTGAGAAATTACTAAGTGTGGAATTCTGTAGGGGGATAACGATTTTGAGAACATATTCACCAGACCACTATGAGAAAGGAGCATGGAACACTGGTGGATCATGCACTGGCAAAACTCGGCCATTGACCACTGAGCAGTTACCTGTGAATAATTACACAAACACAATGTATCAACATCAAATGGTGGCATATGAGGAAGCTGAAAGGATGCTGGGAAGGAATCCTTCGAAACTGAGATTGATGAACATAACACAAGTTTTTGAGTACAGAGCAGATGGGCATCCAGGTCCCTACAGGAACGATGACCCCAACAAAATTGTCACAAGGGGCCCGAACGGTCAACCACCCCCTCAAGATTGTTTGCACTGGTGTATGCCAGGGCCTATTGATACCTGGAACTATTTCCTCTTTGAGATGCTTCGGCGAGAATTCTTGAAGTAACCAGGGTTTCAGAAGCAGCAAAAGAGTTTCATCATTTTACATGGCATAATAGATAACAAGGGGGTTCTTTTGATCCCTGTGATCTCACTGTATATAGAAATCAACCTACGATTAAATGGCAGTAAGAGGGAAATCAGCTTGATACTGGTGAAAGGAGAGTGACCACAACTTGAGCTTGTCACCTTGCCTTTTACTGGCAGCTGTCTTATGGCTTCACTTGAGAACATCCCTGAAACAGCCACAATGATGTCTGCTACTACATGGTACTTGCAATATGAGGAGGCTAGGGAATGACTTCAGATCAAATGTTTGGCTTGCCTGCACGGTTCATAGACCGTGCCAAAAGTCTGGCTGGTTGAGGCGTGATTAGTTTACACCATGTGAACTGAATTATGATTTTAGAATTGCATTTGGCAATGCAAGGAAGCTTTCAACCATGCAGGACTGACCATTCGACTCCAGAAAATCTCAGAGTTGTGTGCAGGAGCCACAAAAAAGAAGGCAAAAGCGGAGTTGATGGAAAACCTTAGACTAGGCTTGGTTGAAATGCATGCAGACAATTCATTATTAGGCTCCATTAGTTATGGCAATGGACCCTGCATGGCCAACTGATGGGTAGAATTTTGGGTGGCCAGAAGATTGGAAAGGATAAAGATCTATGGATCAATAAATCACAGAATGGGTATGGGTGTCCAATTCAGGCACTTTTCCAGGGTTTTTCCTAGGTGGAGTAGGCAGCCAGATTCTGCTGGTTCCACTTTTGGTCCAGTCAGCTTCACTTGTAGTGTGAATTGACAGTGGAGAACAAGCTTGAGATGTGTATCAATGGTGGGGAGAACCAGTTATGCTCTGGAAGAGGCGCTGGTAGAACCAGTTACCATCTAACAGAACGGCAGTTCACCCTACCAGGTTCGTCGTGTTCCTCAGTGGAATTGTACAAGAAAGCCAATATTTTTCTTTCACAATTAAACAAGGCTTCTCTATTTTTTAAGCTGTGATGTTTGCACTCAATGTATAATAATGCAAGTGCAATTGCTGTCTTCCAACACAACGGTAACAATGACAAACAATGGCATTGCATTTGAAATTGGTTTAGGGTTTGGAGTTGTAATAGTTTATTTTCAAAACCCTAACTCCATCATAAAAAAATTTATTTAGTTATGATAAAAACAAGAAGACAGGATATTGCATTTTGTCCCAGAGACACACTAAAGGACTTGGTTGAAGTTGATTGGGTGCAGTTGATTGAAGGACTAAAGAAATGTTTCTGAATGATACCCTTTCTTTTCAATTATTGTGAATAACTTTTCAAGCTGGAATTGAGTTTGAGTTCTACCGATTGATGTTACATATGGTAGAATGAATTCCACAATAACCAAAAATGTTTAAATGTGTCCATACTTGAGGATTGAATGGAACTGGTTTTGTTATGAATTACAAACAGACAAGGAGAGAGAGACAAAGATCTTGTGTATTGCAAGAAGAATGAATTAAATGTCAAAACAATGCAGATGTCATTAAGAGTTTCAAACACAACCTTAGACTATGAAAGGGTATGTCTACTTGAGTTATCTCTCAATAGTTTTTAATCCTTAACATCCCCCCTTAATGAGAAGACATAATCATACTTTAGGGTTTGGAATTGTCAATCCTATCACTTCTACACAAAATCGATGCTTTGGTTTGGGAAGAGCTTTTGTAATTACATCTACAAGCATTTGCTCTATAGGACAATATCTAAATTCGATTTTTAAGCTTGCAATCTTCTCTTGCAAATAGTGATACTTGATGTCAATGTGTTTAGTGCAATCATGGTCGTTAGTTGTCTTTGGGAGCACAATGCATGATTGATTGTCAAACAAAATGGAATAGGTTTGAATTGAGGTAATCCAAGGTCCTTCATGAGTTGTGTTAACCATAAAGCTTCTTTTGCTATTGAAGCAACTCCAATGTATTTTTGCTTCTATTGAAGAAAGGGCAACAGGAGCTTGCTTTTTTGCATTGCCACAAAATTGCAAAGAACAAGTAGAAATAAGTATCCAAATGTAGACTTGTGAGAGTCTTGATTTCCGACCCAACTAGAATTAATCCATCCTTGAATCTTTAACATATCTTGCTTTGAACTTGCACCATCATATTTGATTCCCATATCTTTGGTGGCTTGTATATAATGAAAGATGTGTTTTATTGTTGTCCAATGAACTAATTTAGTATCTGCAATAAATTGAGCAATTTGCCTTGCTAAAAAAGCAAGATCTAGACAAATAATGTCACTACATACATGAAGCAACCAATTGCTTCAACATATGGCACAATTTTCATCAAGTTTGTTTCACGGATGTCTTTTGATTCCCATATCTTTGTGAGCTTTTGTCTAGTTGGTAAGGAATATCAATAGGTTTACAATCCAACATCCCAAAACATTTGAGAATATATGTAAGATATTTCTCTTGGGACAAGTGATGGAATGGTTTGTGACATTCCTATTTACTTAAATTCCAAGACAAAATTTGATAAGGCTAGTATTAGTCATTTCAAATGCACTAGAGAACTCAAATTTGATGCCATGTAAAAATTGTTCATCATCACTCACAAGTATTGAATCATCCACATAAAGTCCTAGAAAGACAAAATGAATTGGAACATATTTGATATAAACATTGGGATTAGTAGCACAATTTGTGAACTTGGTTTGCAAAAGATAAAAGATAAATCTTTCATACCACATTTGTGATGATTGTTTTAACTTGTAAATTGTTTTGAAAAGTTTACAAACCTTCTTTGGGTGATCTAGATGAACAAAGCCTTCTGGTTGAAACATGTAATTTTATTCTATTAGGGTTCCATTCAAGAATGATGTCTTCACATCCATTTGGTGAATGTGAAGATTATGTGCAACTACAAGTGCAATCATTGTTCTTAACTATGCAATTTTGATAACTAATGAAAATGTCTCACCATAATCAATGCCTTGGATTTGGGTAAACCCACTCGCAACCAACTAAGCCTTGTATTAAGATATTGTACCATCATGGTGATACTTCCTCTTCAAAACCCACTTGCAATTAACAACTAATTGACTTGGTGACTTGGTGTTTCCAACCTCCATGTTTGATTTTTAGTAATGAAACATATTCAAACTCCAAATTATTTTCCAAAGTTCCCCCTTTGAATTAGTCAAGGCTTCATGAATCATGGTTAATTCATCAATTTAAAAATCTAAAATGGTCACTAAGTTTGCAAAATAATCTTTATACTTGGTAGTTTTCCTTTTGTAGTTCGAATAGAGCAATGAAAAGAGGAAGATATCCTAGAAGGTCTTGGAATAGAAGTGAAAATTTGATCAAATGGGTTTTCAAGTAAATCATGATCAATTTGTTCAATAGAAGGTGAAAGAGTATGAATGAAAGTAGGTTCAAAAAATGGAAGTGGTGTTTGAAATACATGTTGGATTGGCAAAATGTGTACAACATTTGGATTTGGAGGTAAAACAAGAGGAGTAGGTTGAAGGGTGAAAACATGAAGAGGTGGACAATTTGGATTGTCACACTTGTAAATTTTTTGGATTATATACAAATGTAAAATTTTAAGCCATATTCAAAACTAACATTGTCAATTTTTTAATCATTCATGTTGTTATAGACTTTAATGGGAATCATTACAAAAAATTTGGATGAATTCAAAAAAGAATTATGGATTTGTAATGGACTTTTGAAATGACAACACTATGTTTATCACATAGAAAAAATGAAAAATGTGGACTCAAAAAACATGTCAAAGTAGGGTCAAAATAAAAATTAAAAAATATGGCATCATTGAATGAAGAATTTATTAATGAAGTGCATTGAAATTTTCTTAATATATATAATTTTTTAATGTTTAAAAGTTTTAATGAAATGACTGTTGTAAGTTTTTATTCTTGAAAGTCCATTTCACATTAAAAAATTTAATCTTTTGCATGGATTTTTGGATCAATCACATGTTAGGGATATTCATAGGTTGTTTAATTAAAATGTATGATTAAAATAATAGGGGATAATTATAGGATTTATGGTTTAATAATTGTAAAACTGCCCAAAAACTCGTTAATGTTAGATAATGGATTCTCAAACGCCACTTTTGAGCCACCTAACCATGCTTTCACCCTGAAGTGGTATTGGTGGAAACCACTCTTAGGGAACATCATACACATGATCTTCAAATGGTGGTGTGGGTTTAGAAATTTCCATAGAATGAACGAAAAACAAAGTTTTTTCATCAAAGATAACATTCATATTATAGAAAATTAGCATGAAGTCTGATCATACAAACAGTAATTGTAAAGAGTAGCAAAGGAGAAGGAAGCACAGAGAAGTGAACACAAACAAAAACAAGAGGAGGAAGTAGAAGTGTTGAAAAAAAAGAAGTAGAAGAAGATTTGAAAAGAGGAGAGAATACTAGAGTGTTAAACATTTAGTCGTTGGTAGTAAGGCCACTACTGCATTCACCATCATCTTTAAAGTGTGAAGAAGGCAAAACATATAATGAAAATATACAATTTATGCATACAATAATTCAAGATATATTCAAATCCAAAACATCTATAGTTGAATTTTTGCATAAATGTAGAAGAGGCTGGAGTTCGAGTGAACAAGCAGGACCAAAAATTACTTCATTAGCTTTGGTGTACATTGCAAAATCAGTGGAAGACAAAGGTGTGGAACAATGATCTATTGAAGCACAAGTAGAGCAAAAGGATGTAAAGGAGGAAAAAATATCTGAGGTGACATGTAGTCATCAATAGAAATGCAGACGTCAATAGAAATGCAACCAAGTGGGATGGAGATCGACACAAGTGTGCTAGGTTTTTTAGAGGCGAGAAAACACACAACCATCATGGACAGAGCCACACTTCTACACAAAGATATTCACATTCCAAATCCTGACCAATTTATGTGGATAAAAATGAAACAAAACTATGATAAGCATGTTGAAAGGATGGAAAATTGGAAGGACATTAATGAAAAGGAAGAGTAGGCTTCTAAGGTAGGGCTTGTCAGTTTGTTTCCAATGAACTGGGAAACATCGATGCCATATATTATGCTAGAATTTTTAAACACATTTGTTATCAAGGGCACATATACCTATTTTGGTTATTAAGACAAGGTTGTATGTGATTAACAAATAGTTGATTGTAGATGTTTTTGGAGTCTGTGTAGAAGGGTGTGTAGAAGACTTGAAAGGGAAAGTCAATAAAATAACAACATTGCAAGCATTATAGAGTTGTAGAATTACACCCACAAATTTTTGTAATATATTAATGGATTGCAAAGAGTTTGGGTTTGCCATACTCTATTAGACACCTTGCAATCATATATGTGATTTAGTAGAGAAAGAAAGTGATGTATTTTAACAATAAGAATGCCTTCACATTGATGAAAACAAAAAAGGGGAAGAAGGTGGATCGAGCACAAATTATATACAATAGTTTGTGTAGTGAGTTAGATTGGTGGTACAAGTATGTCAAGGAGAATAAGGGGGACAAGAAGGACACTTGTTAGTCAACCCTAATATTGGTAAATATTTTTAAATATATGTTTGTTCACCAAAAGGAAAATCCACAAAAACCATAGGCCAAGGTCAAGAGAACTAAAGAGGAGATGCAAGCAACATTGAAGAACAGAAGGAAGGTTACAGTAGAATCTCCAAGAAGTGTTCTCAAGAGGAAGAACATAGTTGAGGAAGGTGGAGCCTTAGGATCAAGAGTTAAAAAGAAATAGAATACCACAAAAGCATGGGCTTATAAGATGATGAGGGGGAGAGTGGCACCATTTACAATGCTAACATTAGTACATGCAAGTAAGCAAAGTACAGAGGTACCACAAATGTCATCTCCACATGAGAGATAGATGAGGGAACAGAGGCAAAAGGTCAAGAAAGAGCATGATACCATGATTCCAAAGGTTGAAGAGCATCCATAGACGGATGGGGACATTTATGAAGACTGGATGGACAACCATGAAAGTCCACAACATTTCCAACATTTACAATAACATTTGTAACAACAACAACGAAAACAACAATAGTAGTAATAAACACAAAGAGGTCTATAGGCTATTGGATTGTAGACAAAAAAAGTGGAAACACAAACTTTTGTAACAGTGTTCAAACCACAATAATTATAGGTACTAGTTAGTAGGATAGGATCTATAGAAGGGTAACCATTTGAATTTGGGTTGGGGAGTAGATTAGTACATGGTTTGGGATTTTCTCTAAAAGGATCCAAAAATCCTACAACACAAACAAGTACACTAAAGTTTATGGATGAGGTAGTTGTAGAAGTTATGTACGTAGATAAAACAATTGAATTATTTTAGACCATGGCAATTGTGAGTCTAAATATGGAGAATTTGAATTTGGAAGTGAGCAATTTGAAGAATAGATTAGCCACAAAAGATAAGGAGAAGGCAATATTGAAGGTGGAATTAAACAAGGAAAGGGACTTTTAGAAGGAATACAAGCATAACATAGAAATTTGGAGGAAGAGTAGGACAGAGAATGAGTAGAAGATCAAAACATTCATACAAAAATTACAGGATAAGAATAAGGAGCTCAAAGCTAAGATAACTTTGATGATATCATAGGAGGAAGAATTAAAGGAGTTAAGGAAGATGGCTGAAACCTGAGACGTTACATAGAGAAAATGGGCAAAGACATTGTTCCATTATATATAGTAATAGGAGGCTTTGGGTAGTTAGTTGGAAGCATTGATTAAGGAGAAGAAGGAGAAGGATAATGTTTTGACATATTTGGAATTAATGAATCTAAAGAGTGCTTCTTTGCTTAATTCTGAAGAACTTAAAAAATAAATAATAGAGGTAGAAAAAGAGAAGTTGGTGTAGGTAAATAAAGATTATAAGAAAAATATGTAGTAGTTGTAGGCATAGTTGGAGACTACAAATGAACATAAAAAGAGTTTGGACCTAATTGGTGGAAGAAAAGGTTGGAGGATTATGAATAGATGTTGTAGTATTACACTATGATGAGGACAAATAACAAGATGAAGTATTTTAATGTAGATATGAGGAATGGTGGGAAGTTGTAGAGGAATATTTTGCAAAGGAGTTTGAGGAGAATTTGGCTCAACATAGAGTTGATGAGAGGAACTTCAGGTACAAGTTGGAGATATATCATAATTTTTTTCTAGAGTTTGCCTATGGAAGTCCAACAAATATAGAAACATCTGGCCAAGATGAGGAGATTGAAGCAGGGCCCAGTGGGGTATTTTAGGAGGAGGAAATATAGACTGAAGAACCACATGAATTTAGAGGAGGGGGGCACAAAGAGAAAGAATAATAGATCATTCAAAAACAATAATAGCTGGAAACTACTTTAACAATAGAAGAAAAACAATCAACGATGCAGTCCTTGGAATAGAACCACATATTAAGTTAGTGGAGGAAGAAATCAGAATTGCAAATTCAAAGGTTGGTACAAAACCACTAGTTGTTGTATAAGTTGAACTTCCAAATATTAAAGTTGAACAGTTAGAAGCTTAGAAGGTTGCATAATGCTTTCATTTCATTTTCTGTCATTTCACAAGGATTTCGGAGACAAAATCCAAAGTATGGAAGGGGTGATGTTAAGGGGGTAAGCTAATTACATTGTTTTGGATGAATAAGGCATTAAGGATAGGGATTGATCATTGGACATTGAAGGTTTTAAATTTTGAATTCTTGTTTAATTTTGAATCATGTTGATAGCGACTAGTGGACTACTTAAAGATGGGAGATTTGGGGAAAGGATTTTCATTCTTAGACACACAATTTTGGAGTAATGATAGATGTAAGTATTTTGTAGCAAAAATTATAGATTCTATTTTTGATATACCATAGGTTTAATCTTGTTGTTTGATTTCATTTCAATAGAACATGGGATTTTTTGTTGTATTTCAATTGAAAATTTTAGTAAACAAGAAAAGCATAAACTTCTAAAATGATTTTCATATTCATTTTCATATTGTTGTGTGAATCCTCTATAGTATATAAAAAAAAGGAAATGAAATGTAATTATGTTTCTAGATTTTCTACATTGTATCTTGAAGTACAAATTGTAATTATATGAAATAACGATGAATATGGTGTTTTAATGAATTGCAAAGGCAGGTGTGCTTAGAATCAATGTAGGTATTGTGAATGTGTGCATGCTGTAGTGCAAATATGTTGTTATAGTAAGTGTGGAATAGGTTTGTAGGGATTTAATCCACATCTACCAACCAACTTTGATCATCCATTATTCATTCAAATTTCAACTCCTTTTTGGATGGTTATTTTTCCACATGACTTATATGCATACCTTTTATCCACCACCAAAGTTTTATGGTAAATGGAGCACAACATTTTGATCCAAGTCTCCAAAAACATGCAATTTTGAAGGTCATCCAAAACTAGAAAATCCAAACTTTCGATAATGGGAATTTTCCATCTCTCATCCATTTTTATTTATTTATACCAAAGTGTTCAATTAGAACTCCATTGAGTTGGATTTTCAAAATTCCAACATTTTGCATGACTTTTAGGTGCATTTGTGGAAGCAAGTCCATTATTTGGATAGGGATTATTTTGGTCAAATGTCAATTAAGGTTTAATGAAATGTTTGTTGAAAAGTAAAAAACAAGCCACCTTAAGGTCAGACTGAACTAGTAGCCACTAATGCATGGCAACTTGCTATGTGTAGGGGAATGCCCAAGGAGTGGGGTGTTCCTAAATTAAGCAACCCTCTAAAGTAAAGCGAAGGGGAATTTATTTACATTTTGTGGAAGTGTACAAATCCCATTCACAACATCATAAGTATAACACTATGTGTGTAAGTGTATAGCTATGTGAATCCTTTTGATCCCATGTAAAATTGTTGAAGTGCTAGTGTAAAGCAAATGCATTTACACACACACACACACACACACACACAAACTATATATATATTGATAATCCAATATTTTGATGTAGCAATAACAATGTTTGTTTTTTTTCAAATTTCAAAGTTTCGTCACATGCAAGTGTGCCAAGAAGGATTTACATTAAATGGTGGCATGTTTGCAAAACTTGTTCAAAATGTAAAAAACTAGAAAGAAAAATGCTCCCTCCCCTAATGTCAAAGAATGTGGTGAAGATTTCTCAAATTAAAAAACAACAATTGGTGATTTTTTTCTTCAAAAAAATGAATATGCAATAGACTATTTCATTTGTCAAATTTATTTTCATATTTGTGCAAAATTTCACACCAAAAATAACAACATTGAAGAATAGTGGTGATATGTGCAAAAAGATGTAGGTCATTAATGGTTATTTCTAGAAAATAAAAAATGAAATCCATGGTAAAATATTTTCAAAAGTTGTCTAAAATTATTTAAAAAGAAAAGCCCTAAGATGAAAAGTTTGTTGAAAGTGTGACAATTAAAAATAAATAAATCATGTAAATTTTGCTATATGTTATTATCTAGTAATTTTATCAAAATGTGATCAATTATAATGTTGTATACATCAATATTGTTTTAAGGGAATTTTTGTTTGTAATCGAAGTGGGAATCATTCATAGGAAAACATAGAAAAAGTGACAATCATCCCTAGGAAGGCTTAGCCAAAATTGGCTATAAAACTCTAAACCAAATATGAAGTTCAAATCTTTCATCATCCTTTTATATTTTTAGTTACATACTAAAAACCAAATATAAAAATCTGTTGTTTTTTTCCGCTCAAACTCAAACCTTGAAAATCACTTCATTTCCATATTTTTATTTTTTATTTCACTTTTTGACAACATTTTACCAATAATGTTATTGGTTACATTTTTTAAAAATTATGTAAATTAGCTTGTGCAAATGTATATAAAAATATTTTATAATTTCTTTCAAGTTCATTTAAGTTCAAAATGAAATATATACATAGGGGTTGAATGCAATTGTAAAGGTAATTAATTGGGTCGTGTACACTTGAATTGCTATACATATTTAAATATGCACATAAAGAATGCTCTTTGAATAGGTACCTAAAGAAATGTGATTGACTTCTTGATTGGTCAATCACAATGATTGGCCCATTTGGTGGTATGTAATTGATTGTCATTGTACATTGTCCAATATTTCATGTGTATGGAGGATGGGGCAATAACTTCCCCATTATTTTAGATATAGTAGATTATGTTCTCACAATTCATGCCCTTGTCATTAGCCTAGGCCAAAATTGGTGACGCATGCCATTGGAAATAACAATTATGCTCATCCCTTGAGGAGGAATGGCAACATGCACCAATAAACTTGGAGGGGAGGTGGGTGGGGGAAAGGGAGGGATTATATTGATGTCAACTTATGTGGGTTGTGTATTTAGCAAAATTATAGTGAGATCACTTACATTGAAGTTGTAATTTGGAAAAATAGTTGAACAACTTTTGGCCTAACGTAATACATATACTTAAAACATATGATATGTAATGTTTCAATTTTCATTTGAAAGGGCTTTAGGGGGTTTGTGAGCTTGCTTGTTGTTTTTGTAAGCTTGGGTTTGGCATACTCACGTTTTAGTCTTGATTTCTTGTTTGTTGTGAGGGAGTGAGACCTATGATGATAGGAACTCTGCAAGAAAACCAAATTTTGTTTATTGCAAAACTTACATGTTTAAATTTGTTGTTGTTGTTGTTGCTGCAACTGGGGTGGGGTCTTCTCTTGTTAAAACTTCCTGAATATTGTGCGAGTTCTGCAAAATGGTTCAATACTTCTTCCCCATTTGCAAGTCTCAGGGAGCATATATCTCCTGTGAGTACAAAATGGAGCTCCCAATTACAGAAAATTAGCAAATGACTGCTAACCTTAGCCATCCTTTGTGGACTGTAAAACTGCTAAAAATTCCATGAGAACACAAACTCCTGAGTCGCCTGTGATCAGAACATGAAGAGCAAAGTCTGTATCAGCTTTGCTTGCAAGACATTCCTGCTTTAGCTGCTAATCCAACAGATGTGGGTAGACGAGGCACTCTGGTCTATACCTATACCAAGACCCCTTATCTATGGTGATTTGAACTGATGAGATGTGAGCTGAAACAGAGAGCCAGAAAAAGTGCCTATGTACGTACACAAATACTTCAACTCACTCAGAACTCACTCAGAAATTGTTTGTTTACCCCACAACTTTAATGAGTCCAAAGTCCACACTTCTGCCTCTCATCCAAGCCCTGGTGCATTTCATGAAAAGTTGTAGATAAGCTTGTTCATGTCCAACCGCAATAGTTAGGTAATAACAAATTTCTTCTTCACCATTTACAGCTTTCTCATATGTCTTAATGCATTGTACATTATATCCTAATCATAGCTGACAAAAGCATGACTGTCTAAAGAAGACGATGCAATCCTTAACAAAGAGAATGTCGTGGTTATTCAAATGCATGATGCCATCCTTCAAAGTGCAATTTCCACACAATCTTTGAAACCACAATAGCACAATGTAGGTGGGTTAACAAAACTGATATGCTATATGGCACTCCTTTAAAAAGCCTGCCCCAGTACACACATTCCCACAGTTTCCCAAGGTTTCCCTTAGGGAACCCAGAATTACATAACTAGTACCCACATTGATGAGATTGCAGCAAAAACCCCACAACAACTCTTTTGAAGGTAACATGACAGGAAAGAGTGCAGTCATAACCTTGTGACTCAGAAATTGTCAGAGCATTACCTGAACATCATGAATTAGCATCCACATGCTGCCTTGGACTTGCATGTGACATAAGTTGCCATTTTGCACAAACAACTGGTATTGCTGATTCTCCCCAACCCATTTTCCTGTTGGACTAATGGGTGAAGATCCTTGTGCTGAACTTTCACTTTCTTCAAAGATTGCTGCTAGACACCGATCAGTCAGTAACTCATCAAACTGGAGCAAGCACTAAACCCTAAACCCTAAACCCTAAACCTGTTTTCAATTCTTCACGTACTTGGTTGGTATCATCCATTCAAGGGAAGCTGTAAACCATCAGAAATAGTAGGTTCAGGGCTTGGATGTTGCATCCTTAGGCAGCTGTGGATCTGTGAAGTCAGAACAGATCATGATCCAATTGCCATGGCCTAAAACCCCCATGTGAACACAAATCTTTGCTCACAGAACAGTTCAAATGTCCATTTTCCCTGGTGACCCAATAGGTATGCAAGCACAAACTGTTGCCACCTTGGGGTAGGTGAGTACTTGGGTGTATTGCATACTTGCTCAACAACTACTTGAAGGGGGATAAAGCAGAGCAGAAATCAAATCATTAAATACTAAATACCACAATACGCTTCCTGATCTTGCAATAGAAACTGAAGACAGAAACCTGATTCAGAAATTATAGCATCAAACTTGTCATCAGTGCCACCCAGCTGCAATATTCTTGACATCCATGTTATGTCCATGTACAGAGTGTACCAGACAGCATTTGCAAAATGTGCAACTTTGTGGCATCTGCCTTGTTACTTCTTGCCATGATAAAACACCCATTATGGTTCCTACCCAATAAGTGTCTCTGCAGGCTGTCCCAGCAGACCAGTGCATTTGTGGAACACATGCAGTTCATGTGTGCATCTACAGAAATTCCTTAAAGATGCTCTCTACTGACATGCCAAGGCCTAGATTTTGAGTTTGGCCTGTCTTGAACCCCTGACAATAAGCATACTTTTAACAGAAGCAACTGAAGGGAAAGGAAGAATCACACAACAATGCCAACTGCAGAGCAGTTTTCCAAAGCCAGATGTCGAGGCAAAGCTTGTGCAAATGCACACTTCCCGAAAGCTGAACAAAAAGAGACACTGGAGGGAAAAGCAGTACACTGCTTGCACACTGGTAAGTAGTGAATGTGGTGCATTTCCATTTCACACATTAGTAGAGGATGTGGTGTATTCCACTATGTATTTCACTGGTACTTGGGTGAAGTGCGCTGCTTGTTTGCAGCTCAATTGACAACAGCATCATATGAAAGGTGGCAAATATCATACATAGTTGAGGTTTCTACTAGTGTGTGCGGTTATTTGAATTTATTAAGAACCACAGGTTTTGGATTTTAAAGACCTCAAACTGGAGGTTGATATCAGAATCAAAGAACCACCCAATGCTGGTTAATTCCTTGGTCATTATACCAGTGCATGTACATGTGCACATTCCTGCTGCTGATGATACCATGTACACCAGTCCAACACTCATCCCAACTGTGAAGAACTGGTAGAATTTTTGTAGTGTATGTGGAGGTTGCCTTACCTTACCCTCATTCATATTTTTGCTGCAACCAAAGAGACACCTTACACACAAGGTGCCTCCTCTCCTTCTCAAACAACTTTTGAGGCACCTTATGCGCAAGGTGACTCCTCTCCTTCTCAAACGAATTTTGAGGCACCTTGTGTGCAAGGTGCCTCCTCTGCTTCTCAAACAAAATTGGAGCAGTTAAAAATTCTACTGGATCTTCATGCTGGAGAAGGACCTCAAATGGGGTAGTTCTGGGAATTTAGGTCCTGCACTTGGCTCCCGCCTCACCAGGCCCTCATTTGCAGAATGATCCTATTCAAGGTCCTTATCTTGCATTGAGGCTGTCCTCATAACCTTAGCTTCATTTTCATACTCACACTAAAGTGCTTTCTGTTCGTGTTGGCCTTATTGTGCTGTCATTACCTCTGTTCATTTTATAAGGAATCTTGAATACCCATTGAACATCAGATGAGTGCCTTGAAGATTCTTGAAGATTCATTTCAGAAGAATGCAGAGTCATCTGTTGCTGCCACACTCTGGAAGACTCATTTTGATCTCAACAATATTATCTTGTGCAAATGTATGCAATAGGCTCAGCAGATGTTATGTAATTGGCTCCCCAGCTGGTGAAGGCAACTTCTGGAGGTATTGAACCTCAGCTGGTACGTTCAAAACTCAATACCACAACAACAGGGGTCCATACTCTCTATGCTCTTGATTCTGGGTCAGTTGGTGACCTCAAAAATGCTTTACTCTAGTTATAGTTCTGATGATATGGAGGCAGGAAAGTAGGCAGGCAGCCCCGGAAATTGAGCAGCTTTTATTATACCTTAGCTGCCAAATGAGCTCATGAACAGAACTAAAACTATTGTTTCTGCAATTTCACATACCGAATTATGGTTTTGAACGAGGCATGTTTTCAGTCACAAAACTGCAAATATTTTGAAGTCCTCGCAGCATTTTCAAAACAGAGTGGTCTGTTTAACTTCGTGAAGAAAGCTTAACGTCTTGAGCCAGAAAAGAACTAGATGCATACGAATTGCATATGATTATAGCTTCATGAATTCACATTATCACTAAAACCCAGAAGCAAATTAGCCATTTTCAAATTTCAACCATGACATGGAGTTCAAGTACTTGGTGTGGCACTGATATAGTTTGACTGGGTTAAGCCTCTTCTGTGCCTTGAATTCAGCAGCTTGGTATTCTGGAGCCTGTCTTTTATGGTACCATGCAGAGGTTCACATTTCTAGGTCTATACCCGTGTTAGTCTGGTATATAGCCCTTCAACTTGGTATCAACTATCAACCCTGGTTAGCAACAACCCTACCAGACTGATATGACCTGAGGCAATACCAACCTCGTACCTAACCTACTGGTTGTGAACTTGAGGTAATACCCGCCTTGTACCAGTTTTATACCAATTTCAATAACAAGTATATACCCACCTCACACAGAGGGGGGGGGGAAAAAAATTCTCCAGTCTTCGACCCAGTCTACTGTCACTGGTCTATACCCGTGTTGGCTGGTTATTGAGAAAAACATGGTTATCAACCTGGGTATTGGATAACCCACCAGCTTGTTATTGATTTTTTGAAAACCCATAGATAACCAACCCACCTGGTGCATATCATTCCAAGAACCAGAAGAGCTTTTATGTGTCGGGTATTGAATTTTCAAATTTTAATAACCCACCCGTAGGATTGGGATTTCATCTATGTGGATTATCAATCCTAAAAACCTTCAACATGTTCATGATAGAAAGCAGAAAAAACAGAAATTTTTTCATTAAACAAAAAAACCTATAACCTACCGAACCTAGAAAGTATAGCTGGCGGTTCTCAAGGTGGGTATTCGAGAATTGACCCATATGCATAGTCGGTGGTTATATACCCATGCTGAGAAGTGGAAACACAAGGTGACATGATGTATCAGTGCTCTGTGATGACCGTGCATGATGGCAATGAGTTCAGTATTTGTAACTGGGTGGTTTTGGTAGTAAGCTGCAAAGTGTGCAAATTTTCCTATTGGCGTTGTTAGGTAGCAAGCTGCAAAGCGTGCGAATCTTCCTCCTCTTGGCATTGCTACGAACCAGCAGCTGCATATCAGTTGCATACAAGTTGCTTTGGTTTGAAATCTTCCTCTTGGCATTGTTAGGAACTAGCTGCATATGAGCTTGCATACAACTTTGCTTTAATTTGAAAGATTTCGCATGCTACCGTAGCAGTCTTCATGAAAAGTTATCACCATATGTGGAGACTACATAGATTGAATGTTAAAGTTCCACACTTGTGTGCGTTGATCATTTGGCTCATATTAACCATAGAACCACTTACCACCCACTCACTCACTAGGTAAACCCCTCAATCCACCCACCCACGCACCAACCCACTTGCCTACCTACCTACCTACCTACTTACTTGAAGATGATTGATGGCAACCTCCATAGCCGGGACAAATGTAACTTGTGTATTTTCCCTTGTTTTGATGGTGGTGCTATCTCAGATTATGTCTCTCACCCATTTGTCTCATCAGTTTGTCCCTTGTGATCAAAATACCTTCATGCATGGGCCATGGAATGTGGCTTTGAGAATGTTTCTACTGGCTACCAACAAATCCAGCAAGTTCACAGGTGTCAGGAATGTGTGTTAGAGGATTAATATTCTAAAACATAGTCTTCACTAGATGTTGGAAAAACTTTCCCTACACCCTAAACCCTAATCCATTCACCAGTGTACTCAAGTGGGACCTGTGAATTGGTGTTCCCAACTTCAACAGCAACATAGGCTCATCACACACCTGCTAAGTAAACTCTGCGGTTTTATCCATTACAATGTAAAATAAGGTAAACTTTGCGGTTTTATCCATTGCAATGTAAAATTTGTGACGTTTATTTTGGCACATAGTATAGTGACATTACGGTTTGAGATTACATTAGTGTAATATATAACACAAACTTATGTCAAATTGTAATATTATGTAATATATGTCACAATAAACCCTACATATGTTGTTACATTGTAACAAATGACCATAGAGGTTGCCTCACACATGTATCATGAGCCAAAGTGTAGTTCCATCCGTACTTATCTATACAAATGGATGTTACTCTTCCTTGACTTAAGTCAATACTTGAGAATTGGCTTGCCATTCAACCACCACATAGTGGGTGGTGTGGGTGTGCCACCCATGTTCCTGAAAGTTGTTTCAGTTGAGACAAGAAAGCAAAGAAAGCAACGTAATGGCCATTGGGATGGCTTAGCTGAATGGCAGGGTGGCCATAAGCCAGGTCTGTCCAATGACCATTATCTGACGTAATCGGTATTGGGGATAGATTCTGCAACATCATTAGGAAATTTGTAACCCTTTTGAGCACTAGGTCTCATGGTGTTCTCTATATGCCGGTTGTGTGCATTTCAAAGAACAGTTCACCCTAAGAAGCTTTGGGTGAAAGGTGGAATTCACCCTTTCACGAGGGAACAAAGTTTGGGGGGGCACGGGAGAGGCGGATTTTAAAGAGAACCTGAGGTTTGAAACTTTGGCTAACCCAGGTTATTTCCAACCCAAATCCGACATTAGATCAAAGTCAGTGCATAATGGTGGAAGAATGTAATTGTGAGTGCAAAGGGGCAAGTTTATCAATCGCAGTTAAGTTAGGGTAAGGCCTCAGGTTAGGGGCATTCATGAAATAAGGGGCCTAGGATTAAGGTGGTAGTCAAGTCTGACCCCACATGAAGGAAATGTCCCTCACCTCATCCTAGGGCCCTTATTTGGGGAGTGCCCCCACCCATGGGGCCTTACCCATGATACGAGTGTGACAACCTGAACATTATGTATAATGGAAGGCACTGAAATGCAAGGTAATGGCCAAGGGCTCAGACACGCTTACTCAAATTTCCTTGCCCAATAAGGATGACCCAGATTAGCTTACACAATCATTCCATGTTTCCTTACAAGAAACATTATGTTCCAAGGTGACGAAAAAATTACACCTTGTAAGGCACTCTAAAAATACATTACACATGTTTACGGAGATCATTATGAATTGAGCCCAACCATTTGTAGATCAGAAGGTAATAGAAGCAGGAGGCACCTTACCTCCTTGTTACAAGAAATAAGGTGCTTAGGACGAGGTGGGGATTGTTAAGGCAGCAATTGTCCCTCACATATATAAATTGCACCGAATGTTCTGTTTATTGCAAGGTTGGTATTCTTCTCTATGGTGTACTATGGTGTTTCTCATTCGCAAATGGACCTTCTCCAAAAAAAAACAAAAGAAAAAACTTTGATGCTGAATATGGGGATTCACATACACCATAAATTTCAGACAGTAGAGTTATCCCTAATGTCAGGCGATTAGGGGGCGAGAACGGCCAGTTTCGTCATACTAGGGCATCAAACGCGTAACTGGGAATGAAAATTTTACGAAAGGAAATAACTGGGACCCAAACTAGATTTTCCACCAATTTTGGTGATAAACTGAGTTTCATCCCGTGTTTCCTTTTTCCTGAGCGCCTGCACTGGTGCTACATATGTTTTCACTGCTTCTAAGTGTACAACTATTAAAGTTACTCTCGAACTTTGTGCATTAAATGCTGAGTTTCAGCATTTCATACCCAGATCCAATAAAATTTCCTTACTTTGTGGATACCACTGAAAGAGGGGATAGGGGGCGAAAGCAGAGGAGATAGGGGGTGAAACAGAGGGTGACTTTAGGGGTAACTCTAGTACAATTAAACTGTATTCCATGATCTAGTACATGAACTTTGAATTATGTTTTATCAATATGTTGGTTGACTGGCTGGCGTGACCATGAGACTCTACAAACACCATTTGGCCCTCAAGTAAGTGATAATGGGATTCTCCTTCAAAACTTGTCACTGTGCATTGCTGATCAAATTTGTCAGACTTTCATATTGCTTCTGATAAGAACTCAACCCTTTTTGGGTCATGTTTCTGTAGACAAACATGATAGATTTTGGCATTGTTCTCTCTCTCAAATTCACATTCATATTTTCCTTTGCCTGTGAGGCTGGATGTTACAACTTACAACCTGATTGGTTCTGGTCCCATAAGACATCATCAGTTTTGGTCCAGTATAGACTTCTTTTGAACATACCAGCATGGTCGTGGTAATGGGTAATTTCAAAATTTTCATAGCAAAACAGTCCTGGTACTGTGGATGAAGATCTAGGTGAAATTTAATTTTTAATTTTTTTCCCCATGATACACCGAGTGGATATTATAAGAAAATAAAGAGGAGGGTGAGCGTGTTGAAAATCAAAAACACCCACAAGTCATTATGGTTTTTGAAATGGCTGCCCTTTGCAGAAGAAAGTTAACACTCTGTAATGTGCTCTCCAACTACACAACACAAATCGACCAAGCTCTTTACAATAGTTATTATACCCACTCAATGTTAGCGTGTGTGGGTGGAGAACATTTCCATTTGAATCCCTGATAAGTGTGTGCTCTGATAGCTTCCTGCTTGAGCTCCTGTTCTGTGTGTCTGGATTCTGATCATCTCCCAACTCTGAAATGAAAGCTGCCCAAAAGTTAATGATCCTTGCGTTGCTTGATTTTAGTAGCTACTTTTCAATGAAACAAAATGCAAAGATGAAGGCCATTTCTGAGTCAAAAGTCTACAATGTCATAGTTGATCACTGGAACAGATAAACGCCCTCACCAATGTCATTATGGACCTTTGTATCCAATGCCTTAGCAAATAGGGAAGCAAGGAGGAGGAGGAGGAGGAAGGCTGTGACATTGTATGAGCTGTGTGTGGGTCTTGAGTGGTGGCTCCTTCTTCAAAGTGCCTGACACTTCAGACAAACTGCCACCAGAACATCAAAAAGATGGTTGAGGGGGTTGTCTTGGATTCAGCTTGAGCATGTTTCTATTCTCTATTTTTGTCTTAGGGTGGTGGGCATGATGCAATGTGGTACAGCAACCCCCCACATGATCAATGCCCATGTCCCATGATATCATGATGTTGCCATCGGAGACAATATGAACTACCTACCATTTTTGTTTCAATGGAAGATATAATTCGATAAGAGACAATGTTATATACATGAAAGATGACAAGGGTATATTAGGATGTGCACAATGTGGTATTGTGGGAGATGTAGGCTTCCATTCAAGATCCACCAACTTGTAGAATATGTCGTCACAAGGGTTTAAAGTGGCTTGTTTTGTAAACATCTATCATCTAAGATGAGGGAGAAGGGGGGGGGGGGGGGGGGGAAAAGCCGGGGGTGGCGCCCCAAAGAGGGGGGGGGGCTGGGGGCGCGCCACCCCGGGGCACGCGCGGGGGAGAAAGGGGGGGGGGGGGGGGGGGGGGGGGGGGGGGGGGGGGGGGGGGAAGAGTGTGTGTG
>Ga0116227_10001452_pt1 | contig 52738 bp, 33 predicted proteins | sample S1TSphgellanicum_FD_89693 | JGI IMG/M metagenome (GOLD analysis project Ga0116227, IMG submission 89693) | Host-associated microbial communities from peat moss isolated from Minnesota, USA - S1T2_Fb - Sphagnum magellanicum MG | ecosystem: Host-associated > Plants > Peat moss > Unclassified... | reverse complement strand
TTTTTTGTATAAAAAAAAAAAAAAAAGAATAACAATTTAAAAAAAAAAAAAAAAAAAAAAAAAAAAAAAAAAAAAAAAAAAAACTTTGAGAGAGAAGAGAGAGAGAGAGGGGAAAAAAAAAGGGGGGAGTAAAGCCCAAGCAATTTCGGTAAATTACATTTTAGGAAATTTTCTTGAGAAATGGTGTAAATTATAAAACACCTTTTTTTTTAACAGGCTAGTAAAAAGTGAAAACACGGATGGATGGATGAATGGATGGATGGGTGGGTTTGGTGGGTATCAATCAGTGCTGGGTGGTTCTTTTACCCTTGTGAAGAACCTTGGTTCTCATAAACTAGAACTCTCTCGGTTCCGGCTCACCCACATAAATGAAACTGGGAATTTGATTTTGGGTCCGGTTGTTGTTCAAAGACATGATGAAGTCTGATTCGGGTGCAGTTCCTATTACTCGGAACAATTTCCGGCAATTCTTACCTGCCAAAGTGGGTACCCACCTAACACTCGTGATCAATTCTGTTATCCGTAGTAACAGGAGTAACTTACTAATCAGCAGCCTGTGTTTCCGGGTGGGTGTTTAGAACCCACCCACTTGGCCACTACCTTCGGGTACATATAAAATTTTTGTATTTAAATGGGTTTGAATTTGAACTCGAGAACCCACAAACACAATCTGGGAAATTTTGGAAAAAAATTTTAAATGTTTTTTTCTAGTGTAATTTCGACCAATTTTGCAATTTTTGGTGCAAAATTCGCTAAAATTTCGACATCACACATGTTTAAAAAGAAATAAAATATTATGTTTTTAATATTTAAAATTTTTAAAATTAAAAAAAAAAACATTGTAAACCATACGACCCCTCTTCGGATAGATATTAGAAGATTGGTACCAATTGTAGAACAAATAGGTAGGTACCTACCCCTTCCGCTTCTAATACTAATTTTTGTAAAAAAATAAAATAAAATACACCACATCTTCTTGTATGATAAATGCCTTCTTACCCTAAGGTCAGTTCGATCATCAAATAATCCTCAAAATAATGAAATGAAATGAAATTTTGTGAAAATATAAAAACATAATTTTCATAGGCTACACACTCAATAAATTTCATTGCTTGAGCATATCATCACAATAGTATAGTAGAAGATGGAAAAAATATATATAATTTCAAAAATTTAGAAAAAAAAAATATTCAATTTTTTGGGGAAATTTTGTTTTATTCATTTTGCCAATATGGAAACTACGATAAATTTAATAAATGAAATATATAATATTTTAGTCGTCTAGTTGAGAAAAGGTGCAAGCAACAAGGTTTGAATTTGGGTAGGTAGAGGACCCACCATGGTAATGGTGGTACATTTCACTTCGGGACCCAAACATAGAATTTGACCCAAACACTCAAGTCAAGTCGTGTGTGTGTGTGTGTGTGTGTGTGTCTCCCATTGAATGCTTCACGGTGTCATGACTTGAGGACTTTCGTCATTTCAACGGGGAAGATGATGATGTTGTGTTTTCAACTTGAGCACTCTCATATAATTTCAATGGGGAAGATGATGATGTTGTGTTTTCAACTTGAGCACTCTCATATAATTTCAACGGGGAAGAAGAAGAAGAAGATTTTGTATTTTCAACATCTACTACTACCTTACAAGCTACCTCTATTGGTGGAGATGAGATTTGGAGTGTGTTTCCGTTTACACCATTTTCCCAAGGACACAAAAATCCTCCTTCAATGTTGTTGCCAGAGTTGGCACTATTTGAATTGACAATTTGCATTTTTTTGAAACCACCCACATTCGCACAAAACCCTATTTCTGAGTTCTTCTTCTTCTTCTTTTGTAGTGGTGGTAGGATTTGGCCATCTATTGTGTGTACCTACTACCAATTTGTAATTTGTGTTAATTAGTTGGGAGGTGCACCGCAAATTTGATGGGAACATGGTGTTCTTTTGCTGGGAACATGGTGGGAACACATTAGAAACATCAAAATTCCCAAAAAAAATCAAATGCTCTCTCTCTCCCCAAAGCTTCGCTTCTTGGGTGTGCATGGTGTATCATTTCATTGGTCGAGTATTTCTTTTATTAAATCACAATGTGATGATACTCATGAAGATATTGCATTGCTCATTTGTCTTTAGATATTATGGTTTATGAAATTATCACACCTCACATTTTTCATTAACAATTGTGGTTTTTTAAAAAACAAAGACAAGACCACAACAAAAACAAGGTAACAAAGGATTACTCATCTAAAATAAGTTGTTAATTAATGAAGCTTGTATCAATATTAGGAGTTGCAAGATGTTCATGACACCACCAATTAATGGTTTAGGGTTTATAAATGAAGAGGAGCAACATGTGAAAGTTTGTCCTAAACTTTAAACCATGCTTTGCAAAACTAAAATGAAGAGAGTTGAAAAACAACCATAAGAAAGGGGAATGCAACATGAAAATGAAAAAAAAACAAAAAAAAAAACTCACTTCAAACAACTCATTGTAAACACTTTCAATAACACAAAGAATTGATAATACGATCAACTAGACTTGCAAACAACTTTTAAACAAAAGGAACAACATAAGAAGCCATACCACAATGAAAGAAACTTTGCAAAATATCATTCCTTCATACCTAAGCTTTTGTTTTCACTATCTATTTCTCTCTTATTTCCTCTTGCCTACCATTCAAATCCCTTTCCCCTTTAATTTTTTTTTTTCCCTTCTTTGTTTGTTGAACCAACTCCATTTCCACACTAGGCATCTTGAACCCTAGAGAGAAAACAAATAAAATAAATATGTAATATTGCACATCTTATTATTGTGTGTTGTGTTCATTTATTTGTTTACATTATTTTATACAATTTTACATGGTGTGTAAAATCATATAAGTGTATGTTTGTTTGACGATTTTACACTTATATTCCCCAAAGTTATATACTTACACTAACACGGATCTAAACGAAAATTATACATTTACACTTAACCCAATGTGTATATCAAAAATCTCATGGCCAGAAAGTGAGCCAAATCACGCATCATTTAATGAAACTGAATATTGGTTTAAAAGATCTCCAGGATTTAATTGAGAGTTATCCCTAAAGTCATCCTGTCTTCACCCTGTCTTTGGGCCTGCTTTCATCCCTATCCCCTCTTTCAGTGGTATCTGCGAAGTAAGGAAATTTTATTAAATCTCAGTATGAAATGCTGAAACTCAGCATTAACACTAGGGGCATCACTAGGGACATTTTCTGGTGTTGCTTCTTGGCCGCCCATAAAGCAAACCCTTTTGTTAATGCTTCTTTTACAATTCATTTCAGTTTCTAGAATCCTTTTTTTTTGGAAAAAAAAAATCTGGAGACCAACCTTCCCTTATAATGAACTCCCAAAATGCAATCCTTTGGTGCAATTTTGTGAATGATAACTGGAGTGGATCTCCAGTTATCATCTCATGAGTTGAGTGACCAAGCTGAACCAGCACCTACACCTGTACTACAACACCTTCACTTTCTTCTTGAGTGAAGTTCTTAGTGGATGATGATACTAGTGTGGCCTGTGGACCTCCAGCACAAGTGTAAACAGGACTCTGTAAATTGCTTCAAAGTGTGAACAAGACCCAGATGATTGAGTCAGTCCCAACTGTGAATCAAATAATTTTCAAAATTTTAAAATTTATTTCTAGTGTCAAAAAAACACTCCAAAATTCAATATCTCTCCAACACCTCTCTGGTCTAACATTCACTAAACCAGCTCCAAGAAATCCCACTCATCAAAGGCTTTCCAATAATACCAGAGCTTGCCTTAATTTTTCCTTTAAAAAAGTATTTTTTTATTGTCTTGTAGTTTCTTTCACAAAATTGTTCAATATTCAAAAACTATTGCTAAACATTTTTCAAACCGCTTAAGTGTCCCTCACTCATCTGGGGCTTCGGTAGGTGCTAGTTCACTCATGATAAGCTTTCTTTTCTCACTAAAGAAGGTGCATTCACACTTGGTGTTAAGGACTGTAGTATTTAAGTCCCCTAACACCAAGCTTATCATTTAGAACCTAAACCTATTTACCACAAAGATTTTACGTTAAGTTAACATTCACTTAATATTAAATAATCACTCATTATAACATTGGGTGCCACCTAAGATGCCACCTAGACTTTCATGTAACACTGACTTAAACATTAGGTGTGAATGCACCTTAATATACGTAAGTCTATGTGATAGATTATCTGGCTACCCATGTGAAGAAATATATAGAGCATCGATTTGTTCCACTCATCATATCCCCGGGTACCAATTTTTTCAACAAGTTCTGTAGCCGACCAACTTTAGTAGGTGAAGAATATTTCTGTAGCAAGCCAATATAGTCACCAACACGAATGTCATAAACTACACGCATGTTCAATGAAAACTGATCTTGGGTGACAATGTTAGGTGAGCATATGAACACAACTGGCTGCCATCCTATGTTCTACCATCTATTCTTTCTTCTTTTACCTACTTTGGGGTATTCGAACAGCCAACTATCCCACAGGAAACCTACACACTTGTTTGTGTACAACGGCAGCGCCATGTGAGACATTAGCTAGCCTTCAAGATTGACCCCGCACTTTTGAGACACTTTTAAGCTCCTTGACCCCAAAGTGACCCAGGACGAGAGAGTGTAGTAGAGATGGAACCATGATTCACCAGCTGCTTCAGCTTACCAAACTGAATCAGATAGGTATATATATTGGTATACTTGCTTTAGCAATAATTTGTCCCTAACCTCTCTGCATTGCAATTCATGATGGTGATTCGTTGCAGGCAAGGTTCCCAGTGTGACCAGAGCATCAAGTTCCCGTGTTAGAGCTTAAACCCTAGGACTTCTGCCACCACCATTGGTGTGATGGAGATGCTTATGATAATCTGCCTGCTAAGGACTCAGGACTTGAAGCACCCTTTTCTCGTAATCTTGTTTCACATAAATGTAGTTGGTGTGAGATATGGACTTCAGCAAATGTCAAGTCAGCCTAGTGATATATATTGAGTCATTCCCCAAAAGAATGTAGTTGTCTTAATTAATTGTCTCATGAACCTCATTCATCTCAAGTACATTAGGGTCCAAGAGGCCATATCACCTTCAACTCATCAAGCACTTATGCAAATTTTCCAAGTGTATTTGGAAAAGTTTCAAGTGTATTTGGAGGGCACCTTACACTGATCAATATCCCTGCAAAACACGAGGAGGGGTCTTATGGGAGGATGTTAAATCAGCAATGGGTTCCTTATTGCAGACAGTACAAAAGCATTGTCTTACTTCTTTTGTTATTGTCTGCCTGTGGCCCAATTCATCTTTTTGAGAAAGAGATGGATGATGCCAAGACACAAAATTTGGGTCCTGTTATGCACACTTTGGGCACATATAATAAGACACAAAATTTGTGTACAAGCAGCATCAACATGTGTCTGGACATCATTGGGCAATTCAGCAGTCAGGGAGAAAAGAAGCAAACAAAACATTTTGTATTTTCTGCAACAAGGACCCATTGCTGGTTGCACACCCTCTGATTTTATGCTTACTCCTTAAGGGTGGGTGAGAGCTTACTCCCACCATTAAGACCCTACCCCTCCTGCACCTCATGATCGAGATATGTTTAAGTTTGTTATAACATTTGCCCCACGCTTTACAATGGGTAAATCCCAAGGGTGGGGAACATTCCCAAAAAGCTGGGCTAGACTTGCCAGCCGCCTAGTTCTAGGCCTTTTAATTGGAGAATGCCCTCATTGTATGGCTTTACCTTACATTTTTTCGCCTTGAGAGAGAGAGAGCCTCATGTGTCACCCATTGTGACAACCACCACATGTTCATGGACCTCATGTTTAGCCCTCACACCTCTTATTGACAAAACATCAAACAAAGAGCAGTGCATCATCCTCTACAATTGTGTAAGACTTTGTCTAGTAGGAAAGTTTGAAAAGACTGAACGGGTTTAGATGTGGAGTGCAGTCAATAGCTAAGGATATAAAGCCACACAGATCGACCTACCTTGGGAAGGAAAGAGCGCACATTTCAAAGCGATATTATTACATTATAGCTCTGTCCCTCAGGGCAAGTTAAAATTTCAAACCAACAACAGTTAAAACAGGAATTGCTACATGTTGATAAGAAATGAACTCACACTTGGTGAACAGTACTCAAAATGTGGGACCAAATGTAGTAAACTACATCCATGGATAGTCTCTCCAACAAAGGACCCAAGTAGCCCAGTTTCCAACAGTAGCAATCGCATAGAGCAAAACCTTACTAGGAATCAGTGTTGGGTGGGTACCAACTTTTGAACATACTAGCTGATACTGGTATGGAATTCTTTTCTAAAAATTGCTACAAGCCTGATACTGGTATTGAATCTGATTTTTATCTTTCGTACCAGCCACCATCCTGGCATGAGGATCCAAGTCTGATTTCAGCTGGCATGGGCAGGTATATATACTTGGTATTGAGATTGACCTAGTGCTCATATTATTAAACTGGTATTATCTCAGTTTGTATCAATCCCGTACTGGTACAAGGATGATATCACCTCAGGTCATATCAGTCTGGTCGGTTCTTTGATACCAGGATTAGGGTAGAACTGCCCATCACTGATCACTTCTTTAGATCTTCGTCATCCGCGCTTCATTTTGAATGATTTAAAATGTTATGGGAGTGCTCAAGAAATCATCTTTAAAGTGCAAAGGAAAATGAGTAATGAAAAAACAGCAAAAAGAAAAATAAGCTTTCCAACTCACAAAGCTCCACTTTTTTCTTTTTTCTTCTCTTTGGACCCCTCTGACTTTCCCAGCTTCTAACTTTCTCATTTCTTATTCATTTTAAATGATTTAAAGTGCTATAGGAACGTCACCTTCAGTTCTACAAACCATCTTGGAACTCTAATAACAACAGAGCAACATACCAGGAATTTTTTTGGTGATTGGGAATCGGCTTTGTAGTGTTCAGTGGTTTGTTAAACTGAGTTTTTGACCTCTTTACTTGGGGGGGGGGCCATAACTTTCTCAATTCTAATCCGTTTTTGATCATTTTTAGTGCATCAGATGCGCTAATAGGAGAGGTTCAAGTTTTGTTTGGACCCCAGAAACAACAGAGCCCTCCCCTTGGATCCGGCCTGCCCTGAGCACTTAAGTTATTGCTCATGGGCTGTTCTACCCTAGTAACCCCTCCACACACCAAGGTTCCTGCGTGCTTGTACAACCTATTAGGAAACTTGGGCCCCAGTGACCTGAACCTCCAAAAGATGGTATACCCACCTTTTGCTTTTTATTTGCTTTTTGAGTGGATCCTGAGTCCCAGGTTTGGTGTCTCTCTTGATTGATATGCCATTTTATGCCACTATCTTATTCTTTTATGTACCAATCTGAAATCAAAGGTATCCTGTTATTGTAGTACCCAAGCAGATTGTGCTGAATAATTTATTTATTTATGAAAATGCATTTTGGCATATGATAGATTTTTTTCCATATTTTCAGCATGCATTATAATATTTTCAACAGTAATGAAGGCCAGAACCATCCGTCTGGCATGAGGCTTGACTTATGTTGAAGCAGCCATGCTTCTCTGAACCCAATTAAAATGAATGCAAATTTCTAATGAACCCATGATTAACAAATTGACATGTTCTGTCAACAATTAGAATCAAGATTCAAACCCAACTGCCATATGGCAGCTCCCCAACACAAGCAACCAATTGTGTAAAACCATAATACAAATTTTGATTTGGCAAATGTTTCAAAAAGTTCCAATCTTTTGTTGGATAAACTCAGTTTCTAGAGCAACTGCCCAAGGAAGATGCTTTTGCAGAACATCTAATGGCGAACCTGATTGTGCCACTAGCTTTGAACATAGAGCCCACAAATGTGCCCCATCTTGCTTCCACATTCAGGTTTTCAAAACTTTGAACACTGGAGACCTGAAAACCTTAAAAGTTTGGCATTTAGAGCATTCAAATTCTTTAAAATTTCACAATTTCAAAACCAATTTACCTAGTATGGAATCTGTTCAAGTACTACAGCATTTACATGTTTCACACAGCTTCCCATTGTGATTCCTTTATTAGGTGTCTATAGCTAGCCTTGGATCCAGGGTTCACAACCATATTGTATTAGTCCATAATCTATGTAGCATGCATGCTATCTGTTTGTCATTTGTCAGGCATATAGGATATACTGGGACTCACCTCTTTTCTGGTATTCCCAAACACAAGTAGAACTGAGAATTCCGAAAGTTGTAGAGCCGATTTTCTAAACCTAAAGCTCATTTATTTTCAGCTTGTGGCAACAACAGTTTTTGAGCTAAAATTTTTGGGATCACCACAATTTGTCAACCAAAAAAAAACAACAAACTATAAGTTCCAAAGTAAGTAAGTACCCAGGCATTGTTACAGTGATTCCTTGGTTTTTTTCCTGGTTTTCAGGAGTCCAAGCAAACACACTTTTGATTTCTTATCAATTTCATGCGTGACTGACTGATTCCCTTTTTTCCTGGTTCTCATGAGTCCAAACAAACACACTTTGATTTCTTATCAATTTCCATGTGTGACTGGAATTTTAGATTTATAATTGTATCATTGGACAACACCTTTTATGCAACACCCTTTATGCTCGGTGGCCAACATTCCAACTACTAAAAAAACCATTCCAGTGGGCAAAATGGTGGTGGGGTCACAACAGCACTTTGACTACTAGTTGAATATGTCTCTGCTACAACAATTATGTATCATTTTCCATGAATGGAGAGTATTGGGTCAGTCAAGGAGGATGTTGGGTCAGGTGGAGTTTCTCGTTACTATTTATGAGACAAATCTCCTTCAAGATCACACCCCCTGTAGAACTAAATGCCATATTGCAAGAAAGAGGAAAGAGGTTACGGAATTCCCTGTGAATTCCTTAAGTTGTCAAACCAGTGAGCCAGAAAATCTCACTTGCTGCACAATGATTGATGCAGAAGTCTCGAGAGTCTTAAAAAAAGCCTGAAATGTTTTGAAGTGAAGTCGAAGAATAGTGAAGACTAAGAGGGCCAGGGAATGTATGTGGGTATATTATACAACGGAATCCTCAATTGGGTTTGTGTTTCTGCATTCCAACACCGTGCCTAGGACTAATAATAATGTGGCACTTCTTTGTCAAATATTTATTTATTTTAGAAAACCAAGTTCGACAGTTTTAAATTCAATTTTAAATCCTTTTGGCAAATATTGATAAACTTTTCTTTTTTTTTCCTGGCTGAACCTTTTGTGAATTATTTTGTGCCAAACATCAGTCCAAGGTACGATACACAGCACACAGAAAAAGAACCTAACAAGTTGAGCTCTAAATAATCATGAGAAAAAAAAACTCAGGACTTTGGAGAAAGTATTAAATTGTATTTAACAAGTAAAATGTGCACCTTAATAACACGTCAATGGTTATGCTAGATTCTTAGGAGAAAATACATTAAACATTGGACATCAAAGTGTCGAACTTGCAAGAATAATAGGTATCCAAGTTTAGTATGGTTTAATCAGAATGTGACATATACATTGTATGTCCATTATTTTCTCCTTGATCATCTCCTCTAGTAAAGGGAATGGACATTGGAAAAGAACACCGAATATATCAACAGCTATGTTGTTGTCTCTTTTGAAATAACACTCCTTTATTTTAACATATGTAGACCTTCTACTCTTGACTTTGTAACAATATTCAAGCTTTGTTGCAATTTGATATTTTGACCCATGCTTAAGCTTCAACTCCTGAATTTGGAAAATGAAGAAAATGATCTATTATTATCGTTATTATTTTATTAGATCCTTGGGAAAGTTGAAAAGCCCATATACGTGTACTTATAACCCAAGAAATTGCATACTTCTCATGGTTGCTGAAATAGGCAGTATATGGCGGCAAATCTGGTGGTTGAAAATGAGTAAAATGAATCCCTCGAGGACAAATTACAATAACTAGATAACTTTCTTCTCATTTATGAATCTCTTGATTGTTGGGCCCATCAAATTAACCAAGACCTTATCTTCCTCGAATTAGATTTCTCTAAAGCATATGATAAATTCTTTTGGGTATTTCTCTTTTGAATGTTTTGGTAGGTTAGGGTTCTTTCAAAAGTTTGTACAGATGGCTTGAATCCTTCTTGAAGGGGCAAAAGTCCGAGTTAACCTTAACAGCTTTTCGACTAAGTCAATTTCAATTGAGAGAGAGAGGTGTTAAACAAGGGTGCCTTCTTAGTGTCATAACTTTTCTTAATTGTTGTTGAAGTCCTTAATCGGGCTATACCAGAAGGCAAAATCCAAGGCATTTCTTTCCTTGGGGAAACCACCCAGCAGGTAGTTTCATAGTACACAAACAATACCTCTTTCACCATTAAAATTGAAAGTCCAAAGGTGCATTCACACTTGGTGTTAAGGACTTTAGTATTAAGTCCCCTAACACCAACAAGTAGTCATTTAGAACCTAAACCTATTTGCAAAGATTTTATGTTAAGTTAACATTCACTTATAATTAAACAATCACCCATTTAACATTGATTGCCACCTAAGATGCCACCTAGATTTTCACATAACACTGACTTAGCATTAGGTGTGAATGCACCTTAAGTGTTTATAACTTAGTGGTTACTCTTAATAGCTTTGTGAAGCCTCTAGCTTGGAAATTAAATGGGAGAAAAATGTAGCATACTAGTTTGGGGAAACATTAAGTTATCCAAACTAGTAAGATGGGTAGGAATGAAAACGGCCAAGAAAAGGAGACATCACAAAGTTGTTGGGCACTCCTTCTCCTTGGATATGGAGATCCAAGATGTCGACTGGCTTCTCTTGAATAGTGTTAGAAAGAAACTAACCTATCGGTGTTCAACAAAGTCATTGCTTGATGGCCGTGTTATGATTATGAACAAAACGTTATTTTCAACTTTGTGGTCTTTCATAATGGTGCAAGGAGGTTCAAAGCAAGTAAAATCGACATGTCATATGACATCATGGTTTTGTGATTATAATCAATATAACAACTTGTTGGTTTTTCAAGTAACATTTTTTATTATTTTTAATTTATGTGAAATTAATTAGTTGATAGGATCATTGACTTTTGTGTGATAATAAGGTGTTACGACTAAAATTAACATCATGACTCATGATAATTTTTTATGAAATATCATTGACCTTTATGATGAACAACGACTTGAATTTTCATGATGATGACATATGGATGCAATAAAATACAATACGCATGTTTATTAGATGAATGTTATAACTATAAATCACTATTTATCTAATGGTAGATTCACACATGACATCATAGATTTCACAAATGAAAATGTAGGCCCTTAGTGTAACCCTTAGGTAGACATTTGGGTAACTAAGCAATTTTAAATAATTTATTTAAAATAAGTCCTTATGTAACCTAGATAGTATTTAATTAAAACCCTCTAGATAAACCCTTATGTATTTGAAATAGCCTAAATAACCTCTAGGTAAGTGTTTAAATAATTTGGGTAGCTTAAGGTAGGTTGAATAGGTCACTTAAATAAAGTTTTTTTAAATTTGATAACATAAAAATAATTAGTGTAGCGATAAAAAAAAATCTTTTCAATGTGAAGTGAGAAATTCAAATCCTTATTTTGATATTTTAATTCCAATTTTGTAGAATAGAATCAAATGTAATTGTAATTTTCAATCATTTGTAAGTGGAAATGGTTTGAAACAAAATTAACTGTGAGCAAGATCTTCCTTAGATAACTTTTTTTTTAAACCTTGAATTTATCTTAAGAATTGAGAATTGGGGTGAAAGGGAGACTTATGGTATGTAAAAATACCACAATGAGATATGTAATGGGATATGCAAAAGGGGTGCCCCATCCTTTTACATAATTTGTGTTTCACTTTAATTTTGTGATGTTATCCTTGTTTTATCCAAGTAAAGAGGTTACAACTTTACAAAATCATTTGTTAGTCAATGTAACCCTAAACCCTAAACCTAAAAACTTTGGCAACTGAAGAAATCAACAATGTACACACAAAGGCATTAAGATTTATGTACCCTTCAAGCACCATATTACCTTCCCCTTCAAAAGAAAACACTAATGCAAGTTACCTAAGGCAAGCTACAATAAATTGGAGATTGGTTTTTGGGAATTGGTTGGTTAAAGTAACTCATGAGACATCTTCTTTTGGTCTTGGCCTAATAACTTATAGAGTATAGTAGCTTAAGTGATTTTTGGCTCCTAGGCAATAGGTCTCTTTTTATATGAGGAATTTTTGAAAGATTATATTTTGGATCGTGTTGAAACTTGAGATTAATTATAGAGTTATAATAGCTTGAAGGATTTTGGTTTCTTTTAGAGGATTTTTTGAAGATTATATTTTGGCATGGTGAAATATTTGAGTTTCCGTAATTCTTCTTTTGCCTTAACATACTTTTTAATGTAAAAGGCAAGGCCACGGTGTGACACACCCCCTTGTTAATAACCTCCAGTTCCCCATTTTCAAAGACTTTACCTTGGGTAAAAACCTCTTGAAACTAGTAGAAAAGACAATAGAACCCCAACTGCTAAGAGGTTTTCACAATACCCTATAAACACCATAGGGGTACCGTGCTTCTCATGTGGGGGGGGGGTGGTGGTGGGATTGTAGAAGCACAAAAAGCTTCTTGAAAATTCATTATTTCTAAATGTATTTTGAATGCTATGAAAATTTGATAGCATTCAAAATTCATTACTTCTAATGTATTTTGAATGCTATGAAAATTTGATAGCATTCAAAATTCATTATTTTTAATGTATTTTGAACTCTAGGAAAAATTGATAGTATTCAAAATTCATTATTTCTAATGTATTTTGAATGCTATGAAAATTTTCATAGCATTCAAAATTCAATAGTTCTAATGTATTTTGAACTCTAGGAAAATTTTATAGTATTCAAAATTCATTATTCTAATGTATTTTGAATGCTATGAAAAATTGATAGCATTCAAAATTCATTATTTTTAATATATTTTGAACTCTAGGAAAAATTGATAGTATTCAAAATTCATTATTCTAAGTGTAAGTTTAGAGGTCAGTTACAACCCTAAAATAATCATTTTCCCCAAGCCCAAGTTTGTGGGACCTCACACTAAACTGAAATTTTTTTTGGGAATATGTGTCAATTTTGAATTTTGTGCCAAAAGTGGGAATTGGTTACGTGGTTGTTCAAATCATTCGCCACCTGGATAGTCTCGGTTTAGCCATAATTTACTTATGGTTTCTTTATTTTAAGCAGTTTTTCTTCGGAGTCTCTAGGTCCACAGTGTTTTCTTTTTTGGCGAAATTTCGCAAAATTTTTGACCTGAAAAATTATGGTTTCAACCTATATACAAAAGGAAAAAAAAATTCATGGGAAAAATGGGGCCAAATTCGCCAGATTTCAAAGAAAAAATAAATCCAAATTACCAGATTTTTTATTTATAAGTCCCAGTAGGTAGCCAGGAATTATGGAAAGATTTTTTTTATTTTTTTGTTCCGACATTCGTATCTAGTATATGTAGCCAAATCTGGCTAAATCATCTTACGGGTGATCACCACTTCAGTTTATGGAGCAGCAGCTGATGGTTCTGCCAATGGGACTTCAGTGCAAAGTGCAGCGCACGCATCCTTCAACACAATGTTGATGAAACTTGCGGTTTTATGAATCAGCCTCACAGATCCTGCATCATGAGTATGAAGAGGTAGCGTGCTTCAATCACAAACTTATGCATCCAATGAATTGGTAATGTAGAATTCAATGATGTAACATTGCCACACACACAACCTTTCATATGCAAGAATTTCTGGGAATGCAATCAAGTAACTGGCTGAAGATTTCACAGCTTCAGAACCAGAACCAGAACCAGACCTCCACATTTTGTGACAGCTCCAAGAAAACTTCGTTACTGTTTTCTTTAGTAGTGATGCACTTTTAACTAGTTTCCTATTTTTGAAAAGAAATCTTGGTAAATCTGAGTGGATTAGAGAAGTTTATTTGCATTTCAACCTAAGTCATCAATTCTCTTTCAGAAGTTTCAAAGTGATGCATTCAAGGCTGTGGATTAACATTTCTATGAGATGGAATAAGGAGCTGTGCATCTGGTTCCACTAAAATGCAATCGACATTTTTTCCAACCTGCTGATTATATGATACATGCAAACTATGTATCCCTTCTAATCAGGTCCCCATGAACCAGGAATTGTGGAGTTTGTCTTAGAAGAGAAGAGGGGTAAAAAAGCCTTTTACAGAAACCTTGAAAAATTGATAACTTCACAAGTAGTGGATACTTCCCCCTTGACAAACTACCTGCAAAATGTTATTCATCACAGCTGAGAATAGTTAAACCCATCATGCCACAATGGTCGCTCTAAACAAGACACCTATTCACATGGATCCAGGGCACAGGTCTCATCAAAATTGCAACAAATAGCAATGCATCCAGGTCCAAGTCCCTTCCCACCCTTTCACTGCTACCTCCAGTCTGGAAACAAAATATTCCTTGACAATTGTCCTCATGTTGAAGCAAAAATATTGCCAGCAGAAGTTGGAGTAAATGCCAGCTACAATGATCCCAACATTAGACAATGAAACCTTCGTTGAGATCTCTGCTAAGAGAAGCTACAAAACTTGTTTCTTAAGCATGGACCCTATCGAGGATTGCTGCTCTAACATACAAATAACTAGCCTGTACGGTCAGCAGCCACTCGGTAAGGCCTAAAGCGTGCATCAGGAGCTCGTTGTGTCTGCCTTCCTGCTGCACCATACCCTCCCCCATAAACTGAAGTCCCATTGGCAGAACCATCAGCTGCTGCTCCAGCCCCCATGCTGTAGTCCCCACTGCCCGCAACTGCTGTTCCTGCTCCTCCACTGTTGTAAGCATCTGTTCCTGCTGATCTCCATGCATAATCTCCATATCCAGAAGCAGACATGTCACCATATCCTGCACCATAACTCCCAATACCTGTACCTGCCACTGCTGAACTCCCATACCCACCTGTGGCAGCACTAAAACCACTGCTTCGCCCTCCATATCCAGCAGCAGACCCATAACCACTTTCACTGCTTTCATAGCCATAGCCAGTACCACCGTATCCTGGCGTGCTTCCAGTTGCTTGGGCAGCTCCAGTCCCACCTGAAACCCAACCTGCACTTCCATAGCCAGACACACCACTGGCACCAGTGGCCCCATAGCCTGTGGCACTCCCAGCTGTGCCATAACCAGCCCCTCCACTCCCCCAGGAACCCCTTACCCCTCCAGGAGCACTTCCAGCTCCTCCACTCCCATAACCACCACCACCATAGCCAACCCCACCTGGAGCACTGCCATATCCAGCACTTCCATAAGCAACCCCAGATGCACTACCATAGCCAGTGCCCATGCCATATCCAGCTCCTCCATATCCTCCATTCACTCCTGTACCATAGGCACCACCATTGCCATAACCTGCAGCTCCATAGCCTGCATAACCACCTCTGCCCCCTCCACCATAGCTGGTGCCACCACCACCAACCCCGGGACTAGAGTAGCCATGGCCATAGCCAGAATCGTAGATGCCGCCTCCCATGCCACCTCCGAAGCCACCACTGCTGCTGCGACCTGTGCCTGAGGAGAGGTCCTTGGGAGTAGCCCGCTTAACCTCCACCATCTTTTCGTTGAGTTCATGAAAGGATTTCATGAGAACCTTTTCCACAGCCTCCTCAGAATCGAAACTGACGAAGCCAAAACCACGAGGCCTTTGAGTATTGTGGTCATACATAACAACCACATCTGTGAGAGTACCAAACTGCTCGAAATACTTTCTGAAGTCATCCTCTGTAACTGTGGAGGCTAAGCCTCCCACAAATATCTTCTTTGTCCTATTTTGTGACGCTGGCCCTTGGCCACTGCTGCTGCTCCTAGGCACATTCTGCTGCTGCTCATCTCTGGGCACGGCTTTTTTCGCTTCCACCTAAATAAAGTGTCGAGGAAAGAAAAGAGACATCTACACTAGTTATAAAACATGCTCCATCCCACACGACACCTAGACCACCCCTCCGCTCACAATCTCTCTCTCTCTCTCTCTCTCTCTCTCTCTCTCTCTCTCCACACACTCACATTGCCTACTACCACGCTGCGAATCACATTCTTGTGTCCTCTCTTCTCCTGACTCTCTTCTCTCTCCACTCGACGACTCGATAGGGTTTTACTCTAGAGCTTTAGTTATGCATCCTTACCGTTCTGCCGTCGATGGTATGCTTCTCCGTCACCACTCCATCTGCCACGGCGGGATCTGCAAACACGACGAAGCCAAAGCCGCGCCCTCGGCCCGTGGCGCGGTCTTTCATGACGACAATCTCCACCACTTCTCCATACGCTTGGAAGTGATCGCGTAGCTTCTCCTCCGTGGTTTCCCATGAGATCCCTCCTATAAACAGCTTCCCTTGGTCCGAGTCCATCTCCCCAAAAGCTTCTTCCCCTCTCTCTCTCTCTCTCTCTCTCTCTCTCTTTATGCAATTCCCGCACCCCGGGAACGCAACCGGGATCTCGCTGCCCTCGCACCGACCTCGAAGCTCTGCATTCGTGCGCTTCGATTCTCGACTCCGCAGCGAGAATTCCAAACCCTAATGCACCGCTTGCAAGCTTCGTACTCATCGCGAGCACGACGACGCTTGCCTTCGGACGTCCGCTCTGCATGGGGACGGACGGAGATCGAGCGGACGAGATCCAGGGCCCTGTCTATCCAAACATTTCATCCAACTCCTCCTCTTCTTTCCATTTCTTTTTTTTCCTTTTCATTTTCATTTTATTTTCTTTTCTTTTCTTTTCTTTTCTATTTCTTTCTCTTTGTGTTTTCGTTTTCTTTTTTTTCACTTCTCTTTTCACGTGTTTTTAAAAATAAAAATAAAATACGTCAAGAAATTTACTGTCTCTTCACTACAAAATATTTTTTTTTCTCAAAAATTTCAAACAAATCAGTAAATTCAAAAAAATCACCATTTCTTGAACAGAGAACAAACTTACAACAAAACAGATCTTTTTATTTTCAAAAAATGCTAAAATGTACAACATAAACCAGGAAAATAAATTAATTTGAAAGTTTGAATCAACTAAACTACTTAGAGTTTTCCTAATAAACTTGAATCGATTATACAAATAGGATTTGCATGGGAAGGAAAAGTGGATTAAAACTCTCAATGTTCACTTGTCTAGATTTCACTCACCCAAAACCAAATCCCAAAAAGAAGTTCTTGCCAAAAACTAAAACCCCAAATGCTTCCAAACTCACTCAACAAAGATCCCAACAAGTAAAAGCTTTCTCCAAAAACATAAAACCCGTATACTTACACACTCATCCAAATCAAATCCCAACAATAAGAAACAGTTGTCCAAAACATAACCCAAATCCTTACACATTTAACCAAGCAAATACCAATAAACTCATGCCATAAAGAGAACCCCAAAATGCTTAGAAAATGAACTTCCACCCAAATCAAAATCTTAACAAGAATATTGTTCTCTCAACAATCCAACCCTGCACCCTAGGTGATTTCCTCATGAAATCCAAAGATCTCTTTGACTTCTCATCACATCCACATCCTCCCCTAAATCCTTATTATGCATGTCTTACAACAAGCAAGAAAACTTGTACTAGATCAAAATCCCATAAAAATAAACTAAAGAAAAGTTCATGAATGCCTTTAATCTACATCTAAACTACTCATGTGGTGGTGCTATGGTAGGAATAGACTTTGAATCCACAACATAAGTAATAGTATTAGGGCAATTCTAGAGGTGGCTCAAATGTGGCCAGAAGAAGTGTTGACTTTAATAGATTCCAACACTAGCCAAGGAGTGAAAATGATTCTAACCTATCCTTGAATTTGGGAAACTTGTTCCTTTCCAAATAGGTTGTTCCAAAAGGTCTCTTCAAAATCAACAAATCCACCAAATTCTAATACTTACACCATTGGAACAAACACCACAAGATTAATGAACATTGAAGAACAAATTACACCATGGACTTCACTAACATGCATGCAAAGACAAATATATAATACATGTACCATTGAATTTTCTTAATCCATGGAAGCAATAGCAAAAGTGGTTTTTTGTTGATCCATAAAACCAAAAGCAACAAAAACATAGCCATAAAGAATGGCAACAATAGAAACGTGGCCAAAAGGAATGCTAGCAACATAAACACGACCACTATAAGGAATGACAATAATTCTACTACAACCAGATGTGGCCCTAGAACTCAAAACAGCAATGGCAATATCATGGGCAAGATGAACAACAATGTCCACAACAACAAAGTCATTAACATAGGCATCATCAACATCTCCATCAATGATGTTTCCATCATGTCCATTTGTAATGGATTTTGGACATCTTGCAAGTGGGTTTGACATTTGTATGCAAGTTTAACCAAAGAAAAGTTAGAGGTGGGAAAAAAAAAATTCAAGCAAGTTGAAAACCTACCCAAACAAAAATGGAAAAATATTACCTTGTTTTTCTTGTAGGCAACTAACTCTTCATTGAATGCCTTTTCATAACGTAACAAGCTACTAAATTGTAACTCACCACTAATAATCCATTGCATTGTTCTATCATGGAATTGTTTATCAATTTGGTTATACCTACATGTGGCACAACAAACCACAAAAAAAAAATTCAAAATTAGAATGGAACAAAATAACATCAAGTTTACAAATAAAGAAACCAAAAAATAAATCTTGAAAAACTAAAAGAATGTAGGAAACTTACTTGCCATAAGAAATGGGATCCTTGTGACCAATTACCTCCATCCGATACTCTTGAGGAGCAAGTGCTTCCTCCATCTAGGTGATTCCAATATCCCGACCAATCTTGTTAAACAAGACCTTTTTTCATAAATCAAGAAATTTTGCTATCAACTTATCAACAATTAATCACAACTTGTTGCCTCCAATTTGAGACACAATTAACTATACTTGATCTGAAGATTTCCATTTAAGCCTAAAGCATAAAAGGTGGGATGTGGCCCAACTTGGTCAATAGGCTATACGGTAGGACGATGACAAGAAATCTACTTATAAGTTTTGATAACATTAGCAACCGAGAAATCCATAGCAAGGCGATGTCAATTGCAAAACAACGAGTGACATCTATTCACCAATTCTTGGAGACCCCTTGGCAAAATCTTAGAATGACACTAATAGGCAAAGAAAACAAGTGAAATTCATCAAAATCCACATTACGGAGTTTAGAACACCGCCTTATAAAAAAATTGCACATTAATAGTATTGAAATTTGAGATGTAGGTCAAATGGAAATGTGAGTTGACAAATTTTTTGAACCAACATCTTGCGCTCCTCTGCAATGGACAACACATTAGATTTTTTCACAAATTTGTCAAGACTAGATATTGTGCTTGGAAGATTATTCCATCACCAACAACCTTAACATGGTGAAATCTCAAATCCGTGAAGATATTAAAAAAGACAACATGTGCTTTATTTAACTCAACCACACGTTGTTGTTGTCATAGTTTTACGAATCTTCCAATATCACGTATCAGATATTAAATGTTGTAAAAAAACCAAACAAGAAAACACATAAAGTAAATCCAATATAAAAGCCCAAAACAAATACTATAAATGCACAAAATAAAAACTTGAATGATGTAAAAAAAACTTAAACCCTAACATGTAAACCTATTTGCAAAAAGAAAACCAAAAAATAAATTTAATGAAATGAAATGTGTACCTTGGTGGAAGATATAGGTTGCCATCTATCTTTGCAACTTGCAAAATAAAAAAGGATAACATATTAATAAGATCTTTGACAAAATCTTCATCTTCAAAAATATCTTCTATGGATTTTTCAATGTCATAGCCATGAAACACTTTCCATTCATTGATCAAAAGCATTTTTTGCCCACAACTTTGCATGCTTGTTCATTCTCTGTCCTCCTTTGTTAACATTTTCCATCTCATTATCATCAATATCAAGGAAACGAGGTTTCAAAACTAGCTCCTTAACAATAGATTCATAGTCAGTCCCCTCAACAACCTCAAAACCAAAAGCCTTAAAACCAATAACCTCAAAACCAACAAACTAAAACTAAAAGGAAGAAATTGAAAGCTAGGATGAATAAAAAACTTAGAAACAACTATAGCATCAAAGCTAAGATGACCAAGAGTATCAAGTACATAATAAATAACCTCCAAACTGTGATGAAAAATAATATTAAATGTCGCAACATTAAAAAATATATCAAACTCTTCCAAATGCAAAGAGATGTAAGGGTTGAAGAAATGCCCAAACACATTAACATTCCTTCAAGATGGAACTGAATAGAGTTAAAAGGAGGCTTATCAAGAGAAGAATAGAAAATAGAATCATGGTTCTCAAGATTTTTAACATACTACACAAAAATCTTAAACCCGTCTATGGATCGCAGTAACTCATTAAACACATTAAAAGACAATGTCAATGTAATAGATGGTGTAGCTGAAGAGAAACCAAAAAGTTAGACATCACATAATTTAGAAGGCATAAAAGACAATGTTGGTGTACCAAGAAAGTAACCAAAAACTTACACATTAGATAGTTCACAAGGTAAAGAGATTGATTTAAGTAACCTCTCCCTTAAAATTTCAAGAATAACATCTCCAAAACCTTGATTTGTATGAAACTTCTTCACAATTGCTCTAGTAGTAGTAGCCATCAAAAAAATAAAAAGGAAAGAATTCAGATTTTTTTAATTAAAAAAATATGAGAGCCAAAAGAAGTATTTTACGTTTTAAAATTGAAGATGTAAAATGCAATTGAAATTTCCAACCACTTAAACACATGCATAAAAAATTTCAAAAAAGAAAAACACATCAAAATTTGCACGCTGAAACGAAAAAAATATTTTAAAAAAAATGCAAACACCTTGAACAACAAAAATCGAAGTGTAGAAAGGAAATGCAAAAGGGCGAAGGGATGGAAAACGAAAGAATGCAACAATTGTAAGAGTAGCAACTATAACACAAGATAGGTGTGTTGCAAGATGTAAGAATTGTCGCAAAAGAAAAGAGCTAATCCAAATGGAGAAAAAGTTGAAATGTTGCCGAAGAAGACACAAACAACGACATAAAAAGTTGAAGAACAAGTTGCATACAAAAAACCAATGAACAAGAAAACGAAACAAAACATGTTGAAAGAATTTTCATAAACAAGTTGAGTTTGCCGATGCATTGTTGATGCATTGAAACACAAAATAAAAAATGAGAATTGTGTAGAAAATAAGAACAATGGAGAAGAAAACTAAGAAAACAAATTGAAGCCAATGAAGTGTGGGAAAGCAAGAAGACAAAATAGAAAAAAAGGCAATGAAACTTTAATGTGCAAGCCACAATGCACAAAATAAGTTTTGTAAACTTCGTCACTATTACATTCACTTTACCTTTAGGTTGAAAAGAAGCTAGAAAAGAAAAAAAAGCAAAAAGATGACAATGATGGGGAAAAAAGATTGCCATGTTTTACATAGGAAAAAGGTCTATTAATAGACTTGTCTACTATATATGAAAACCTGGAAAACATTTATTAGTGTAGTTTTAGGTCACTTCCTAACCCAAATCTACCACTATACCTTCTGAAATTCAAAAGATACAATTTCGTTTTTTCTTTTACATTTTTTTTTTATGTTTTTCAGAAATTTTTAAAATTAAAATCTAGTTACATAATTTTTTTGAAATAATAATAGTAATAACAATGATAATAAATAAGATAATTAAATGACATTTCAATATTTTTTATTATAAAGTCATAAAATTTAGACACAAAATCTGAAATTAAAATTAAAATTAACAACTTGAATTCAAAACTAACAAATTATTTAAAACTTCTTATCAAAGGTAAAAAGTAAAAAATTCAAAAAATTCAAAAAATTCCAATTTGATATTTACAACTTAAGAATATAAAAGTCCAATGTCAAAAAAAACTTTGAATCCATAAATGAAAAGCTTTGCATCTATAAACTAAAATCTTTAAACTTTGTAAATCAATGGAACAATGAAACCTAAAGTTCATTATGAATCTATTAAGCCCAAGCTAGATGAAACCATGTATCAATCAGACCCAAGCTAGATGAACCATGAAAATCTACGAATGAATCAAAATTACCCTTAGATCTCATATGGATCAAAACTACAAAAATTTTATGAATGGATGCCAAGCTCCATGTATCATAACCAAACTACAAATCTTAAATATGGATTGTGACTATGAAAATCTCAAATGGATCAAAAAAATATAACCAAAATGTTCAATAATGTTTTGAATATGTTGAAATATATGATGTAAATGGCCAAAATCAAAAAGTTGTCAAGTTTGTAACTAACAACAAAATCAACCAAGTTCCTTTCTCCTTTTCACCAGCTAGTAGTCGCTAGGAATAGAAAGAACATCACAAAAAACAAGCAAACTGCATTCCACACCTACTGGCAACCACTAAAAACAAAAAGAACATCACAAAAGAACAATCAAACTCCTTTCTCCACTGCACCTAGCACCAATCCAAAAAGAGTTTTCAAGTTAGACTTCGGATCCACCACATGGACATTTATGGTTATCAAGCAATTATGTAGATGGTTAAACACATGTTTAGATGTCATGTTGACGTTCATGACCTCAAAAGGTTGTAGAAGAAGTGGTCATGGATTGACCATAGTTTCTAGGAGCTAATTGTTTTTGGTAAACATCTCATCAACCAAATGGTGATATGCACTATCATTAGGCTCAAAACCATTGTCATGTTCCTTTGAATCCCAATCCTACACAATAACCTTACTTCGAACACCATCATCAACTATAGAAAACTTTTGATCGCAACACACCATCATCAAAAATAAAAATTGTCAGTCACAAGACAAGAATAGAAGAAGTAGAAGTCACCAACCTTAATGAAGAGAAAGTAATAGTAGTAAAAAATCTTGACCCATAAGTAGAACCAATAGGAATGACACCTCTACCAAAATCTCCCAACACCAAAATTGCAAAAGGTAGCACATTATCATTGTCATTTTCAAAAGAAAACTCCCACAAGAAAAAATACAAAGGAAAAATAATTAGAAATAAACAAGATAATAATTATTTTTAAAAACTAGAACCTAGTAATTCTCGCATGAACAAAGAAAGCGGATTAAACACAAAAATTGGATTCCATGCCAAGAACAATCAAATGAATAGAACATCAAAATATTCAATGTCTAAAAGTCCTACACATCCAATAAATTAAAAAAATCCATGAACATGGGGGAAAAAAAAAGACCATAAATCAACAATATTTAATAAATTACCTTTGTTTTACAAATGCTTCTTTTTTTTAGTTAAATGTTTTTTCATATCAAAACATGCAAATACCCTTCAATTCACCACATTATTACATTGATAATATAGTGTAAGGTCCATATGCTAGTTCTTGGAGATCCTTTGATAGAACCTCAAAACCTCTCACATAGGCAAAGAAATCAAAGCAAACTCCTCAAATCAACCTTCTATAATTCAAAGCAACATTGGATTCAATGACACATTGGTTCTATTTTTGTCAGATCAACCTACCAATGCTTCAGATTAAAGATTAAATGCTACATAACAACAAAACAACATTGGAATTTAACAAAATGAACAACTAACAAAACAAAAGACAAAATCATGAAATATAAAATATAAATAAATTGAAACACTAGTTGTAAAAAAAGGTGTGGAAATTATAAACTTGGATCTACAAATTATAAATGTTGAAAAGCCTAAATCCAAAGAATTAAAAGTCAAAATGTTGTAAAACTTAACCCAAAATAATCAAAAATTATAGTTGTCCAACAAATTCAAATCCAAAAAAATAGGAAGTTATGGATACTATAAAAAATTTAATGAGTAAGGCTTAGTTGATGTTTAAAACAAAAAAAACATAGGCAAAGTTTATAAATACATAAAAAAGGATCAAGGAACTTACTTGGTGGGAGGGTACATGCTTTCGTCTTTTTTTACAACTTGAAGAATGAACAAACAACATGTTTACGAGCCCCATAATAGAACTTTCATCTTTGGACATATTTACAATATATCTTTTTTGTATCAAAACTCTGAACTTATGCCATTCGTCAAATGCATTCACAACTCAAACCTTGGCATATTTGATAACTCTATGCCCACTTCTGTTGACATTATTCAATAATGTTTTATCGACCTCAAGAAATTTAGATTTTGATACTTCATCAATAATAGATTCATCATTTGTGGGAGAAACCACATCGTAGTCATCTACAACATCAGTAAGAGAAACATCATGATTTCATTTAGTCTGGTTACTAAAATCCTCAACAAGAGGAAGGACTTCAAAATTGTCAACAACCAAAGAGGTTACATTAACATCAACTTTAGCAAACTTAGAAGATTCAAGCAATTTTGGTAGTTATCAGTAGAAATCAAATCCATCATTAGACCATAAGATTCTAGCACCTGCTGCAACATTTAAAAAAGAAGGTGTAGCAAATGTAGTAGCATGTGTAGATGGTGGAAACCCCTAATACAACATTTCTAGGAGTTGTGGAAGTACTACACATTATTGCAACAAGTTGAACAAAAACAATAGAAAATGTGGATGGACCAAACCTTAAACCATTAGATGGAACATCAACACTAGAAATTGTGGATGGAACATCAACACCAAAAGCTTTCGATGGAGTTTCAACTCCAAGAGTTGGTTGAACATCAAATAACAAACTAAATTCCTCGAGGCTTAATTCACATAAACATTGAAAAACATAATCATCAACATAATATGAATCATTAGTTTTTTTACAGAGCTTCTTGGAAGTCAGTTTGTCCTTATGAATCGTTTTTATTTGATTTTTAAAACTGGAAAAAAAAATAGGAAAGATTACATGGAAGCTTATGGCCATGATAAAAATGAGGGATTCATCTAGAAAGCCATGCTCTCCATCTCCACACAATTGAAGGAAAAAAAATGAAGAAAAATGCCAAGAAAGTTTAAAACAACTAGTAATTCTTGTACACAAAGAAACAACAACAAAATTAATGGAAAAAGGGATAAAGAAAAGCAAAAATTCTTTAGTAAATTGCAATAGAAAAGAAGACCTCCACATTAGAACATGGAAGAACTGGATCAACACCAACACAAATGAACATGAACAAGATCATCATTATCTTCTAGAGCAAACAAAAAAAAGAATAGAGATTGCACACGTTAAAAAAAAACTTGATCGACACATAATAAACTTGTAAAACAAAACAACCAAAAAAATATCAAGGGAAGAAACAATGGAAAAAGAAAAAATGGCAATGGAAAACAAATGTTACTATAAATGAAAAAGATGAAAAACCAATAGCAAGAATGATCATAGGAGGAAAAAGGTGTAAGAGAAAAAACAAAAAACAAAAGCCTCGTGAACATCATTTGATTAGTAACGAGAAAACAATGCCATGAGCCAAAGGAAGCAAGAAGCTTAGAATGAATGTAGAAACAAGACGAAACAAAAGCTTAAAATGGGCATAGAATTAGGAAGAAACATAAACTTAAAATGAGCATAGCAACAACAAACAAGTAGAAGCTCAACATAATGAGAATAGAAACAACAATTAGCAAGCTTAGAATAATGAGCGCATAAACAAAAAAAACAAACCTAAAAATAAATTAAAGAAGGAGCAATAGGACAAAAAGAAAAAAAACATTGTCCTTGCTAACGTTGACTATTTAGAACAATAAGAATAAATGGAAAATTGTAAAAAAAAAAATTGCAAGCTTTCATGTAAGGGAAGGTTTTGTGCCTAGTGCTTTCTGAATTCTCACACCCCACCCCTTGGCCTACCGGCTTCAAGTGGGCCCTCAAATCTAAAAAGTACAAGGTCAAAACCTTCTCCTATACTAAAAGAATATTACTATTCTTTTTGCATAAATAATTAAAGGTTTTTTTTTGTCTTTTTTCTTTTCTTCTTGGAATTATTTTGGGGGATGCATGTATTTGTGCAATTGAAGTATTATGCAATACAGGTGTGAAACACACAAAGACCATGTCATGATATTTGCATTATTTGTACTTGGGCTCCACACTTTGTGAATTTCCGGTGATGGTCAATTGATGAAAAAAATTGAATTGATTTTATGGAAATTAGTTTCCATTTGTATGAAAATTTTGAATGAAATTACATGCAATTTGAATTGATTTTTTAAAAATTCAAATCTTTAAATTTAATTCAAATACATTGAATTCAATTTAAATTTAATTATATCAATATTTAAATTAAATTAAAATTTAATTGAAGAGAAATTGAATGAAAATTTTATGTTTAAAATATTGAAAATTTGCTCATGACTATGATATTGGATTTTTTTTAACACAAATTTTACAATACATTTTCTCATTCCTCTTTATTTGGGAATGGTCTAAAAACATTTCATGATTCATGGATTCCATACAGATGTCTTTTATAAACCAATTCTAATGAATCATTATCTTTGGAATTTATTTTTAAATTTGAATCATATGTAAAATAATATATTAAATTTTTTGAATCATACAACAACATATATTACATAACATGACATTGAAATTCCAACTAAATCAAGAAAATAAAATGAGAAACCTAACAAATTAATTAAAGTATATCTTTCAAAAAGATGAAATTCCAAATTATTTGCCTCTTTTACTACCTAGATCCATCTAGATATTTGAAGCGTTTGAATTTAGTTTTACATCATTAAATTCTTTTTATAAGTGTGCTTAAAGGTCACCTCCTTAGGAGAAAGTTCCAAGTTGAAACTATTTCAAAGTTCAATTCAATTAGATTTGACAATAATTCAACAAACCTAATGTTGGTTGATCCCTTTCATTCTAGGTTTAAAAGTTACATTAATAATCATTCTACTTGTAAAATGTAATGTTGGTGAATTATCATTTAATGATGAGAAAGGCAATTCCAAAATTGTGGGCCTACTAATGAAATACACTTTGAGGAAATTGTAAAAGTTCTGACACAAAATGACAAGACATACCATGACCACACAATAAGTCTAGCTAACAAACAATTTAGGGTTAGGTTTTTTATCCTCTTTGATGATTATTGTTTGAATTTTTTTGATTTTAATGTGAAGGACAACAATATATAACACCAATAGGATAATAGTGGTGTGTGGTTGCTTTATTTTGTTATCTTTTCCATGGATGGTGGCATGACTTGATGCTATTAATTGTGGAGGATTGTGAATAATGAGGATGCTTGTGAAATGGGGCCAATGGAGTTTGTGGAGTGTGTTCTACCTTGCTGGACTCATCAACCTTGTGAATCACCTTACCTTGATGAAGGTTGACATATCTACAAAGTGAAGGGATATATTGGAAGATTGTGGATGGAAATAAGTAGGTTTTCAAAGTGAATCATGAAACTAAATAATTCTTGTGTGAAAACTTTGTGTGGATGGTGTGCAAGAATGTGAATGAAATAAATGTTCATTAGCAATCAACTATCATTGGGTTCAAATTTTCCAAAAATTTCCATTGTGCATGGAAAAGCACAAAAAAAATGCAAAAATAGGTTGTTCAAATGTCTAGCAATAAGGGTTCATATGGAGATGATGATGAGCATTAGGGGATTTGAAAGAATTGGTTTGTTATGGTATTTAAAAAAAAAAAATTCATTATACTTGAGGAAACTTGATCAGCTTTTTGGATTCTATAGGGAAGGTTGTTGATAGAAGTTAATATCTATTTTTTAGAGGCACTTTGAATGGGTTTTTATTTTCCTTTGAACATCATGCATGAGTTGTTGGGATAAATCTTGCAAAATCATGATAATGTAGTTTATTGGGTTTCAAAGGAATTATTTTTCGATTGTCAAAGCTTATGGGATGTGAGAATTAAAAAGGGCATATTGTAAAATATGTGACTTTGATTCGGCACCTATGGTGAAAAATGTGGTCAAAGGGTTTGGGTTATGGAATGTTGGATTGAGATGTAATGAAGAAAACCAAAATAACTCAAGAGAAATATAAATTCAAAATGATTTGATCTAAGCATGAACTAATAGGATTGTAGATGTGTGTTAATTTGTTATATTGCTCAAGTTTACTACCAATACCTATGGCAGGGACCATCATGAAATAAATTACTAATTTGAGATTCCTTGTTTTGCAATGTGGAACCAAAAAAATTATGTATATTATCAAACTTCCTTTTTGGTTACAATATTTCCAAATAAATACAAGTATAGTCGACACAATTAAATTTTGAATAGAGCCTTAAGGAGCCATTTTGTATGGCATAATATATTTTTCAAATGTGATAAAAATAATTTAAATCCATATGAACAAATGTGGGTTCCCATTTATATGTGTGTGTAAGGCTATGGGCTTTACCAAAATAAGGGCCCTTGTAGGGTGGATGTTAAGGCCACCCATGAACTACCAAGTTTTAAGTATTTAAATGAAATAGGAGTAGAAAATGAACACTTCAATTTTGCAACATTAAATGACAAATAGTCATAAATAATTTATGAAATTGGTATTTCAAATAGACTATAGGTTTCTATCATGCAAACATTTCAAACTTGCAAAAAAACATACATTTTCAAACTCAAAATAGGCTGGAAAAAACAAGTGGAAAGATGATTTCAAATGTACTCTTTCAAATCTCCAACATCAAGATCATAAAATTACAACAAATGATGATACATCTTTTGACTCCCTAGGTTTCCCCATATAAAACCTTTAAGGGGCCAAAATGGTGGAAATCTCAAAAAGTTAGGGGAATCTTTAAAATCTCTCTAAAATTCATAATAAATCCTATTTAGAAATCCTCATCTAAGTCAATCTAATTAGCTAACTTTTTGGTCTACAAATATACACTTCAAAATCTAGTAATAAATTTTCGGTAATAAAAAATTGGTAGTGAATTCTAGTAGTAGTTTTTGGTAACGATTTCTAATAGCAATTTTTAGTAGTGAATTCTAGTAGTAGTTTCTAGTAATGATTTCTAGTAATGATTTTCGGTAGCCGTTTTTGATAGTGGTTTTTGGAAGTAGTTTTTAGTAGTGAATTCTAATAGCAATTTTGGTTTAGTGATTTTTGCTAGTAGCTTTTGATAAGTTTTCTACCTTCAATAACGGATAACACAACCCCTCATTATGGTAAGGCATGTGGGTTTAGGTTTTACAAGGAGTAAAGACTTGCTCATATTTTATTTTATTTTTTCCCTTGTGTATTGCATCCACTAGATATCATGGAATTAAACCGTAAAAAATGGAAGGCCTAGTTTTTTAAAATAAAAAATACCCCCTTTTTTCCCCAAAATGTTGTTTTTTGAAATGTTTCAAAACAAAGGAGCAAAAACTATACCTTTCATTTACATTAAAAATAATTGGAATGGGTCTTTACCAAGGCATTTTGGTCACAACAAATGTGAAAAAGTCTTTTTTTGGTTGTAATTTTGACTACCATGGTTTGCCCAAAATGAACCAACATCCACTAGTGCAATAGTTGGCCATTCTATCCATAGATGGGCTGCGTTTCTTCATCTAGTTCTTGACCTTGCATTAACCAACATTATACCACACTCAACCTTTTTTTATTGCTGACTTTTAACCCTTGTTTTTTTGGGGTGTTTCTTTTTTCAACTTTGACCATATCACCCTCCAACCTAGTTGTTTTAATTTTATAACTACCCTATTAACCTAGCTACATTATTGATTTACATCTTGACCTTACCTACCTACCCTCTATTTTTTTGTGGCTAAACTTTTTTCTTGGTAAATCCCTTAATTTTTTTTGGCTAAACCTATATCTTTCAACAAAACCTTTATTTCTTCTTCGCCCATCACAAATTTAGCATCTCACAATTTAGTAATGGAAATAGTGAAAAATTCATTCATAGTTCGTATGTTCCACGGAGTAATACTATGCATTGAAAACACATTTGGAACACGGATTTATTAGAAAATGAAAAATTCTTGTGACATTCATTCATTTATAGGTTCATACTCATTCGTCAATACTTTTATTTGTGTGTCAAATGTATTTTCATCACATGATATTCGTGTGTAAAATGTATAAACCTATGAATGAACGAACTTCACACAATTTTCATTATTAATTTGTCACATGTTAAAGTTGTGATAGTAGACTTTTGTTTCTTGGGACAACTTTTAATTCTTCTTGGTTAAACATATACCTTTTAGCAAAACCTACATCTCTTTCTCTCAACAAAATCTTTATCTCTTCATGGTTAAACCTTTAAATATTGGCAAAATATTTATCTTTTTTTCATTAAACCTCTATTTTTGAGCAAAACCTCTATTTCTTCATGGCAAAACCTTTACCTTTCAACAAAATCTATATATTTCTTTGGTAAACCTCCACCTTTTGGCAAAATTTTTTTTTTTTTGGGTTAAACACATACATATTGACAAAACTTCCATCTTTTCATGGTTAAATCACTACATGTTGACAAAACCTCTATTTATTTTTGGTTAAACCTTTATTTCTTAACAAAACTTTTATCTCTTCTAAACTAAATTTTATTTTTTATAAAACTTCTACATCTTCTTAGCTAAACCTTTACCACTTGAAATAAATAAATAAAAATCTTGGTTAAACCTTTACCTTTTGGTTATATCTTTATTTATTCTTTTAAAAAATTTAATCTCTTAGTAAAGCCTCTATTTCTTTTTGGTTAAACCTTTATCACTTGGAGAAAATTCTAATTATTTTTGGTTAAACCTATATCTCTTAGTAAAACCTCCATGTCTTCATGGTTAAACTTTTAATTGTTGACAAAACCTTTATTTATTTTTCATTAAATCTCTATCTTTTGGAAAAACTTTTATTTCTTCATGGCTAAATTTACTTTTATCAGCAAAACCTCTACCTTTTGACAAAAAAATTATATCTTCTTGAATTAACTTAAAGACTATTCTTTCGACAAAATCTTTTAATAGAACTTAATGGGTACCCTATTTGACTTGGCTATCCTATTTACATAGTTACATTATTGATTTAACTTGTTTTTTATTTGTGTACATATTTACCTACTCAGGCACCGACCTAACTATTTACCTACCTTTGAACCTCTACACACTTATTTACTTACCTCCCCATGCACCCATTCACCTACCTACCCACATAACTACATATCATTTACATGATGTTAATGTATGCCAATGTATGATATACGACATATGAGAGTATTCTGTTAAACAAACTAACAATCATTTTAATCATATTTGATCCCTTGATATCAATAAATGGTAACCCTAAATGTGGTTATTGCTAATTCAATCAACTTTTATGACCCACATGTAAGTATTACATATTTTTCAAGTTATTCTTAAAAGTTAAAATAATCAAAGATCCAATCACAAAATACAATACCCACATATGAAAACAATGTCATTTTAGATACAATACACATCAATAATTATTACATATTTTGTGAAAAAATTAATCATTTTTTCTTTTTTTTGAATTATTATTTTTCTTTTAAATTATTTTTCCTGTTTTTCTTTTTATTTTTAAAATTTTAAAATTTCTAATTTCTTTTGATTTTTTCTCCTTCTAAATTATTTTTTCTTTTTTTATATCATACTTTTTTTTCTTTTAATTTCTTTATGTTTAATCTTCATCATTTGTGTCATTGAACATGCATATTTTATGCCAAATATTTGGGTATTACACAAACCACCCAAGAAAGCCAACCAACATTTTATGCTTCAAATGTGGGTATTGCAAACTTAGGATAATAAAATTAATGTTTATTTTGTGACCTCTATGAATGTATTTCACATTGAACTTTATGTTTATTGAAATTCTTTTAGTGTAATAATGCAATATTGCAATATGTTTCAAACTTGTAATTTTAGGGAAAATTTTCAACAAAGTATTAATGCAATGTTCACATTCAAGGCATGCAAATATAATACAAATGTGAGATTACAATTGCAATAAGACGAAATATATATATGTATTGATGCAAATATCACATTTATCAAAACTTTTTAAAATGTCCAAAAAATGGAAACATGAACTCCACGCCATTTTTTATGCCAAAAGAATCCAAATAAAATATATTCACAAGTTTCTAACCTTGAAAGAGCTCTATTTAAATTTATTTTCATTAGCCATCATGCCATGTGTTCACCAGTAAGTTCATGTTGTAACCATTTTAATAACATGTTGATGAATGTAAAGTTGATGGTGATACGACTGGAGTTGAATGACATTGATTACAAATTGGTGTTTCATACTTATTAAGGTTTACATTAAACACGTGATACACATAAATATTCTAGCCTAGGGTTAGTTTCCACATTGACAAAAAAAATTATTATCATTTTTCAAAACATGAATTTGATTTTAAAAATTTGAAATTACATATTTTTCATCATCTATTATAATATTGTGATGAGTAGTGAAATTATTCTGAGAGTGTAGCCTACAATAATTATGACGATTTTCAACATGCAATTTCATATTTTCATTAAATTTCATTTCACTATTTTGAGGATTATTTAATGTCAAAGCTGACCTTAGTGTAAGGTATGCAAGTTTGAAAAATGTAAATGAAACCCAAAAAAAAAAAAAAGTGTATGAACACACAACATCTATTGGATTTTTTCAAAAAGGAAAAATTGGGAAAATTTTAACAAACAAATTCTTTTCGAAAAATAGGAAATAAATGGAAAAAAAAATTCATCTTTTGGGATTTTAAAGACCAGAAAAATTGGAAAAAATGGTAAAAACCAAAAAAATCTTTAAGACAAAGCGAAGAAAAACAGAAAAATTTGGACAAAAAACTTTTTATTCTTAAAAAAACAGAAAAAAGGAAATAAAAAGGGGGGAGGGGGGGGGGTCCAAAATCTTCTCCTTGAAATTTAAAAAAAAAAAAAAAATCTTCAACAAAAAACAGAACAAAAAGAAAAGAAAAAGGAAACCCCACCTAAAGTTTGATTTGGTTAGGTTAAAAGGTTAGGGTTCATTACAAAACAGCCCATACGGCCTCATCCACAACTGGTGTAGTTGCTAGCAACTGGTTCACTCATGTGGAAATTTTGAGCCTGTTTGGATAGAACAACCAACTGTCCCTTTGGAATTGTTGACTGTTCTTCAATACTAAGGACTGTTGTGGCTTTAGGGTCCGGTGTCCAGTCACCTCAAGCTCCAAATTGGCAATCTACACCATTGCAAAAGCTAATAGCATGGAAAATATAAAATCAACTGAGTCAATACCAGATTCATGTGATGACAAAAATCAGAGTGCTCCAAAAATCCAGAGCAAGTGTTAGGCCAAGAGGAGCTCTAAGCGCCCTTCACAGCAGAATAATTTCATGTTCCAGTGAACTGTCTAAACCCTACACAAAGAAAATGGTTTCTTCTTGCATCCATAGACAACAAATTCTTTTCTAGGGAAGTACTTGGTGAACTTTTTCCCACATTGTGACTTGCAGGAAAAGCAAGTGGTTCTGCCCCACAAGAATTGTAACCTAATTGTATACCATGTACTTTGGAGTAGCACTGAACTTTTGATAGCCTTTGATCACCTTGTTGACTGCCTCCAAGAAGTCCTTCTCAGTGACAGTTTTCCGACGGGCTCGAATTGCATACATACCTGCCTCGGTACACACACTGCGAATATCGGCACCTGCACATTCAACGTCCATTACACTTTGGTGAAAGCTATAACTATCACCATCTATGTTACTGCCTTCCCACAAGGATCTGGAAAGTGGAATGGGCTGCACTGGCCCCAGAGGGGGAACTTGATGTCACCCCCTGGAAATCTATACAACCAGAGCAGATGAATTCAAATTCAAGACTGAAAAAGAATACATAATTTGGCACAAAGGCTGAGGAAAAGCGCCTCAAAGCATCAAGCTATCCTTACTTCTAGGGTCATAGCAATGGAATAATTGACTGCACATTCATTCAAGCTAGATTTCCCCATTCTAATACACCTCTGTAGAACGAAGTGTATGGAGGGTTCTGTTCCATTGGCAACCAAACTCCACTGTCCAAACCCCAAGGGATTGTCAAGATCTGACAAGGAAGCAGTAGCTCTGACACACACAAGGCCAGTCCATCTTTTTCACAGTGGGCTATAAAGTTCTAGGGCATTGAAAGTCATGTAATAATTTGTAGCATTCATGACCTAAGATCCAGCCATGGTGCTTTTGCATAATGATAATCACAATCTTTGGCGAAGTCTATGAAAACTTGGAGCATCACCACAGAAAGTAAGAAGTTGCTGATCAGTTGTCAACTTTTTCCTTTCTGACAAGTTTCCACACAGTCACTGTATGGTAGAGAAGTAAAAGGAAGGGACACAAACCTGTGGAATTGGGACATAAACGAGACAGAAGCTCAAAGCGAATGTCACGCTCGCAGTTCATTGTACGGGTGTGGATCTTGAAGATCTGGGTCCGGCTTTCAAGGTCAGGCAGCCCAAACTCAACCTTGCGATCCAGCCGCCCTGGCCGAAGAAGTGCTGGATCCAGTGTATCAGGCCTGCACATACAATACAATAATAAGATAACAAGGAAAATAGTCCAAATCTTCTGGGATATCAAAATTATTATTAAAAAAAACACTTTTCTTCAACATGTAACCAATTACACACCATTAGAATAGTCAAATGTGAATCAAACCAACTGTTCCCACTTGACAAAGCATTGTGAAGATATGAGGTGAGCAGTGCTCAACCTGAGGAACATAACCAAACTCCATAAATGTTGCACCAAGAAAGAAGCCTGTACCTGTTAGTTGCCATCAACACTTTAATATTGCCCCGAGCATCAAACCCATCAAGCTGATTTACAATTTCAAGCATAGTGCGCTGTACTTCATTGTCACCCCCCAATCCATCATCGAATCGAGCTCCTCCAATTGCATCAACCTCATCAAAGAACACAATGCAGGCCTTCTTTGATCGAGCCATCTGGAACAAAAGAAAATATGATTAGACAATAAGAGAATACTGCATAAACACAAAAAGGAGAAACATCTTTGCAAGACAAAGACTTGTCCCAGGAATCTCTTAAATGTCAAGCATGGCTAAACTGGATATGTTGTCAAAGCCCCAGTAAACTCAAATCTAGCATTGCACAAACCAGGCAGTCCTTTTTATGTCTGATCTGCCTCCTGAGGTTGAATCTGTGACAAAGCTTTATTACCTGGAACAACTCACGAACCATACGAGCCCCTTCTCCAACATACTTCTGGACAAGCTCACTCCCAATGACACGAATAAAGCAAGCATCTGTTCGATTGGCAACAGCACGTGCCAATAGGGTCTTCCCTGTCCCAGGAGGGCCATAGCAAAGAACTCCCTTAGGTGGGTCTATCCCCAGCTTCACAAACTTCTCTGGGTGTAACATAGGCAGCTCCACCACCTACACATAGACATGCAGGTTAGAAGCTTCAAAAGTGGTATACCAAAAGAACTCTCTTGCACAAAACCTGAAATCTGACCATCTCCTGCAACTATGGCACTCTCTACCAAGCATCAGTCTTCCTGACATGATAATACTCCATTTTAATTTACCCCAGTGCAGAAGTGACTTTCAATTTGAAACACTCCAGCATGCACATCTTGCCTAATACCATATTTAGAACCATTACCAAATATCCATTCATACAAGAGTTAGCAACCCCTATTATCAATCAGTACTGCCACATGTTCCTCTGCACAGAGGTGGAGAAAGCCTAATGTGTAGGCTTTTCAAGTACAAGGGTCATTCCCCACTGAAGAGGTATTAAATATCAGTTCATCAGTACTGAAAACCTCTGGATCCTTATAACGAACAGAACTCATTCAGATTTACAAACTCACACCTACCTCCACAGAAGAAATCGTAAGAAACCAAATGCACAGAGTACCCATGCACATATGAAAACATCCAAATCTAGAATATAGAACAAATCATCCACTTTTTCACCACATCAAGAAAGGGCAACAAATGTCAAGTCCCACCTCACGCATCTTTTCAATCTGTTCTTTGCACCCTCCAATGTCATTATAAGTGACATCAGGCTTCTCTTCAACTGTCATCATGGTTACACTGGGATCAATTTTGGGTGGCAATGGAATTTGGATCTGATACTTGTTACGATCCACCCTGCCAAACACCAAGTATTTACATAACTGAGTGATACATAAAAATTGCTGTGGAGGTCTGGGCCACCACAAAACAAACAAAGAAGGGGAGATTATGAACCTACAGTTGTCAAAACTGAGAGAGAGAGAGAGAGAGAGGTACCCAACACGCATGCCCTCTTCAATATCTGTTGGTGAGACCTTATCCCCCAGTCCCACCACAAACTGTAATGCCAAAAGAGAGAACAAAATTAGAACGGGAGGCCAACTACCAACTGCTGTAAGACAGACAATTGGTCCCCCACACAGCAAAACTTCATTCTCATCAAATAACTCTGTGCCCTGAAAAGACAGTCATAACGAGTCATCCATTTATTACCTTTGCAATTTGCTTAACATTGATCACATATTTTGAGTCATCTGCACCTGGATTTATAATCTTGGTACACCTTGCAACCTGCATTACAATGTAGGAAAGCAGATAAGAAAGCTTGATGAAGTTGCAGAGAAATCCCACAACAACAATTATAGGTAACACAACAATGAGCGCAGATAAGAAACAACAAACCTGAAAAATCATTGCTCATTACATGATCACGGGGACTATTGCAAGAGGATTTTACAAGGCAAAATATGATGCATAATTCCAACAGCAATAGGGAGGAGCAATCTATCAAAGTATAAGAATGGGGCATGGTGTTTAATGATAACCTACCTGCAAAGGTTGCTCCTCTTGCATCATTTGCTTGTCAGAAACAAGATCCCATTGACTGGGAACTGCTAAGCCTGTGTCTGACTCTTTTATCCCTGGTCATCATCACGAGTCAAAACCACACAAGACACACTCAAATTCCAATATCCAACAATCCTAACAATCCGTTAACCCCAACTGGCTCCTCCGTGTGGTAACTGAAAAAAAGATAATCAACAAAGCTGGAGATTTGATGATCGAGCCTACACATAAACAAACTGCAAGTGGAGCAAGGCGGTAGGTGCTGAAATTTTATGTGGCAAGAGAAACTTACCACACAAGTCATTTACTTTCTTTGCCATCTCCTTGATGTCCTTCTCTGTTTTCTTGATGAGAGTAGAATAGGGACCCAATCCCTGTCCACAATCAGCAAGCGAGAGACTCAAGCTCGATTAGGGTTTCACTCAACTTAGGGTTTCCCTCAACGGGAAGGATTCAGGAACTTGCGAATGAAATAAACATGTGTTACATGATAAGAACCCTCGAGAGCACCGAGTCCCGCACTTCAACGAGCCAGATACCTCCCAAGTCCATCACCTTCTCGAGGGATTGATTCCCAGACGAGAAGCGAGAAACTCAAGCTCGATTAGGGTTTCACTCAACGAGAAGGAATTCAGAAACTTGCGAACGGAATGAACATGTGTTGCATGATAAGAACCCTCAAGAGCCCCGAGTCCCACACTTCGACGAGCCAAATACACCCCCCAAAGTCCATGACCTTCTCGATGGATTATGATTCTAGGACCGAGGACAGAAAGAGAAACGAAGAGGAAAAAGCCAAAGAAGAGATAAATGTCTTAGCTATTGCACGCAGAACTTCTTACATAGGTCTTGAGAAGCGCAATATCATCTTCGTCCAGAGGCCGTGGATTCTTCTCCTTCAGCAGATCATCCTCCATGTCCGCCATGATTTTCCTTCTTGCAAGCTCTGGGATCTACACGGTGCGAAGCTCTCTTTGCACTCTACGCAAGACAGCGCCCTGTCTTCTTCGTTCCTGATCGCAAACGGACCGATGGTTCTTTCGCCTGCTCTTCACTCGCTAGATCTTACGGTTTTCCTCCGGTCCGCCAAATCTTTTAAAGGTAATTACCCTATTAGCTTGGCAGCTCAGTATTTTATTTTATTTTTATTTTGTCTTGTTGCTCACGTGGCGATCATCCATAAGAATATTTAGCCAAATTTGGCGACACTCAAAATATGAAAGTCAAAAAAATTTAAGCGACCTTTCATATTGTAGGCCGTTCTGGCGATTTTTGGCGATTTTCGTTTTCTGGCGATTTAATTTTTAAAACTGAGAATTTGTAACAGAATATTCTTGTTTTGGAAAATAGTAATTTTCGCAAAATGGCGAAAATTCGCCTCATAAACAATCGCTGCGGGAAGCTTCGACGAAGCGACACTAATTATATTATTTTCAGAAATGTTGAATTTTTGTTTTTCTCAAAACACTAAAATTTGCGAAGGAAAATAATGAATCTTCAAGAAAATTTTATTGTTTGAAATAAAAATTTCAAATTTAATTAATTGTTCAACAAACATGTGTTGAAGCTGCCAAATACAATTTTTTTCAAATTTGTGAGGTGAAAAACTTGGCAAACTAAAACTTTACCCCCCAAAAAACAACGAAGTTAGTCCAAATTGGCAATTGAAATACAGATTTGATCAAATGTTTTTGAAAAAAACTTTGCAAAAAGTAATTGCAAAATGTTGAATTACTTATATGAAAAATCGGTCTCCTAAAATGACAATTTGTATTGTTAAATATTTGTAATTTTTTTTCTTTGGTGTTATTGAACAAAAATATGAAATGCTATAATCATGTCATGCATGGCTTGGAGAATTTAAAGGATTTTCACAGGCAATAGTATAACAAAAATGTAAATAATAATTTGGATGAAGTTGAAGCTTAAAAAAGTGTGAAATCCATTTTGGACTTGTAAGTGAAAGTTGAAAACTTCACAAAAACAAGATTTCTTTCAAAGGAACAAAAATTCTGTGAAGGAGAATAGAGTAACTTTCAAAATATTTTAGAACATCTTACCTTTTAACAGGAAATCTTCTTCAAAATAAAGTTTCTATTCCACACTAGTGACTGAAATGTTGAACTTGGCATTAAATTAAGCCATAAACCGTTGAATTAAACAATGAAATTTAAATATACTTATTATTTAGATTTAAGTTAATAATGCTAGCAAATGAATCCTCTTAAGTTTAAATTCTCCCTTTTTTTTCTAATGCCTTTGTACATTTTCCAAATTAGCGATGTGTTTTTAAATCAAGTTTTGTAAGGTTTTGATGATATATCTTTGCTTTATGTACAGAGTATGAACAACATGATAGTTGTATTGTTATTTTGGTGATCTCCTAAATTCAAAATCATCATGTTATCATTCATAAAAATTGACTAAGTGACAAGGGTTGTTGCATTTGTAACCTATTTACCTAAACTATAAATAGTGAAGATTGATCATGGTTTTACACTTTACACGTTTGCACAATTGAGTTGATTAAGAAGCTTGTTTTTGGTGTGCTTGGGGCTACTACTTAGTTCCTATTTATGTTTTGTCATAAGGCACACACTTGTAACCATAGTTTTGACCATGCGCATTTGTGATTGGAATCCTGTGCTCAAAAGTGTTTCAAAATGGAGATTTGATGTATGTTAATCTACCTGAGGAATGTAACACAAACAAAAGTAACGTACTGATGATAAGGTTTGTCAAAGGTGAAATCAGATGGGAAACATGTAATGTATTTACCATAGAATATTAGTTTTTTGTAGTTATTATTGACACAGAACCCATGGCATCATTCTGGTTTTCAGCCATTGAGCTATAAGTATCAACTTCAGTGTTCCCTTCAGTTTCAAGCTCCCCCACATCTTCATCTCTGTCCAACTGGAGATCCTGCTCAGCCTTTCTTGGAATCTTATTTCTTTTCCCCTCTGGTTTAAAATCTAACTCCATGTTGTCAACATCACTATCTTCACTCAAATCTTCACTCAAATCTTCAGACTCTGATCCAATAGCACTATCCCGAGACCTTTTAAGGTTAGCTTGCTCAAATCTTTGAAAGAGAACACCGTTTCCTTTGTTGATTTCAGTGTGCTCATCACCACGCCGCATCCTTTCAGCAGCTTGAGAAAAAGCTTGGTCAATGGCAACATCAGCTGCCAAACCTTCCCCCTCAGCTCCACCTTTGGTATCAAGAAAGAACATAGTTTCTTGAGATTCATCTGCAGCAACCATCTCTGATTGGGCATCTGAGTGGGGAGCATCTAGGATTTGCTCCATTGGCAAGCTTTGCATTGTTGCTTCATCAAGAACCAATCGAAACACCTCATTATTGGCATTTAACAGCCAGCCTGCAAGTAACCCCACAATCTGAAGTCAATATCAACTTGCAGGTTTTGTCACATCCAGACCTTGTTATTTGTCCATGTTGCAATTGATGGAATCTGCAACTGTGTCCATCAATGTGAACATTGCAAATCAAAATGACTTACCAGTAAGGGCACGTGAATCTAGAAGGATGGTTGTTGGAGGCAGCTGATTCAAGTGCTTCCTGCCACTGAGCCACCTTCCCAGCTGCAGAGGAGCACTCTGCAACTGTACTTTCTCCATAATTGCTGAACCACGATGATGCTCATTTTGCGACCTGCCCCATATTTAAGTGTTGAATTTGGCCCATAAAGTCAGCATATTCAACCACAGCCTAATTCAGAACCAAAACATCATCCACAAACCTGAGACATACCATGGTGAGTTCTGCTCTAACACATTAAAATTCTAAATGGCTGTTCTCCCTGTTCTTATTGAACACCAAGATCCTGATATACTGATGCTGAGGTTCAAGAATCCCCTGGAAGACCGGACTTACTTGAAGAAAGCAGCAGCTTGACGGGTAACTGCAATCCTTTTGAGGAATATGATACTGTCCTTTCCTAAGGCCTGTTCTGATACTGTTGCTGTAGTGATCCTGTTCAGCAACCCGAGGTGCAATGGCTCCACCAGCAATGACTCATACAAAACCCCTCTAAGTGTTGCTTCCTCTTCTGCATCCTGTGAGAAAACAATTGAAACCAAATTTGGGTAGGCCATGAAATCAGAGGAAAAGTGCCCAAAGACATTGTTTCAGAGGGCAGAAATGGGCATACCAGAATGTTGGAAAGTGGGAGACATGAATCAAGCAGCATATCCAGGAACAAACCTGGAACACCACCCCATGAGACCATTTAGGGTTTAGGTTTGAACCCATTAAATTCCATGATCCACCAGGGATAAGCTCTTTCAAATTCATTTCCACAAAAACCCTAAATGTACCTGAGCTGTAGAGTGAATATGGAACACGAGCAATGTTGTGCCTGAGCTTCAATTCAAGTTCTTGCTTCTTCCTATTGAAGCCTCCCTGCTTCTTTGATCCATTTTGATGATCCACCACCTCCACTGCCAGAATCAGCAACCCAACTTGAATCTCCACAATCTCTGTCAAAGTCCGTGCCAGTTCCAAAGGATCTGTTGCAATCTCAGACACAGCCTTCTTCATACCTGTTGTTGCAAACAGGAGAAGAGAAGAAAGCAGTGAATGTGAAGGAGCCAGGCCATCAACTAAGGCCAGTTTTTTTGCTACAGGAGGTCCCAATGAGAGGCCATTGAAGTTCCTCTTTCTATCATGACAGAGAGAGATGAACCCTGATAAGTCACTGATGAGATTCTTCACTTCTCTCAGTGCTTTTCTCCTCTTCTTATCTGAAGTGCCCATGTCTCTCTTGCTCAGTGATATTACTGCCTCAAAAATGATGCACAAAACTGGAGCCAGTGATCCTATGACAGCAAATGCATCTATACTAGCTGCAGTGAGTGCTTGAAATGACGATAGAAGGCACCGAGCCCTGGCTGTTGCAGCCATTCCATCAAGTAGTCCATTTTGAGATTCTTCAACCAGAGAATCAGAACTCTTTTCAAGGGCTGCAAATGCACACCACAGCTGAAGAGGAGGATGGCTTCTAGACCGTAAGAGCCGTGCCATTGCCTCCCGCCATTCCATTCCCTGAACCAATTGCAATGCTCTCAGGAGAAACCCCAGAGGGAGGGGCGTGTGCAACAGCCGCATCAGAACATAACAGACTCGAGGAAATACAACAGCTGAAGGAAACAATTGCAAATGCTTTCACCTTTCCAGGACAGGGAAGCCACATTCTCCACGATACATTATCAAATGGAAGCGAATAGCACAATTCAGCAGTAAAGATTCACAGATGCCCTAGGGTTAGAGAACGTATACATACACAAATTACCAGCTTGAGGGAGGGAAAGAAGGAGAAAGGAAACTTACCAGGAGGCCTCTATCTGCTTCTCTCTCACTCGCAATCACGGCTGCCTTTACGGCACGAGCATATTGATAATCCGTCAACAAAGGACCTCGCGCCACTTCCAGGAGAGCTTCCAAATTCTGCGTCTCCAAGGGTCCAACCACAACAAGGGGCTTCTTCGCTTCTGTATCCGACGACGGTGGAACTGCTGCATTTTGAATCTCTTTCTGAAGAAGAGCAACGAACGAGTCGAAGTCACTCTCGAGAGCTGATTTGAGAGGGCCTTGAGGCACGCTCTCTATCGCCGCTTTCAGGAGAGAAGAGTGGGTGGGTACAAGGGATGAGATGGTCCAGCTCCCGTCACTGCACAATTGTCGGGCAAGACCTTGCACGAACTTCTTGGCCCGCTTTTGCACTTTCTGAGCTCCCATGTTGGAACAACAATGAAGAAAAAGTGCCACAAAGAGTTTGTGTCTGGAAATACGTCCGTCAAGAGCAGACTCAGCAGATGCACGAACGACATCGAGAGCACGAGACGCGGTTGCAATCACGGAACGGCATCCCGGCCGAATCAGATAAAGCACTGGCAGGAGGAAGAGAAGTCGAGATCGAGATGGTAAGGCAAATACCTTCAAGCTCATTTAGGGTTAGGGTTACGGTTAGGGTTGTAAGGGGTTTTGTTAGGGTTTCCTTAGCCAGCTTCAATTTGTTTGTCCCTGAAACAGGGACTTAACAACCCCCTCGGGACTTTAGCAAAGATTGGACTATCACTCCCTAGTTCAAGGGCTGTATGTATGATACCTTGAATATGTAAATTTTTTTTCTCTTTGGGAATATGCCTATGTTGTGTCTAGAACTTTTACTAACAATTTCCACTTCAAGGACTTTATGTATGATACCTCGAATGTGTGATTTTATATCTCTTTGGGCATGCCTATTTTGTGTTTAGAACTTACTAACAATCCCCACTTCAAGGACTTTATTGGATACCTTGAATGAATATGTGATTTTCTTTCTTTTGGGCATGTCTATGTTGTGTCTAGAACTTGCAATCCCAGAATTTTGAATCCTTGTCAAGTGTTTTCACCTCAAACCGCAAATTGGGTTTTGAAAAAAAGTCCTTGTATGATTGGACAATTCTCTGCAGCATGGTTCCAGCAATGGATCAGCAACATGGAATCATTAACTACGAAACCAAAATGATCCAGTGCCATCCATACAAAAATGTACCAAAGTCGCCAGATTTTAAGGGATACAATTTCCGAAATCACCATGTTTAGACGTTAGGTTCCAGCAGGTCGCCAAATATCATTTTTTTTCTACTTTCCTCTGTGACTTGTAGCCAGATTTGGCTAATTCCTCTTGTGGATTGTGAGTACACCACAAATTTGACAAAAACTAACCCTTAATTTGGATTCCAATAACTTAGTAGTTGGTGCTATCTTGATGCATAAGATGTAAAGGACCTATGAGATAGAGAAAAATGATTTTTGCTTACATATCTAAGACTATTTCACTTAGGTAAAAAGAATTTTGCTGATGTTTGCAATCCATGCTCTTAGATTTTGTAACCATCAGTTGATGGAAAATTCAAATATCAGTCTCATGAAAATTTAATCACATATACGGTGCTTCAGATTAAGTGGTATTTCAAATATGCATTGAGCAGAGGAGATCCTCATATTTGTTGTTGAAGAAGACGATGACGACTACGGCCGGCGCTACTGCTATTGCTGAACCTGTTCTACGATGTCAGATGACGTCCATGGGTAAAGCCGTGGTTCCATGAGCGGCGGAGGAGGCGACTCTACTGCTGGTTGTGTGAGGGAGCAGGAGTAATGGGCTTTTTCCCATCCACACTCACCATGGCTGCTGCAAAGCTGCTAATACAGGCCTGGCAGACTAGCTTCTTAGGCATGTCCGCGTCCGCCTCTGCCATCACCACCCAAACCACAACACACTGATTGAGGCACATGGAGGACCGTTTTCATAGTGCCTTCAGCGCCCTCTCTCCATCCATCCTTCTTTATTTTGTCTTTAGTTTGTACTAGAAGCATTCTGGGCATTTCTAGACTTCTTTTTCTTTTTAAAAATCATTATTTTAATTTAATTTTAATAAAATTTTAAAGGGTGGGGCTGCCCTTGGGTGGTTTAAGGCTGCCTTTTCTTTTCCTTTCTTATAAGGTTTTGTTGATTTAGTAGGTGGGCTTCCCAACAGAGGCCTTATTTTCTTTGGCTCTTGGGTTTCCACTCATTTTTAGTTCAAGCTTGATTTTTTGGGCACATGATTGATGTGTCCTAATTTTTGGTCTTTCAGCGTAGGAATGGGGTTCAACATAACATTCCTTGTTCTGGTTGTGGCACCTTGTTTTTGCAATGTGACATGGCATGTCACTAGAAGCATTGTTAGTATTTTTTTATTTTACATTCCAATATCACCTTCCGTTCTTTGGTCACACCTTTAGCACCTTCTTTTCCCATGACAACTTTCTAATAACTCCTTTAGCTCCTCGGTCACACCTTTAGCACCTTTTGCCCCTGTGACAACTTTCCAATAATCCATTCACCTCCTTGGTCACACTTTTAGCACCTTTTCCCCTCAATGATAGCTTATGTTTGGATTTTGGCATTGAATATCTTTAATGTTTTTCATTTGGGTCTTCCTCAACCTTGATTATATGCGCGCATTCCTTTTGTTTTGCATCAAAAGGTGGAGGTTGCTTTTCATTTTCCTTTGGACTGGCTTGTTTGAAACCTATTTGATGTGCTTGCCTAACACCTTTTCGTTTTGTACCCTTGGTCGTGTCTTGTCATTTCCCTTCGTGATGGAGCAACAAGGCAAATTGAAATTAAGGCGCACCTTGATAGTTTTTGTCTAAGGATTAAGAAAAATTTCAAGCAAAGCGTTTTTTTGAACGGGTGTGCTCGTGATGACTTTATCTTTGAACTAAGTTTTATTTGCAACCTTACCTCTTCCAGTTTTTACTCATGTTATGCCCCTTTCATGGATGGAGCCTAGCCTTCGAGTGTGTTGGGGAATTTGCATGTGCAATTAGAATTTTCACCATTTTTGCCTCATTCGAACATCATTAAAAATGGTTTGCGTGTTACAAACCTTGCATCCTTTAGATTTGGATTTCCACTACTCAAATTCCTTAACAAATTTTCAACCAAATATAGATGTGGAACTTTCCATGGATTTTTTCAAGTTAGCTTTCTTATAGATGTCCAATTTTTTTGTAAATGGTTTATCACACATGGTCTTCAAACATTTCGGGATTTTTTTTACCTCGAGGATTTAGCTAATGGTTTCATCTAATTTCATCAGTTGAATTCCCATGTGGTCATTGGTCACATCACATAGTTTGTGATTTGCATTTTTCGTGTTATTAAATTTTTGGTTTTAGCCAATCCTTTAAACGACATCTAGCTAATTAAAATGGGTGAGGTGAAGTTTTATTAATTAGTTAGCAAGATTTTATATCTATAATTTCACGACATGTTTTTTTCTCACCAATCACCACATTAATTTGGTGTTGTGGTTAAAGGTGGTTGTGAAGCAATGGTCTATGGTATTCAAGTTGCCTTGGATGTTCATTTCAATTATGTGGTGCTTCAAATGGATGTAGTGAATGCCTTCAACATCATTTCACATAAGGCCATCTTCAAAGAACTTTAAATAGTGGGAGGCCAATTGTCACAACTTTCCTTTTTATTTGTTTTTTTTATGCATATCAATTTTTTTGTCATTTAGTCCACCCCCCTTTGGCTAATTTATTTGTCATCTTTTCATTTATAGGCACACATTAATGTCACAAGCATAAAAACAACCAAGTTCACAAAAGTTCCTAAACCAAGACCAAAACAAAAGTAGACATATTTCCAAATTCAAATTGCAAAACAAAATAAACAAGAACAAGAACAAGATTTTATTGCAAGAACAAAACAAGAATTTAATAAGGTTATGATAAGAAAACGTACCCAAAATTAGGGTTGAATCAATTAAAGGTAATGAAAAATTATACTTTTATTTATACTTACTAGGCACTTAGCTCAAAAAACTTTTAACCTGCATGTGGCCCATGTTCACCTATCTGTGTCCATGTGTATCCCATGTGTAAATTATGAATGAACTAAGACTCAACTAAAAGTGAATTAAATATTAATTAAAAATTATTTGGAAAAGAATGAGAAGATGATTAGAAATGCATTAAAAGTCAACTAAAAGTCAATTAGGATTTAATTAAAAGTTAACTAAAAATGAATTAAAACTTAATTAAAAGTTAACTATGAGTGAACTTAAACTAAACAAAAATTTACATACAAGTTCATTAGAAATCATGGATGAACATACATATAAATAAATTCGATGGTGTTAGCATCTGAAATAGTTAAGGTGACCCCCTTGTTTGATTTTTTTTTTTGTGTTCACTTTTTTTTTTTTTGTATTGTTTTTCAAACGTTTTTTTCATTTTTTTCCCCTCTTTGACTAACGACACCCATATCTTTGGCCCTACTCTGTTGCTCCTTTTGCCTTTTATCATTTTATCTTTCAATTGGCTTTTATGGGGTTGGCAATTTAGCCTCACAATTGTTTGATTCAAGCCTCCTTTAGTTTGCCTTTTGGGTTCATCCTCTTAGTTAATATTTGTTGTTTTATCAATGGCATTAGGATCTTGGGAGTCCTATAAGTTGGTTCCAATTCCTTCTCCTCATCCTTTTTACAATAGGTTTTGGATGAAAATGTTCATCATGTTAATGCATTGACAAGGTTAAATGATGTTGAGGTAACATTTGGGATTTGATCTTGATGTTTCGCTTAGAGGCTTTCCTATTTCCTATGTTACTTCCTTTTTTTAAAAAAATTTCAAGGCTAACTTGTCAATTTTTATTTAGCTATGTTGGGGGTTTTTGAAAGGCTTTTGGGTTCAATTTTTTTTAATGCCTTTAGGCTCCCCAAGTCTAATGGGAAATTTGTCTCCCCATTTCTAGTGGAGGGTTAAACTTCATTTTTGTAGAAGGCATTGCTTTAATGGCATATATAGGGAATTGGGCTCTTGTTACCCCCGTTATTACCTTTAGGTTTTTGTTGGACTTTCATCTGCTTTTATTGGAACAAACGACTCAAGTTCATTATCCTTTTAGACTCATTTGAACTTGACACGTGAGCTTTTACCCCTAGTGGCAATCATTTGTGTCCCCTTTTTTTGTAGATGGCAAAGAAAAGAGTAGATCGACTCCAAGAGAATATTTCAAAGAGATTGCATGAACATTATTTTTCTAACATCACTTTTGATTTGCATCAAGAGTGTGAAATCTTATGCAGGCCAAGTGCAAGTGTGTGGTTGTCTTCTTGCCTAGTGATCCTTTTTTTTAATTGACTTCAAAGGTTTTTCCCCTTACATTGTGCACTTAGTTGGGCCTCGCCCACCCCTAAGCCTCTAGTTTGTCACATTACATTTGTGGTCAACCTTTGAACCCTATGAAAATGCACCTTTTTTGTTACACCCATGATGGGGGAGAAATCAATTTCCAATGATGTTGTACAAGATGCCTTTGTATCTATCACGAAAGATGTGAAATTTCATGTTTTACATGAACAAACCTAGTTTTTTCATCATTTATTATTTAACCTATACATCGGTGGGTCAAATTGGTGGATGGCATTTGGATGTTGGTTGACATTATTTATTATTAACCGCACTCAAGTAGATTTGGTTTCACAAGCAATTCTATTTCATGAAATTGTCGCTACAATTGTGATTTAGGCTAAAAATGGGCTTTAACACAATTGATACCCTATAGACCAGTTTCTCACTCTAGCCATAGAGGTCTTTGGATGTTTGCATCACCAAACTAACGATTTTCTTCATCAATGTGCTAACATGACATGGAACACAAAAATCTTTAAAAGCCCTTTTTCAATTTTGCATTCATTTTACAAGCAAAGAATGTCAATGGCATTGCAATGAACGCAAGGAACTTCTATTTCAAAGCATGCTTTCACTATAGGTTAAGGTTCTTCTAGATTAAATCACCTCCCCTCTCATTATTTGATATGCTCCTTGCAACTACGAGTTTGAGTACTTGATTTGTTCATGTTCCCCTTGCAATCCACCCTAGTTGGTGGTTTCTTCTTTTCGCATTGACTTGGGTCCATCCATCTTGTACCTTTTCCTCCCCCTTTTTTGGGTGTTTTGTTGTTTTGACATTTGGCAGGTTTTCATCATTATTATGGTCAATTGGAATATGTGGAAAATGTTCCCCATGTCAGATCTCCAAAGCAATGCCACCAAAAAGCTCAAGTTATTTCAAGCTTTTGCACATACCAAATACCAAGTGGGACCCCATAACTCTGGATTGTACTAAAAGACTTCTTCAGCTCTTAAGGGCAGCTCCTAACAATAATATTTTGTAATTGTTTCCAATAATGCATCAAACCTTCAAATGAGTGGAAGAGTGGACAAGGTCTTCAACTATCTCACACACACTTGTTAAATAAAAGCAGGGGGACTACTTCAGGGTACCCTGCAAGCAACTTAGGAGGTGGAAATCAGCACTTGCTACTGATTCTGCAATAGTACCAATTTGCCGAGCAAGCACAGTGAAGGCTTACCTGGCAGAATATATCACTCACAGGCTGTTCTCTGGCATCAAAAGCCAGGAAACATGATGAGAAGTCTCAGGCATGATGACTGGATTGGCACTACTCCAAAATTGGTACAGGGGAAGCTCAGTGAGGGCTTACCTGGCAGAATCTGCAATTGGAAGTCCATTGCCCCTTCTCTAGTACAAAAAACCCAAACCCTGAATTGGCCCAGGCACTAGCCAATTGTGGTCAAACAGGGTTGACAAAAAGGATTTAGTAGATTTGCAATAGTTAATTAGTGCTACAAGAAACATACAATGTGAGCATCACACAGCTCTCAGAACCTAACTTTGCCAATTGTCCTCCACTTTGAGAAAGTGTCCTACTCTAACCTTTTGAATAGCCAAAACTTTTGCACAACAGACTGAGACCAACAAGATAAAGCAGACAGAAATCCTGTTTTCCACTATTTAACTGCAAACTTTTCTCACATTCTGCTACAATTTAGCCCTTTGCCACAATTCCAATGCTTTAACTTGATAGCTCATAAGGCACACAAGATCTACACCAAGAGGAAAGATTTTGTAATGACCATATATAGATCTTTTAAAAAGAGTTATTTGTTATGACAAATTGCAAGATATTTAGAATGACCTCCATGCCAACCCAAAGATACAGGGGTGACAGACTTGCCTTTTGCCATGCCTGACACAAACAGTCTCAGACCCAATGCTGACTGTGAGCAAACACACCCCTATACTTGCACTTCATCAGATTCTAGCCTTTCAAGAAATTTAAGCAGTCTACTAGAAGCAACCTCAACACATTTTACCTTCTATTTCTGATGATCTGGCCTACAATCTAACCTTCAACCCTGCTCATATGTGACACAGCATCTCTTATCTATCTCAAATATATAGACCCAGAAGCTGCTGTCATCTTTCAGCACTAGCAGTCAGAAGCAAGAATCCACATTCACACGTTGAGAATGCCAAAGAATTGAATCTGTTCTACCATAGCCTGTATCTAATAAGATCCTGCCACATGCTTCTGCACAGCACAGAATGAGGCAACATCATACATAGCCCTAAAGGACAATTAACTACAGGAGGAAACCAAATACTGAGAACCAACCACAAGGAATAGAAAGGCAGCCCAAAATTCAACATCCCAGGTTGCCTACCTCTCTCCAGACAAAAAAGATAGGAAACTCTCTGAGAGCCCACCAAGCAGGCCTCTGCAGGTCTTAGAGCCAAAAGGCAAGATGATTGGTCCAATTAATTTGGCAAACAAACTAAACTAGTCTTTTGAAGTGCTTGCCTTGTCAGCCTGTGCTGGCCTCTTTCCTGTATACCGCTGCATACCCACAACAATACCCAATCTATAAGACTTAATTTAGTGAAGTTGCCAAGACAGAGACAGAGTGGAACTACAAAACACTACATCACACCACAATCACTTCCATTCTTTCTCTACCACTCATACATCTCTTATCCATGTGCTCCACTAAGGGCTAACAGGCCAGAATTAGGAATCCTGAAATCAATGAGGACTCAGAAAGACAATTATGTTGCACATTCACATCCCTAGGTGTCTTTCTCACTTGAACTCAGCAGTTGTACTCCTTGATAATGGGATCAAGGCACAACAACTCAGCGTTGACAATCCACATTGTTCAGATGATATCAAACACGTGGACAAACTAGCAATGGTGAGATGAAAAGGCATACCTGCTTGCCCAAGGAGAAAGGAACATAACGATATTTAATCATGTGTCTGATTTGGCGTTTCATTGTCAGCACAAACAGCACAATCCAATAAAGCAAAAGAATGGGCCAAAACACTGGCACGTCAAATATGCTGAAAAATGTCAGCACAAAAGCCACAAGAAATGCCTTTGTTAATGCATACCTGCCCCCACCAATACAGTACATGCTTTGTAAGAAGAAAAGATCACAAACTGCAAGACATCTAAAAAGATCGGGATGGAGCAAAAAGTGAAGTAAATGCAGGAAAACCTTTTGCAATTCTTCTGCATTTAATACTAACATTCTCTGAGGGACTCCTCCTTATCAAAAGCATGATCCTGCTTTGTGCCTCCATCTATTTTACAAGCACAGAAGATGTGAAGAAGAGACCAATGAGCATTGGGCTTAAAAGCTTGATGTGCAGCAAGCCTGTCACCAGATCAGTTCTCGTGATCAGAGGAAAAGAAGATCATGCTGATTTAAGACAAGAAATCCTATGAGACTGAACAACCACAAGGTCCCTTGACACCAACCATTCTCTCCAGTTACCTCTTCCAATAGCTCTAATTGTTGCATAGAGGATCTGTTTCCCTTAAGAGAGGGAAAAAAAAACCATTCAGAGAATAATTCTCACCTGAAGAACATGAAATATGTATGGGTGGGAGGACAAACGCTGAACACAAAGGAAACATCATTCATGCATGGACATGAAAGGGAAGATGCAAAAAGGTGGCAAAAAACAAAACACACCAAAACTTGAACTCTGGAAGACGGCGAATGAAAGGCTTGAACTCATCGCTGCCTTTGGTTGGCAGAGCAGGACCTTCGCTCTCAGGGTCGACCTGAGGTGACAAAAACCCTATGAGAAGGTTGAGAAGGTAGATGCCCAGCCCGTACGTAACAATGTAGAAGCCCTGGATGTAGTAAGCACGCAAGCAATAGATGGCTGCCACAGCCAGCGAGCCAAGCCAGCGCGCAACAGGATGCGGTGTGGATTTATCAAGGAAGTACTGGAACTTGCGAGCCATGTTATCTCTCCATTTGATTGCCGGATTTACCGCTCCTCCTCCACCTCCCATGATTGTGGCATCTTCGCCATAGAGACCATCCATAGCTCTCTACCTCTACGTTTTCCGACACAGACAAGAAGACGAAACCCTAGCCAGCGTCCTAAGATCCACAAAATCAAGATCTCCTTCCTACCTTTCTTCCTTCCTTTCTTCTCCCTCCAATCCCAGAAGAGGAGGAGGAAGAAACAAACCCTAAAAAAACAAATTAAAAAAACACTCTTCACTTGATTCAATCGTACCCTTTCTCCCTTGTGATTCAGGGACCTCCCTCCTTCAAACCCTAATACAAGATACCTTGTCTTTAAAACCTCTAATAAAGTCCAATGTGGCGATCTCTTTGGAGGTAGATTCGTTTTGCTCGAGACTAGGGGAACAGCTTGTGCGGTAAAATAAGGAGAGATCTCGCACAAGAAAAACAGAAGTGAAATCTTTGCTTGCAGGTAAGGTAGCTTCCACAACAACAACAAGAACAAAAACAAAAGCAAAAGCCCAGGGCAAACACCAACACAATGGGAAAGAAGAACCCTCGACGGCTACCCCACACACCACCACCACTTTCCCACAGCGCGTGCGTTTTTCTTTCTTCCCCTTTTTTTCGTTGCGAACGCAGTTCTGCACCCCACCCACTCATTCCTCTTTCCCTATTCATATGCGCCAAGTTTTAGGAATCGTGCTTTTTCTCATTCCTTAGTAGTACCATTTTATTTATTTATTTTTTTGTGGGAGCCAAATTTGGCGAAATTTCGACCTGAAATATATGAATTTCGACCTACACAAAGGATTTTTCATTAAAAAAAAAATGGCACAAATTGGCCAGATTTCAAAGAAAAAGAAATTTCGCCAAATTTCGAGCTGGAAAAATATGATTTCGACCTATACAAAGGATTTCTCATTTAAAAAAAAAGAAGAAGGCCTAAATTAGCCAGATTTTGAAGAATTTTTTTTTCCCTGATCGCCAGATTTTTTATGATAAGTTCCAGTAGGTAGCCAATAATAAAAAAAGATTCTCTTTCTTTTTCTGCATTCATATCTAGTATGTAGCCAAATCTGGCTAAATCATCTTAGGAATGATCACCATTTCAGCTACATCACAAAATTGACCCAAAAAAAAAAAAAAAAAAAAAAAAAAAAAAAAAAAAAAAAAATAACAAA